>ERZ773054.233-NODE-233-length-45234-cov-5.047965_pt1 | contig 45234 bp, 31 predicted proteins | sample MGYA00580630_ERZ773054 | MGnify/ENA primary metagenome ERZ773054 (study PRJEB29015, sample SAMEA2737994) | human oral metagenome | biome: human oral; feature: human-associated habitat; material: dental | place: China | collected 2115 ... | reverse complement strand
GGGCAAGGTCGAGGAGCTTGGTAAGGGCGATTTCGCTTTAGGTACTGTCGCTGCCTTCGAAGCAGGCGTCATCGATATACCTTTTGCTCCGAGCAAATTCAATGCAGGTAAAGTGATGCCCGCCCGCGACAATCAGGGTGCCGTGCGGTTGCTCGATATAGGTAATCTGCCTTTTACTCAGGATATTATCGATTTTCATAGAAATAAGCTCGAAGAGAGAGCACGCTACGAAAACCGACCTGTAAGTTTCCAGATGGTAATAGACGACGTATATGCCATCGGTCAGGGACATCTGGTAGGACGTCCTGCGGCAGGCAATTGATTTGTATATGTAGAAAGAAAGTAAATAAATTATTCATTATAAAAATCATATTAGTATGAAAATCAAAAAAGTAATATGTGCCAAAGGAAAGACTGGTTTTTTCTTTGACGACCAAAAAGCTATCAAATCGGGAGCTAAAAACGATGGTGCTTTCTACGAAGGTAAGCCTGTTACTGAGGGTTTCACAGCAGTCAGACAGGCAGGTGAAGCCATTTCGGTAATATTCGTATTGGAAAACGGCTCTTATGCTTACGGCGATTGTGCTGCCGTGCAGTATTCGGGTGCAGGCGGACGCGACCCTCTGTTTTTGGCAGAGAGTTTTATTCCTGTCATCGAAAAAGAGATTGCTCCGCTCTACGAGGGCAAAGAGATTACTACATTCCGCCAAATGGCAGATATAGTGGATAAGAGAGTAAGCCCTTCGACAGGCAAGATATATCATACCGCTATTCGCTACGGTGTTACTCAGGCTTGCCTCGATGCTGTGGCAAAGAGCAAAAACAAGTTGATGGCACAAGTCATTGCCGAAGAGTACGGTACGGAGATTTCGTCGAAGATAATACCTATCTTTTCGCAGTCGGGCGACGATCGTTACCTGAATGCCGACAAGATGATAATGAAAGGTGCCGACGTGTTGCCGCACGCTCTGTTTAACCACGTAGAGACAAAAGTCGGTTTCAAAGGCGAAAAAATAAAAGAGTACATCGAATGGCTACGATGCCGTATCATAAAGCTCAAACCGTTCGAACAGTATCACCCGACCATTCATATCGATGTTTACGGTACGCTCGGTATCGTTTTCGACAACAAGGCTGAGGCTATTGCCGACTACATAGGCGAATTGGCAGAGATAGCCAAACCCTTCAAACTGCGTGTCGAAGGTCCTGTCGATATGGGCGAAAAGCAGGCTCAAATCGAGACTCTTGCCGAAATACGTTCTATTATGGACAAAAAAGGCATCGACGCAGAAATAGTTGCAGACGAATGGTGTAATACTCTGGAAGATATCGTAGACTTCTCGGCACGCAAGGCTGGTCATATGGCTCAGATAAAAACTCCCGACCTCGGCGGTATCAACAATTCCATCGAAGCCGTTTTGTATTGCAAACAGCACGGTATGGGAGCATACCTCGGCGGCACCTGCAACGAAACGAACCGTTCGGCCGAAATATGTGCTCATATAGCTATGGCTACTTCGCCCGTTCAGTATCTGGCAAAACCCGGTATGGGCGTAGACGAAGGTTATATGATTGTATACAACGAAATGAGCAGAATACTTGCTCTAAAAAATATTTTATAACACATTAAAAAAGATATAAGAGATGATGGAAGAAATGAGAATACTTTCCACCACGGCGATACTCGGGTATGGTTTCCCGATGGAATCGTTCGAAGAAGGAATGAAGCGTAAGCCTCACGTGATAGCTGTCGATGCCGGTTCGACCGACCCGGGTCCGTATTATCTGGGAGCAGGCATTTCTTTTACAGACCGCAATTCGGTAAAAAGAGACCTCGAGATAATGATACCTGCCGGACTTGAAGCTAAGGTACCCGTAGTGGTGGGCACGGCAGGAGGCAGCGGAGCACGTCCGCACGTAGAGTTTGTGCTCGATATCGTGCGTGAGATAGCCCGCGAAAAAGGTCTGTCGTTCAAAATGGCAGTCATACAGTCTGAGTTCGAAAAAGATTTTATAAAAGAGAATGTGCGTCGGGGTAATGTTTCGCCGTTGCACCCTGCTCCGGAGATAACCGAGGCAGACGTCGACGAATCTGTCCACATAGTAGCACAGATGGGCGAAGAGCCTTTCATTGAGGCACTTACTCAGGGAGCAGACGTAGTAATCGCAGGACGTTCGTACGACCCGGCGGTATTTTCGTCGCTGGCTATCAAAGAGGGCTTCGACAAAGGTCTTGCCATTCACTTGGGTAAAATACTCGAATGTGCCGCCATTGCAGCAGTGCCCGGTAGCGGCAGCGACTGTATGTTCGGTTATTTGCGTAAAGACAGCTTCGTATTGGAGCCGCTCTCGCCGCTCAGAAAATGTACCACTCTGTCGGTAGCCGCACATACGTTGTACGAGAAGACAAACCCGTACGTTCTCCCTGGACCGGGCGGAGCTATCAATCTGCACGAGTCTAAATTCGAACAGATTAGCGATAATATGGTTCGTGTATCGGGTAGTAAATTTGTGCCCACCGAAGATTATTTCGTAAAACTCGAAGGCGTCCGAAAAGTCGGATACCGCACCATATCTTGTGCCGGAGTCAAAGACCCCGTGATGATTTCGAAGATAGACGACGTTACACGCAGCGTACGCGAGAGAGTGGTGAACAACTTCGAGACTTACGGTATCAGAGACTTTTTCCTCGACTTCAAGATATACGGCAAAAACGGTGTTATGGCTATGTTCGACGGACTCGAAGAGTCGCACTCCGACGAGCTGCTGATAATCATCGAAGCCGTGGCAGCCACTCAGGAGCAGGCTAATACCATCTGTGGTTTTGCTCGCAGCACGATGCTGCACTTCGGCTACGAAGGACGTATCTCTACTGCGGGTAATCTGGCGTTCCCGTTCTCGCCGTCGGACTGCAAGATGGGCGAAGTCTACGAGTTCAATATCTACCATCTGATGAAGGTAGACGACCCGAAGGCGTTGTTCCCAATCACTTATGAAGTATTCAATAAAGGTCAAAAACAATAAAGGAGGATTTAGCAATGAAATACAAATTGATAGATGTAGCATCGGTCATAAGGAGCAAAAACTCCGGACCTTATGAATTGACTTTCGACGTGATTTTCAAAGACTTCGATATGTACAATAAGGTGAAAGCAGCCAAAGCCATCGACGAAAAGGCGTTTTGTCGGTTGTACAATATACCCGAATCGGATATTATCAAACTCGTCTACTTCGACCCCGCCAAGGCGGTAAAGGTAACGATTGTACGTCCAATACCTTCGGGGGCATTGGGCGAGACCGACGTCTATGGAGCACAACAGCACGCCCCGTTGATGAAATACGAGTTTGAGCTGTAATCGAATAAAACAAAAAGGCTGTCTTACGTGAAAAGGCAGCTTTTTTGCTTTTGAGTTTATTGTGTTTTTATATTTATTTTAAAACAAAAGAATAATATGCGAACAGTAGAAGCCGAAAAAATAACATCGCTCGTAGAAAAGCTCTGTATAGAAGCTTGTTGTGTGATAACGGACGATATTTACAGTTGTTTCAAAAACTGTATCAAGACAGAAAAGTCGGCACTTGGCAGAGAGATACTTGGCACTTTGGTCGAAAACGCAGATATTGCTCGTAACGAGCAAAGCCCGATTTGCCAAGATACTGGTATGACCGTCGTATTCGTTACTATGGGGCAAGAGGTGCATATCGAAGGAGGCTTCATCGAAGATGCCATCAACGAGGGAGTACGTAGAGGCTATACCAAAGGGTATCTGCGTAAGTCGGTAGTCCGCGACCCGATCGACAGAGTAAATACACAGGATAATACGCCGGCTGTGGTACATTACGAGATAGTGCCCGGCAGCGAGTTTCATATAACGGTAGCACCCAAGGGATTCGGCAGCGAAAACAAAAGCGGGCTGAAAATGCTTACCCCAAGCCAAGGCATCGAAGGCATCAAGAAGTTCGTCATAGATACCGTATCGCAGGCCGGTCCTAACCCCTGTCCGCCGATAATAGTCGGCATTGGTATCGGAGGCACTATGGAAAGAGCTGCATATATGAGCAAAAAGGCTCTGCTGCGACCTGTCGGCACCGAAAACGCTGACGAAACACTCAGAGGTCTCGAGAGCGAGTTGCTGACAGCCATCAACAACCTCGGCATAGGTCCTGCGGGTTTTGGCGGCACCACTACCGCTCTGAGCGTAAACATAATAACAGGAGCCACACACATAGCAGGCTTGCCTGTGGCTGTCAATATCGGCTGCCACGCTACACGCCACGCCGAAGGAAGTCTGTGAATATCTTCATTTTATATTATTCAAAAAATAACGCACAAAAAAATGTCTGAAAGAAGAGTCTTAAAAGCACCGTTCACCGACGATGTCGTACGCTCGCTCAAAGCAGGCGATATGGTATATATCTCGGGAACAATATACACAGCACGCGATGCCGCTCATAAACGCCTCGTAGAGATGTTGGCAGATGGGCAACCTATGCCGTTCGATTTCGACGGACAGGCGGTGTATTATGCCGGTCCTTGCCCTGCTAAACCGGGCAAGCCCATCGGGTCGGTAGGACCCACCACAGGCGGACGTATGGACGCATATTCGCCGACATTGATAGCCGAAGGACTTAAAGTAATGATAGGCAAAGGCTCACGAAGCAAAGAGGTAGTCGATGCACTGAAACAATATACGGGCGTATATTTCGCGGCTATCGGCGGAGCAGCAGCACTGATGGCAAAATGTGTCAAAAGTGCAGAAGTCATAGCCTTCGACGACTTGGGCACAGAGGCTATCCGCCGACTCGAAGTCGAAGAGTTGCCCGTGATAGTAGTACTTGATTGCCAAGGCAATAACGCCTACGAAAGGGGACGCAGCGAGTTTCAAGCGTAAATTACTAATTATGTTTAGTCGTGTAATTGTTTAAACATAAAAGGTATAACTGATAAAATAATAGGGACGCCCGTGTGTGTCCCTATTTTATTTATGCCCAGCACCACCACATCTGCCATCTAATGCCAAAATGTCATATTGCCGATGTGGTACGATATTTGATAAAAATAGAACGTAAAATTTTTATTTAGTAATTAACGTAAACAACAAATAGACATATTATGGGAAAAATAATCGGAATCGACTTAGGAACAACCAACTCGTGCGTAGCTGTTTTGGAAGGCAACGAACCTGTGGTAATAGCCAACTCGGAAGGCAAACGCACCACTCCGTCGGTAGTGGCTTTCCTCAAAGACGGCGAACGTAAGGTGGGCGACCCCGCCAAACGTCAGGCAGTAACGAACGCACACAACACGGTTTATTCCATCAAACGTTTTATGGGCGAAACCTACGACCAGGTACAGAAAGAGATAAGCCGCGTACCATACAAAGTGGTAAAAGGCGACAACAACACACCTCGCGTAGATATCGACGGCAAACTGTACACTCCGCAGGAGATATCGGCAATGGTGCTGCAAAAGATGAAAAAGACTGCCGAAGATTACCTCGGCACAACGGTATCGGAAGCCGTCATCACAGTGCCGGCATACTTCTCCGACGCTCAGCGTCAGGCTACCAAAGAGGCGGGCGAGATAGCGGGACTCAAGGTACAGCGTATCGTCAACGAGCCTACGGCAGCAGCTCTGGCGTACGGTCTCGACAAAGCTACTAAGAAAGATATGAAAATAGCCGTATTCGACCTCGGCGGTGGTACATTCGATATATCGATACTCGAGTTGGGCGACGGCGTTTTCGAAGTGAAATCGACCAACGGCGATACACACCTCGGCGGCGACGACTTCGACCACGAGATAATAAACTGGCTCGTCGACGACTTCAAAGCCGAACAAGGCACAGACCTCAGCAAAGACCCCATCGCTATGCAACGTCTGAAAGAGGCTGCCGAAAAAGCAAAGATAGAACTCTCCTCTTCGTCTTCGACAGAGATAAATCTGCCGTACATCACCTCGGTAGACAACGTGCCCAAGCACTTGGTAAAGACACTGACACGTGCCAAATTCGAACAACTGTGCGAAAAACTCATTCAGGCAACGATACCTCCGTGCGAAAACGCACTGAAAGCCGCAGGAATGAGCAAATCGGACATTGACGAGGTGATACTCGTAGGCGGCTCGACACGTATACCTGCCATACAGGAGGTAGTAGAGAAATTCTTCGGCAAAGCTCCGTCAAAAGGCGTCAACCCCGACGAAGTAGTAGCCATAGGTGCTGCCATACAGGGAGCTATCCTGACGGGTGAAGTGAAAGACGTGCTCCTGCTCGACGTTACCCCGCTTTCGCTCGGTATCGAGACAATGGGCGGCGTAATGACAAAGCTCATCGACGCCAACACCACCATACCGACCAAGAAATCGGAAGTATTCTCCACCGCTGCCGACAACCAACCGAGCGTACAGATAAACGTGCTGCAAGGCGAACGTCCGATGGCATCGCAGAATAAACAGATAGGTATGTTTAACCTCGACGGAATACCGCCCGCACCGCGTGGAGTGCCGCAGATAGAGGTTACATTCGACATCGACGCCAACGGTATCCTCAACGTTACCGCCAAAGACAAGGCAACGGGCAAAGAACAGAAGATACGTATCGAGGCATCGAGCGGACTGAGCGAAGACGAAATAAAACGTATGAAAGACGAAGCCGCCGCCAACGCCGAAGCGGACAAGAAAGAACGCGAAAAGATAGACAAACTCAACCAGGCAGACTCTATCATATTCCAGACAGAAAAGCAACTCAAAGAGTTTGGCGACAAGCTACCCGCCGACAAAAAGGCTCCTATCGAAGAGGCTCTCGAAAAGCTCCGCACGGCTCACAAGAACCAAGACATAGCAGCTATCGATACGGCTATCGGTGAGCTTAACACCGTCTTCCACGCCGCAAGCCAAGAGATGTACAACGCACAGAATGCGAATACACAGTCGGGCGGAGGCGACGGACAATCCACCGACGGAGGCTCGTCGCAAAGCCAAAACAACACAGGCAACCAAGACGGCAACGTAACCGACGTAGACTTCGAGGAAGTGAAGTGATAGTAAAATTAATAGTACAAAAGATGCAGTAGATTAATCGTTTGCTGCATCTTTTATTAACCTAAGACTAATACTAAACGAAAGAATTATAATTATATGAACATACTACATCATACCGATGAACAAAGCCAGCAACAATTGTATTATTTTTTATAGTGGCTATCAATAATCTTTGAAAAGCAGAAAAAAGGCCACTTACACAAATATACATAGTATGAAGTGTGGACGAGAAAATTTCTCAACCCAAACAGCCAAAATGTATAAAATCTACGAGGATAACATACAGATGACAGTAGAACCACAACTTACAAAAATAAAATGGAGCAGAAAAGAAATCATACAAAGGGAGACTATAGAAGATTGGGCGAACGTATAAGAAAAGACCCCGATAATATTGCTCAAGAAGATTATAAAATGTTGCAAGACCTTCGCATAGAACATAAATCTGCATTAGCTACTATTTTTACAGCCTTACATTGTGCGGCTCTTAAGATAGATACAGATAGTGTATGCACCTATAGAATAAAACGTATTGAATCTATAATAAGTAAGTTACGTAGATTTCAGAATATGGAGGTACAAAGAATTGCTGACATAGCAGGTTGTAGATGCATTATGACATCGGATGAAAATGTAATAAAATTATATAAATACTTAAAAAAAGAAGAACAAAAACTTCCATTTATAATAAGAAGCGAAAAGAATTATATTGAATATCCCCAAAAAAATGGTTATCGTTCTATACACCTAAATGTACAAACAAAAGAAACTCCTAACAAAGTAGTAGAAATCCAACTTAGAAGTTTAGACCAACATAATTGGGCAACTCTTGTTGAAATCTCTGATGTGTTATTTCAGTCAAAACTAAAAGAATTCGGAGATAAAGTAAATCCTGACTTATATGAGTTTCACCGTTTACTTGCAAAACGATACTCTGAATTGACGTTATCAGATAAAAGGAAAATATCTGAAACATCAGGTAAATTTCGTTATTTGGAAAAGCTTGGAACACTTTTTACAGAAAACTATCTAAATTTGCGGTCTAAACGGAATAAATTGAAGGCAACTAAAAGATCACCATTTTTACTTATATCAACAGATAATGATGGCAAGCCAGAATTAAAAGACTTCAATAATTTTGATGAGGCAGAAAGGGCTTATTTCGAAATGTTTTTAAATAATCCTGATAATAAAAATATAGTTCTTACCCACTTTAAGAAAACCACCTTTGATAAGATTAGTATTGCATATTCAAATTACTTTATGACCTATAATGAAACATTATTTAGGATTATCAATTCTATTGCAGATGTATCAGTGTATTCTTTTAATCACTATAGAGTGAGAGAATTTAAAACGAATTACAAAGCATTTTGGTATATTTTGTCAGAATGGTTTGGAGACAAGCTAAAAGAAGAAGCTGCATTATACAATCAAGATCGTCATATAAGAAGGTCTAATAAAAAGAAAATAGAGTGGACAAGCTCAATAGCTTCGAATATCGGAAAAGCCATCAAAATAATCATAGATATGCAAAAAGGGTTTAATTCTCATAAGTGGTATTTCTTTATCAAAAAGATTAAAGTACAAATAGAAAAAGAGCAGGAATCTAAAAACATGCATCTCTTATAACTAGATTAATCTAACTATGTTAATATTTTTTGTATAGGTGTAAGTGATTATATCCACAATAATTTCTACTCGATACTCCTTTACTTCGAAATATCAATTGATATAAAAACGTCGCAATATTGTGGTGGGTATATATAAAACGATAACAGACCGTATCACCGAAGTGGCAGCCCCCGCCAAGAAAGACGGCGAATAGCGACAAAACAGTCGTTTCGTACGACCGTAAATATACTTAAGCTTGTATATAAACGACGTCGGCAAAAAACAGCAGCAGTAATTCACCGATTATTGCTGTTATTTTTTGTACCTTTGCATCGGGAAAAATCTAAAATAGAACATCAACTAATCTTGAACCCAAAATAATATGAAAGACAACATATACATACAAGAAATAGAAAAGTTTAATGATGAAATATCTGTTTGGAAATTGATTGATAAACACTTTAATATTATCTGGAAAATTATTGTTTTCTCTCCTTTATTGTTTGTAGTAATAAGTCTTTTGATATTCTTTGGTCATAATTCAATGTTTTTTATTATTTCTGTCATATTACTAATTGAATCCATTGTTTATGCTTTGAAGTACAGGGATAAAAAAAGAGAACTCACCATACAGCAGAAATATCATTACACTATACAAGGAGATAAAGACCTTTATCGTAGGGTAATACCGGAAATACAAAAGCAAACAATTAGAGAACTAACAAATAGCCAATTAGTACTTTCCAAAGATAATTTGTCCTTTTTAATCGAAAGTCTGAAATCAAAGAAAGATGAAAATAAGTATCTATACCCGTTAACTAATATAGCCTTGACTATACTTATTCCGTCTATAATCACATTGCTTATAAATTATTCTGTTCATTTGTTTGGTAATTCCGATACGATAATTATAGTAGTATATAAAATGATAATAGGCATATTAGTTGCAATTATGATGTGTATCATATATTTAGATATTATATTATTCAGAAATTTGAAATTAACCAAAGAACGAAAGCAAAATCGACTTATAAGAACTTTGGAGAATATTTATTTGGAAATATCCAACGAATAGAATTAAATCAGAATAACTCATACGTTATCTCACTTTCATTAATCCTCTATATATCAATTAATATAAAAACGTCGCAATATTGCGGCGTTTTTTTTAAGATATCTCTCCCCTCCAACGCTAAGGTCGCCACTGCTTTACAACTGTTTTGCCAAAACATCGTCTGCGTAGGTGCCGCGAAGAAACTCCGAACAGACCACGGCGGTAGCTACCGCCACGTTGAGCGACTCAGACGAACGGCTCTCGGGCGAGAAGTTCGGTATCGAGAGTCGAGTATCGATGTATGGCGTCAGGCGTTCGGAGATACCTTTGCCCTCGTTGCCCATTACTATCAGTCCGCTTGGGGTGAGTGTGCGTCGGTAGATGTTGTCGCCGTCGAGGAATGTGCCATAGACGTGGGTATCGAAGAGCTTCATACGTCCCACGAAGTCGGGCAGGTCGGTGTATGCCACATCGACGTTTGCCATAGCACCCATAGTGGCTTGCACGCTCTTGGGGTTGTAGATATCGGCAGTATCGGGCGAACAGACTATCTGCCGTATGCCAAACCAGTCGGCGATACGCACGATAGTACCGAGATTGCCTGTGTCTTGTATGCCGTCGAGTACGATGGTTAGTCCTTTGGTAGGTGGCATATTGTTGATATCGGGGCGAGTCGGTTTCTCGAATACGGCGAGTAGTCGGTGTGGTGTGCTTAGCGACGAAATCTGTCGGAGCAGGTCGGCATCGTCGACGTATAGATATTCGTGTGCATCGATACCCAGAGCTTTTATCTCTGCCTCTTCGCCCACGAGATACCGACACCGAAAGGCAGGGCAGAGGTCTTCGATGATTTTACGCCCTTCGGCTACGAAGAGTTGATGGCGGTCGCGATATTTCTTGTATTTAAGAGACGAAATGAGTTTTATCTGTTGTCGTGTCAACATCTTATTGGGGTTTTATTTTACTATAATCTTGCCGCTATCGACTCGTCTGCGGTTGTCGTACATTACTACTATATAGATTCCTCGAGCTTCGGGAGCATCTATCTCGGTGGAGCCTTCGGCTATTTTGTGTGTCGATACTATGGTGCCTGCTACGGTCTGTATTTCGAGAGTAAGGCTTCGTGTCGATACCACGGCGAAGCGTTGTCGGCTGCCGACGACAGTGGGGTACTGTGTTATATCGTTGTGATATTGCGGGATAATGTGGCAGGTCCTGATACGTACGCCGTTGTCGGAGCGGGTGAGTTCGGCTCGATATTGCTGCCCGAAGTCGAGCTGGCCGTGGCGTATGTATATGAACGAACGTTTTTCGCCCTCGATGACTATATCGTTTTTGTACCAAGCATAGTCTGAAAATCGGTATCCGCCGTTGTATCTATCGTTGAGTACGGCAATGACGTCGTTCCACATCTGTGTCAGTATACGAGCCGAATACAAGACGGGTAGCATGAGGTCGTAATGCAGTGTGTTGCAGGTGGCTGCCGTGTCGTATAGCTCTATGTGGCATTGGTAATAATCGGGCTCTATCGGGTCTGGTATGTCGACCTCTATATCGCCTGCACTGCCGAGCCGCCCGCTGCCGTCGGCGAAGCCTTGTCGTAGTGCTTTGCCGTCGAACTCGATTTTGTAGTGTGTCGGTAGCTTGGCGTTGCTTTTTGTTTTTGTGAATCTGATGGAAAAATGTCGGTCGTCGGCACATATCTCATCGGGGAGTATCGGAGGCGAGGCGTCGATGTTTGGTATAATATTGAGCTTAAGGTCTATACGGGCGCAGCGATGTTTCACCCGATATACGCCACTCGTAGCTTCTGTACCGAATACTGTGTCGTAGACGGCAATAGGCAGACGGTCGGCACAGATAGTAATACTATCGGCAAACGACGACGGCAATACCGTAAGGTTGAGCTCCACGATGCTGTCGCAGCCGTTGCGGGCAACGAGCGTATCGCGGTATATCCCCGATGTATGGAGGCTATCGCTGCCGAAGACGTACTTCTCGCACGCATACGAAGTGTCTTTGTAACTGTACGAAATATTGGGGTGTTCGGTAAGAATAAGCGTTATAATCGAGTCGCAACCGTTTGGCACTATCACCGTATGTTCGTAAGTACCAGCTGTATTCAAAGGGGTGCCGTAGAAGAGATAATGGTGCCCTGTACAGAAAAAAGTGCTGACGGTATCGCGAATTTCGGGCAGCGCTCTGAACGGTTCGCCGTATCGGTCGAGGGTGGTCTGCTGTTGGAGAAATGCGTTGAATGGCTGAATGTCGTCGGCAGTACCGAGCACTCTGTCGTTGCCGGCAAAGAATGTAGCGGGGTTGAACTGCCGTCGGGGGATACTCAGGTTTTCGTTGACATTGACAGCGTTGTAGGCATATTGGTTCCACACACGTCGTGCGGGAGCCCACGCTGCTCCGTCGGACTTGTAGATTCTCAGGAATCCCTCGCGGCGTTCGATGTAATTGTTGTTGTTGCCTCCTACTGCTATTATCTCTGCCTGATAGTCGTTGTCGACATCTGCTACCAATGGATATTCGAAGCCCGTGCCGGCATAAGCAGGGAATACGCTTCGGTCGTCGAAGTCGGCGGTGTACGGGTTGGCGTTCATTATACGGAGGTTCTCTTCGTCGCGGTATACGAGTTCCATGATACCGTCTTGGTTGAAGTCGAAGAGTGTGATACCTGTCCCGCCCGATGGGTCGACCACTTGTGTGGTGTATACTATGTCGAGCATATTAGTCGCTCGGTTCAGTCTGTATGCGGTAATCTTGTCGTACGTTACTTGCACTATCTCTACATCGGGGTTCGAATCGATATTTCCTACCAAAGGCACCGAGACGAACGGATAATTTTGAGGCTGCACCCAAGGGATTCCTCCGTGTGCTATAAGCGACTGGCTGCGAGGGTTCCATACGATTATCTGCAGCCGAGAGCCGTTTATGTCTGATGTTACGACATCGAGCTGCCCGTCTTGGTCGATGTCGGCTACTATTGTTTTTCCGTCTCTCAACCACAATGTACTGGGTAGTGTGTATGTAAATGTGGCTGCTACGGTTACGGAGTTTAGCGAGCTATTAGTGCGAGAATGGATATTTACTTTGTATACATTTAGTCCGGCGCAGAGCTCGAGTCTGTCGTCGCCGAGTACGTTTGCGGCAACAGTAAGCTGTTGTGTTACGGAGGTGAACATTGGAAAGTTGTTGTAGGTCGAGCTTCCTGTGCAGTGTCCGCCGGGTATTTCGCAGAGGAATACGCCTGTGGCGGCATCGAATATACGGCTACCGCAGTAGATTTCGGGGTGTCCGTCGCAGTTGAAGTCGGCAATGTTTAGCGAGGTAGCGTAGATATGCTCTTCGTAGTTGTTGTTGTAATTTGGATAGGCGGTAGTTGTCGATATCCATACGGGTGTCGATGAGGCGCTTGCAGCGTCGTAGGCGTATATGTGTCCGTCGTCGAGTCCTATCATATAGATGAGGTATCGGTCTACGGAGTTGACTTCGACTTTAGCCAGAGCCAGCGACGAGACGTTGATATTCTGCCCCCTGACAGTATTGATGAATACGGGGTTGTTGTGGTCGTTTCCTCTGAATACTGCTATGCGGTCGAAGAGGTAATAATTTTCGTTGCCTACGGAGCTATGTACCGATGTTACGGCGAAAATCTCGGCTCGTCGGTCGCCGTCGACATCTCCTACTACGGGCGTTACGTAATTGTTTACTCTTACCGTGCTTCGCCACGCTTCTGTCATATCGAAGTGCGAGGGTTGCGGTGCTCCCACACAGTCGGCTATGGTATCTACATTGTCGGGTAGCTGAGCAGAGACGGCTATCGATACCGCAGCCAGACACGCCACTAAAGTAAGACGATGGTATAACACTTTCATAGCACACTATTTTTTAAAGAACTACAAAGTTATGGGATTTTGATTAATTTTGCAAGTGATTTTTAGCTCGTATAAATGACTATTTTCATCGTAATCGTATCATCGCTTTTGCTCTCGGCTTTCTTTGCAGGCATGGAGATAGCTTTCAATTCGTCGAATAGACTTAAAGCAAAGATAGACAGTACAGACCGATCGGTATCGGGAGCCATACTGTCGGTTTTCTACAAAAACTCGGGGCAGTTTATCTCTACTATGCTTGTGGGTTGCAATATCGTCTTGGTGGTCTATTCGATAGCCACGGCACGTTTCTTGGAACCATATATAGTCCGATACATTACCGACAATACGTTGCTCATAAGTCTCATTCAGACCGTTGCGGCCACTTTGGTAGTGATTTTCATCGGTGAGTTTATGCCCAAGACTATTTTTAGGTACAATTCCAATTTCTGGCTTAGGTTTTTCTCGCCGCTTACGTTTATATTCTATATAGTGTTATACCCCGTATCGAAGCTCTCTGTGTGGCTTTCGGCGGGTATACTACATCTCTTTGGTGCCGATATAGAAATTAAAGACCACGCCGATGCTTTCGACAGAGTCGACCTCAATTTCTTGCTCGAGACAGTCATCGGAGAGTCGTCGGCTCAGAGTCTTGATAACGAGATAAAAATATTCAAAAATGCACTCGACTTTTCGTCGATAAAACTTCGTGAGTGTATCGTGCCACGCAACGAAATAGTAGCCCTCGATATCGACAACGCCTCGCTCGACGACCTTCGTAAGACATTCGTCGAATCGGGCTTTTCGAAGATACCGATATACAAAGAAAATATCGATAATATCATAGGATACATACACTCGTCGGACCTATTCGAGCAGGCTGCCGACTGGCGTACGCTGCTCCGCAAAATACCTGTTGTGCCGGAGACTATGCCCGCCAATCGCCTGATGCACTCGCTGCTGAAGGAGAAAAAGAGTATTGCCGTGGTAATCGACGAATTTGGTGGTACGGCAGGCATCGTTACGCTAGAGGATATCATCGAGGAGATATTCGGCGAGATAGAAGACGAGCACGATACCAACGAATACGTTATAAAGAAAGTGGCAGAAGGCGAGTATCTCCTATCGGGACGCCTCGAGATAGACACTATCAATCATCGTCTTGGACTGTCGCTTCCCGAATCAGACGACTATGTTACGCTTGCGGGATTCCTCTTGCAACACTATCAGAAGATACCGAAACTCAACGAGTCGATACGTATCGAGAAGTGGACATTCAAAGTATTGCAAGCCACCAAGAACCGTATAGAGCTTGTAAAACTCACTATCGCCTGATACCCCCTGACAGATAAACGCTGCCGTGTGGGGTAGGGTAGGTATTTATATCGAGTAAAAAAGGATAAGATATTGTCGGGTCTTATTTTTTTTATATCTTTGCAGACTTTTATACAAAAACGAAAATCGTAAATAAATAATTTAGAGGTAATGGCAACATTAGGAAGAATCAGAAACCACGGAGTGCTCTTGCTTATAGTCATCGGCGTAGCACTGCTTATCTTTATTGTAACAGACTTTGTAAACAATGGTTCTACTTTTTTCAGAGAGCAGAGAGCCAATGTAGGTAGTATCGATGGCGAAAAGGTAAAATACAACGACTTTTTTGCTCTTATAAACCAAGCACAAGACTTCGTGAAAGTCGAACAAAATCGTGAACTCGACGACAATGCATTCGAAAGCATAAGGCAAGACGTATGGAATCAGCTCGTAATGCAGACTATCGTAGAGAAAGACGCACGGAAAATAGGTATGATAGTATCGAAGCAAGAGCTCAGCGACCTCATAATCGGTGCCAATCCAAGCCCATATATCAGTTCTCGTCCTATGTTTCAGAATCCCGAGACGGGAATGTTTGACCACACGATGGTAGCAAGGCTCATACAGGAGCTCGACAACGTATCTAAGTCCGAAGGACAAAATATCGATATGGAACAAGTAAACCGCCTCAGAAACTACTGGAAATATCTCGAAACAAATATAAAATCGGCTACTCTTATCGACAAATACAATACGTTGCTGTCCAAGGCACTCGTAGTGAATTCGAAAGAGGCTCAGTTTGCATACAACAACTCGAAAACATCGGTCGACGTGATATATGCTATGAAGCCCTATTTCACTATTGCCGACAGCACTATCAATATCGACGACAAAGACATCAAAGCTCTCTACGACAAACGTCGCGAGCAGTTCGTACACGAGCCCTCTGCCGATATTAGCGTAGTGGTATTCCCCATATCACCATCGGCAGAAGATATCGATGCCGTAAAAGCTCAGATAGATGCTGCCAAAGCAGGTTTCGTTGCCGTATCGGACAGCACTATCGTCGATAGCGTCAACTACAACTCAGACGTACCCTATGTCGACGTATTCCTATCGGCACAGGATGTCGATGCCGACCTCAAAGAATTTGCCTTTGCCTCGTCGAAAAACGAAGTCTACGGACCTATATTTATCGGCAATACGTTCAAGATGGCAAAAATAGTCGACACCAAGATGGCTCCCGACTCCGTGAAACTTAGCCTTATAGCGTTACAAGAAGCTACTCCTGAGGCTACGAAACGCAAAGCCGACTCGATAATGAACCTCGCCAAGACAGTGCCTTTCGCACAGCTTGCCGCACAAAATTCGCTCGATAAGGCTTCGGGACGTCGTGGCGGCGATATAGGTTGGGTACGCGAGCCTATGATAGCGCAAGATATAGCAAAGAAAGCTTTCGTAAGCCCCGTAGGCGAACCGTTTATGATATCGAACAACAACGTAACCTCCATTTTCGTTGTAACCGAACGTACAAGCCCCGTAAAGAAGGTGAAACTCGCTGTCGTACAGAGGCAGGTAGTACCGAGCAATGGAACTCAGTCGAAGATATTCCAAGACGCAAAGACCTTTGCCGGATCGGTAAGCAATAGCAGCACATTCCGCAAGATTGCCGACGAAAAGAGATACCAAGTAGTACCCGCCACAGGATTAGACCGCAACGCTCCTCGCGTACTTGGTATAGCCGATTCGAGGGCGGTGATTCGCTGGGCTTTCGAGAGTAAAAAAGATGCTACCTCCGATGTATTCGAATGCAACGACAACCTGATAGTAGCTGTCGTAGACAATATCAATACCGACAAATATCGTACTCTCGACGAGGTGAAGCCTCAGCTCTTGGCAGAGTTGCGTCGCGACAAGAAGTTCGATATACTCAAAGGTCAGCTCGAGGGTAAGACTATTGCCCAGCTACAAGCCGATGGTATGAGCGTAGATAGTATCAAGGGACTCAACTTTGCCTCACGCTCGGCAGGTTCCCTCGGATACGAACCCGCAATGATAGCAAACGCTCCTTTTGCCGAAGTGGGCAAGACATCTACCCCGAAAAAGGGCAATATGGGAGCTTTCGTTTTCGAGGTAATATCGAAGACAGAAAATAGCACACCGTTCGACCCAAACCAAACGAAGATGATGCTATACAGACAAAACGGTAATGTATTCTATTACGCTATGGAGGCTCTAAAAAAGAGATACAAAGTAAAAGATCAGAGGTACAACTTCTTTTAATGCTTTAGAAAAATAATAAAGAGATGGGGAGATACTTCACCGCGATGGTCGGAGTATCTCTTTTTGTTTGATATTTATAGTAGTATATAAATTGTACCATACAAGTGTAGAATGGCTCCTTATCTATTTCTGAATAGTACTTTATCTATTTCTGAATAGTACTTTATCTATTTCCGAATAGTACTTTATCTATTTCCGAATATTACCTTATCTATTTCCGAATATTACCTTATCTATTTCCGAATAGTACCTTATCTATTCCCAAATATTACCTTATCTATTCCCGAAAAGCTTATTATTTTCTTTCATTCCTACATTTTTTCATTTTCCTCTGCTATAGCTTACTCGCAAAATTTGTTCTGTACCGATGGTCGTAATTTGCTCCGCACTGCCGGTCGTAATTAAAAAAGGTCGCCTCACCACTTGGGAGAGACGACCCTTTCGTTAGTTATAGATATATAGCTTCGCTCTAAGAGCTACTATCTCTTCTTTATTACCAAACGTTCTACTATGGTAGCATTATCGGATACGATACGTACTGCATAGGTGCCTTCGGCAAGCGGAGATACATCTATGGTGATACTATTGCTACCTTGAGCTATGAGGTAATGTCCTACCTTTCTGCCCATCATATCGATGATAGTTACTTCCGCTTCGGACGATAAGCCTTCGACGGCGAGTGTAACTACATTGTCTGCCGGGTTCGGGTAGATGTTTACTCCATAGTCTGCTGCGTCTAAGTCTGTCGTAGCTTTGAGCGTACGGAACTTCAACGTTTCGCCCTTGGTCATCGGATACGAGTTTGTTACGGCATAAGCGTAGAACTCGTACTCAGTGTCTTGTGCGAGATTGTTGATGTTGGCATTTTTCGTATTAGTCCATACTACTTCGCCTACTCTCTTGTATTCCCAGCCTTCTTCGACGATAGGCTCGCTACCTGCAGTTACCGACTTACGCAACGACGCTCCATACATACCGATAGCCGTAGCAGCAAGTGTCTTCACTGTCGGTGGGGTATGCGACGTAGTAGTGAATGTCAGCGTCTGACCTTGATAGCCTTCTTGATTCTTGAGAGCTGTCTTGGCGAAAGCAAAGAACTCATATTGCGTATTATGTTCGAGCGAAGTGAGGTTGCCGTTCATAGATACGATCCAGTTGGGTTCTCCTACCTTACGCCACTTCCATCCTTGCTCTGTTACGGGTTCCGACGGATCTGAGGTTACGCTCTTGTTCATAGTAGCCGAGTTCTGAGAAATATTGGTAGCAGCCAACGTACTTACAGTAGGATGTACGGGTGGAATACCTGTGGTGGTAAACTCTACCGTATCTCCGTAGAAAGTAACGTTGTTTTCCAATGTTGCGTAAGCGATGTACTTGTAGACGGTACCGCGTATGAGACCGCTCACAACGAATGCATCATCGTCAGACTCTACCAGAGTCCAAATAGCACCCTGACCGGCAGGCTTGTAGTAGAAGCCTTCTTTGCTGATAGCGATATCGCCGGGGGTTACGTCTTTATTCAACGTAGCCGTATTTTCGCCAATATTGCTTGCAGTCAAGGTTTTCACCTTAGGCGGCACTATCACACGTTCGAATACACGGATATTGTCGATATGCAGGTTGTTGTCGCCGTTACTGCCGACAGTCGACTCGCCGTAGAATGCTATCCTTACCGTACTATCTGCATACATTGATAGGTCTATCGATACCTTTTCGCCTGCTGTGCGGATATTGTTGAAGACATATTTACCCGGATCTGTATTGCTATTGTTCCAGATAGTGGCATTCGACTTGAGCCAAGTATTGCCGCCGTCGGTAGATACGATTACCATAAACTGGTCGTCGGCTCTTGTACCTGTGGCAGTATCCGAACTATTGTAGCCGGTTAGCGACAAATCGAACTGCAGCATACTATTTTCGTTCAACTTTATAAGCGGACTTACAGCCCAATACTTACAGCTCGTACCCCATATGTTTACCATTATATGTGCGGTGTCGAGACTGTATTTTTCTTCGACTCCCCAGCCGTATGCGACTGCCTTCGGTTTTTGTCCGCTGAATGCGGCGGATGCCAATCCTTCGTATCTGCTCCAGCAGCTGTTTACGAACGACATACCTTTGAAGTCTTCGGTGTACGGTAAGGTATATACGTCGCACATAGTAGTGAACTTGTATGTACGAGTCCATTTACTTGTATCGGGCGTGCATATCGAGCGTAGCCTTACTTCGTATGTCGTCTGCGGCATCAGTCGTTGCAGAATACACATAGAGGTCTGTGTTACTATTACCGACTTCCACTCGGTAGAGTCGATGTCTTTGTACTGTACTTCCCAAGTATTTTCGTAATGTCCGGGTATCCAACTTACATCTGCTACCGTAGGAGTATACTCGTTGAGTGTTATCCTGATATCATTGTAGTTTGGCTTCTTACACATCGGTATCGGATGTATGTCGAGGTTGTCGATGGCATACATCAAGGTATCGCTGGTAGGACTATTTACTACCTGACGGAACGCTATATAGTGCTTACCTTCGGCAAGAGCAGTGTCCATAGATACCCTTGTATACTGTTCTTTTTTGTCGGGTAGTACTATAAGCGATGTGAGGTTATGTATGGGAACGAATGTATTGGCATTGTTCGGGTCAGACATTACACCTACTTCGAGTTGTCCCGAGCAGTTGGTCGATTCTCTCCACAAGTCGAACTCGAGTTCTAAGGTCTTCACATTTTCTCTATACTCTTGCAGAGCAAGTATCTGTGTACCTCTTCCCGAGAAGAAGATTCCGTTTTTCGGTGCATCTGTGTATGTGTCTGTGCGAGGGAATACCTTTCCTTTGTATGTGAATGGCGTAGTCCTTGTCCAGCAAGCGGGGATACTACCGATAGCATCGTCGAAGTTATAAAATACACCGTTGCCTATCACTTTATCGCCACATAGAGTATGCAACGAACCGAGCAGCAATCCCGTATGTCCGCTACCACCGGAGCATATACCTCGTATTCGTATCTTGTATTCGGTATACGATTCGAGGTGGTTTAGGCTGTAGGTAGTGTCGTTGACGGTATCGCGTACCCAAGTGTTGTCGTCGAGTTTCTTGTACTCTACTATCCACGATGTCTCGGTACTTCCCTTGCTCCATCTTATCTGAGCCGAGTCTCTGGTAACGGTATCTACTACAAACCGCGACGGACTCTTGCATTCGTATCCTCCTACATAGATATTATCTACCGCCATAGTAGGACTGCCTGCTACGCTTACGTCGTTGTACCACATAAACACGAGTTTACGCCTTGTACCTGCATACGACGATGGCAGAGTGTCGGAAAATGTAGTCCACTCGGTCTTATCGTTGAACTTATCGCCGAGTTGGAGAGCTACTACGCTATCTTTTATCCAACGCTTTTCGGAGACTTTCCAAGTAGCAGGCAGAGTCAGCGTATCGGGTACCACATATACTCTCATAAAGTCGAATGAACTTTCGCCTTTGCCTACCCAGTCGAAATGTATTTCGAATTTTGGGCTACTGTCGAAGTCGATAGTGATATAAGAGAGTGTATGCGATATTCCATATCCATATTCGGCAGAGACTCCGTCTTTTGAGATATACATCGAATTACCTCCATTGCCGATACCCGAGCCCAGACACCACTTGTTTTTACGTACTTTCTTGCCGGGGAATACAAACAATTCCGTCAAGTCGACGTTAGTGAAGTCTTGGTAATAAGGAGTGGATACGACAGTTGGTTTGGTCATGAACTCAAACGGTCGCCACCACGTCCAGTACGATTTGTCCGTAGCGCTGCATACGGAGCGTACGTATACGTAATAGTCCTTATTTGCCATAAGACCGGTAGCGTTGTACGACGAGTCGGTTACGGTTGCAGCCTGAGTGTAGTTTTTAAGCTGAGTTGCCGTAAGCGGGTCGGGCGATACTATTACCTCCCACGACGTTCCCGAGCCTTTCGGCTTCCAAGATATGGTAGCACTGTTGGTAGTGATATTGTTTGCAGAAATACTCTTTGCATCTGTCGGGCGGCACGTAGGTACCGTACCGAAGGTAAGCGTATAGTCTTCTACTGCACCTTTGCTACCCGAGAAGCAAGGATCAGGAGTATCGGGTGTCGATACTATTCTCATCCGATAGTTGCCTGCACGTACATATGAAGGTACTAAGAACGAAGCCAGAAGTGTCTCGGTCTTGCCACTACCTGTCGTACCATTGTAGACAAATTCGCCCGTACCTTCGAAGTCGTAGTCTTGGTTCCAGTCGACGTATACACGCGTATTGTAAGACTTTTCGGTAGAGAGCGTAATCGATACGTAAGCCGAATCGCCCGCAACGATATCGCCGCTCAGAGCTGTGTAGTCGCCGTAGTTGCCTGCTTCGGCAGCGGTGGTATTATCTACGATATTGTACATACCATAGGTAACATTGACAATGCCTTTTCCGTCGACTTTATTAGGCGATGCAGTGCAATATTTGGTAGTGAAAAATGTTACTGCCCATGCACTTGTATCGTTTGTGCAGCTTGTTGTCCTTACCCAGACGGTATAGTCTTGGTTTTGCTCGATATTCTTTATCACTATATTGTCGCTAACGATAGCGGTCGGAGTTATCGAGTCGGGTGGAGTAGTCGATAGAGGTACGTTCTTTGCCAATACATACTGCCACGATGTAGCCGAAGGTCTGTGCTCGAATGTTACTCTTACCGAGTCTTTTGCTACGTTAGCCATAAGCGAAGTAGGAGCCATACAAGAGTCGGCAGGTTCCAATACGACGTTGTCGACCCAATATGCTTTCGATGTACTCTGCGATACCGCACCCACAGTACCGTATCTGAATGCGATATAGCGTTTCTTGCTGCTATCGGCTACGGTGTCGAAGTATGCTACTTTGGGAAGCATCTTCTTGTACACGTTGTCGTTGAACGAAGCTACAGGCACGAATGTACTTCCGTCGGTGGGTTTCGTCATATAGCCTACCTGGAATATGCCGCAGTCTTTCGACTCTTTATTGAGGTCGAACCGCAGTTGTAACCGATTCAGAGCCGTATCTATCTTGCTCAGTATCAGGTATTGAGGATGTACTCCATAAAACTTCATAGCCTTAGACGTTACTCCGTCGGCAGCCGAGGCTTTTACTACGCTCGGATATGAATAAGATGACGATTTCTTCGACCAACAATCGGGTATGGAGTCTTTGGATACCGCCTCGAAGTCTTCGTTTACGGCGTGGACGTCCTCGCAGCGAGTAGTGAATGCTATCGAAGTCAACGACCAGTCGCTGTAAGTGCCCGCACCGCACTGGGTACGAGCCCAGAGTCTATACCTCGTATGAGGCGTAAGACCACCGAGTTTTATGGTATCGCCCGTAGCTATCGATGTCAGGTTCGACGGGTCGGTCTCGTTGATATCGCCGTATGCGTATTCGTAGCCGGTAGCAGCCGCACGCAGTTTGTAGGTGATTACCACCGAGTCGGTCGATATCGAATCTATCTTGAACTGCGACGGAGGCATACACGTAGGTGCTGCCGATACCTCTACCGAGTCTAACCAATAATAATAGTCATACCAACTTGTACCTTGGAATTTGAATGCTATATAGCGATTCGTACCGTTGTCGTCGACATCGGTAAAGTATACCTTCTTTCTAAGCCACTTCTTGTAGGAATCAGAGTTATTGTCGTTGAACGAAGCTACCTCAACGAATGTATTTTCGTCGGTCGGATCGGTCATATAGCCTACTCTGAAAATACCTGACGACGAGCTATATCTATTCAATGAGAAGTTTAGTTCGCGTGTATTGAGCGGTACACTAAATCGAGGAGATATCAAATACACAGGGGATGTTCCTGTAAACTGTATAGATTTCGAATCTCTATTAGATGTCGGATTTTTATTTGCATTTACTACCTTCAGATAGTAATCGTTTATAGCTATTCCCGACCAACATTCGTGAATGCTACCTTCCGGTACTCTGTCGAAGTTTTCGCTAAGAGTAGTGTATTCTCCGCACTCGGTATTGAATATAAGTGGGGTAGACCACTCGCTATCGGTACCTGCACCGCAGGAGTTTTGTATCCAAATCTTATATGCGGTGTATTGTGTAAGTCCCGAGAGTTTTATGGTATCGCTCGTAACGGTATGTGCGGTCAGTGTCGACGGGTCGTCCGAGGAAGTCTCTTCTGCATATACATATCGAGTGGCTGTAGTTCCGATAGGTTTTTTGTATACTATTACAGCCGAATCGGTGGTTGCATACGTATTTACAAGGTCGTATGGCGGTACGCACGCAAGAGCAGTAGCCTGCAATTTTACGGAGTCTAACCAGTAGTACGACGAGGTACTGAACTCTTCGTTGCCTACACGTCCGTATCGGAATGCGATATATCGGTTGTTGCCGTTGTCTACCACCTGTTTGAAGAAGACACTCTTTTTCAGCATTGTTTGGAATGCAAATATACTCTTGTCTGAGAACGAAGCCACAGGCACAAACGTCGTACTATCCGTGGGGTCGGTCATATAGCCCACTTGGAATGTACCCGATTTTATGCCCTCTTTATACAGCGAGAAGTCGAGTCTCAATGTGTTGAGAGCTACATCTATACGTGGCGATATCAGGAACTGAGGATACGACGAACCAAACTTAATAGTCCTATTTTTACCTCCATAACCGATATTTTCTTCTACCACATAAGGATATTTAGATGTACCGTTAGTGATTTTCGACCAGCAATCGGGTAGAGTCGACGTAGGTATCGAGTCGAAGTCTTCGTCTATAGAGTCTACATCGTTGCATATAGTAGTAAACGTGATAGGCTCTGCCCAATCGCTTACGCTACCGGCTCCGCAGTTGCTTCTGAGCCAGAGTTTGTATGTTTTGTTGCTGCCGAGCCCCGAAAGTTTTATTGTGTCGCCAGTATTCTGTATCGGTGTCAGTGTCGACGGGTCTGTAATAGTATCGTATTCGATGAAGACATACTGAGCCGAGAGTGCCGCCGTAGGTCGCTTGTAGCCTATTACGGCAGAATCGATGGAGACAAAGGTATTTGCTATATTGTATGGCGGCTGGCACGATGGGGCTGCTTGTACAGATATTGAGTCTAACCAATAATACCAACTGGTAGAGAATTTTTCATTGTCAACACGTCCGTATCTGAATGCTATATACCGATTGGTACCGTTGTCGACTACACTGCTAAAGAATACGCGTTTGCGTAGCATCTTTTTATAAAACTTTTGTTCCTTATCGTTGAACGAAGCTACTGCGACGAACGTATTGCTATCCGTTGGGTCGGTCATATAGCCCACCTGGAATGTTCCCGATGATTCACCTTCTCTATTAAGAGAGAAATCGAGCAGCAAAGTATTTAGAGCTACTGAGAAGCGGGGGGTTACGAGATACTGATGGAATGAGCCTTTGAACTTTATGGCTTTTGAGAGTACTCCATTTGATGCTTCTCTGTCGACGACTCCTGGGTAGTTATCTTCTGTAGATATTTTGCTCCAACAATTAGGAATTTTATCTTTATCGACAGTCTCGAAGTCTTCATCTAATGTATTGATATAAGTGCATAGAGTTTTAAATATTATCGGTTGTAGCGACCACTCGCTGTATACACCTCCGCTGCAGCCGATACGTATCCATAGCTTATACATTGTCTCGGGCGATAGGTTACCGAGAGCTATCTGTCCGCCGGTAGCTACGGTAGGAGTCAGAGTCGCGGGGTCGTTTATCGAATCGACTCCGTATACATACTCTACCGAGGTATATCCTGCCGGTAGTTTGTATTTGATTATAGCCGAATCGGGAGCTACTCTTACCAACTCGAGCGTATCTTTTTCGAGCCTACAAGAGGGAGCAGCCTTCACGGTTACCGAATCTATCCAATACCATGAAGAGGTAGAGAAACTTTCCGTACCTACACGTCCGTATCTAAACGTTATATAGCGATTGCTTCCATTGTCTACTACGTCGGTAAAATATACGCGTTTGTGTAGCTTGTTTTTATACGTATTGTCGTTGAAGGAAGCCACAGCTACAAACGTATTGCTATCGTTTGGGTCGGTCATATAACCTACTTGAAAAGTACCAGAACTTTTCCCTGCTCTCGACAGTAAGAAATCGAGCTGTAGAGTATTCAGAGGCACTCCTACCGGCTGCATTATAAGATATTGATGAAAACTTCCTCCAAATCGTACTGTCTTACCGTTGAGTCCGTGTCCAGGAGAGGTTACGACCGAAGGGTATGTTTTGTCTTTAGTGATTTTACTCCAACAGTGAGGTATGTCTTCTACTGCCAACAAGTCGAATTTTTCCAAGATATTTATAGGTCCTGCCAAGGGCAGACAACGTGTATCGAAAGTCGCTACCTCCGACCATTCGCTATATTCGCCCAGAAGGCAGTCCGATTTGACGCGGACATAATACTTGGTATCGGGCGTAAGACCCGATAAGCTTAGCGAAGGTGTACCCGTTACTATTTGCTGAGTTGCTCCTGCGAACGTAGACTGAGTGGAATATTCCACTACCCACGACGAGGCGTATCCATCTTCCGACCAAGATATATCGGCACCGGTTGAGGCTGTATTACGTATTTGTAAACCATACGGTACTACACAATCGCTGTTTGGGAAAATCATTGCTCCATGTATATCATCGAGCAGTAGGCTAAGACCGTTATTGTCGATTACTTGGAAAGCTACATATACATTACTACTACCCGCATAAGACGAAAGGTCTATACTATATTTTTTCCAAGTAGTAGGTATTTCACTTGCTGTAGACAAAGTTTTTACCGGTGCTCCGAAACTACTTGTATCTTTGGAAGAGGTAGATATTCTTATATATATTTTTGTACCACTCCAATAGTAAGTTGTTTTTATCTTGAAAGTTAAGCTATCGCCTGCCTTAGGTGCCATACTCGGAGTTATAAGCCAGTTCTCGTGCCCGGCAGACCCATAATTTACTCTTGCACATGCAGTGCCTATAGGGTCACTATCGGTAGACCTTTCCCACTTTTTTGTCCCCGATATATTCAGAGACGTCCATCCTGAGGGTGGGAACTTAGTGCCTTCGAATCCTTCCGATAAACGAATAATTGTCCCTAAATGCATGATTTTGAAGTTGTCCAAGAAAATACGAGTCTCGTTGCCCGCAGCAGACACGGTAGTGATACTTACTGCACTATGTGTAGCTTCTGCCAGGAACTGGACGTTGTACGTATTCATGTCGTTAGCCACGATAGGCCATACATGAGCGGTAGCAGGTATGTTGACGGTTACGGTCTGAGAGCCGTATCCGACCACTACCTGAGCTGGTGAAGGTGTCGCAGCTATCCAAGCGGCAGCCTTGAACGATACCTTTACATAACCGGCTCCACTCGTAACCACAGGCTGTGTAGTGAAGCCTCCGACGTTACCCACGTCGCCAAGACGGATAGCTCCGCCGGCTTGGTATGCTCCCGTAAGAGAGGCTATACCTTGCAAAGCTCCTGCAGACACAGGCGTAGGACTTCCGGTATCGGAGTTCATATCGCCTTGGCTCAGAGCTGCGAAGTCTTGTGTGTAAGGTAACGTTACATTTTGTGCTTGCAGCGAAAACACTGTACAGAGCACAAGAAATAGTAAAATAGTAAACCTTTTCATACTATAAAATTTAGTTAGTAAAAAATTATATAATTAGATTGTTTAGGAATCGTCTGTCTATACTATTCTTTCGGATGGCAAATATGTGGTTTTTTTTTCGGTTTTCCAAAAAAAATCATCTAAATCTTGTTTTTTAACTTTTTTTATTTTCATGTCGAAAAAATAGTTTTAGCTTTTATGTCGCATATATATATGATAATCATTTGTTTGATTGTGTATTTATGAGATATGACTGATACTATCTATTTTACTCTTTTATTAAGATATTGCTTCGATTGACGGTAACAACAAAAAAGTAGAGACTATTGCAGTCTCTACCGAGATTTAAGTAACAGAAAAGTTAAAACTATTGAGCTATGTTACAAAGATACTATTAGCGAAAGGCTCAGCCAGTGCTCCGAATTCAATATCCGATGGTATTTCGGGGTCGATAGCAGCGGCGAGGCTATACGAGGAGTGCCTTGGTATTTTATATCGTCGGGGCGTTGCCCGCTACGCCAATGGTGCTTGAGCGATAGTCCGATACTACGCACGAATCTCTCGAGGCGAAAAGAGCAGTATAGCTCGTCGTATAGCGCTATAGAGCGGTCGGCATAGTAGGCATACTGAAGGAAAGTCTCTTGGTAGTCTAACCTAAAATCTTCGCCAAAACGTATATTGTAGCGATAGTTTATCGGCATCTTGTCGACCAGCCTACACGACGCCCTCCATTCGAACCTCTCGCCCTCGCCTCGCAAACCTACGCCGACCGACGGCAATGCGGTCAATACTGCCCAGTCTTCGGGAGGAGTGTCGTAAGCCTCTGTCTTATAGTCGTATCCGATACCAAGCAGAGCCTCTACCGATAGCCTGCCTCCGACGGCATAGCTCAATTTACCTTGTAGCATACTTGCGGATATTATCTCCGAATAGCGTTTGCGAACGTCTATCAGACGGAAGTCGTATATCGAAGGGTATCGTTCGTCGGGGCGATAAATCTCATATATGTTCTCTCTGCCGAAGCGGATACGATTCTCTGTCTGTATGCCGTAGGTGATTGACAACCTGCTATTTGGTCTGCTCTTTATCCATACTTCTCCGTCGACGTGGTGAGTGTCTGACCCGAAAAGCCGTTTGGCACTCGACTCTTCGGAGGTCATCGATAGGAATGAATATTTTATATCGGCTATTATACCTGCCTTATAGTCGTTGCCGTATAGATTGCTGTATGTGATTTGTGTCTGCAATCCGTTGATATAATACATTCTACGTATTCCGAACGAAACGGGGCTCGCCTGCAGGTCGTAATATCCCAAGCCGTATGTTACGAAAAAGCGGTCTTGTTGGTTCGGACGCCAGTTGAATAGCGATAGATATTGTTGATTGCGAAGGTACGATATGCGTACGGCTATGTTGCGTGCCGTATCTATTTTCATAGCTACCGAGGCATCGACGTTGAGCCACGTTGTGGTGTTGGCACACCTTGGGTCGGTCTGCCGTGAGGCTACCTCGCCCCTGATAGCTCCTCCTACGCCGTAGTATAGCGAGGGCGATAGCCGCGAAGAATAACCTCCCGATACGTAGTAGTTTTCGTATTCGTAATCGCCTCCCGTAGAGTCGGCTATGAGGTATGGTGTATATAGGTCGGAGTGGCGTATGGCGTTCCAAGCGTATCCGCCGTGTTTGCCTTTGGAAAACGACATACTGCCGTAGATAGTACCGCTGCCGGCTGTACCGTATACGGCATCGGCATTTACTTCGGTGTCTCTGAACGAATTGCCATAGCGAGGTACGTAGTCGCCTTCGATATTGCCGTCGGAATGCCTTATCCTTATGTAAGTCGTGCGGTAGAGGCTGTCGGATAGCGTACTATCGAGCTGTATCCTCTTTGGGCGGTGTATGAATACGCCCGACAGATTCTCTAAATCATACATTGCCGGCTGGAGGCGTATGATATCGGCTATATTCGCCTCTATATCGAACCGAAATCGTTCCACTTTGGCGTCGGTGGGTGAGAGTCGCAGTACCGTGCTGTTGGCAGTGTCGTCGGTCTGTGCCGACGATATGTTGTAGTTTGCCGATACCGATAGTATACAGATCAATAATATTATATATCTATGTGTCATCTGTTTTTTGTGTTTTTATTATAGATTTACAGTCAGTTCGGCTCCGAAAAATGGAATTGCCCATTCTCGTTCGGTAGTCTTATCGGCAGCCTTGTAGTATGGATTTATATCTATCAGATTGTTTATAAAAAACGATAGTTTTACATTCTTTCCAAACTCTTTGCTTGCCTTCAAATTCATAAATATAGATACGGGTTTCGTCGTAGTGCGGTAATATAGCTCCGACCTTTCGCGTCGGAGGTAGCGTAGTATGCCGTCGGTAGTGGCGAGTGCCGCCTTGTCTACTTCGTGTATATTGCCGTCGAGGTCTATATATTTCGATGGTAATACGTCTTCTTCGTTGCCGTTGCGTACTGTCGAAAACCATACTACTTGCACGAAGTTGGTGAATATGATTCCAAACTTTTTGATGTGCGTATTTACCCATATATTGGTATTGAATCGACTGCGGTAGATGTGTGTATCGCCCTCGTATATGCCTACGTATGGATATTTCTGACCGAGCTCTTTTACATCGGGGCGATACATTACAGGTATACCTTGTGTGTATACGGTGAGATAGTATGCTCCGTTTAGCTCCACGTTTGTACTGATAGCCTTTATCATAGGAGTCTTTATGCGATACTCCAGACCGCGTTTGATGGTTTTCTCGCTATTGTGTACGGTAGGGAATATCGAGAAGTCGCGGTAATACTCTTCGTTGTAGTCGTCTTTGGTGGGGCGACCCGATACGGGATGTTTCAAATCGATGTAACGCAAGAATCCGACAGGGTAGTATTCCGAGAAATAGCTGAAACCTCCTTTCGATTCTTCCGAGAAGCCCGATATCGATGCCTCGAACCCATTGGATACAAAATCCCAGCCAATCTCTATTTTTCTATTCTTATTCTCTGTGAGCGAAGTGTTTATGGGATTGTGGATATATGTATTCACTATCAGATGGTCTCTGTCAGGTTGCTGGTAATATGCGTTTAATACTACAAAATCGCGATACAGCTTATCGGGATACAACATATCGAGAGTAGGTAGCTTATTTTCTTCGCCATAGCCTATGCGAAACGTGTTTGATACAGGTATACCTCCTTCGGTGTGGCTTTTGATGGTGAAACCTGCTTGCAGGCGAGGCTCTATCAGTAATTTGTGGCTCAGTACATAATCGCTCGGAAGGTTGAACATGTGTGTGGCTCTCACTCCAAAGCGAATATCGGCTTTCGCCTTGCGCGATACTTCGAGTGTGGCTTTATCTTCGAGGTAAACAGCTCCGTTAACGATTGCAGGTATCGTATAATTGGGGCGAGGACGTATGAAAGTATTATTACCCGGATACGGAGGACGTTTAGGGTCTACGATAGCTCCCGTGCCGATATTTTTATTCGACTTTATCTCCGCTCCGTATATTATATGATGGTTTAGTTTTTTGCCGGTATAGAAGATCGAATTTAAGTTCATTCGTGCGAAAAAATATAGTGGGATATTCTCTATCTTATAGTCCGAATAGTACTTTACGGGTAGGAATATTCCTTCGTGTTCACCCGGTTCGGTGCTTATTGGCATACTCATCGGTCCCATCGAACTTAGTACCATTTTGTGACGGTCTAATACGTCTCTTGTAATATCTGCCGAGCCGGTAAGCTCTATACTGCTTATCAGGGGCATATTAAGCCGCCATTTACCCGTAGCCGATAGCATTGTACGAAAATAGTTCGATATATAATATTCGTCGTTTTCTTCAACAAGTTCATCGGACTTTACGCTATTTATCGACGACGTACCGCTCCATTTTATCGATATATCGAGAGGTTTGTCGTCGAAGGTAAGTATCTGGTTGGTATAGTTTGCCTGCATGGTTGCACGTACGAAACTCTCGAGTCGCTCTCTGACGTCGGGAGTAGACGATAGCCCGTCGATACCGATATGCAACGAACCTGCCTTGTCCGATAGCTTGAAGCCTTTGCCCACGTATATGAGTTTGTTTAGCGGGTCTGCCTTTGCCCTTATCCTCCATGGCGTAACCCCTTTTCGCGAATTGATATGTATCGCTCCGCTACTCAGATTGCCGTCTTGGGCAGAAGATATTCCACGTATTATCTCGATACTTTCGATATGGTCGGTAGAGATGTTTCGCATATCGATACCCGCATTGATAGCACCTCTTCGGTATACGGTGCGGTCTACGTTGTCGTCGCCCGAAACACCGTACAGCTGCGACCTCGTAGCATCGTTTGTGATAGGTATGCCGTCGGCTATCAAGCCCATACCGAGCGATGTGTTTTTGTCGGAGCCGACCTGACGCGACGTTGTGAGGTTGAACTGATGCATCGAATTGCCCCCTATTACATTACCGGGCAATAGCAGGAATACATCGGCTATTGATACGGGTTGGATGTATTCGAGAGCGGTCTGTCCTATTATGGCATTACTGCCCTTCGATGGATTGAAAGTAGCCATCACCTCTACCCCCGACAGCGTATAGCTCTGCTCTTGCAGCCAAAATACTACCGAAGTGTCGCTGTCGAGTACTATGTCTACCGTCGTCGGTATGTAGTTGAGACACGATATTTCTACCTTGTAACGTCCCGGTTTTATATGCGGTAGTCGGAAGTGTCCGCCGGCATTGCAGGCTATGCCTTGCGAAAGTTCGTCTATCATAAGGGCTGCGAAACCTATGCCTTTGCCCGTTTTTTTGTTTTTCACCTGCCCCTCGAATACGATAGTTTTATTAGGTCGGCTCTGCTGTGAAAATATATCTGCCGATAGTAATATCATCGGTATCGATACTATTAATATTTGCTTTAGTATCAAACGCATTATTGTAGTAGTTTTATTTTTTCGATAGAATAATTTCTTGTATTACGTATTCGCTCCGTATTCGCTCAATCTATAAAAAACAAAAATCGGATACATCAAATCGCACTTTCGTATCTATTCGGTATATCCGATTTTACTCTATTTTCGGTATTGGAGACAAATTAATATACTTTCAAATTATATCTATTCCAATATATTAATATATTTTCTATCTGTTGTCGAACGGTAGCTTTATGCTTCCGCATTTCGACAAATGATTTTTCTAACGCCCCGAAAAGTTGTTTTTACCGCTACCAATCCACAGTTCGTTGCATTCGGCTTCGGTATAAACTCTGTCTGTCGGTTTGGGTGCCTGCATATAAAAACCTGCTGCCGACTGCGATTTCTTTTTGGGGAAAGACTGTTGTCCCTTAGTGCGTACACAGTCTACGGTAGAGTTGTTTGTGTCTTGTAACTTTTTGCCCGATAGCTCTTTTCTGGTTATTACCTCTTGGCGATGGCAGCCTGTTACTTTGCTCATACCTTTATCTACCGAGGGAGGAAGGGCTTTTGTCTTTACCATACCTTCCATACCTGTTTCTATTCCGTCCATTATCAGAGCAGTAGGTACTTTATATGTAAACCGAGTCTGCCCCTTGTTGTCTTTAAACTCGAATCTGTTTTCGGCTAAGAAAGTCTTCCAGTCTTTGTCGGGGCGGAATAAGAAATGCGATTGGAAGCCACGCGGGTGCATATTGAATATTCCGTAGTATGTGAATATTATCTTCAAATTGGGCACATCGGGGTTGTCTATGTCTGTTCCGAAATCGGAAGGCATATCGGGCTCATAAATTTCGAAGTCGGCTCCCGAGAGGTCTACGGCATTTTCGTAGTTTTTGCTGTGGTCGATAGCGGTGCGAGCTATTACTATCTGTCCTCCTGGTTGTACGGGATATTGTGTACCGTCGCCGGGGATAGCATAAAATTGCTGAGCTACGACATAGTCGGGTAGTTCTTTGGTAAATACGTCTTCTCCGATTGGTGTGCTGTGCATCGACGAGCTGAAAGTGATACCGTCGGCATATACTACGTTGTCGGTATTGTTGTAAAGTATTATATATTGGTCGGGATGCATCATTTGTCCACTATTGGTTTCACCGTTGAAAAACAACTGTTTGAATATGAGCCCGCCTTGTTGTGTCATGGTATTAGTTAGCGTTATTTCGAGCGTCTCCTTCTGAGTTATGGAGCGATTTTCTACGACTCCATAGTATGATGCACCGCCTACTTTACCGCTGATACTTATGGTGTACGAAGCTTTGTCGAGCATCACTTCGCACTTTCCTTCGGAGTTTAGTTTGTATTCGGTAGCCTTCTCTGTACGAAGATCTTGTATGCTTACCGTGAAGTCCGAATAGTCGTTTATGGCAACTTCCGATTTAGCTACAATAGTCACTGCTACCGAATTATTTTTTTTGCACGCAGCAAAAGTAAATAATAAGCCCGCTACAAGGGCACATACGAGTATTTTTCTTTTAGAATACATATTACGATTAAATTTTTATGTTTATAACTCATTGATAAATTTCGCAAAAATACATCGTGTTTGTTTTTACGGCAATACTATCTTTCTATGATTTTTGTACTAAAAATATAAAAGTATGGTATCGAATTATGGTGTCGGTGTTTAGGATTCAATGAGTATGGTTTATTGGTTGTAATTAAATGGTTTGAAGTTTTTTTTGAGAATAACGATATTATATTGTTGTTGTCGACTTTTTGAATAGAATATATTACCTTTGCACCGAAGTATTAATGTTAGAGTTTTATTGATATAATAGTAATTAAATCAGAGATTAATATGAGAAAAACTAAATGTGCTTTTATCTTATCGGCGGTAATGGTCTTAGTATCGTGTTGCCGCAATTCAGGTGGTGATAATCAACAAAATACAAATAATAAAGAGAAAAAAATGCAGACAATACATCTTACTAAAAGTGAGTTTCTCGCTAAAGTAGCCGACTATGAGACCTCACCTAACGAATGGAAATATCTTGGCGACCGACCGGCCGTAATAGACTTCTATGCCTCTTGGTGTGGACCTTGCAAGATGATAGCTCCCATACTCGAGGAGTTAGCCGCCGAATATGGCGACAGTATATATGTATATAAGATCAATACCGAAGAAGAGCAAGAGCTTGCCGCTGCTTTCGGTATACAGTCGATACCTACCTTGCTATTTGTGCCTATGGAGGGTGCTCCTCAGATGGCTCAAGGGGCGATGCCCAAAAACGCTTTGAAAGAGGCTATCGATAAAGTGTTGTTGAATAAATGATTGACCGTAATTTAGAGTAGATTGTAGGTTTGTCCTAAGTTTTTTGCGTATGTAGGAAATTTTTACTAATTTCGCCACGCAAATTTTTATAGGTTAATAAGACAGATGAACAAGGCTGTAATTGTCGGAGCTACTTCGGGTATCGGTTCTGAGGTGGCAAAGTTACTTTTAGACGAAGGTTGGACTATCGGTATCGCCGGACGCAGAGAAGACAGGCTCGAGGAGTTGCGAAGATTAGCTCCCGATAGAGTATTTGTACAGACTATCGATATTTGCCGTGACGATGCTCCCGACCGCCTACAACAGCTCATATCCGCTATGGGTGGGATAGACCTCTATTTTCACGCTTCGGGTGTAGGCAAACAGAATCCCAACTTAGATATCGAAATAGAGCTTGATACATTGTATACCAACGGTTTGGGTTTTGTCAGGATGATAGATATGGCGTACAAATATTTCGAGCAAAATAACGATAGAGGTGGACATATTGCTATTATTAGTTCTATAGCAGGTACCAAAGGTATAGGTGTAGCTCCTTCATATTCAGCTACTAAGCGTATGCAAAGTATATATTTGGAGTCGCTTGCGCAGCTGGCTCACATCAAACACTTGAATATCAAATTTACAGATATACTTCCTGGGTTTGTAGATACAGACCTGCTCAACGACCAGAAGCACTATCCTATGCTAATGAAGCCACAAAACGTAGCCCGACATATCGTGCGAGCTATAAAGAAAAAAAAGCGTACCGCCATAATCGACTGGAGATATCGGTTGGTTGTAGCCGTGTGGCGTATCTTCCCGCTGTGCTGGTGGGAGCGGCTGAATATTAGGAATTAAGTTATACGGTAATATAGAAGAGCGACAATTGTTGCTGAAAATGCCAAATTATTTTTTGTCGGATAAGAAAAAAGTATTAATTTTGCGACGTCGTAATTTTAGTGTATTACATATATAAAAATACAGAAGAAACTATAATATATAAAGTCTAAATTAAATGATTATAATTCCGGTTAAAGAAGGCGATAATATCGAAAGAGCCTTGAAAAGATTCAAACGTAAATACGAAAAGACAGGAGTAGTCAGAGAGTTGCGTCGCCGTCAGGCTTTCGATAAGCCATCGGTCGTAAAGCGTGAAGCAAAAATGCACGCTATATACGTTCAGCAGCTGCGGGCTAAGGAAGAATAAGAGAGCAATCCTACAAATATGCTAGAGGAGTATTTGAAATATCTACTGTATGAGAAAAACTATTCAGCTCATACAGTTTCTTCGTATGCTAACGATATAGGGCAGTTTATAGAGTATTATACTCAGCTCAACAATAGCAACGATATCGAAAATGCTGAACGTGAAGATATTCGGTCGTGGGTGGCAAGCCTGTTCGAACGTCAACTATCGGCACGTACCGTATGTCGTAAACTCTCTTCGGTAAAGATGTTTTACAAATATCTCCTGAAAAAAAATATTGTCGATGCAAATCCTGTTACAGTCATCAATCCTATGCTTATAAAGAGTTTACCTGTGTTTTTCTCCGAAGAAGATATAGATAAACTACAGACCTCCAAAGTAATGGACGACCGAGATTTCGAGGAACAGCGAGATGCTCTGATAATAGAAATACTCTACCAGACTGGTATGCGTAGAAGAGAGCTTATAGATATGAAAGACAAAGATATAGACTTCGACCGCAAGACTATAAAAATATTCGGAAAAAGACAAAAAGAGCGTATCGTGCCTTTCGGAGAAGAGCTTGAGAATCAGATAAAACAATATATAGAATGTAGAAACAGAGAGGTAGGTAATAGTAGTGGATATCTGTTTGTTATAAAACGTAATGGTAAACAGCTATATGATAAAGCTTTATACGATATCGTGAAAAAACAGTTAAGTCTGATTACTACCAACGAAAAACACTCGCCTCATACTCTTAGACACACATTTGCCACTACGTTACTAAACAACGGAGCCGAACTCAATACCGTAAAAGAGCTCTTGGGACACTCCTCGCTTGCTGCTACTCAGGTATATACCCATATTTCTTTCAAAGAACTCCAAAAACAGTACAACGAAGCTCATCCCAGAGCAAAATAGCAATCCGTATACTCGAAACAATCTAATTTTATAGATTATACCTGCTTATAATTTATGGGGCTTACTATCGAACGGCACCTCTGTCTTACTTTCAACGACCAGCGAGAGATAGTCGATGAATACAGGCGACTTGGGGTAGACTACCCGAAGTTTTTCAAGATGGATTCACTCTCGAAAATGGCTTTCGTAGCCTCCGAAAGACTTCTGAATGGCTACGGCGAACGTTTCGTCTCGCGCGACGATGTAGCTGTTGTGTTTTTCAACTCTTCGTCGTCTCTTGCCGTAGATATTGATTATCAGAAAACTATACAGTCCAACGACGATTACTATCCATCTCCGTCGCTATTTGTATATACTTTGCCCAATATTTGTGCGGGCGAGGTTGCTATTCGCAATAAGTTCTGTGGAGAGACGTCGTTTTTTGTTGTCGAAGAGTTCAATATCAAGCATATATATAGTGTAGTAAAAAATATTTTCGGCAGTAGTAATATAAAATTTGCCTTAGTAGGCTGGGTCGAAAATTATAGTCGTACATTTGAGGTGAACATGTCGATTATATCGCAAAAACAATAAAAGCAACTTATAATCAATGAAATATATCGCAAAGACATTTCAGTCACTCGAAGACGTATTGTACGAAGAGGTCAAAAGACTTGGAGCCGACAACGTAAAGAAAGAGCATAGAGCCGTATCGTTCGAGGGTGATTTAGCCCTTATGTATCGTGCCAATCTGTGGCTTAGGACTGCTTCACGAGTGCTGAAAATCATTCGAACTTTCGAGGCTACCGATGCCGATACCATATACAGAGAGGTGAAAAAAATAAATTGGGATACATATATGACTGTAGACCAGACGCTTTTAGTGAAGTCTGTGGTAACTTCCGACAATTTCAAAAACTCTCTATTCGTATCGTATCGCACCAAAGATGCTATTGTCGACTTTTTCAACGAAAAGTATGGCAAACGCCCTTCGGTACGCCTCACCAACCCCGATATATCGGTACATATCCACATATCCGACAATGTTTGTACTATCGCTCTCGATTCGTCGGGAGAGAGTCTGCACAAGAGAGGCTATCGAGTGGCACAGACCAAAGCACCTATGAACGAAGCATTAGCAGCCGGTATGCTGCTACTTGCCGGATGGGATGGTAGAAGCAATTTCGTCGATTTTATGTGTGGGTCGGGTACGTTGCTTATCGAGGCTGCTCTTATTGCCCTTAACATACCGCCGGGGATATATCACAAACATTTTGCTTTTGAAAACTGGATGGACTTCGACCCCGACCTGTTCGAAGAGATATCAAACAACGATAGTCTCGACCGCAGTTTCGATTATAAAATATATGGTTCAGACCTCTCACCGAGGGCAATAGAGATAGCACAGAAAAATGTGAAGTCGGCCGGATTGAGCAAATATATAGAGCTGAAAGTAGGTAACTTCGTCGATTTCGAACCTCCTAAAGATAAATATATTATCGTATCGGACCCTCCTTATGGCGAGCGACTTTTAGAAAACAATATCGTTAAGTTATACAACAACATAGGCACCCTACTCAAACATCGCTGTCAGGGTACGACTGCTTGGATAATATCTTCCAACAAAAATCTTATGAAAGCCATAGGGCTCAAGCCTTCGGCTAAAATAAACCTTCTGAATGGTAGTCTGCCGTGTGAGTTCTGTCGGTACGATATGTTTTCCGGTAAACGGAACGATTTTTTAGCTTCAAAATCAGCTAAAAAGACTAATTCAAAGCAATAAATACATCTTTATGTAAAATATTTTGCAACATATCTGTTTTTTATCGTCATCTACATGTAAGATATTTATAAAAACGGATTATGCAAAAGTTTACTATTACATTTGTTTTCTGCCTTATCTTATTGATTAATAATGTAATGGCACAGAGCGAAGATACTATATTAGGACGCTTCAAAATAGGTGTCGAGCTTGGTTCGCATTATATGAATACAAATAGTGAGACTCCGCCACAGGTGCGTCAGGCTAATTGGTATCCCGATAGATACGAATATTATAGGCAGAGATATTACTACAACAATATCATAAGTGTAACTTATGTGAGCTTAAAGCCTGAGTTTCAGTTTAGTGAGCGTTTTAGTATAGCCTCAGGACTTCGCTTGTCTTTCTATAAGGACGCACTCAACGCCAATTACGACTATTTTCTGTGGCAGATAAAGGGCGACATCAACAATACGAATTATATTAAAATCGATAATATCGAGCAGAGAGTCTATAAACTCGGCATTCCGCTTGAATTTCGCCTATATCCCAGACGCAGAGACCATTTCGTACGGCAGTATTTTCTTGTGGGAGCCTTGTTCGATTTTGCTACATTCACCAATACAAAAATTTCCACATATAATGAGTTCTCAGACAGGTATAAAGATGATGTAAAGGAGACTATTCCTCGTCCAAACAATTTTTCGAGTTACTATTATGCCGGTATTGGTCTGAAAATAGGCAAAGCAGGCTATCCGTCGGCTAATTTCGAGGTACTTTTTCCGATGATTTCTTTTGGAGAATATATGATATCGTCTTTTTCGAAATCGTCGGGGACGGGAGTAATCGGTATAGCTACTTCGCTTAAAATACCGATAGCTTTATAAATGATATAGCGATATTTATCAATAGATTATTGACATAAACGAATTAATAATATTATGAAATTCAGAAGTTTGATGTATGCTTTGGGCTTGGCGATTATATTTGGCGGATGTACCAAATTCGTCGATCCTACTGACGATTTTATATTCATAAGAGACCCTTATGAGCCCGGTCTACCGTCGTATACCGAGTCGGGCTATAATACTTTCGGTGCTATGTACGAGAAAAACTATTTCGTAGTAAATAAAAACATAGTGCCCATAAAGATAATATATAAGAATGGAAATATAGAGTTGACACTCAGTGGTATAAAGGGTTCTGGCAATATAGACGCTTTTCGTTCTTATGCGGATTCTACTCGTCTGATGTCGATGGTTTTCGTATTTCCTTACGAAGAGTGTAAGTCGTATAAAACTCTGTTGAAACTACATAATACACAGATAGATATGAAAGCAACAGGTTGCCAGATAAAACTATATGAAGCAAATAATGCCGAAAAAATACTCGACTTACAGCATGGAAATCTATTTATAAAACGAGCACAAAGTCTTAATGTCGACGGGCAGCGTCTGGCGGTGATACTATCGGGTACTTTCGATTGTAAGTTCAAAAATGACGAAAGATATGAAGTAATCAAAAACGGTCGTTTCGACTTATCGATAAACGATGGTCAGTTTACTTTTGTTGCTCCGTAATGATTTGATTTACACGATATAGAACTTTTCAGTCCTAATTTATATGTGTAGTTATGGCAAGATATTATTAATTTTGCCATAATTTTTTTATAGATATATCTTGGATAAGCCATTAATAACAAATATATTACGGTATTCTATCGTAATAGTCTGTCTCCTTTTTCTGACATATAGACTATTTGTTGCAGATAGTTTTGATATAGAAGGTGTTATAGCTGTATTCGATACAATGCCAAGTAATCGTTATTGGTTGGCTGTATTAGCTATCGTTTTATTGCCAATCAGTATATTCGTTGAGAGTCTCAAATGGAGGTCGGCCATACAATATATACATAAGATATCCGTATTAGAATCAGTTGTTTCTGTATTATGGGGGTATACAGGAGCATTTATTACCCCAAATTCGCTTGGCGAATTTCCTACTCGGGCAATATATTTGCCGTATGGCAGTCGTACGGAAGCTGTTACTATGGGCTTTTTAGGTAGTCTGATACAGACTATCGTTGTTACTGCCTGTGGATTAGTGGGGTTAGGTTTTTGGATAGGCGATATAGATATGGGACTTTCTCATAAAACACAGATAATCCTATATTTATCTATTGTTGTGATATTGCTGATAGGGATTTTAGTATTGCTGAAAATAAAGGTATTTTCTAAGTTTATACATTTAATACGTTGGAATATAGCTCAAAAAATATCGTCCGTATTTATGTTGACAACAAGGAAGCAGATTATACGGCTTTTTTTATTATCGCTGCTTAAGTACTTTATATTCAGTTGTCAATTCTTTTTGATATTGATATTGTGTGGAGTAGAGATACCTATCGGTAGTGCTTTTATAGACATGTCGGTGTTTTATCTTTTGTTTACATATATGCCGATTATGAATTTTCTCGATGTTGCAGTGAGGAGTTCGATAGCTATAATTGTATTTGGTAAATATACAGAAAATTCACTGAGTATAGTATTGGCAAGCAGTGTAATATGGATATTGAATTTTTGCTTGCCATCTTTTGTGGGGGTGTGTTTTGGCATAAAAAACAGACGATAGATGGAAAAGGTAAGGTTAAGTAATCTTAAAAAGCGAATTTGTGTTTTGCTGTGAGAAAAAAAGGCATTAAATTAGCACTTAGATTAAAAATAATAGTCATAATAATATTGTAATATGAGTAAAGTAATAAGTTTCAATGAATTGCGTAGGCTGAAAGATAGTCTGCCAAACGGAGCGATGCAGGAGATCGCCGATAAACTTTCTCTTGATGTAGAAACAGTTCGTAATTATTTCGGCGGACAGAACTTTAAAGATGGAGGTGCCATAGGCGTTCATCTGGAAGCCGGTCCCGATGGCGGATTGGTAACATTGGACGATACGACGATATTCGATATTGCTGTGGAGATGTTGAACCAGAAATAATTATGGAACCCTCTTATAAGTTGCGGTTGCATACCTTGTAGCCGCAACTTTTTTAAAAACCTATATATCAATATTGTAGTCTACAATAAAATTTAATGGATGGAACAAGACAAAGAATTGATTCAAGTATACGTAAAAAGTATTTATACTTCGCAAAACAACAATAATTACCGTGTCATAGAGCTTGGCGAAACTAACGGTAATCGTGTGATGAAGGTCGTTTTGGGTATGTTCGAAGCCGATTTTATAGCGGCGGCTCTCAACAACAAAATATTCAAACGTCCTATGCCATACAGTGTTATGAACGACATTTTCAAAATGTACAAGATAGACCTACGCGAGATAATAATATTCGGAGCCAAAGAGCACGTTATTTTCTCAAAAATAGTACTGATACAAGACAGCAACAAACAAGAGATAACTACCCGTATATCAGATGCTTTGGCTCTTGCCATAGAGACAGGCGCACCTATATATGTAGAGAAATATATAGTCGAACAATTTTTCCAAAATCTCGTCGCCAATCCCAATGAGATTTTGATAAATAAGATGCCGATACAGGATATGTCGCTGGCAGAGCTCAACGAAGAGCTTCGTATAGCCGTAGAAGACGAGGCTTACGAAGAGGCAGCAAAGATACGCGACGAGATAAACCGACGCCTAGAAGATGGAACAACGGGCGAGGCGACAAACATTCCACCAGATTTTCCATTCTGACATTACGTTTTTTTAATATAACACACTGAATATGAAGATAAGACTTATCGTTATGAACTTCCTGCAATATGCAGTCTGGGGAGCATACCTCACCTCTATGGGAGCATATTTGGGCGGGTTCGAGGCTATGCGTAGCAATATCGGTACGTTCTATGCAATGCAGGGGCTGGTGTCGCTATTTATGCCCGCTCTTATGGGTATAGTTGCCGACCGCTGGATAGAGGCACAGAAACTGCTCGGTATATGCCACGGACTGGCAGCCGCTTTTATGTTTGCCGCAGGGTTTTACTGCTTGCAGAGTGGGGCAGAGGTAGCTTTTGCTCCGCTGTTTACGCTATATACTCTTAGTGTGGCTTTCTATATGCCCACCATTGCTCTGTCGAACTCGGTAGCATATACCTCGCTCGGCAAAGTGAATCTGGATACGGTCAAACACTTCCCGCCGATACGTATATTCGGCACAATAGGTTTTATCTGCTCTATGCTGTTTGTCAACTTTGCAAAGACAGACGGCGAGGCATTCCAAAATACTCCAATACAGTTTGTGGTATCGGCAGTTTTAGGTATCGTTTTAGCCGTGTATGCCTTTACATTGCCGCGATGTGAGACAGATAAGAGCAAAGTACGCAAATCGCTTGCAGAAGCTCTGGGGCTGAATGCCTTTGTACTGTTCAGACATAAGAAGATGGCTATATTCTTCATCTTCTCTATGTTGCTGGGAGCTTTGCTGCAGATAACCAACGGCTATGCCAACGATTTTATACGCAGCTTCGGCAGTATACCCGAGTTTGCAGATACGTTCGGAGCCAACAATGCCAATGCACTCATCTCGTTGTCGCAGATGAGCGAAACGTTTTGTATTCTGCTCATTCCGTTTTTCCTCCGCCGATTTGGCATAAAAAAGGTGATGCTGATGTCGATGGTTGCTTGGGTATTTCGGTTTGGGCTCTTCGGGGTGGGCAACCCCGGCAGCGGAGTATGGGCTTTTGTGCTGTCGATGATAGTTTATGGCATAGCATTCGACTTCTTCAATATATCGGGTTCGCTCTTCGTGGAGCGAGAGACCGACAAATCGATTCGTTCGAGTTCACAAGGACTGTTTATGATGATGACCAACGGACTGGGAGCGACTATCGGTATGTTTGCTGCTCAGGCTATTGTAAATCACTTCGTTTATTCGCAAACGGATGCTTTGGCAAAAGTAGCGGGTTGGCAAACGTCGTGGTTCGTCTTTGCGGGATTCGCTCTGGTAGTGGCGGTCGCTTTTGCTTTGATATTTAAATACAAACACGAGCCGAATGATATAAAGCATTGATTTTTACTAATTAAAAATATAAATACAACATAACAATCGATGTCTGACGACAATAATCAAGGGAAAATACTTCGTACCGAGCGTCTGTTTAAAACCTACGGTAAACGCACGGTAGTAAACGACGTTTCTATCGAGGTACGTCAGGGCGAGATAGTGGGCTTGCTCGGTCCGAACGGAGCGGGTAAGACTACAACGTTCTATATGACAACGGGGCTCGTTACGCCAAACTCGGGCAAGATATTCCTCAACGACTTGGATATAACCGATTATCCGGTGTATCGTCGTGCTCAATCGGGGATAGGTTATCTTGCACAGGAGCCGTCGGTATTTCGCAAACTTTCGGTAGAAGACAATATAAGAGGCGTGTTGGAGATGACCAAATTCTCGAGGCAGAAGCAGCGCGATAAGCTCGAAAGCCTCATTACCGAGTTTCACTTGGAACACGTTCGCAAAAACATAGGCGACCGCTTGTCGGGTGGCGAACGCCGACGTACCGAGATAGCTCGTTGTCTGGCTATTGAGCCCGACTTCATTATGCTCGACGAACCTTTTGCCGGTGTAGACCCGATAGCCGTTCAGGACATTCAGGATATTGTGTGGAGTCTGAAAGACAAGAATATAGGTATCCTTATTACAGACCACAATGTAGATGAGACGCTTGCTATTACCGACAGGGCTTATCTGCTTTTCGAAGGTAAGATACTATTCCAGGGTACACCGCAGCAACTGGCAGATAACGAGACTGTCCGCAACAACTATCTTGGACGTGACTTCGAACTGAAAAAGAAAACCCGTATTTAGCTTGTATTCAATTACGAGTTAAACGTTCCGTCGTTCATACGAGGTATTTGGGCGGAGTGGTTTGCCACTGAGGAGTAATTTGTGGTTTTTTTCTGCAGAATACAAAAAAAATGTTATCTTTATTGCCTTGTGTTTAATCTTATGGTGTATTCTATTTTATTTTATTTTATCTAAAGAGTATAGAACACCAAGCCTCAACATAAAATGATAAACGATTAATATATAGAGTGTTTGTTGGTGAGATAATATAAACAAATAAAACAATAATACATTATGTATACAAATACAAGAAAGAGAGTAGCCCTCGTATTACTGGGGCTTATAGTGGCAAGTAGCACCCTCATAGCACAGCAGTACTACGATTTCAAAGTAGGGCAGCTATACTATAAAATCACAGATACGGTAAACCGTAAGGTAGCTGTGGTACCTGAACGCTTCAACATTCCATACTATTCTGACAAACCCACAGGAGCTGTAGCTATTCCTGCTACGGTGGTGAATGGTAGTAATACATATAGTGTAACGAGTATCGGAGAGAGTGCTTTTGAGAGTTGTAGCGGACTTACATCTATCACTATACCAAGCAGTGTAACGAGTATCGGACAGTATGCTTTTTATCGTTGTAGCGGGCTTACTTCTATCAGTATACCAAACAGTGTAACGAGTATCGGACGGAATGCTTTTTCCTACTGTAGTGAGCTTACCTCTATCTCTATATCAAGTAGTGTAACGAGTATTGATTTAGAGGTTTTTTCCTATTGTAGCGGACTTACATCTATCGCTATACCAAGCAGTGTAACGAGTATCGGAGGGAGTGCTTTTAAAGAATGTACAGGTCTTACCTCTATCACTATTCCAAACAGTATAACAAGTATCGGATATGGCGCATTTTCCTATTGTAACGGACTTACATCTATCGCTATACCAAGCAGTGTAACGAGTATTGGATATGGCGCTTTTTCCGGCTGTAGCGGACTTACTTCTATTTCTATTCCGGTAAGTTGTGAAGCGAGTATTGGAACGGGGGCTTTGGCTGGTTGTACTGGTATTACCTCTATTACTATACCAAACAGTATAACAAGTATTGGAAAGAGTGCTTTTTCCGGTTGTAGCGGACTTACCACTATCACTATACCAAACAGTATAACAAGTATTGGAGAGAATGCTTTTTCCTATTGTAGCGGACTTACATCTATCACTATACCAAGCAGTGTAACGAGTATCGGACGGTATGCTTTTTATAGTTGTAGCGGACTAACCTCTATCACTATACCAAATAGTGTAACGAGTATTGGAGAGAGGGTTTTTTCCGGTTGTAGCGGACTAACCTCTACCACTATACCAAATAGTGTAACGAGTATTGGAGAGAGTGCTTTTTCCGATTGTAGCGGACTAACCTCTATCACTATACCAAATAGTGTAACGAGTATTGGAGCGAATGCTTTTATACTTTTGTATTTATAACCATAGAACAACCAAAACTAATCAGAAATATCCGAGTGTAAATCT
>ERZ773054.232-NODE-232-length-45265-cov-8.793033_pt1 | contig 45265 bp, 50 predicted proteins | sample MGYA00580630_ERZ773054 | MGnify/ENA primary metagenome ERZ773054 (study PRJEB29015, sample SAMEA2737994) | human oral metagenome | biome: human oral; feature: human-associated habitat; material: dental | place: China | collected 2115 ... | reverse complement strand
AAGTAATGAATTTTTGTCAAAATAAACATCCGCGTAATGACTTTGTATAAGAGTTTTAATCATCTCTTTCATCTTATCCTTAGGAGGTTCAACTACTTTTGTCGTAGACTCAGTTGTTGTATCTTTTGCAACAACTGAATTTTTCAACTCTTCTTTCTCCCAAGTATATAGAGGATTTCCTTTGTCTTCTACATATCTATGACTATCATACCACTTTTTCTTTTCTTTCTTACCAAACGCGTATTGTAAACCAAGAGTACCTGTAAAATTCACCCCTTGACTATTAGGTCCGTCAAACCAATCACCATTAAAACGGTAATGTTGGCGTATGTTCCACTGCATAGAAGCATCAACTAAAATAGACCATCTTTCTGTCACATTGAATTTAGGTGTAATACCCAAAATAGCTATCCCGAATTTATCAAAAGAAGAAAAATGATTTCCTTTATGTAAACCTATCCCTCCCCCGATATGACCCAACACATTAAAAGTTTTAGTCATTTCTTTAATTCGCAACAACTCACCAAAATCAATCACACCTTGAATTGTTGAAAAATAAACATGAGATTTTTGTTCAGTTGGTCTAACATATTGATTGTAACCAATATTTAATTTCAAACCCACTACTTCATTAAACATATACCGTGTTCCAATATCAACAGTTAACATGTCTTTACTTGAAGTGGTAAACTCTTTAAAACCACCGTTAATTTCAATTGTTGTTTTTTCATAACCTTGCCCTCTACCATATAAAAACAAGGATAAACATAAAGTTAGAATTATTGATTTCATGTCACTATTTAATTTTATTTTACAAATGTAATAATTAATTTTTTAACTTCCAAATTTTATAACAAATTTATTTTATTATTTTCTAAAAAGAATGTATTTCCGTTGTATTTAGCAACATATTTTTCACCATCTTTAACTACCGCTGCATTAGAATAGTAAACACCATCTCTATATAAAACACCTGTGTTTCGCTGTTCTGAATTAGAATGTATGTGTGAAAACATATGGAGTTTCAAATTGTGAAGTGTTTGTATTCTTGTTAGTAGAGCAGAATCTCCCGTCGGTTGCAAATTACAATTCAAATCTAAAATTCCTTTAGGAGGACCATGTGTAATTAGAATATCAATATCGTCATCAATTACATTACACCACCTCTTATACAACTTACCTCTGTCTACCATAAAAACCCAATCACCATAAGTAGGTACATAAGGCGACCCAAATATCTTATAACCCTCTATTTCAACGTGTTCGTCAATGAGTAATTTAACACCTACCTTCTCCCACATTCTTCTTGACCATTTCAAATTCTCAAACTCAAACACATTATGGTTACCTGGAACAAACACTTTGTGAGGAATGTGACTTAACTCTTTACCCACCCACTCTACGAATTGTTTACACTCTATTTCATTCTTTACAACATCTCTATAATTAGACCAATCCCCACTATGAATGAGTAAATCTGTGTCTTTTGGTATATCAAGTTGCTCATGAGTCATATGAGTACAACCTATATGATGTATTTTCAATTTCTTTTTCATGTTGCAAAGATATAAAAATAATTTTAAACTACAAAATATTTTAACAAAAAAAAGGCTTGCTTTTTAGCAAACCTATTTATAATCAATAAGATATTTTTTACCACGCCATGTAAAAGTATCATATCTGTTCTTAGAAGCAGCCGCTTTTTTAAATGCCTGTTTGAAACTCAACTTGTCGTAATTTGTATCATCTTCTCCTCCTGTTGTAGCTTTCGTATCCGTAGCAATTTCATTCTGTCGAATTGCCTCAAAAGACTTATTCTGAGGTATCATTGTCATCATTGCTGGAGCGTTGTCTACATTTGAAATACCCGTGTATCTATTTCCAGGTGTAGCTTCAGCTCTTCGTATAACCGTAGGACCTTCCCCTTCTCCAGCAAACCTAAGACCTGCTTTATCAACACTATTCTCAGCAAAAGGAGATAAACCTTGAGCCATTCTTAATTGTGCATACTCTACAGCACCTTTACGAATTTGAGCATTCATCTCTGCATCATCACCTAAACCACCATGTTTTAAAAGATAATCTCTCTGTGTTAAATTAAGTCTTGGTGTGATAAGAGGAATGTTCATATATTGGTCGTTGATAAAAGTTCCTTCGGAAAGGTCTGTCATTACGTTACCGTTATCAGCAACCATCGCACCATAGTAACCGTTTGAACGAGGATTCGACGCATCTTCATAAGGTATATATTTTCTTTCATAATTAACCTGAATATTCTTATTCCCATCATTCACACCTAACTGTTGACTTGCTCCAAGTTGTCTAAAATGTTCTATATCTGCAGGAGTCAAACCAAAATCCCTACGAGGAATTACAACATTAGCAACACCTCCCTCTGCAAAAAATAAGGGTTGTTGCTGAACTTGAGCTTGTTGCAACTGTCCTTCAAAAGGATTTGGGACAGGAACACTACCATTTATTTCAAAATCCCCATGAAACTCTTGGTCAGGGTAAACATCATAATCATACATTGTTTATAACTTTTCCACAAAAATAGTAAATAATAACTTAGTAATAAAAACTATAAAATAAGAATTTATGAAAAAGACATCTACTTTACGGTAGATGTCTCAGTGATTTTATTCTTCATTCAATGCTTTGACAATAGGATATGGAACAAAAGCAGCCACTATATCCCACCAATCAAAGAATGTTTTCTTAACATATTTGTCATACAACTCTTTCCAAAAAGCAATAGCAAAAGTAAATAATATTCCGAACAAAAGACCTGCCCAAATACTTTTCAATGCTACTGAAAAGAAAATAGTTGTTATTAACCAAATAATATTACCCAATCGAGAATGAATAAGTTTATCATTCCCTTTTAGTCCAGATTGTATTAAATCTATAAATCGCATTTTTATTTGTTTATATTTATTATTTATGGCATCAGACCACCACCGAGTCCACCACCTTCTCTATCATCTGCCCACACATAAGCATTTGTGGAAAAAGAACCTTGTAAACTCAAAGATTGATTCTTCAAATCCACATGTAAAGTAGAAACAAGATAACTAGAATGAGACAAACTTTGATTACAACTTGTAGACAAAATTCGTTCAACACCACCCTCTATTTTAGAAGTCGGTGTTTGAGAAGAAATACGTAACTCTAAAGTAGTATTTGTAGGAACAGTTACCGTATCTGACACCTCACCACCTTCATAAGAAAGAGTATGTAGTGTTATGTTAGAACCTCCTCCTACAGACAATGAAAACGAACCTTTAGAACCGCTATCGCCACCCACTCTACCACTAATATCTAAACTCTCAGTAGGATTGTCAGAAACAACCATAAATTTAACCACCTTTTCACTGTGCTCACAATGGTCAGAACCTTCTTCTGAAATAATATTTAAAGGGTTCTTCCGAGCATTTATTATTTTAAGTAAACTCATTCTCTTCTTTGTCTAAATATTCTTTAATAGTTTGAATTTCAACTTCATCAGGACAAACATATCTTAAATCTCTCAACCACGCACGAAGCTTTGTGTTTAATTCATTTAAAATATCATTCTCTTTAACCTGTAATAAAGTTAAAACTCTCAAACTATAATCGTGTATCTCTTGGTATCTTTCCTCACAACCCCTTTTTACAGGAGTTGTTTTAGAGGAAAATTTTCTACAATTACACATTATTTTTTCTTTTTCAATTGGAAATGAGGAGGGTCAAACATTTTAACCCAATCACCACCCCATTCTATCGCAATACCCAACTCATTTGCAGTTTTCTTAATATGAGCAGCAATATCTCGAAGTCTTGCAATAGTATCCTTATGGTCAACCTGCACCTTACCTAAAAAGAACGGATACAAGTCTACAGCAGAACCTAAACCATCCTTCTTACCGTCTGCTTCGTCTTGGTGATTTGAAAGGTTTTTAACACCGTCTGCTTTAGTCACAATAGGTCCTGGTTTAGTTCTACCTTTAGCATAAATAGCTCTCTGTTCGGCAGTAGTTCTCAAACCACAAGTAACTGTAAAATCCACAGGACTATTTGTAATAGCAGTTTTAATAACCTTCACTAAATCAGGATGAACATTTTTCAAGTTGTTTAAACTTCTCTCACTCAACTTGTATTGAATTTTCTGTGTTTCCATTAACAATTAAAATTTAAATAAATTATAGTGGATACCCACTCCCATATAAGGCCCTAAATAAACTTGCTTATTTTGCAAATACGCTCCATAACCAATATTCACACCAACTCCAAATCGTTTATTAGGAATTTTTATTTCCTTTTTATAACGTTCCATGTCGTTGACCTTGAAATTTTTGTCGGGACTTGATATATCGATGTAACTTTTTTTTTGAGAAAACCAATTCTTTCTATCCTCATATTGTATAACATCGAGTTTTGCATTATAAGCATACTTTAAGGTACTACCCGCACTATCTTCAATAGTTGTTGCCTCAAGATACTTATCTTTATAATGAGTAACCTTTGCTTTGTTACTAGCAAGTTCTTGTTTTGTAGCTTTCAGTTCTCCCTCAAGTCTCGCCTTAATCTGTGTAAGTTCCGTTATTTTATCCACACTGATGTTCAGAGCTTTTATCAAAGTATCTTGAACATAACTACGATAACCCTTACTTACAGCAACTTCTATACTGTGAGTAGGAATATCTAATTTTTGAGCATGAACAATACTATCTTTAGTCTTATAAACCACAACAGGTGATAATTTTTGATTTTCAACATATTGCTGCGTATTCTTTATCTCCTGTAACAATCTCTCATCCCTGTCGGTTTTTATATACTTATCCCAAAGGTATAATCCTAAAACAGGAATCACTGCTATCAACGCACCTATTAATAAATCTTTTTTATGTGTCTTCATAATATCTAAGAATTTTAATTTAAGGTTCAAGTCCTAACACTTCTTTAGCGGTGTCCTCTGTTTTATCTTTAATAACTTCATCCTTCTTCTTCATCGCCTCAATAATACCCGCCTTGATAAGCAATTGGTTCTGTAACTCATCATTTTTATCTTTCTCTTTAATATAAAGCTCTCTCCACTGAACAATCTCTTCTTCATAGCGTCTATTAGCGATATAATGATTTATTAAGAACATTACCCCGAACAAAGCCCCTACAAACGCTGCAGGGTACTTTGCTATCAGGATAGTAAATCTACTTATCGATTCAGTTACAACTAAACCTTTATTCTGCGGAATAGAAATATCTTCAGAAAGTTCTTGTTCATTTTGTACTTCGTAATCCTTTATTTCTTCTTCCATTTTACATTTTTAAGTTTCAACAATAGCTTTTTTACAATGGTCTTTGTCAATTTTATCAAGTAACCATACTAAAGTCTTCCCTATTTGACTTAAAGTATTATCTCGTTCGTTCTTACCCAAGGTACTACTAATAGTTTCATTTGAATTTCCAAACCTATAACCATCCTTAGTAATCAATGTTAAATTGAAAAGAGTTCTAAATTCACTGTTTCCAAATTTATCTACATTAACCGCGGAATGTCGAAAATAATTCAAGTCTCTGAAAATATAAATAACACAAATTATATTTATAAAACTAAGTGGTACAAACAAAAATACAGCCAAACAAAATAACAAAAAGTCTCCTAAAAATTTTAAAATTTTCATGTTAATCTACTTTTCAATTTCCCAATCTTGAACCTCACTAAGATACATACCTTTACCAGATATACCTGAGATACTATCTTGACATTCTTTCTTAGTAATAAGTAAAAGACCCTGTCTAAAAAGTTCATTTATGTACTTAGTATCGCTATCAAAATCAGCTCTCTTTAAGTTTAAAACTTTTGCAAGCCCCTCAACAGTTTCATAATTATAAGTTACAAACCTATCTTTTTTAGCTATAGGTACCTCTACAGTTACTGTTTTTCTCTCATACACATGATTTATTTCATCATAGACAGGAACTTCCTCTTCTTCTAATTTAAAACAAGAATCCACAATTTTTAGTTCATATGTTCTTTCGGAGGGTCTGTTAATAATCATATCAATATACATTCTCACATATCCCGACTTAGCTTGTCCGAAAAACAATTCTTTATTTGATTTTATCGAAATCATATCTATTTAATTAACGCTTTAACATAAATTTTCTTAACAATATCTCTACTTGTCAATGTTGCAGGGAATTTCAACTTACCATCTGCAGTATGTTGAGGTGTATCCACTTTAACAGATACCCCATCAGCAAATATTAAATAACACTCTAGTATAATAGAAACATCTTTCATATAAGGTATTCCTGTAATAACTACAGCATTTCCATCTCTTCCTACATTTATACCATCCTGTTCTAATGTAAATACATCATCTATTCTCTTAGAATTTGTTCCTGTAACATACTCATCAGGATGAGGTGTCCAATCTGTAGCTTTATTACCTAACTCTATTTTATAATGTCTAATATCTAAAGCCACACCTGGTACATCAGTAGCAAATGAGAAAAATTCCACAGGAGATGTAAAGCTTTCTTGTACAATTCTAACCCACTTATTAGGTGGTATTTGATGACCCAATACAGTAAGATTACTTGTATGAGAATGTCTGACTTCTATACTTCTTGTATGATTACCTAAATTACTCCCTTCCACTCGCATACCATAAACACCTATAACACTAGTAGCACTAGGTGTATATCTTACAAAGTAACCTGTGTTATCAGACATTATTACAGGTGTCCCTGTACCAGGTCCATTTTGACTTAAAACAGGAAGTGCTGAGTTTTTAACTAAGTTATTTCCTCCAATAGTAATAGCCTTAATTTTGGCGTCAGTTTCTGCTTTCGTATATGCGTCCACAGTACCTCCTCCCTGCATTTGAATAATTCCAAACTCTACTAGTTGAGATACAACATACTCTCCTATAAGTTTTTGACCTATCGCATTTGGATGTAGACCATCAATCATATAGTATCCATGATTGTAATTAGTAATTCCCACACCTCTCATGTCTATATATCTAAGACCGTACAGTTTTGCTATCTCTATTACTCTTTCTGCATAAGCATCAGAATTTGGATTTATATCATTCTTCGTGTTAGCGGTGAACGATTTTAAAGGAGTCATAAGTATTACTTGAGGTCCTATATTCTTGTGGCGTTCAAGTAGCTTTTCTAATCCTATTTGATATGCTTCAGTAAAATTAGTATAATTCTCCGCCTTAGTTTTATCTAAACTATTTTTCGGTCTCAAGGTTCCCAAATTAGTATTACCCATCCTTTGGTCATTAGCCCCCATAAAAACTAAGATATATTCTGAATCTACTGAAGCTTGTTCCGCTCTTGAGTATGCAAATGCGTCATAAGTGGTTCCCGCAACTTTAGACCCCGATACAGCATTAACAGAGGCTTTCAATGCACCTGTAAGGTTAAAGAAAACACCTGTCCACATCATATCAAGAGAATATCCTTTCTGAGAATTATATTCTGTAGAAGTAGAACCAAAGTTAGAAATAGAATCTCCAAAAATAGATACTTTTTTACCCTTTAGTTTATTCTTAACTTCTACCTGGGTAGTACCTCCCGAACCTGACCCTCCAAGACTATCTAAAGAAGTAGTGTATACTTTACCATCATAATCCATGATAAGAGCCTTAGCTCGAGTCTTATCAGAAATATCCGAAATATATACAGGGTTTAGATTAAATTTACCGTTAATTTGAAGTAATCTTTCATCAAATTCTCCATAAATTAAAGAGTTAGCTACCAAAGTTCTACTCTTACCTGTATTATGAATAGCTAATATGTTATCTTTATGATGTTCCATCTCAAGATGGTTACCTATCAATATAGAATTGTAGAGTCTAAAATGATTTCTTGTCCATACATGAGAACCTATAACAATATTATTATAATCCCTATATTGAATACCTCCTCCAGAGTTGGCTCCAATCCAAATCGACCCAACAGTTGTCGTCATTCCTGGTTGAGTAGAAGAAAGTACATTTCCTATATTAGAGCCTACATAAACGGTATTTGAACTTGTAAACCTATTTGTAGCTGTATCATACCCAAATGTAGGGGCTAAACGGTTATATCTTCCTGTAATGTATTCTTCAAATATAGGTGAAATCTGTTTTAAATCATCTAAACTTCTGTCTTGATTTAGTAACTTTCTACCAGCACTTTGTCCTACAATAGTCAGGTTAGTTCCCGCCAATATTTCAGCAGCAGCGCTTGTACCAATAATTGTATTATAGTTACCTTTAACACTAGCGTTAAACGCTAAACTTCCTAAAATAACATTCTGTTCTCCTACATTCTTAGAAGCATTATTTATTCCCAACTGCAAGTTATAAGTACCTGTATTGTTCTTATTATAGTTACCCCAATACATTGACCAATTATGGATACCTATTTCTCCAAAGACACTTCCCACGATTGAGTTAGGGTCACTTCCCTCTTTAATAAAAGATATAGGTTTAGGTACATAGGTACTACCATTATCAACAGTAATCGTTTTGAAAGTAACTTTATTTAATTTAGTATCTACTTCTGTTTTACTATATGTATTACCTATTAATCCTCCTGAATCTATAGTGGCATTGTTAGCAGGTAATGTAGCTCCAGAACCTCCTCCAGACCCTATTGTAGCAATCTTATCATCTACATACTTTTTCTGAACATATTGATTATTACTAGTAGGATTAAAATATTCACCAGCGGATAGACCGTTATTACTATTAAAGAATAAAGTAGTTGTATTTTCCCCTCCTCGCTTAGAATCAGGTATTGTCACTGTCATACCCGAATCCAACACCGAAAATCCTTTAGTCAACTTATTATCGCCATAATAATTAAAGAAAAGCCCTCTATTGTCAGAATTAAACTGTAACGATTCACTGTGGTCTATTACCTCAGAAAGTAAATTTATACCCTTATTTCCAATATAAAAGTATCCTCCCATACCTGTAAGCGAATCAGAAGGATAATTAAAAGTACTAGATAATAATTTTTCTCTTCCTCCTATAACCATTCTACTACTATAATCAGACCCAGATGTAGATAAATCTATACCTTCTTCATTACCTACTATACTATATCCTCCTGTAGCACTTCCTCCACTAGTATAACTATTCCTAACTACTAAATCTCCTTCAATCTCTTTACCTTCAAGTTTGTTACCTGCTGTTAAAACTTCAGATAATGTTTGAGGTGTCGCAGGAGAACCACCTCCACCACCTGAGGAAGTAACCATCTCCAAAGCTTTACCGTTACCATCAGTAACGATAGGTGTAAAAGTCGTAGCACTTAACTGCTTAGCAAACAACGTATAAGGACTATTACCTACTGAACCTGGTGCAGGAACACTACCACCTGTAGGTACAGCCTTAAATTTAAATTTCTTATTACTCATTCCCTTTATTTATATAAAGTTACCATCCGAATCTTCTACATTTACACCTCCATTGTTAGCCTTAGGTGTATAAGCCACATAATGAACCTTAGCATTCGGATTTGAAGAAAATACATTACTTATCGTAAAAGAATCCTTCGTAGACTCGATAAGAACCGCTGGTACAAACCCACCTTTCGAGTCTTCTGTTTTAAAAAGCAACACAGGCTTCTCTACAAAAGGTTGTTTAAAAGTATATTTAAACACTGTTTTATTACCTGGAAGAGTCATTTGTTCAAAATCCGTTTTTGACAAAATGCCCGCTTCATAGGCTTCCATAGCCCCTGTCGAACCACCTCCCGATTTAGAGGAGTTCTGTTGCATAACACACAAAAGTCTTCGCATCAAGGCAACTAACTCTGCCAAATGCAAACTATCTTCGTAATTACTCATTAATTATTTTTTAGTACCACTCCCCATTAATTTTAACTCTGAAAGTTATAGTAGTAGGTAGTGATGTAATATTTGTATATAATTGAAAATTCATAGGCAATTCCTCGCCTTTTTCATATAATTTCGTCATCTTTTTATCAAAGTACATATCAAAATCATATTTTACAAATTTAATACTTTGAACACCATTTCGCAAACCAATAACATCAGCATTTAGAATTATAGGACCCTGTTTTGTATAAAACTGATATTTATTACTTTCTAAAATATCATTTTCTTCAATTTTTGAGGTGTTCCATTCCATCTGTTGAATATGAACAAATGTACCCAACACAACTATTGACAAAATCACAACAATAAGAAATATCTCCATTGTAAAAGGGGCTATTACACCCCATTATATTAACTTGACCAATCGTTACCCGCTTTCACAGAATAATTCACATTATATGTAGACTCATCATCCACATCAGGAGCTTTATAATACAAAGTAAACTCAATAGGTAATTCTGAACCACTTGTGTAAGGAACCAACATGTCAGAATCTGTATATAATCTACTCACATCACCTGTAAACTTAACATGTGTAATAGGGTCGTTGTCAGGGTCTGAATAAATCAAATCTGTTTTTGTAATTGTTTTATTCTGTCTGTTACCTAATCGCAGTACGTTGTTTTCCGAAACAGGTGGTTGATTAATCTCTGATACAGTGATAACATACGGTAAAACAGTCTGCCCTTGGTTCAAACTAAAATTACCTGTTAGTTGACTTGCTGCACCCGTGTAAGCACCATTGTAAATCAAAGGAACATTCGTAGTTGAATTTGCAGCAACATTCACATTTTCAACACTTATCGTAAACCCATTATCCGAAAGTAATGTACCAGCTTCAATTGTAAACGCAGTCCCACAAGTATTATTTAAAGCGATATGTCGAGGTGTTACATTATTATAGTTAATACCTTTACGAATTGTGTCTGTAAACGCACTATCTACCGTAGATACACAGTGACCATATACATCAGCTGCTTTTGCAACATCAAATATTATTTTTGCCATAATAAATTTCGTTTATAAGTTTTTAATTTTCTCATCTATCTCTTTTAACTGTTTTTCAAACTTATCAGAAAGTGTTAAAAGATTAAATATTTTCCCTTCAGGTTTAAACTTAAAATATTCCTTATCAACCATAACATTCTGTAAAGGTGTCTCTAAAACATCCTTACTTTGACAATTTCCATCTTTGTCCAAAACTCTTACAGAAAGTTCACTTACTTTAGGTGGGATTGTGGTCCCACCTTTTAGTAAGTCAAGAATATTTTTAAGCTCTCTTTTTAAAAGAATAACTTCCTTCTCAAGAGAAATTACAGTCTCTGTTATATTCTTATCTGCCATTATTGTACAAATTCATAAGTTACAACTTGTTCATAAGCAGTATCTTGAAACTTCGCATTGTACTGAACAAGATTCAAACTCGCTTTAGGAATAACCTGACCTATTGTTACAGGAACACCGTTCAATGTAAGACCTGTTAAATCCCCACCTGTTATTCTCACTGCAACATAAGGGTCACCTTCTGCATCAAAATAAACTTGATTGAAATTACTTTCACTTAATGAAATCAATCCTTTATTAGGAACATTCAAACGAATATCATTCCTTGCAATAGGTGGCTGATTGCCTGAACAACCTCTAACAAGTGTACACAAATCTAAAGTCTGTTCTTGAACCATCTTAGTGATGTATTCAGACATGAATGTTTTAAACTCTGTTTCTTTTAAAACTTCTTTTAAGGTGTCTTTGAACCAAGTTTCTTTCAAAGACTCTTTAAGATGAGTTTTAAACCATTCTTGTTTCAACCTCTCTTTAAGAACCTGATTAAACCACTCCTGTTTAAAGTTTTGTTTTAAGACATCCGTAAACCACTCTGCACTTTCAAGCAAGGTTCTAAACTTGTTTTCAAGCCAACTACCTCTAAGAGCATCACTTATACGCTGTTCAACCCAAACATTATCTCCTTGAATTTCCACACCATTAGGATGGTCCACAAGTTTAATACCTGCTCCCTCCATTAAAGTTTTAAATTCAGCATATCCATCTGAACTTATTCCTTTATACAACTCAGAACCAACACCAACATTGGTTATTTTCATACCTTCCTCTAAGGCTTTTTTAATATCTGCAATAGTATCATTAAGCAACACCAAAGCGTCCTCCATGTTATCTCCATTAACAAGACCCAATGGTATCAGGGTTGAACCGTTGTAATGAACACATTCCGTGTTTACTTTAAAGTCGCAACCACACTTAGGAAGTTTTTTCTCACACCCACAAAGAATTGTAGGTTTTTTATTACATGAATTACAACCCATTTTTATAATATTTGTTTAATTTGTCCACTCGCAGTATCTCGATACAACATGTTTCTAACAAGTCCTGCAGATTTTGCAGCAGCATCATTTGCAAAAGTCTTAACACCCGAGTTAATTAAGTTATCATTAATCACACTAAAACTACCCTCGGTATCCAACACAAGATTTGTCGCAGCAGGAACTAAATTTTCCACACTTTTAAATTTAAAGTTCGGGATAACAAGACGATAATCACTCTTAGAAGTTATCACCATATACTCAAAACTACCTTCAACATAACCAGTGTTATTACCCCCTATTCCGTTTAAAATAAATGTTCCTTCAGTAGCACCAGCATCATTTATGAAATAATTAAAATGATAGTTAGAACTATATTTTAAAGAAGTATACAACAAAGAAGCATTTGCAGCTAAAATGAAAAAGGCATCCCTACCAACATGCGAATGAGTACCGTAATTAGGAACAACCAAATTATAAACGTTAAATACACCAGCAATATAGAAAAAAGCGGTATTACCCATAGGTTTATAAATCTCAGGTTTCCCCGTAACCCTCTCATCAATCAAATCAACAGGCATCCTTTTAGCATTCAGCGATACATTCAACCTCGCATTAGGTGCGGAAGAAAAACGACCTTCTTCATCAACTCGCAAATTATAATTCAACAACGACTCTATAAATAATTCACCAGCCTGTACCGTGATAGATGCGTCCGCGGATGGATTTTTATAATTACATCTAACAATAGGGTTTGTCATCATCAAACTTTTCGAGTATTTGAAATCACTTCCGTAACTTTCACCACCCGCCTTTGTCTGGTTCCCTTCCCAAGAATAAGTGTCAGATTCTAAAAACTGTATTCTATCAGAAGTCTTTTCTCCTATGTAAAAATAAGAGTATTTGTCTGTAGTAACTCCAGCTCGCTGACTACCATTCCAACGAAGTATACCAGGTCCTTTAAAGTTTGTCACAATACCATTACCAACCAACTTCATGAACATTTCGTCTTGTAAACCTCCACTTCCATTTTTACCAACAGAATTGTAAATTTTTTCAGAGTCAAACACAAAAGCATCAAATCCTGTGTATGTCAAACTAACATCATTCTGAAGTTCAATTGTTAAAGTATTAACAGTTGGGTTTTCTGCAACTGTTCCACTTGTCTGTACTATAATCCTTGCATATTTATTCTCAGGATTAAAATCTGTCCCGCTACCAACTACTGCTGCTCTTGCTTCATCAAAAGTTAAGTAAGGTCTTGAAATACTACCGTTAGACGGGAAATCAGCAGTAGGTTGATACGTATTATTTACATAAAACGTCTTAATTCCCGCTTCACTCGGTTGTTCTATACTTACAGAACCATCATTATTTTTTGTCAATTTCAAGGATGAAGACTTTAATCTTGAAATTTCCGTTTTAGTCTCCGTATCAGAATGAACTAAACTCACATCGCCCGTAGCAGTAGCCACAACCTCTTTCTTAACAGGAGGAGTTTGTGGAACCCTCGCAACCTTAAAGTCTATTTTTCCATCAGTGACTTCAAGTGTTACACTTCCATCACTCGAACTCAAACCTTTGAAAGTGTAATTACCACCGTTCTTTTTGAAAAGAGCCTCTCCTTCACCCGAAGTCTGTATGTTTAAGTTTAAATTCTGTAGAAAACTATTTATCAAATCTTTGAACCATTGTTTTTCTAAATTCCCTTTAAGAACTTGTTCAAACCAAGGTTCATCCATAATACTTGCTAAATACTGTTTAAACCAATCTTGTTTGATAAGTCGTTTAACCAAATCACCAAACCAATCAGCATCAGCACTTTTTTTCAAGTAATTTTTAACCCATTCTTCATTAACACTCACTCTAATTGTATCATTTTCAGGAGTTAACAAAATCCCGATACCTTGAGAAAGTGTTTTAAATTCTTCTCTACCTACATCATCCTTACCTTTATAAATTGGAGCACCCGTGCCCACATTTACAATTTTCACTTCAGAATCAGTTACTTTCAAATATACATCCGAGAACATCTCGTTTATTCTCAATATAACCTCTTCTAAGTTATCACCTCTAATAATTCCTAAAGGTAACAAAGGTAAGTTAGTGTAAGTTACGCATTTAGCGTCTAATTTTTTATCAGGACACTCACCACATGGTTTTTTCTTTTCACAACAACACACAGGTTCGTGACAAAACTTACATCCTCTCATTTTAAGCTAATCTTCTTGCTTCGTTATAAAAACCTAAAACTAATTCTTTAATAAGAGCTTCGTCAACCGCAACAACAATAGTGTCATCGGTCTCGGTTAGTTTAATACCTTTTCCAACTTTCAAAGTTCTAAAAGTATGAGAACCATTCTGTCCCTTATCCTTATACACTTTAACGCCGTCACCCAAGTTCAACCCTATAAAATCATTATCCACCTTGTGAGACAATGTTTCTATCTTAGTGTCTATCCTTTTAAGAGCATGGTCTAAAGTGTGTCCCTCTGTAACACCTATGTTTTTAAGACATCTACCTGTATATTCTACAAGTGTAGCATCTGTTTTATTACAACAACTCATTGAAATTATTTTTTCATATTAGCGATTTTCGCTTTTAACATTTTAACCTCCGATTTTACAGCTAACATCTCCTGTTTAATATTGTTGTTATCTTGCTTCAACTTCTCATTCGCTCTAAACAACTCTTTAAACGTATTTTCTAACCAACCTACATAGTCCGTTAAAGAAGGAGACACATGTGTGTCCATCTCAGTACCTTTTACCTTAACACAAGTGGAAGAGATAAACATATCACATTCCATCTCGCTGTTATCAACAGTCGGTATGTTTATTTGACCACACTTTCCCATTATTTCTTCTCTTTAAGTTTACAAATTTCATCGATAAGCAATTGTAATAACGCAGTCAAACTTGTAACCTTGGTTTCACACTCTTTCAAACACTTCAAATCAAGACCTTTAAGAACATCATCTGTCCCGCCATCTTTCTTCTTTAATTTACAAAGCTCCGTAACAAGTGTTTTAATAGCGTCTTTAACAAGAACAACTTCCTTCTTATCGTATTTACTTTTAGTTACAGGGAATGTTACACATGTCCCTTTATCCACATCCTTAAGATTTATAGAGTCTAAAACGAAATCTGTTATTTGATATAAATCAGTGGTAGTATCCTCAAGATTTATACAATTTTGTAACAAGTTCAATTTAGAAAACTCAGGAAGTTCAAGGTCGTAAAACACACATCTTGAAGGTGTCTTAATACACCCGTCGGCTATTCTATTTTTTCTACAACCCATTTAAACATATTTATGATACAATGTTGAAACTCTATCTAAAAAACATTCATCGTCAAAGTCTATTTCGCAAAAACGATGTTCTAACAAATCATAAAGATAAAGTATCAAATCTATTTCCTCCGATTTAAAATTATTCGCCAAACCCATCTTACGAAACATCAAGTCTTTATCAGCCATACACATGACGATTTCATCAACCATCTCCCTAATGTTCTCGTAGTTATTTTGAAATATACTTGTAGCACCCATTACACACAAGTTTTACAAGTTTTCAATCTATCAAGGTCTCTCTGAGCGTTTTGTAACAAAGTAGTAGCCTCACAAATGTTATCATGACGAACATTCGCCTCAGCACCCTTTATATAAAGTTCAACACGCTTAATTCTTTTAACAAGCTCTGTATCCACTCTGTTAACAGAACAAGAAAAATTAACCTTCATTAAAATCTTATCAAGTTCTAAACGAAGATTATCTGTCTTCAAATGGTATCTTGTCTCAAAGAATTTGTCAGGTGAACCTTTTATTGTTATTTTATAAACACCATCAGGTAAATATCTCTTCTCTTCCCTAACATCACTTAAACCTAAACTAACACTTGTAAACATGTTAATCACTCGCTTATCTAAGTAATGAGTTATCGGTTCAGAAAACCCTGGAGGTGTTATCTCAATAATTGCAGGTTTATCCTCTATATGAGCCCACTCAGAAATATCATATATAACTAAGTATCTCGGGTCCCTATTCTCTAAAACCTGAAAGTCTATATCTATATTTTTAACAGTCTCGTTCATCACTTCAATATTTTAAAAAAGGGAGAGTTAAACAAACCCTCCCTTCAATTTATATTACCCCAATGCTCTTACTCCATCAATACCTGCTTGAGCAGCCAAGTTATTCAAAAGTTTTTCAACTTTCTGTTGTTTACCTGCCTCAACCATGATATGGAAAGTATTATTAGCACTATGAGTACCACCCATTCCTTGAGAGAACTGATTTCGTCTAATTGTAATAGCGTAATCTATATACTGAGCGTTATAGTTGATATTACTTTCAACACCTTGTAAGAATTTCTCTTGGTTAGATTTAGCCTCAGCGATACCACCACCGAAGTAAGCGATACCTTCTCTTTCATAACCTCTTAAAGAATATCCTACTTTATCTCTCTTAGAAGCGTAAGACAAATATTCTACATGGAAAGGGTCATCAGAAATTCTTCCGATACCTTCTCTCACATCTCCTATCCAACCTCCTGATACTTCAATCTTGATTGGGTCTTCAGAGTATCTGATTTCATCAATAACACATTCTGTAGGATTGATTTCAAGGATTTTACCTTCAATCTTAAATCCACACTTGTTAGCAGGAGTCCCAGCAACAGCGACAGGTCTCCAAGCTCTACCATCAAAATCAGCAGGAGCTTCCGCTTTGTACATATCTAAGAAGATAGGGTCGCAAGCTTCACCTCTCAAGTTAGTTTTAACTTTCGCTTTGTATCTTGTTTGACATCCACCTGTTACAGTGTCCTTAGTAATTTCTAAGTTAGGATAAGCAGCTTGAAGTTCAGCCAATCTATCTGTAACACCATCACATTTAGGGTCTGGCAGGTCGATGATAAATTCTCTTGTAGAAAGTTTAACCTCTTTACCTTTAACCCAATTTGTAGAAGAAGTTGTAGCATTGTTACATACAGAAAGAGCTTCTCCTATATAGTTAACTGTAAGTGTAGGTTCTGTACCAAGAGCACCTGCAATATCAGTAGCAGAAATTTTCTTAGAGAATAGTGCCGTATAAACACCAACACCATCTTGTTGACCTTTTCCTTTTTGAACTGAACCAGCAACAACATTCGTTAAACCTTGAATAGTTGCAGATTTATCAGCACCATTATCTTCAATAGTGAAAGAGTAAACATAACCACCCTCAGCAGCAGTAAATCCTGTTGCACAAGCAGCACACCCTTTAATATAAGAAGGAATAGAAGAAACAAACGCTGCTGGAGCAGGAGCTGTCCCTAATTGTAACAACTGATAAACAGAAGTCAAACCTTCTCTCTTAACTCTTTCAATAACAACACCTGGATACTGCTCTCTTACAGCAGCAAGAGCGATAGCATCACCAGCATCCACCAATGTAAGTTCGTAGAAGTTATAAGTTTCTTCTGTCTCAACAGGTCTGTTATTGAAGATAGGTGTAATTTTTACAAATCTCTCAGGAGAAACACCACCTCTAAGTTTAAATTGTTTGAAAGACTCAATAGCCTGTTCAACAATCTTTTGACAATTTCCATCAGCACATCCGTCAACAGTTGTACATTTGTCACTGTAAAGACTTCCTGCATCGAAGAACATAGGAATTTGAACTTTCGCATCAGGATAACCTAAGTGTCCAATAGCCTCACCTGACAACTGAATCATAGCACTCTTACTTTGACCATTTCTAAATCTCAAAGAAGTAGCGTCATCAATACCGTTGTAACCAACGATTACTACATCAGGAGTAGCTTTTAAAACTTTTGGAGTTTCTACCTTGATAGAAATAATATCTTCTACTGTGAATGGATAAGAAGCGAAAGTTTTGTTATCTTTACTTCTCGATAATCCTTCACCTCTTTGTTTTTCTCCCTGTCTGTATCTTATCTCAAATCTTCGAGATTTAGGGAAACCATTAAACGCCTCAACTGCCACAAGACCATCCTTGCTAACATTTTGAGTATCGAAAATACCTACTTGACCTCGGTTCAAATCAAGTGAACCACCTTTAGTCAATACTGACCCATTAACCAAAAACATTGGTCGGTCGAACGGTTTATGTAAACCCATTTTTATAATTTTATTTTATTAAACAATGATTAAACAATAGAATTAATTTCATTAGAATCTATCTGATAGCGTTCTACATAATCAGAATTGATATTAAAATCTTTAACACAGATGTCTAAAATATTCTCTATGTCACTATCTGTAAATTCAGGATGAACATTTGTGGAATGAGAGCCGTCAAAATGTATATAACCCTCAATATCTACAGGTGTTGGAAACCTGTAATATGTCAGAAAGACATTAGAAATATCGAAACCTTTTCTGTAAATCTGAATTGCGTCCTCCCCGAATGTATAAAAGGTTTCTCGATAATCAAAGGAAGGTTCGTTGAACTTATCGTTGTATAACTCGTGTATGTTTTCAGATTTAACCTCCCACATTACATCAAAAAAATCTTCACAACCATCTTGTTCACCTTTTGCCCTCACATTGACAAATCTAAAATAATCTTCAGGAAGTAAAAAACTACGGAAATCCTCATGTAGTGAACCTTTCACTAATTCCTTATTAGGAACTTTAAACTTTTGGATATTACGAACTTCCCCATTTGAGGAAGCTCGTATAATTGTATCCAAGTATTTATTTTGAGATGTATTGAACAAAATAACAAACCTACCTTTATCTACAGCAATATTGTCATTTATAGCGTTCTTGTTCACTTTCAAAAGGAATCTGTAGTAAACATCTAAAATATCCATTAAACTGTCATTAGAGCATGTCGCACCTCCAATAATTCTTTATCTTTCATAAGCCTTGAAGCTGCTTCTTTCAGGTCTACCCCTAATGGAATTTCACCATAGTAGTACTCCCCTGAAATATTTGAAACTTGACCTGTACGCACCTTCTTATTAAGTATGTGGAACAACGCTATTTCATCTGAACCGTCGCTCGTTAGAGCTTTTTCATAAATTCTAAGAAGTTTAACTGCGTTACCATCATCATTCATGAGCCAAGAATACACCATTGAATTTAAGGAACTATTCTCTATATCTTCTGAAATAGTATTAAATCCAATATATTCCAACGCTCTAATTGCTGTAACTCTGTTATTTTCCAACAATTTACCAAAGCTAAGAACAGCCTCCATAAAGTTGTTGTTAATTTCTTCTTTATGACCTTTGTATTTAGTTACATCCTCAACCATGTATTGAGCCGCACCATAGCGAGGGTTTCCTTTTTCATTCTTCGGTACCAACTGATAAGAAAGTACTGCTTGTACAAGGTCTAATAAATCAGAAGCTTGAGATGTTTTAAATGCTCGGTCTACACCAAGTTTGTAAGAATAGTTGTCCCAAAATTCTAAGTTGTTGTGGTTCAATAAACCTTCTTTACCCATAAATCTTTCATATGGTTCTACAACATATTTCTTGAGAGCGTTCACTCTTAACTTAACTTCATCTCTGTCTAAAAGAGCATAACACGGAGAGTCTTCATACAACCCTGTGTCATAAACACCGTTACCCAATTCATCTGATACAAAGTTAACCCCTCTATAGTTAGCAACTTCCACAGATGGTAGTTTTGTACTACCTTTCTCTTGGAATGCCTCAGGAGCAGACTTATCAGGCCTATTAATAACTTTATAAATCGCACCAACTTCTATCTCGAAATCATTAACTCTAATAATATCGGGAACGACTTTGGATTTTTTTGTACTTTTTGCCATCTTTGTTAAAGTTTTATGTCTGCAAATATAATATAAAAATTACTCAATAAAAAGTAAGTGAAACCCCGCTTTATAATTAACACAAGGTTTCACTTTACTCGTTTAAACATCTTTTCGGAAAAATTTACCTAAAATATTATCGTTATAAAATCCTTCTCTTTCAAGCACACCTTCCTTAAATAATTCACGAGTTTCAAGATATGTTAGTTGTTTAGTATCTCTTGCAATGAATAATATATCTCTACTCACAACAGAAACACCCTTCGCAACATCCTCTTTTAACTCTTTATTTGAACCAATGTAGGTCTGCCAATCACTTTCTTTCTTTACGATTTTATACTTCTTAAGACGCTTATCTGTAATTAACGCTAATTCTTTTTTACCTAACTTAACTTTCCTCTCTGTGAAAAAATTCTTTTTACCTAAATAACTTTTACCATTAGATAAAGTTATTTTATAAATAAACCCAAAAGGTTCATCAGGTAATTGATGATAGTCGTCTAAATCAAAATTCTTGTACTTCCACTTCGGAATGTTGTTTATTTCTTTCTTCATTTACTTTGTTTCTTATTTCTTCTTCAAGTTCAGGATTGTCTTCAAGCAACGAAGTTACATTAGACGCTCCCTGTCCTAATTTAACATCACCATACGAATACCATGAGCCACCCTTTTGAATAATTCCGTAATCAACGGCATAATCTAAAAGTTCCTGCATTCTGTCAAGACCTTTACCAAACTTAATTGTAAACTTCGCTTCTCTCATAGGAGGTGCTATCTTATTCTTAACAACCCTACACCAAGAGTTGTTACCAACTTTTTCCCCATGGTCTTCAGCACTTGTCCCTTTAAAAAGATGTATTCTCTGAGATGCATAGAATTTCATAGCTTGACCGCCTGGTGTAGTAACACCGCCACCATAACCACCAATCATGTTTCTAACTTGGTTAGTGAAAATAACGGTACAATTACTGTCCATCGCCTTACTTGCTATCTTAGGCATCTCTTGAGACAATATCCTTGCTAAAACAGCCATTGTAGCCTCTCCTGCGTCAGCTTCAAATATCTTTTGAGGTGTCATTGCTGCTATAGAATCAACCACTATCAACGAAAACTCTTTAGTGTCCAATAGGTCTAAAAGTATCTGACATGCCACTTCTGCACTATCAGGTTGTGTAAATAGTAATTCTTTAATATTCACACCCAAGGCTTCGAAATATTTAGCATCAACACTGTTTTCAGTATCGATATAAGCGGCCCTACCTCCTGTTTTTTGCACTTCTGCGATAGCCGTTGCAGAAATTGTGCTTTTTCCTACGCTAGGTTCCGAAAACAGCTCCACAAGCCTTCCTACGGCATATCCACCTCCAAGGGCATCATCAATAGCCATAGAACCTGTTGTGATAGTTTTAACAAAAGCTTTTTGATTACTACCTAAAGCCATTAATGTTCCCTCTCCATATCGCTTATTTATACTTTGCAATACAGAGTCAATAGTCTTTTTTTCTTTTTCTTGTTTTGCCATATCTTATGGTTTTAAATGTTCGTTAATATTATACAATTTAAGTTATTCTATTTCCAATTCTTTCAACACTTCCCATTTATCCCTCATCACTCTTGTAACTTGAAACACCTTGCCTTCTTTAGTAACTACTTCATATTCTCCATTACTCCTAATAGTCTTTACTCGACCATTACCTAACACACCTTCCACTCTAAAATAAACTACTTCATCTATCTGTGGCCCCATCTTAACTATGTTACTTGTGTAATAGTTACGCGTTATTACAAAGGTTGTTAAAGAAGATGTGACCATAGCTATAACCATTATAAACACCGCTGCAGAATTATTACTATTTTTCATATTTAGTCTGTTTTAATTCCCCAGAATTTTGGGGAATTAGATTATTTAATATTCTCACTCGCATTAACAACCTTATTAAACTCACCCTGTAGTAATTCTCCGAAAGCATCTAACAATATGCACGGAGGACAACCACCCATTTCTTCTAACTTCTTAAAACCTTTATATAAGGTTTCCACAAAAGGTATAAAAATAGGACCACAAGTTGTTTCTAACAGGTCTTTATCACCCTCGAAGTTTTCTACTAATTCTTTGTATCTATCTAAATACAACTCTTTTTTATCATCTATTTTACTCATTGTAATAAATATTTTTGCAAATATAAGAAAATTATTTTAATTAACAAACAACAATCAAGTTTTATTTTATGAAACAAAAAAGCGTCTCCACTATTAAGTGAAAACGCCTTCAAAAACATTAACGAAAATTTACACAAAAAGATGAATAAACTATATTCTTCTGAATGCAGTTGGAATCTCCTGCAATTCGATAATGATACTTCTTGTAACGTCAAGTACTAACGCACCTGATACGTTGTGAGCCCAAAACTCTCTTGACATCGTTTTAGATGTACTGATGATTTCTCTACCTGTTTGAGGGCTATATCTACCGTTAGAGTAACCCCACCACATGTTTTCACCTTCAGGCTTAACATAGTAAACATTAGCTCTTTCATTACCACCTGCAACAAGTTTAGCTCCTGTAGGAAGACTTCTTCTTGCATTAGAGTAGTTAGCGTCAGTAGCATCAGTAATCATCATAGAGTAAGCAGAGTGAGCATAACCACCTTCTCCGTAGAATCCTCTTCCTCTTCTATCAGACATCGGAGAGTAATCCATCGCTGGGTCGTGATTAATTTCCACCCATCCAATCTCAGGGATGTTAACTTTTGTGAACATTACAGGCTCAAGAGTAAGTGAAGTAAGACTCTTACCTTGAACAGGAGAATGTGGTAAGAATTTCTCGTTACCCATAAGCACCCCAAGAGCTTGAATTTGAGCCATAACTTCTTCTCTGAACAAGTTAAGCATGTTCATATATGCGAAGTATCCACAATCAAATTTAATGTATCTGTCTTGTGGAGATAAATCTTTTCTATTTTGGAATAACACAGCCATAGCTTGTCTCAATAGAGACTTAGTAATTCCACCTTTTCTTGAATAAGTAAATACATTACCTCTTCTAAATTGATGCCAAGCTCCTTCTGATAATCTCTTAGTTCCATCAATACCTTTAACAATACCTCCTTTTTGGAAGTTAAGAGCGTATGCTTCCATCTTCATCAATTCAAGAAGTACTAAATATTCAAGAGTTGAACCGATAGTAGTAGTATCTTTCTTAAGTTTACCATTTTTATCAAGTTTACCGATAATCATGATGTCTTTCAGATACCCGTCGTTATCTTTTCCAAATTGTTCAAGCTGGTTAGCAAATCTGTTCCAAAACTCTCTAGCATGTACCGCAGCACCCGAGAAGGTTTTCTTGTCTGCATACATAGTGTAGAAAGTCTCAACCCCTCTATGTCCTCCTAATTCAAATTCCAATGTCATAGTTGAAACATTGTCACCTCCTTCGAAGTTAGAGAATTGAGTAGAGAACTCACCTAAAGAGTGGTTAACTTTAAAGTATTGAATACCTTCTTGTAAGTATTGTTTATCGAAGTACTCATCTTCATCCATAGTTACAAGTTGCACCCAGTGTTTCCAAGTATCACCGTTTCTTTCTACAACATGGTCTTCCGAAACGTGCAATTGTTGTCCTCTTTCAGGGTTATAAGTGATAATATCACCAGGCTGATAAGCAACATCAAGTTCAATAGGGAACACAGAACCCGCAAGACCAGGATATTCTGAGAAATCAGAAGTGTCTGCAGTTGTGAATGAACCTGAAGGCTCAACAATTTCTACATCGTAGTGACATTTTCCTTGCACACCATTTACTTCAAGGATTGCTCTATCTTTGAAATATTTCTTATAACCTGGCATTCTATAGTCTGCTTGGTTACTGAACAATTCAACTAATCCCAAGTGATTTTTATCAGGGTCCTCAGCATACCAAGAACTTAAAGATGGAGAATCTACTAAACCATACTGTTTAACTTTATTTGTACTTGTAAAAGCTACAATAGTATCCCCGTTGTAGGGTTTACCTAAAGAATTAAAACTCATTTTCTTCTTTTAATATATTAAAAATTAATTATTCAAAATCTGACAAATCGATTACATTTCCTGTATGAGTTTTACCTGGGTTTTTAGGAGTGATGTTTATACTGTCACTTCCACGCTTAACCACTTTCAAACTCTTCATTGTTTTAATTTGAGTATCTCGAACTTCTTCTTTCGCAACTTGTTTCTTATAAGTGTCCTTATCTATAAGGAACAATGCTAACTCAGAAGCAGTTTCAGGATTATTTCTCAAATTGTAGTATAAAGTATCCAACTCAAATGAACCATTTTCGTTCTCTTTAGTAGCGTAGTCTACAATTTTCTTCTTAACATTTGAGTTCAAATCGAATTTGTTAAGATTTTCACTCAGACTATCTCTATAAAGTTTAAGTTGTTTCTTCTTTTCTTCTTTTTGAGCAACCGCTTGATTGTTCAAAGCTTCCATCTGCTTATCAATAGCCCCACGAATCTCAGCGTCTGCTTTAAGAGCCTCCTCTTCAAGTTTACCTTTATTCATGAAACTTTCAATCAAGTCCATAGTTGTTTCTTTATCCATACCTTTTAATTGATGATACTTCATAAAGACAGCTTTTTGTTGGTCCAATTCTATAGATAAATCTAAATTGTCCAACGGGTCTTGATACATATTGTAAGTTTCTAAAGCTTGGGATACATTCCCACCATTTTTCTCAATCTCTATCAAATGCTTAGTAAAGTCTGACACATTCTTAGTTGTGTTCTTTTCACCTTCACTTCTCGCATTTTCTATTTGAGCCTGAATAATTCCTGCGAAAGATTCTTCATCTAAATCATATTCTGATAAAGGAATTTCACCATCTTCTGTTTCAATAGTATCGAACGCTTCGATAACTTTACTCTTCATCAAAGTATCCAAAATGTTCTTATACTTATTTGAACTTTCAGAAGATACAATATTCGGTTCAGGTTTTTCTTCCTTAGGTGGATTTACGGGTTCCGTAGGTATTGTAAGTTCCTCACCCTCTTCAGTAGCAGGAGAAGTTTCTTCTTTAACTTCTTCCTCTTCAGTAGAAGGAGTGATAGGTTCATCATCCACTTCATTAGTAGTTTCACCTCCTACACCAAACTCAGCATCTAAAAAAGATTCCAAGTCCGCTACATTCCCGTTCTGTGTTGAAAAATCAAAATCGGGGTTGTTCGTTAAGTCTATACTCATAACTTTCTGCAAATTTATATTGTTAATGGTTAAAAATCAATAAACTAAAATAAACCACTCATCCATAAAGTTTAATTTTATGAATGAGATGGTATTTTATAAGATTAGTTCTTGTTGACAAGTGCTATCATTTCGTCACTCTTACGCTTTTGAGCACGCTCTTCAAGCTCTCGAGCTTTAAGCTCCAACTCTCTATCTTTACGAGAAAGTTCCGCTTCTTTCATAGCTTCATCAACTGCTAATTTTCTTTCTTGTAATTGTTCTTCGAAAGATTGCTGTCTTTCTTTTAAAGCTTGGTCTGCTTCTTTATTAATCATATCGAAACCATATGCATCGGATTCTTTATCAGAAGCTCTACCCAACGCTTTAATTCTCTCAACTTCGATTCTGTTATCTCTATCAGCCTCTTTAGATACCTCTTGTCGTTTCCAAGTTTCATCAACCCTTTGCATCTCAAGCTCGTGTGCTTGCTGTTGTTGTTGCATAACTTGTTCGTGTTGCTGTTGTTGTAACATTTCATTATACAAACGACTCTTACGAGCAACATCAATAACACTCGACATAGATTTTGTTTGAATAACTTCAGCGATTGCCAATAGGTCATTACCCATCGTGTTATTCTGAAGAACAAACTGTTTAAATGTTTCAAGGTTCTTACGCTCGGCACTATTCGATGTGAGCATAATACTGAATTTTCTCAAATGGAAATCAGGGTCTGAAAATTGTAACCACGCTTTTGTAGCATCTGATTTCGTGTAATATACTGAAATATCTTTACCTTCTTTCTGACAATATTGAGCAACTGCTAAATGCATATCTAATGCTCTTTTCTTAAAGTCAGAGAAATGTTCAAAGAACGGTTCAGTTTGAGAATAAGCAGCACTTGCCGATTGTCTCACACCTTCTGCTGTTTCGTGCTTAGTAGGAGCACCCAACCTTTGAGGGTTAAATCCTATTTGTTCGTAAGCTTTATTTTTATAAAACTCTGCCAACTGCATACGGTCGGCAATCTGTGCTGAATAACTCAAGTTTTGAGGTGCAAACTGCATCATACCTCCAGCAATTCCTTTTAAGTTTGAGGTAGAAGTGTCTATCGGAACAATACCTGTATTTTTAGCAATACTTCGTATGTTAAATAAAACATCTTCTGTATTACCCCAACTCTTCATTTCACTTGGTAGATACTGTACATCTAATAAGAAGAACAAACCGATTTCTTTCTCTAACAGGTTATACATTTGATTCATTGCAATGTTATGACCTATTTGATACGGAAGAATTAAAGGTGCTAAACCAATACCAACATAACCTGCCACAGGTAATTGTAATTGATATAATTTACTATTCCCTTTAATTTGATATTCTAAAGGTTCAACTTGAATGTAAATATCATCATCCAAAGCAGTACCCATACTGTTTATCTTAATACCACTCCAAACTTCAGGAACATAATCCCAAACAAGAGTGTTAGGAGTAGGATTGTTCTCAGCTTCTCTAAGAGTAGTTTTGCTTAAAGTTTTAATATTCTTTTCCTCTAAGAAATCTTTAAGTATTTCTTCTGTAACTGTTTCTTGAGTGAGCATACCTGTTTCAGGGTCTTCAAAAGTAATAAGTCCAAACCTCTTATAGGACACAAAATAAGCCTCGGTAACCTGTATAAGGTCGTTACGAATTATCGTATTATCAGATAACTGACGGATTCTATCTCTATGTGAACCAAAACCGTATACATCATTCATCCTTCTCGGTAAAAAGGCGTCAATAGATGTAACCTCACCATCTCTCCCAACCATGGTTTTCTTCGCCATAGGTGTACCTAACAAATCCTGCAACCCTAAAGCAAACTCATAATCGTAATACTGTTCATGAGGAACAATGTGAGTTTCTCCACCTGAACCTTTCAACACCATATCAGGAAGTTTTTGGTTCGTTTTAGTACCTTTACCTGTACTAAAAATAGTGTCCTTATTAAGGATTTTCTCTTTCTCCTCTTTCGTCAATAAATGACCATATCGGTTAATAAGTTGAGCAGGTGAAAAGTAATGTATCCTTCCAATGTAATCCCCTTCTTGTGGGTATTTTACATCTAAATTTTGAGAATAAAAAGTATTTAATGGTGACCAAGCCTCAACTTCATAACTATCGTAACCTACTCTGTAGTGTCTAAAACATCTACCTGTTAATAGGTAATCAGTTAAATTAATAAGGTCTATCTCAGACAATTTAAATCTTTCTGTGTCAGCCTCTTTAGTATATTCTGCCCACTTCACAGCCTGTGTCTGCCAATCAGCTTTCAAGTAATTGTCAATTTCAGGTGGTGTAAGTGCATGTTTCGCTTGTTCTACCTGTTGAAGATACTGATGTTTCTCCTCTTCAGAATTAAATGGCATTTCCTCAGGATTATAAAGACCTTGAGTTATAAGTCGCAACTCTAACTCTTTATTCCATTTATCAGTTATGTATTCCTGTAATAAACGGGTCTTTTCTCTAAGATATTCATTCGAAGCAATCTCATCTACCTGAGTAACTGCGAAACTGTCAGAATGGGCTAAATACTCCCCTCGAAGAGCTCTTATTATTATCCCTAATATGTCGTAGTGTTTAATAAAAGTAGGAACACTTGTATCCTTTAAAGCCTCATCTAATTCAGACAGTTGTGGTATAACCTCCGACAATTCACTGTGGGAAAGTTTTCCCTCAACCATACGATATAAATCTTTAAATCGTAAGTTTTCCTTCATCTGTCGAACACCTATCCTTTCCAAGGCGTCCATAGTTTCCTTCTTAAACTCTTTTGTCTGTTTTTTAGAATACGGTATGGCTTGTGCAGGTAATTCGGAATGGATACCGCCACCAATCGCATCACCATACCAATAACTTGCATGTGCAGCCATTGTGGTATTTAACAAATTTCTGCAAAAATACTAAAAAACAACCGTGTAATAAAAAAACTAAAACCCCACCTTATAAAGGCAGGGTCTTAGCTACTAACAATCAAAATTAAATTTAAGTAAATGAACAAATAATTAAAAAAAGCAAAACAACAATTAAATGTCAATATCGGTGAGAGCTTCAAGCTCTTTATTTTCTTCATAATATTTGGTAAAGGCTTTTTTATCCTTTTCCCAAACACCTGTAGCTTCAGGGAAAATTAAAAACAATTCACCATTTTCTAAACAAGAATTATAAAAATTCTTAACTTCTGTTTTTGTAATCTTTATTTTTGCCATAATTCATGTTTTAGAAAGGTAAATCCATTTCATCTTCCTCCTCTTCAACTTGCTTCGCTACAGGTTTTGCAGGTTTAGCAGCAACAGGTTTTTCAACAGCTGGTGCTGGAGCAGGTGTAGAAGTTTCTTCTTCATCATTTCCACCATAAGAATAACCACTTGTTTTCTCAAATCTTTCAAGTTGTTCCTTCAAAGACTTGTAAAGATACTTGTCTTGATTTGAAAAATCCCAAACTAATTTTCCTGAAATATCTTCAGACTGTGTTGGAGAAGGAATATCTCCACCATTATTACCTTCTTTGTTAAGGTATTTATGGAATGCTTTTACAGACTCGTTTTCTCCATGATTGAAGTAAATGTTTTTAACAGTGTAACCTCTATCATCTTTTCTTTTATCGAATGAAATCGAATAAGTTTTTTCAAAATCTACATTCGGAAGAACTTGAGCCAATGCCTTAGCATATGGAGAAAGTCCTTTTTTCATTGTGTAAAGTTGGAATTGAATATTCTCTCTTCCGTCTTTACCATCAATAGAAATACTTACCATAGGAACTTCTCCTGTTTGGAATTTTGCATTTCTAATTCTTAATTCTACAATCTTACCTTCGTCGGTTGCTGTAAATAACTTACGGTAACCTGTAAGTTTACCTTCATCATTGTAGTGAGGTTTATAACCATCCATCTCTACTTTTGACGCTAAATAAATAAATCCGTCTGCGTCTACTTTGAAATAACTTGTGTTAGCATTTCCTACTTCTCTTGCCATAATAAAATGTGTTAAAAATTAATAATTAAGTTGATTTGTGAGTTTCTAAACTGTTTAAGAACTCATTTTGTTTTGCAAATATATGGAAAAAATTTTAACTTCCAAACAAAATCATAAGAAATTTCATCTTTATTAGTTAAATTTTATCATATCCGAAAATCAGGTATGATGAAAACCTAAATCTCAAAGGTTGTAAACTCGTTATCTATAAATATCATATGTTGAACACTCCCATCCGTGTGGATTATAACATTTCCTTGAAGCCAACTTGACGCTCCTTTATTGTAACCCTCTCTTAAATGTGTCAATGTTCCAACAGATAACACTCGCCCTTGCTTACCACAAACATGAGAATGTCCTACTATCATCTTCGTAGACATTCTTGTGAACTGCTCTAAACTTCCACGACTACCATTTGCTCCAATATGTCCGTGGTGAGCAACTTCCCAACCATTTACAACGAAAGAATCATCGTAATCTAAACAAAATACCTGTTGTGGTGAAAAATTCTTTTCTATCATGTAGGCCACAACACCTTTTTTAGCATCACCTTTTAAAATAGATGAGGATAGTTCTAAATAAGTTAAGGCGTTTTTAATATCCTTTTTCCAATCCTGATTCAATATCCATCTATCAAACCTATCATTGTGATTTGCTTGAACAATAACCTTCTGTATGTCCCGACCGTCATCTAAAAACTCTATTAAAGATTCTAATTCGTCCATAACATCATCGGCTCCATCCTGCATTCTTTTAAACTGTTCAATAGGATTGTTTACAATATGATTATTAACCGAAATTCCATCTATAACATCATGATAAACTTCTACATCCGCGTTCATCTTATCTGTAAACTCCATAGATTTAACTAAAACATCTATATCTGTAGAACCCCAATGTAAGTCACCATAAACCATACCTGATATTTTATTTATCTTTTCAACCTTACCGTTCTCCACCCGATGACACAAATCTGTGAAACTACCATCTGCATTCGCTTCAACCTGTCTGATAAAGAACACATCCTCATCACGAATTTCAACAATTACAAATCCAAGATTATGGTGAAACTCTCCCTTCTTACCCGATTTACTATCCGTATAGTTCGGTAGTGTTATCGCCCCTGTAGACAATAATATCTTCTTAGGATGACCTTCTAAAACAGGAACAGACTTTAAATGTTGTTTAGGATGTCCTACAATTGTAGTAGTTTCACCCGTCATCATTTCAAGTCCACTTAAAGGTATAGACGCAGTAGGTTGTATCTTAACATCACCTAAAATCGTCAAGTATTTATGTATATTGTGTCGGTTGCTATCCCAATATGGTCGTGTTAACGGGTTCCAACTCTCATGTTTAACTTCTGTGTGAACAGATGTCGGGTTTTTGTATCTCCCAAGAATAACTGAAAGCTCAGCACCTAAAAAATCCTTATAAGCAAGGATATTATTCCACAATTCTAAATGTAAAGGTGTTTCATTCTGCTCCCAAGTGATTAAATAATACTTAGAATTTTTTAAAACCCTCCCTTTTGTTTCAAGCAATGCTTCATCTAACAATTTATCTTTTCCAATATTGTTAGTAACCTTCTCTCTTTCTAATAGTTTTGATACAGACCTTCTAATCGTATCTGTGTAAGTAATCTGCCTTAAACTACAAAACTCAACGGCAGTTTTGGTTATATTTCCATTCTGCTCGTCAAGTATTCTTTTTAAATCTTCTAAATCCTCTTCTGTATATTTTCGCATTTATTGTCGTTTATTAAATCCATAATTTAAACTATTTAAAAATTAATGCCACAAATATAAAACAATTTTTTGAATAAACAAATAAAACGCCCAAAAAAGTGAGCGTTTTAATGTTAAAATTTGACAATCAGATGTTTATCAGTTACAATCCCTATTTTTAGAAACTTCTCAATAGACTTTTCTATAAGCCTCGCAACAATACTTGGACTCAATGGGTTAAAAAGAACCTCGCCATATTGACTTGTGACAATGGTTTTCTTGTAAAACTCATAATAGTCAAAAGTTAATTCCCTGATAAACTCCTCATTGTTCTGCCAAAATTCGTCAGTAACTACATCTTCACTGATATAGTCCCACACCTCTTCGAAAAATTCGTTATAGTCTAAAATACCGTTCATTGTTTATAAAATTATATTTGCAAAAATACCATTAATAGTGTAACTAACAAGCATAATAAAATGACACCTTATTGTTTTGAATTATTAAAACCTTTTTCATATATTTGCAAAGTGAATTTCAAATTACAGTAGTGCTCCAAACACGAGCAGAAGAAACATGAAAATTTTTCTCACTGATTTACAGTAAGTTACAGATTTTCGATAAAATTTCTTCTTATTTTGTTTGGAAGTTTAAAAATAATTTGTATATTTGCAGCGTGTTGATACTTCAAGCATCTCAAACAAAATAAAGTTGCGTATAAATGAGATGTAAGTAGTCGGAGGAAATGAGGGCCTCCAAAACAGCCGAGTGACGCAAATGAACTCTAATCTTCGAGATGGAGGGATTCGGTAGGAAGGGTTGCAGACTATTCAACCGCCTAAAAGCCTTCAACGAAAGTTGAAAAGATTTAGGAATATGGAGAAGCAGCGATAGACGGTTTTAGTAAACTCAAGTTTAGCCTATTTGAGGATTGGTCCGTCTAGACTATTGAAATAAACAAAGACCAATAGACTATGTCTTATTAACTTAAGACTCGATGCACATTGGCGGGAGTAACCATTTGGGTGTGCATTTAAACTTCCAACAAAGGGATTGGGAAGTGGGTAGTTCGGAATCGTGACGCCCAAAATCAGTGTCCAGCATTCACTGAGAAAGAACACGAAAAGGATATGGGCCTTGCTGGTAGGTAGTCCCTCCTGCCCTGACGCATTAAAGCGAGCCGAAAGGCGTTTTATAAGACCAAATTCGGTATTTCCCAGGAAATATCATCTTATAATCAGTAGGTGCGTCTTAAAGGGTGCTTGGATTTAAGCACGTGTGGAAGTAGGCTTTCCGCATAATAGAACGTGAAATCCCCTAGAACTAACCTGACTTGACATAACTTTTTCAAAATTGGAAAAAGTCATACCGTAGAGATGCAACTACGCCCGAGAGGGAAGGTTGGATTTGGCACTTTGCAAGAAAAATTTCTTAGTAGAGCTAAGAAGTTATCGGCCAAATCCCTAGGGAGTTCTATGCCCTTTAGTGCTCACCCGTCGTAAAGATAAATCTTTACTCCTCCCACACAGCGAAAAACACACCGCTGATTGTCCTACGCGGACGGCGGCTCGTTTCACTCGCTGGAGAAAAGAGAAAAATTTACTTGAAAAAAAACCGCATACCCACACGAACGCATACCCACACGGACGCACAAAATTAAGCACGAAATTTTGCAACCGTTTGATTTTCAATGAGTTAGCTTTAATCACCTGATTTTCAGCAAGTTAATTTAAAAACTTGGAAATCAGTGTTTTACATAAATAACGAAAAAATTTTACACAAAAATGAGCCAAAAACCAAAAATTCCACTGCATGTGGTGACTTTTAAGTTCGAAAATAGTTTCGACAAGGTGCACGCCTGTCTTCGTTTGTATGCAGAGGCAACGAACATCAAGGCTGGATATGTTCACATTAGACCAAGAATGGTGGATGTTTTAACATTTTACATCCTGTATGGTTACAGTAGAGATACAAAAAAGAAAATATTAGAAACAACGGGGTTTACCAAAGAGAATTTGAACCAAATTAACTCTGAATTAACAAAGAAAGGGTACTTGAGAATGGATTCAAGAAACTATAGAATTAAACATCTTAGTCCTGCTGTTCAAGGTTTGAAGGATTTCTTCGACAGTTCGGAAGACATAGAGAAATCACTATTTGCATTTTCACTAAAACGAGAAGAATGAAGAACTCAATATCATTTACCACCGACATATTGACAGAAGTTGCTGAGGAAGGTGGGTGGGATATAGAACAGGTTAAATTTTCATACGATTTGTTTTTAGAATCTATCCGCGATGCGATAGAAAACGAGAAAGCGACCTGTTTGGAGATTTACATGCTTGGGAGGATGTACTTGAAAACTGAATATCTGAAGCATGTATTTGAAAAAAGCCCAGCAACAGAAGAGCGATATAAAGAGCAGGTGGAGAGAGTTGACGCTTTGCGACAGTTAAACTTAAAGAAAAAAGAAATCCTTGGGAAGAGTTTTAGATTTTTCCATGGACAACCTGCGATAATCAACAAATACGGGTTTAGACGAGGTTACAACATTGACCAATTAGAAGAAATCCAAAATAACATTTAGATGAAACGACAGAAAATATATGAGTCTACGGATGCGATAAAAGATTTACCACTTTCGGAAATCGAGCGAAGAAAAGCAATTTGCGACAGTTGTCCGTTCAACTCCAAGAATGCGAAAGACTTGACGGTTATTCAGAAAATTCAACATCAAAACGGAAACTTCTGCACGAAATGTAGTTGTTACATCGAAAACAAAGTACAGAGAAGTAATGAATCTTGTGGTCTTGTTGAGGTGGGAGAAACACCACTTTGGACTAAGGTAATTCTGAAAACAGAAAACGAGGCTCATTTAGACGTCAAAAATCGCTCATTTCAAAAAAGTGATATAAGAATATCAGAAAATAGAGAAAGTGTCTTAATCGAGCTCTTTGATACCTCAAATCGAATATTACCGTTTTCATTGATAGTAGAAAATGCAAATGTTAAACTTGTTGCCGTTGAACCATACTGTGATTGTTTAAAAGTTCAGATAAACGGATTACAGATAACGGGGGAGTTAGATACTGAAAAATTTTCTAAAGGTAAGTTTCAAAAATCATTTGAAGTATTTTATGTTGCAGAGGGTGTAGAGGGTGAATTAAGTACTGTTTTTACGTTGGTTGGTGAAAAAGTTTAAAAAATATTTGGAAGTTTGAAAATTATTCTTAACTTTGCCGAAAATATTTAAAATTTATGAACATGTTAGAAACATTTAATCACGAGGAATTTGGTAAAGTTAGAATTTTATTACAAGAGGGTGGGGAAGTATGGTTTCATGGTAGAGATATAGCGATTGCACTTGGGTATGCTAAACCCGAAAATGCTATTGCAACTCACTGTAAATCAGACGGTACCCTGAAACAGGGGATTGCTCATTCGAACGGAGTAGGTAGTTCTTTAGCAACTTTTATTAATGAAGCTAATTTATATAGGTTGATAATGAGAAGTAAGTTAGAATCAGCCGAAAGATTTCAAGATTGGGTGGTGGAAGAAGTCCTCCCATCAATTAGAAAAACAGGTTCTTATTCTGTTGCACCTAAAACAAGTGCAGAGTTATTATTAGCTCAAGCTCAACTGCTAGTTGATTTAGAACGCAGACAGATAGAAACTGAACAAACTATTAGACATCAACAGGAAGAATTAAATTCTTTGAAGTCGGATGTGGACCATATGCTGGAAGTTAGAGAAACTGCTAAAGAACAATTGGAGTTTTTACCACTGTCTGAAAATACTTCTCCTGAACAAACATTGAGGGGTAAAATAAATCAAATCGTCAAAGCTTATGTGAGTTTGACAGGTGTAAGTTACCCTGAAGCTTGGGATTCCGTTTACAAAAACTTATACTACAAGTATTCTATCAGTGTTAGAGCGATTAAACCCGTTAAGAAAGGTGAAAATAATCTTTCAAAGTTAGAAAGAAAAGGTCATCTCGAAGCTGTTTACACCGTTGTTTCTGAAATGTTGAGAGACGGAAAATAGTAAAAGTGAAATTTTTCAACCTGATTTTCAACAACTTAACAAAAACTGATGAAAAAAGTTGTCAAAAAAATTTGGAAGTTAAGAAAACAGGTTGTATATTTGCACTATTAAATACAATCTTTCATAAAGATATTAAAATTAAAGTTAATCAAACAGGTTCGGGAGGCAGGTCTGTAGAAGTTCGAATCTTCACCGAACCCCTAAACATCGCGAAGAGGAGCAAGAGGACGCTCGCGAGGCTCATTACCTCGAGGTTGCAGGTTCGAACCCTGCCTTCGCTACAAATTGACATGTAACTTTTTTCTATTATTATTTTGAATTTTTGATTTGTTAATCATTTATTTTTATTTTCCCACCGTTCATAACGGGCGGTGGGTTTTAAAAAAAGGTTACTGATAGGAAATTGCTTATCAAAAATGCTACTTTTTGATTTGTAACTTTTATTTCATATTTTATTATTTTAAATCTAATTTTTGTCAGTTTATTAACGGTGGTTTATGAGTATATAGGTTGGAAGCGACCGAGTTAGATGAACTTGACAAACAAACAGATAGCCTTGCTTTATTGTGAGGCTGTCTTTTGTGGTATATTTTTGTTTCAATGAATTTTAGAGTAATAGCAATGGATGAGTTGAAGGATGTTTTCTTGAAACTTGAAAATTATTCTTTAACAGAGGTCCTTTATGCCGCACTAACCACCTTAGAAAAGGGTAAAGAGTTAGGTTGGCTTTTAGAAAAAACGGATAAAGAGCTTTATACAGCTCTTAATAAAATTGTAAAAAATGAGCGAGAAGAAGATGAAAAAAATTAAGAAGTCTGCTTTAGTTGCAGAACTTATAAAACTAACAGAGGATTATCTTACTCTTGTTGAAACTGTTAAAGCTTTAGGTCAAGAGTTACACGAAAGAGATTCTTCTCTGTCTAACCCGAGTGAGAAAGATTTAGATTTTGTAAATGAAACCCGTGAGAAGTTTTTCCTTTACGAAATTTATAACCAACAGGTGGGAATGTGGGCTTCATGCATTCATCATCTTTACAAGATTGTCTTACTTGACAAATTGGAAAACACTCTTGGGGAGAAGATGAAAGATACTATTGAAAAGATTTATCATTTAGCACCTGACGGTGTAGCAGTGGAAGGTTTGAATGTTAAATTCATCGACCCTAACCTGATAAACATCATGGATAATAAAGGTTTTGCCTTACCAGCTGAAAAATTTCAAGAGTTATTAGAACTTCAGAAAAAAAATGGCTAAATATATCAAGAAATCTGACGAGCAGTTTATCAAGAAGTCGTTAGAGGAACTGAAAGAACAGTTAGACAGGATTATGGAATATATCCAAGAGAATCCTTGGCAGAAGATGGACACAAATGTCCGTTCTGAAGAGTTCAAGTTTCAGACTTCTTTATTTGACAGTCACACGAAGTGGCTTAAAGCATACTTAGAGTTGTCAGGTGTCTTTGAATTTTATGAAGAAGCCATGAAAAATAAAGAAAAAGAAAGTAATGTTCGTCAAGGACATACTGAAAATTCTATGATTGCTCATTATAAAAGCGGAGAACTTGACAACATGTTGAAAAACTTAGATTAATGAGTTTAAAAAACGAATTTTTCATTTACATGAAGAATAAGCCTGAATGGGTGGAGGGATTATCGTTTGAAAAACAGACAAGAGATGTTCAGCAGTTTTATCTTTGGGAGCTTAAAAAAGTTCGAGAGGGTGTAACTGTTGGAGGACATAAAATCCACCCTTGGATGTATTGGCATTTAAACCATTGGCACATACAACAGGACATAATGTTACCTGACGGGCAAACAGAAAGGGTGAATAATCCCCCTATCCTCAGGGACAACGAATGGTTTTATAACGAAAGTGTCATAAGGGCTGAGGAAAATCCTAAGAAAGGGTTATTTATTATGGGTTCACGTCGTCTTGGGAAGAGTGTTTCTATCTCTTCTTGGACCATGTGGAACGCCCAAACAAAATATGGTGGTGAAGCATCTGCTAATACTATCATTGGTGGTTCAACGGAGGACTTAACAGCGTTAACAACTTACATGAACCACGGTTACGAATACACACATCCTATGTTTAAGATAAACAGAATTACCAAAGATTGGTATAGTAAGCAGGGTGTTATATTTGGAACAAAACTTAAAAACAACGAAACCGATGTGTTTTCAAGGATACAGGTTATAAACTTGGACATGGGTTCGAATACTTCAAACCAAAAGACTGCGGGTGGTACGCCTGTATCTTGGGTATTAGACGAATGTGGTAAGTTTGCTTTTAAGAAAGCGTGGGAGGCTGCGAGACCTTCTTTCGATACAGGTTTAGGTACTTGGCGTATTAGTCCATGGCTTTTAGGAACGAGTGGTAATATTGACATGGTTCAAGACGCTATGAGTTTAGCAAACAACCCTGAATCTAATAATTTGTTAGTTATGGATTGGTCTTTAATTGAAAGAAATAATCCTGACCCCACATGGACTCGAAAATCCTGGGCTTTATTTGTTCCTGGTCAGATGTCCTTAGCGATAAAGAAGGTAGATTCTAATCTTGGAGAGTATCTTGGGGAGAAAGACCCTGAACTTGAAAAGATAAAAATGCAAGTTACGCCTTGGGAGAGTGCTAACGCGGAGTTACAAAATGAGTTAAAGAAGTTAAAAAAGATAGACACTGTTGCTTATTACAACCGTAGAATGTTCTATCCTTTAGACCCTGACGATTGTTTCCTTCAAGATAGTTACAATCCATTCCCGACGGCAGAAGCTATAACACATAAAAATGAAATTGTTGCTCGTGGTGATACAGGAAAACCTGTAGATTTACACATTAACAATAACAATGAGATAGTTTACAATATGTCAGATAAGGAAATAGCAGAGTTTCCTCACAAGGGTGGAAATATCGATGCACCTTTCATATTGTTTGAAGAGCCACCAGCTCCGAATAACAGACATATTCAACAAATATATTGTGCAGGTCTTGACCACTATAAACACGACACTTCTGATGGAGATTCCTTGGGTGCGTTTTATATTGTCAAAAGAAGAAGTAACATTTTTGATACTACAAAACTTGTAGCATCTTATGTATCAAGACCTAACACTATGGAACTTTTCAACAGAAATGTTGAGATGTTAATGAAGCTTTATGGGGCGGAGGTATTGCAGGAAAATGCGGATATATCGTTTCAGCAATATTTGATGAGAAAACATGAAGCTGACATTTGGTTAATGAATGGTGAGAGTTTAGCAAAACGATTTGTAAATGCTCGTTCAAATCAAAATAACAAATACGGTATTACTCCAAACACTCGAAACATACAATACGTATTCAATTTGGTAGTAAGTTATTGTTGGGAAGTATTATCAGATAAGAAAAACGAAGATGGAATATCAATCCCAATGCTTGGCATCAGCCGTATAAAAGATGTAGCGTTGTTAGATGAAATCATCAACTATAAGAAGGGACAAAACCACGACCGTATTTTAGCATTTGGTTATGCTCTTGCGTGGGCACAATATCTTGATGATGTGGGTGTGGAAGTTGGTCATCCTGAAATTGATTTAACAGACATCAACAGGGCTCGTAAAAATTTAAGAAACAGAATAGACTCAGGTTCGTTTTACTCTACTAAACGTTCAGGTTTTTATTAGTTTATTTTTCATATTCATAAGTTTAAATTTTAATTTTAATCACTACCTCTCACTTTAATCGGTGGGAGGTTTTTTTTGTTTTTTAGAAAAAATATTTGTGAGTTTCAAAAATAAGTTTTATATTTGCGGAAAAATTTAAATTTATGGACAATGAAATAACATTAATGAAAGACGGAATCGATTTCTTTGCAGAAGGGAAACGACTTATAGAGAATAACTATAAGATAATAGCTTACTTATATGAGCGAAATTATTGGGAGCATAAATATGAAGGTATACCTTTAGAAAACCTTAAACTTACTTCTGTGGAGCAAATCGCCCGAGATTACGGTTTTAGTGAAGAAGAATTTTTTAAGTTGTTAGTCGAATTAGATATTTATAAACCTGTAACCAACGGTTATTATGTAAATAATGACTATGTTACGGAAGGATATACAAAATCAACTCTTGTGAGATACGATGATTCAGAAGGTGTTTCACAACTCACACTTGATACGAAATGGACTCCAAAAGGATACAGTTTTTTACAGGGACAACTTAAGAAACTTGGAAGATTTAAATTAACAAGAAACGAAAATTTATAATAAGATATGATGAACAATCTAATGAATTTGGATGGAGTGAATAATAGTAGCTCACCAAAAATGTCGAGTCGCGAAATCGCGGAAATTACAGGAAAGCGTCATGACAATGTTGTCAGAGACATCGATAAACTTAATAAATGTTACGAAAACGAAGGCCTCCTCAAAGTTGAGGAGGGGTATTACACTCTACCAAGCACTGGGAATCAACAACATAGAGAGTATCGGTTAAGCAGGATTCAAACTTTAGACTTGATGACAGGTTATAATACCGAACTTAGAATTAGAGTAAATCGAAGATGGGAAGAATTAGAAAACAAACAGGTTCAAAAATCCCTCCCTGGAACATTCGCTGAAGCGTTAAGGGCGTATGCAGATGAGGTTGAAAAGAACGAGAAGCTTATCGGTGAGTTAAAAGTTAAGAATGTTCTAATAGCAGAATATGAACCGAAAGTTACTTATTATGACCAAATCTTAGCATCTGTTGATACAATTACTATTACACAGATAGCAAAAGATTACGGGATGTCTGCTCAAGAATTAAATAAATTACTTCACGAACAAGGTATCCAATATAAACAAAACAAACAATGGATACTATATCAAAAATACGCAAAGCTGGGTTATACAAAGTCTAAAACCGTCCCTATTACTTATAAAAATGGAGAACAAGGTGTTGCTTTAAACACACAATGGACTCAGAAAGGTAGATTATTCTTATATGAATTGCTTAAAAGCCATGGTTATCTCCCTCTTATAGAACAAGATGACGAAAATATATAAAAATAATTCAAAATAAATTTGGAAGTTAAAAATATTAATTGTATATTTGCAAACATTAATTAGATAGTATACACATGAAGAAAATTTTAATGGGACTTATATTGTCCACAATGGTAATTAGTTGTTCGAGGGTTGAACCTAATTATGAAGGTGTTTTAATGGAAAACTATGGTAGAAACGGAAAAGAAGACTTTTCTACAGTTACAGGTAAACAGTGGGTTATTTCCCCAGGAACTCAGTTATACCAAGTGCCAATGTTTGAGACTAGTGGTGACCCACAGGCAGTGCAGGTTTCTGCGAAGGACGCGGGTGTTTTCACTGTTGACCCTTCCTATCAATATCAGCCTATCAGAGGTAAAGGTGTAGACATTGTTTTCAATTATAAACATTTAGGTATAGACGAGCCTGAGGTGATGATGGATAATGTGGAAAATGCGATATTAAACAAAATAGTTACTAACGCTTATAGAGAAGAAGCAAGAAACTATACCACTGACAGTTTGATGAACAATTTGAATACTTTTGAAAAGCAAGTTGAATCAAGACTTAAGAAAGAGTTTGAAGGTAAATTTTTTGTCTTAAATAATCTTACATCGGGTCTAAAACCTCCAAAGTCTATGGAGGAAGCAATTGAGAGAAGAAACAATTCTGTTCAAGAGGCTGAAAAAGTTAGAAACGAACTTCAAGTTTCAAAAATGAACTTAGAAAAAGCTAAAATTGATGCTGAAACAAATAGAGTTAAATCGCAGGGGTTGGATGGTAAACTGCTTCAGGAAAAATGGATAGAGGCAATCAGAAACACAGACAACAAAGTAATAATCACTGACGGTAGAACTCCTATAATTTTTAATCAATAATATTATGAGACACAATTTATTTAGAGTTTTCTTATTTTTATTAGGAAATCTTACTATGGTGTGGTTGCTCAGATTGTGTTTTCAATATGAACCAATCCTAAGTTTCCTTTTAGGTTTAACTTACATTGTAGGGCTTATCTATTTTCCATATAAAAAGATATGGAAGATTGAATCCGAAGAAAAAGCCGATAAGTACGTTTAATTTTGATTCCGTTAATTATCAAACATAAGTGATTCCTCTCGTTTCCCTGAAGAAATTCATATCGGGAGGTGAATCTGATTTTTTTGCAATACTATGCAAAGGAGTTATTTGCCCTCGGACTTACTACCCGAGGGTTTTTATTTAAATCGGTACTATGTTATACAAGGTAGGTAAAACCGCGGATTAGTAATGTTAAAAAGACATTTTCCTATATATACTACACCACTACCCTATCCAAATAAAATACCACTCCAAAAACAATACCCCTCCTTTTCCAAAATCAAGAACAATAAATTTCTCACTCTCTAAAAAACAACCTTCATAAACCCATCAAATTTCCACGATAATAATATCACCTATACAATCATACCAAAATAACATTTAAATCGAAATTTACCCTACCTATGTAGCCCATAAAGAGTGTCTACATTAAACTATCAAATATAAAATATCAAAACCCGCGGGGAAGTATTGTTGCCCAACTCACTCAACAAAAATTCATACATATATTCATATATGAATATAGTATGCTACTCCACTACCTCATCTAAAAAAATAGATATCTAAGTAAATATACCCGATATATATTCAATTCCTCTATATATATTAACCTATATCTACCCAAATATATTTCACAGGTGTATATTATCCCATCTAATAACTTTCCCATTATACATGTCTATCTTTACGGACCAATTCCCGAGGTATATGTCAATCGAAATTGTATTTTTCTGTTTTCTCTGTATATGTCAATCAAAACGGGCTGCCTTTTGTAAAATTGCGTTTCCGATGTATATGTCTATCCTCACTTGTAAAAATGCATTTCCTGTGTATATATCTATCAATACTACCCACGTACATAAAACCCCTCCCACCTGTCGCAGGTTTTTTGTGTTACCCCCTACCTAAATTCGTGTTACTTAAATGTCTATTCATGGGCTTTTTTTGGCTTTTTCTTTTTCAGATATATTTTTTACTTATGCTTATTTGTTTGATACTATATTTATAAACTCACTTTGATAGTCTATATTTTTAAACTTATTTTTTTGGCGTGATTTGGTTTTTTGTTTTTGAGTATCTTTTTTCTTATATATTTATATTTATCGTTTAAATTATCTTTTTGTTATAAATTTGATTTTAGCTAATATCTTTTTATTTTGGTATAAATATACCTAAACAAAAATAACGCCCGTTTTTGATGCCTTAAAATCGTTTTTAGCGTATTTTATTAAATTGTTTATCATTGCACAACATAGCAACAAAAATCAATTTTAACATTTTAACAAAACTTTAACATTCTCGCAAACGCTTTGTTTATCGGTGTTTACAAACTTTTTTCAAAAAAATTTATAAAAAATTTGTTTTGTATTGTTTTTTATACCTATATTTGCAACATCAAAATGATACAGATACACGCTCTTTGACATCAACGGCAAACATAGTTTCACGGGAAACGAAACATAAAGTTTTTAAAAAGGTTTCACGGGAAACATTAAAAGAAAAGTATAATAATTTAAAAACAAAAAAAGTTATGAAATTAAGCGAAGTTTTCACAAAAGTTGAAATTGTAGAACATGTAAGAATAGCAACATTTATTGCTAACGAGGTTAGAACAGCTAACAATTTAAAACCTAACGGAGGTTATTCGTTGGAAGAAATTTCCGAAATGGTGGAGAAAGTTGTAGAAAATAATTTCTATGTGCAAGTGAAAGTAAAATTTAAAGATTATTTCACTCAGGATGAAATTAAAAAATTTGCAGTATCGATTCTTTTTGAAGAAATGATATAATAACCAACTTTTATGCTCAAAAGTTGATAGTAAATAATACAGTAAGTGTGTGGTAAAGGTGGTGTCACAAATTTAGAAAAATGTAACATAATAGAAAACGGGCGGTTTAGTTAAGTTTTTCTGAAAAAAAATATATAAACTTAAATTTTGAGTTTTAAGGTATCATAATTTAAAAAGTGAGTTTATACCTACAAAAATAATTTAGATTGATTTTTGAATATATTATGCCTTTACATACTATTAAATAACTATATATAAACTAACTTATTTTATACCTATTGAAAAAAATTAAAATTTTTTATAAAAAGTTTTGGTAATTAAAAAATTATTTATATCTTTGCATCAGCAAAACGAAAGGAAAAGGGCTTTAATTAAAAAATTTAAAAAAAGTTTATAAAAAATTTGCATAATTAAAAAACTTTTACTATCTTTGCAAAGTGAAATTAAATAAGTAATAATAATTAAAACAAAAAAGTTATGTTAACAAATCAAAAAGAAATGGTTAAGGAAATTGCAAATCTAATTATTAACCGAGTAAATTTTTCAGAAATTGATTTTGAAAATCAGCCAATTGAGGTTACAAATTTTGGAAATTATAGATTGTTTAAAGGGTATCAGACAGATGATTTGACAGATGCAAAAGTAAAAAGGGCAATTTATGATGTAGCGCAGCCAATTGTAGATTTTGATTTTTCGGGCGAAATTGAGGAAATTTTAGAAATGCACGGGTATTTTGACTACATTGAAAAAGATGAAATGCGAGATTTTCCTAAGGAGTTTTACCTTGATTTAGTGAATGAGATTTTAGATGATGAGAGGGTAAACGACCAAATAGATTGGTGCGTATTTGATTACTAAAACAAAAAGACCTAAGCAAGTCTAAAAAAGGCTTATTTTAAAAGAAAAAATAAAAAGTAAATAATAAATTAAAAAAAATCAGAAATCATGCAAGTATTAAGTATTTTTGTAGCATTAGGGCTACTTATCACATCAGTTAGTTTTATAGCAGGAATAGTAAATTTAATTTACATTGTATCAAAACCATATTTCAAAAAAATAGAAAATATCTTTACGGGTATTTTTGAAATAGGAGCAAGTGCAGGGCTTACCTTGTTAGGCTTCATAAACCCAACCTTTGCAATAATTATTATTGCTATGTTGGTAATAGGGGCAGTAGCGGATTTGCTACTTACTGAATGGGAAAAAGGGAATATAAAATTCCCTTCCCTTAAACTAAAACCGATAGCAGTCGCAGGAATGCTATTTGTAGCGAGTTTAAGCCAAGCGGTGGACTTGGATAATGTAAGACAGGAGGATTTAATTTTCAATAGTGATGTAACCGAAATAGTAGGTTATCGCACAGGTTCGGACTACATAGAAATTGAACCGATACCAATCACGGAGTATGAAAATTTCAATCCGAAAGGTGTCATACATACTGAAACGAGGATAAAGGCATGGCACTTAGTAGCGATGATAATCGGAAGTGTGGGCGTGTGGTATGTAGGCAGGAAGTATTTAAAATTAAAATAAAAATAAAACCTTTGAGGTGGTATAGGTTAAACCTTAATAATAAAATAAAAAATCAATAAGTTATTTTAAAACCAAATCAAAAATAAAATAGAAATTACTTAAAGATATTTGCCTACTATGTAGGACACTTTTTTGATTTTTTATTATTATTATTTCTTTTGAGACTATCCAAATTTTGGGTAGTCTTTTTTCGTATAAAAGTAACCACATTTTGCACCTAAAAACTCAAAAAATAGCAAAAATATAAATGCTTGATAATCAAATGTAAAGTGCGTTTTTTCCTAGGGCAAAACACTTTAAAAATCCGATGCTAAAAAGTGTCAAAAATTGACAAATTTAATCACGAAAATAGGGCGTTTGCAGGGTGTTCGGATTGGGTAAATTGTAACAGGTTTAGAGCAGTAAATTTTCAATCGCTGGAAAAGCCCATAAAATCGTGGGTAAAAAAGTCTTACTATCTGATAATCAATTATAAACTATGCTGATAGTGAAAATAAGGTAAGCGAGGGTTTCAAGGCACTATAAAGATGATATAAATTTGTCAGTATGGGCGTGGCATTTGGTATCCGATAGCGTGGGCGGTGGATTAGTATCGTTTTACTGAAAAAATTACATAAAAGCCTATAAATCAATGTTTCACATGAAACAATCATAACACTAAATTACTAAATTATAGCACGAAATAGGTGCTGATAGTGAATAAAAAATAAAGATATAAATAAAGGAAGTTATAAAATCTATATATATAAACTATCAAAAAGAAAAACACGGCACGGCTGGGATACCTACACGCTGAACGGCTGGAATATGCACGGCGTAAAATTGCACGGCGGCGGTTTATTATTGTTATTGAAAAAAAATATCAAAAA
>ERZ773054.231-NODE-231-length-45282-cov-12.667676_pt1 | contig 45282 bp, 56 predicted proteins | sample MGYA00580630_ERZ773054 | MGnify/ENA primary metagenome ERZ773054 (study PRJEB29015, sample SAMEA2737994) | human oral metagenome | biome: human oral; feature: human-associated habitat; material: dental | place: China | collected 2115 ... | reverse complement strand
GTTCGGGTTGCAGCCGTATTTCAGTGCGATTTCGTTCATTGTAAGCGCTCCTTTTTCGCAGTGTATTGCTTTGCTTCCATTATAACGGCGCACGGGGAGATTTTCAACCGGGGAAGATCACGCATCCTTTGCCCCATCATACCTTTTGATTGCGCGCGGAATTGCCGGCATAGGGGAGCTGTGGTGCGCACAGGCGGAAGGTATAGGTCTCGCGGTCGACGATGCCGAGCGTTTCGTCGCTGTCGTAGAGGGCGAGCAGGAAGTCTGCCATCTCGGCGCTCGTGTGGTAGGTGCCGAACGCCTTGTCGTAGTCGTAGGCGGGGTTGTCGTTGGCGACGGCGCCGAACTCGGTCTGTGTTGCGGCGGGGGCGAGGAGCTTTGCGCGGAGTTTCGCGCCGCGTGCGCTCAGCTCGTGGGCAAGCCCCTCGGTAAAGGCGCTGACGTAGAATTTTGTCGCGCAGTAGGTGACAACGGTCGGGACGATCTGGTAGCCGCCGACAGAGGAGATGTTGATGAGCTGAGCACCCGCAGCATCGGCAAAGTCGCGTACAAAGAGCGTGGACAGGATGGTCAGTGCCTCGATGTTCAGGTGGATCATCTGCGTGATTTTGCCGAGCTCCTGTGCGCCGACGATGCCGTAGCTGCCGAAGCCGGCGTTGTTGATCCATGTTCCGATGGGGAGGGCCTTTACCTCCTCGTAAAGCTGTATGACATGTTCGGTGATGGAGAGGTCAGCGGTCTTGACGATGACATCAAGCGCCGGGTGTGCGGCAAGGATCTCTGCACGCAGCGCGTTCAGCCGCTCTGTACGGCGTGCGATCAGGACGAGGTTGTGCCCGCGTGCGGCGAATGCCCTTGCGGCGGCAGCACCGATGCCCGCACTGGCACCTGTGATGACGGTGTACTTCGTTGGTTGTTGGTTCATGATGAGATTCTCCTTGTTATCTATGGAAAGGACGTGCATGTCAGCAGGCAGATAGCGCCTCTGCGGGAAGCTCCTCGGCCATGTATGGGGGGCGTGACGGCGGCAGGAGCTTCCTTGCGCTTTACGCAAAAGCAATGCGAGAACGATAGAAGCGACAGGATCACATTCGTTTCGTTCCTCGTCCATCCCTGCCTTTTGCGCTTTGATCGACCGACTGTCGTATGGCAGTGTTGAGGATATTATAGCATAGGATGACGGCTTCGGCGCTTTTTATTGTGCGCTACGCGGAGCAAGGTTCAAAAGATACTGTATTTCCCGCCTCTCCACACAAATTCCCTTGAGAGCGTTGCGCTTTCCGTGCAACATTCTGCCATTTGCCTACAATTTGTCTACAAAGTCACTTGCCTACAAATTCGGCGAAGATGGCGGCGGTCTCACGCTGCATCTCCTCCGTATCGTGTGCATAGAGGTTCTGCGTGATTCCAACATCAGCATGCCCGAGACGCGCAGCAACGTCGATCGGGTTTGCGCCGGCCTCGATCAGCCTCGTTGCATGCGTGTGCCGAAAGCTATGCGAGTTCAGCCCGAGGGGATGCAGGAGCTTGCGAAAAGATGCATAGTGGATAGGGAGCCCGAAGGCGTCTGTACAGACAACTGCTCTGCGTGGCATGTCTATCTGCCCTGTTTCGATTTTCGGTGAGGTGTGTACGCGGCTGTCCGTGTCCTCGTAGACAAGCTGATAGGCGTTCCCCAGACGCAACTCGTTTTGTGTCTGCAGCGTTTTCCACTGCCGCAGCTCAGCGATCAGGACTTTGTCAATGTAGATCCTGCGCGTGCTTGTCCTGTTCTTGGGCGCAGAGAAATACATCAGATGCCTGCGCCCTGCGATGTTCAGCTGGCGGCAGATGTGGATCGTACCGTTTTGGAGGTCGATGTCGTCCCACGTGAGTCCGAGTATCTCGCCGATGCGCGCACCTGTGTGATACGCGAGCACCAGAGGGGCGCGATACTTGTGCCCCGGCGGGCACTTTTTCAGCAGCGCGGCGAACTGCTCCGGCGTGATAATGCTCCGCTCAAGGCGTTTCCTCGGTGCCGATCGGGGGATGCTGATGCCCGTGCATGGATTGACGGGGATAATCTCGGCAGGGTAGACAGCGTATTTCAGCGCAAAGGAGAGGACGGTACGGGAGAGGGACAATGAACTTCTGGAAAGACCCTTTTCCGCAAGTGCCTTTATCCATGCGTCGATATCGCGGGGGCGGATATCCTGCACATACAGTTCTCCGAGGATGGGATTGATCCGCACGCGGATCGCGGACTCATAGTCTGCATACGTCCCGCGTGTGACGTTGGGGCGCGATACGTTCTCGAGCCACGCAGCGAGGTAGTCCTTCAGACGGATCCGCTCGCTCGTGATGCCGATGTTGCCGCTCTTCCAATCTGCGTACGCGGCGACGCCTGCATCATACGCCTCCTGCTCTGTCTCGTAGCCGCCCTTCTCGATCATCTTGCGCCGCCCCGTTGTCGGGTTCTTGCCCGCATCAAACGAGTAGGAGTACGTCTTGCCGCGCTTTCGCGTGCGGATTGTTGCCTTTTTTGCCATAATAAAACACCTCCGAAGATTCGATGTGGAATAATCCCCGAAGGTGTGATATACTTTATCTTGTTACAGAGTGGGTATATCTCTTCGGAGATTGCTTGCTTCACCGCTCATCGTGTTGGCGCACGGTGGGCGGTTTTTATTTGTGTCAGGATTTCTATTCCTTTTGTCCTATCGCAAGCGTTGTATGTAGGTAATCTCCTGACCGCGAATCGTAAGTATCTATGCGAGTATAAAATCCGTTACTTCTCGGGAGCGCTATCCCCAACATGTCACTACGTCCGATAGAAATGTGTTTTGACAAGAGTGGATCTGAATTATCAACAGAAGATGAAACCTCTGTGCCGTCGCTAGGGGTCAGCTCTGAGACGAGAGAGTCCATTTTATGCCCAGCTGCTGCATTGATTGTTAGATTCTCGATCCGACCATCGACAATGACAGCATTGAAATGGTTATCATCATAAGATTTTATCATCCCTGCCTCACTGGATATTTTATGCTTCTTTGCGAACTCCTCCACACGATCTCCGATTCCGGGACTTTTCCCGATAATTCCGTGAGTCCTTACCCATTCTTCGTATTTTGCTTGGTCGTCGTATGCTTTTTGTGCGGTAGCATCGGCGGCTTTCTGTTCTTTCTGAGCTTGTTCAGCGATACGCTTTTGCTCCATCTCTGCGCGTTGCTCAGGTGTCATTGTCATATTGACTCCGATAAGTGATACAACTAGAACACCGAAGGCGATTCCTGCTCGTATCAACCACGTTTTACAACGATCTTTTCGGAAGAAGAAAGTATATACCGAAACTGCAAGAAGCACCAACACAGCTACTATTGCACCGAATAAAAATACTGAGAAAATACTATGCATTGTTCCCCACGCTCTTTCTTAAAACGCACTATATGCCCTTCAGATCGACAAACTCCTCCGGCACACCGACAGATCGTGCGAGTTGGTATACAGTACACTCTGGATACTCACGCAGCAGATCGTCGGGGAGAAGAAGCTCGACAGCGAATATGTTTGCCTGCCGTTCAAACTTGCCCTTGGAGTAAAAGGTGCCCTCACAGAGCCACTGCACGTTGATGTCGGGATGACAGATCGCGTGCCCGAGTTCATGTGCACATACGAAACTCTCAAGGTGTTCCGGCAGATCACTATTTAGGATGATGCTCTGTACTCTATGATACTTCGTATAATAGCCGAGAACTGACTTTAGCTCGTTGTGGATGATTTCAATGTTCCGGTATTCTGCAATCTCAAATGGATTCCGTGTATTATATTTCGCAACGAGCGTTGAAACGATTTCCCTTATATCCATATCATTCCCTCTGCTCACGGAAAGTTATTTTCGATACTTCTTCGGCGTGAATTTCTTCTTTGCGATACGCTTTGAGAGGGTCATTGCCTGTAGGAGCGAGGCTTTCAGCAGCTCCATATCCTCCTCGTCCTCGAGTTCGCCCATCGCAGCGGAACCCTTGAGCGAGTGCAGCATATCCTCGAGGTCTTTTGCAATCTGCCGCTCATCGCGTTGCGTAGGCGCGGGCAGATCGTCGGATGCGGGGGCGGGGGATTGCATTGCATAGGTGTCGCGCAAGCCGTCTTCATCGCGTGCTTTTTTGAAAGCCTCATAGTGGTCTACGTCTCCGTTAAATACTTCAGGGATTACATCGTCGTATAGGTCATTTTCAAGTAGGAATTGAGGTATAGTCTTACCGTAAACCTCACAGATTTCCTTCAGAAGAAATTCACTGATGGGTGACAGCCCTTCTTCATATTCCTTAAGGATCTTGACAGGGATCTTTGTTTCGGTGGAGAGATCTTTTAGCGACAAGTTTGCGCGTTCGCGTTCATCTTTCAGTGCGCTTGAATAAAAATGCCATTCATCATCTTGGTAATTAAGGTCTTCTCCAACTAGATAGTCAAGAGAACAACCAAGAGCCTTACTAATATCTCGCGCCTTCTGCACGTCCATCTTCTTCCGCTTCCCGGTCATAATATCGGACAGCGTTGAGAAGGGGATACCCGTTTTTATTGCTAAATCTTTCATTTGAAGGTGTCGTATGTCCAAAGCGATTTTTATTCTATCAGAGATGCTCATAGTATCTCCCTCCTAAACTTTACGGTAATTATACTATATTTACGGTGTTTGGTAAATAAAAAAATACGGTATTCCGAAATATTTTTAGCCCTGCCTATTGACTGTTTCGGAATACCGTATTATTATGTTTGTGAATACGGTATTCCGAAATAGAAAGGGGGTGGGGCTTTGTTTCCAAACTGGAAAGCCGAAATGGCTCGATTAGGTCTGACCTATGCAGATATAGGCAACTGCCTTGGAAAATCTCCAGAATGGGTTGAGAACAGACTGCAAGGGAAGGCGACTCTTCCAATTTCAGCGGCAATGAGTATTCGCAATACCTTTTTTCGTGAGCTGTCCTATGATTACCTTTTCTCTGATGAGCCTGTTTTTCCAAAAGAGACGGAGTAGTTGTAGCTCAACAACAACAACAGCCACAAAGAGAGGAGGATCAGCTATGAGACGCAAGTGGGACATGAACAACGTCGTCTCAGCACGGGGAAACACACTCTCCTGCATCGCGAAGTTCGACGATTGCCGCGTATGGCTGGAGGGCAGCGCAATCATGTCCGTACAGACGTTTAAGCAGACCTGCGTGAGATCGCGAAGCTCTGCGGAGCAAAGGCGGTCGAGGTCAAGTATCTGCACGACGACGACGAGGCGGGCACGCTCACCGAGCCGCGCGAGAACATCGTGCTGTTCTGCGGTCGCTATGACACCGATGGGACGTACCGCTACAAGTTCTATACGAAGACGATCAACTCCAAGACGGGACGCGCAGAGCTGCATTACATCGCCCCGGAGGAAATCTTCGACACAGGGCGGGCAGTCTACGCAGCGTGAGATCAACAACAGCACAGAAAGGAGGTGAAACCATGTCAATGAATCCATTTGATGTCTTGAAAGACGATCTCGCCGAGATTGTCCGCAGCATCGTCCGCGAGGAGCTGGCGGCAGTACAGGCTCGCGCGGCGGAGGCAGAGCCGCAGCGGCCCGCCCCAGAGAAAAAAGATCGTCTGATCGGACGCGAGGAGATCGCGCGGCGTCTGGATATCACGCCCGACGTTGTGACGGCGAAGATGGGGCGCGGTGAGCTGATCTGGACGATCGACCCGACGGGCGGCGAACGCAAGATGAAGGAGTCCTGGCTTGACGATCACATCGCAAAGATGCCCGCATATCGCGGGCTGCGCAGTGCCAGAAAGGAGGCAGTCGCATGATAGAGGCGAAGAAGCTCATTGCCGGATGCTGCATCGCGGGGGCTGCGATCCTCTTTTCGGGGGCATGTAACCCTTGGGATGACGGACGAAACGCCGTCCTCGTTGAGGAGGTCTACACGGTCAAGAGTGGCGATACTCTTTGGGGGATCGCAGAAACGTACCTACGGAAAAATACTGGCACGCGCCGGTATATCCTCGAATACAAGAGCGGCATCGAGGAGATGAACCCGTGGCTGCTCGACCGCCACGGGATGATCTATCCTGGAGATCGCTTGACCCTGACTTACTGGGTAAAAGGAGAGGAGCAGTGACTCCCGAGGAGCTGAGAGCGAAGGCGTGTGCGCAGCACCGGGAGCGTTATTATTGGTACAAAGTGCATGGGATCTGTGTGAGCTGTGGGCAAGAGGACGCCGCACCGGGAAAGGTAAAATGTGAAGAGTGCGCTGCGAAAGTAGCAGACCGAAGCGTGGCCGCCTACTACCGACAAAGAGATGAGCGGAGAGCGGCGATGCGTCGGCGGCAGAAAGAGCGGTATGCAAAGCGCAAGGCAAAGGGGCTCTGTGTTGATTGCGGCAAAAAAGCGTCCACAGGAAAACGGCTTTGTTTGGATTGTTTTCTGCGACGACGCCGCTATGACAAACGGTACTTCGATGCACATCGCCGTGTGAAGACAGATTTCTCCGACGGGCTCTGCCGCCTGTGCAATGAGCCAGTTGTACCGGGGAAAAAGCTCTGCGCAACGCATTGCGCTATTGTAAGGGAGAACCTGAAAAAAGTGAATGCGCAGCAATCTAATGCTGACCATCCGTGGAGACATGGCAACCAGTTAATTTTTAAGAAGGGAGATACGCAATGAAGAGTGAGTGGAGGATCTCAAGTATGTACCTCGGCGGCAAGAAGGTGTATCAGGTCTACCGTATCAAGGATATGCGCGTTGTCGATCACAGCGGCAACCGCGAGTATGCGGGAGGGCTGCTGCACGATGAGCGAGAGGCAATGGCACGTGCGGAGAAGCTGAACCGTGAACAGGCATAAAAAGAACCCGGAGCGATGCTAACCGCTCCGGGCGACAAGAAAGACTTACAGACACAGTATAACACAACTCAGGGAGGATTTACAACATGACAATCAATATCAGCATTACGGAACGCGACCTTGCAGGGGCGCAGAAGAACGCCATCGCTAATCTCATCTGCTCGTTGCAGGCACTCAGCACCTCCACGGGAATCAAGAGCGAGATCTCAGCGAGCTCGGAAATCGGCACAGAGATCGACCTCCCCGACATAGCGCACAAGACGAAGTCCTCGGAGACGGTCATCGTGCCCGACAAGGTCTACAAGGATGAGCCCATCCCCGCAAAACCCGCACCCAAAGAAAAAACGAAGCCCGCACCTGCGCCGATGCCCGAGCCTGAGACGAATAGCGCGGAGGAAGTCGCTGCAGAGGACAGTACCGCCGCCCCCGCTCCCGACGATGCGAAGACAGACTACAAGAAGCTCCGTGAGACAGTAAAAGCGGAGTGCGCCGCGATCGCACGCAGCGGCAAGTCCAAGGCACTCAAAGCCCTCCTCGTAGACTGTGGCGTTGAGAAACTCAGCGAACTCCCGGACGATAGGCTCGGGGAGTTCCGTATTGCCGCGAAGGCGCTCTGATGGCACACGCAGTTCTGAGCGCCTCGGGGAGTAAGCGTTGGTTGTCTTGCCCGCCTTCTGCCCGCCTTGAACGGAAGTTCCCGGACATGGCGGGCGAAGCTGCGCAGGAGGGGACGCTTGCCCACGCACTCGCAGAGGCGCGCATTCGCTGCTGGATCGGCGAGATGTCCTTGCAGGAACTGGCAGTTCGTACGGAGCCTATCTTTCGTGATCCGCTATATAGCCCCGAAATGGATGGCTACGTCCAAGCGTACGTGGATCTCTGCATCGAGAAGATCAACGAGGCACAGGGCGTCGCCCTTGTCGAAGAGCGATTAGATTTTAGCCGCTGGGTGCGGAACGGATTCGGTACGGGAGACATGGTCATCCTCGGCGACGGCGTTCTCGAGATCGTCGATCTCAAATATGGTAAGGGCGTCCCGGTCTCCGCTGAGGGCAACACACAGATGCAGCTCTACGCGCTCGGCGCGATCGAGCAGTACGGCTACATCTACGATTTTGACCACGTCCGCATGTCCATCTTTCAGCCGCGCAACGGTGGACTCTCAACACAGCTCTTGTCCGTTCACGAGCTCCTTGCGTGGGGCGAGAGCATCAAGCCGATCGCCGAGCTTGCCTACGAAGGCAAAGGCGATTTTAAGGCGGGCGATCACTGCAGGTTCTGCCGTGCAGCCGCGCAGTGCAAGGCGCTGTCGGAGTACAACATGGAGATCGCAAAACTCGAGTTCCGGGACGCCGACCTCCTCACGGACGACGAAGTGTCATTTGTTCTGGAGCGCGTTGATGGCCTCGTACGGTACGCCGAGAAGATCAAGACATTTGCCCTTGAGGAAGCACTCAAGGGGCATCGGTGGCCGGGCTTTAAGGTCGTCGCGGGGCGCAGCAACCGCAAGATCACTAACGAGGCAAAAGCCGTCAAGCTCCTGCGCAAGGCAGGGTACGCCGATGATGTGATCTACAAGCCCTTGGAGATGCAGACCATCACCGACCTCGAGAAAACCATCACCAAGAAGAAATTCGGCGAGATCCTCGGGAGCGTCGTCGAGAAGCCGCCGGGTAAGCCAACGCTTGTGCCGGAGGATGATAAACGGCCGGAATATGATCCGGTGCAGTCAGAATTTGAAGTTATGGAGGAAGAAGATCAATGAGCAGAATCGTTATCAAGAATGTCCGTCTCTCGTATGCGAATATCTGGGAACCGAAGCAGATGCAGGGCGACACGAGCGGCAAGATGCGCTACAGCGCGTCGCTCCTCATCAGCAAGGACGACACCAAGACCATCAAGGCGATTAACAAGGCGATCGAGGAGGCGAAGGTCGAGGGCAAAGCGAAGCTCGCCAACAAGAACGGCGTCGTTCCGAAGAATATCAAACTCCCGCTGCGCGATGGCGACGAGGATCGTCCGGATGATGATGCATACGCCGGATGCTACTTCCTCAACGCGAATGCAAGCGCGGACCACCCGCCTAAGATCGTCGACCGCCGTGTTGAGCCCGTTCTGGATCGCTCGGAGGTGTACTCTGGGTGCTACGCCAACGTCAGCGTCACGTTCTTCGCGTTCAACACGCAGGGCAATGTCGGTATCGGATGCGGGCTCGGCAACATCCAGAAGGTGCGCGACGGCGATCACCTGACAGGCGAACGCTCTGCCGACGAGGACTTCGAGGATCTCGGCGGGGATGATGACGACGATTTTCTCAGCTGATCGATAGAGCGGAGCCCGTGCGGAATATCCGTACGGGCTCTTAGAGGTATTCAGATGATACTATCCATTGACATAGAGACTTACAGCGATCTCGACATTAAGAAGGTCGGGGGGTACAAATACGCCGAGAACTGTGAGGTGCTGCTTTTCGCGTATGCGTGGGACGATGAGCCCGTGCAGATCGTGGACTTCACAGCGGGCGAAGAGCTCCCTGCGGACGTTCTCGCAGCACTCACGGATAACGAGGTCATGAAATGCGCCTATAACGCGCAGTTCGAACGCACGGTGCTCAGTCATTTCCTGCACCGCCGTAGCCCTGACGTGCCGTTTCAGTTCCTCGACCCCGTCGGCTGGTCATGCACGATGGTACACGCCCTGACGCTGGGGCTTCCAGGAGGGCTTGAGGGCGTATCAAAGGCACTGCGCCTTGCAGACGATAAGGCAAAAATGAGCGTCGGAAAACAGCTCATCACGTATTTTTGTAAGCCATGCAAGCCGACAAAGGTCAACGGCGGCCGCGAAAGAAACCTGCCGGAACACGCGCCGGAGAAATGGATGCTGTTCAAGGAGTACTGCGTGCGCGACGTTGTAGCAGAGCGGGAGATCCGTAAACGCTTCGCGAGCTATTCGCTGAGTGATCGCGAAAAGCGGCTTTGGGAGCTCGACCAGCGCATCAACGATCGCGGTGTCAGCATCGATGCGCAGCTCGTGTCTGAGGCGATAGCGTTTGACGCGGACTTCAAAGGGCGCGTTATCGCACAGGCGGCAGAACTCACGGGGCTGCCGAATCCCGCGAGCGGCGAACAGCTTCGACGTTGGATTTATAGAGAAGAGGGCTTCACCCCGGAGTCCCTTGCCAAAGATGTTCTGCCGGATGTGATCAAACGGGCACAAAAGCCCGCAGTCAAGGAGATGCTGCGACTCAAGCAGCTCATGTCCAAGACCTCCGTCAAAAAGTACGAGGCGATGCAGCGGGCTCGCTGCGACGATGGCCGCGTACACGGGCTGCTCCAGTTCTATGGAGCCAATCGGACGGGACGATGGGCAGGGAGGCTCGTGCAGGTACAAAACCTGCCGCGCAACTCGATGACAGAGCTTGACGATGCGCGGGCACTCCTTCGCAGTGGTGAGGCAGACGCTCTTGAGATGATCTATGACCATCCGCTTGACGTTTTGTCACAGCTCATCCGTACCGCATTTGTTCCGCACACGGGCTGCCGCTTCGTAGTTGCGGATTTCTCCGCGATTGAGGCGCGCATCATCGCGTGGCTCGCGGGTGAGAAATGGCGCATGGAGGTCTTTGCCGAGGGCGGAGACATCTACTGTGCATCGGCATCCAAGATGTTCGGCGTCCCCGTCGAAAAGCACGGCGTCAACGGGCATCTGCGGCAGAAAGGTAAGATCGCAGAACTTGCGCTCGGGTATCAGGGCAGCATCGGTGCACTCAAAGCGATGGGCGCGGATAAGCTCGGACTGAGCGATGAGGAGCTGCTGAAGATCGTTGACAGCTGGCGCAGGGCGAGCCCGCACATCAAGCAACTCTGGTATGACGTGGATGCGGCCGCCCTCGAGGCAGTCCGTGAGCGCAGGGCGGTGACACTGCATCACGGTGTCGCGTTCTCAACCCGTAAGGGTATCCTGTTCCTTCGGCTTCCGTCGGGACGCAGGCTTGCCTATGTGCGACCGATGACTGAGATCGAGCCCGCGTTTAACCGTGAGGGGATTACCTACGAAGGAGCGGAGCAGACTACGGGCAAGTGGGCACGTCTGCGCACCTACGGCGGCAAACTCGTCGAGAACATCGTCCAGGCAATCGCACGGGACTGTCTCGCCGCTGCCATGGCACGCCTCGAGGCGGAAGGGTATCAGATTGTTATGCACATCCACGATGAGGTCGTGATCGAGTGCCCCGCCGATGCGTGCGATCTTGACAATGTGTGCCGGATTATGGGGCGGCCGATTGACTGGGCGCCAGGGCTGATTCTGACCGCCGACGGCTATATCACGGACTACTACAAGAAAGACTAGGAGGACTTACAAATGATTAAATCACAGATGGATCGGCAGCTCGGTGTACTGAAGGAACTCGACGATCTGCTCACACGGTCGGATGCAGAGGGGCAGACGGGTACGGCATCCGCCGAGGATGTGGATCACCTGCGCGGCTATGTTGCCGATATGCGGCGCGCGTGCAATGTCGCGATCGCGCTTGAGACGGCGCTGACGCCGCCCAAGGAAGAAAAGAAAGCAGAGCCGGTAGCAGAGGAAAAGAAACCCGCAAAGCGGAAATCTCGGGCAAAGAAGGTCGAGCCTGCGGCAGAGACACCGCCTGCGGATACTCCTATGACGGAGAGCGCCGAAGCTGAGGACGACGACCTCAGCTTCCTCGACTGACTGGAGGCTCTTATGCAGCTTGCCTTCGTACATATTCCTCAGATGTTTTCCTCCTACGCCGCCGTGCTCGAAGATCGTAGTCACGTGGGAGAGAATTTGTTCCATTGCGCACAGTGCAGACAGGAGTTCAAAATTCCGGTGCGAGCATCCGTGTGCGCGCCGACGTTTGTTTTCTGCCCGAACTGTGCAAAGCCCTTCCGCTTCGGTTGCAGCAATGATGATAATGTCTGGGTCCCACACGGGCACATCGCTCCGCGTAGCATGTCACTCCGCCTCGACGCCTACAGAGATCTTGTGAAGCTGACCGTACGTGGGCGAGGCTTCCTCCCTTCTGATCACAATCACGAGACTGGTAAATATTGGATCGAACAGCGCTACCGCGAGGAGATCCGTTTCGACATCAAGACGCGCCGTACAACATGGCTATGCACGGTAGGCGGGCGGCAGGAGATGAGACTGGAGCTTTGCGACCCTATAGAGATTCCGACGTTCGCCGCAAATTCGATTCTACGCTACCTCTACTCTCACTTTAGTATCCGCTGCAGCCGGGCGGAGGTGTCTGCGCTTCTGCGCACACTCCGGGAGACCGTTCAGAAAAAACTTGAAAAGCGGGTGCGGCATAAAGTGTCGTCACTCTTCTGCTCGACCGGTTCGGCGCCCGGGTGGCTCCTGCTTCCGATTGCGAATATTGCGTATCGTATCGTGTTCACGGACGCGCCGAATCTCCCGCATCTGTGGCGAAGTTTGAACACAATGGGCGCACACGCGGCGGAGACAGCCTGCCGATTCCCAGCGGATATCGACCTCAACGTCATTCGCCGCGCAAAAAGCACGGTCGCAGGTCTCATCGAGGTGGGCAACCTGCCGAATACCAGATCTATCCGCCGCACCCTGGGGGCAGACCCGTTTGCATTGGATCGACTTATCTTCCTGCACCGACTCTTTAGCCGCTCGGATCTCGCCATGCAGGCGCTTCCCTTTTTCGAGAATAGCCGTGGGCGGGGGTATGGGAAACACGGTATGGATGTGCGCCTGTCACGGCTGAAAGATATGTATGACGAGGTTGATATCCTCCGTATGCTTAGAAGTACGGACCCAAGTACCGTAAATGATACGCTAGGTATGCTGTGCGGACTCGGCGACGAATCGCGAGCGGCACTTTACAGAGACCCGCCGCCAATCGGAGATCTGCACGATATTCTCGTCCTGCTGCACAGACGCGAAATGTGCCCGGACTACACTTTTGATAATGACCTGGCACCTATTCGTCGGCGCCTGGCGATGCAGTTTGACCGCGTACAGTTTTTCCTGCCTAAGCACTCTAAGACACTCCAAAAAGTAGGGGAGAAGCTCCATAACTGCGTCAGTTCTTACGCACAGCGCGTTCGTGACGGTGAAACCAATATCGTCCTTATGTCGGATGATCGCGGTAAGCTCATCGCTTGTATCGAGGTCGCCAACGGACGCATCCTGCAGGCAAAGCTTGATCGCAATCAGCCAGTAGCGCAAAATGCGGAGATCAATCATGAGATCGTTACATGGGCAGAGCAGGTAGGAGTGCGGTACGATGCTTGCCCTGATGTAAGACCAATCCAGCAGGCAGATGAGGTCGCAGAGCAAGCGACCGCATAGGAGGGATCAGCATGGGTGGATCCACATGAGTAATAAGTCAGATACCATCCCCGCGTTTTCGCATGACGCGCGCCTTACGATTGCCGTAGGGCGCTCCCGGATGGATAAACACTGGAAAAACCAAGAAATGACGTGGTCGGACTTCGTTCGCCGTCTCAGCGAGACACAGCGCACGAACGAGACTATCGCCGAATACAAGAAGCTCGCCAAGACCGAGCAGAGCCGCATCAAGGATGTGGGCGGCTTCGTCGGCGGGGTGCTCAAGGGCGGGCGCCGGACAGCCGAGTCCGTTGCGAGTCGTCAGCTGTTGACGCTCGACGCGGACTTTGCGCAGCCGGACTTCTGGGATCTTGTGATGTTCACCCTCGAGAGCCCGGCGGCCGTGATCTATAGTACGCATAAGCACACGCCCGAAAAGCCGCGTCTGCGTCTTGTCCTGCCGCTCAACCGCCCGGTGTCACCGGATGAGTACCAAGCGATCGCACGACGTGTCGCGGCGGATATTGACATCGAGCAGTTCGATGACACGACCTATCAGCCGCATCGGCTGATGTTCTGGCCGTCAACGCCCGTCGATGGGGAATACATCTTCGCGTACAACGATGACGCGTTTCTCGACGCCGACGAAGTGCTTGCCCGTTACGAGGATTGGCGCGATCAGTCTCAGTGGCCGGAGAGCTCACGCGTGCATGCCGAGATCCGGAAGTCCGCCGAGAAGCAAGAAGATCCGCTAACCAAGAAAGGTATTGTCGGAGCGTTCTGCCGTACGTACAGCATCACCGAGGCGATGGACACATTCCTGCCGGGAGTGTATGAGCAGTGCACGGCAGATGACCGTTACACCTACACGGTGGGAACGTCTGCGGCGGGAGCCGTGGTCTACGATGACGGCAAGTTCCTTTTTAGCCATCACAGTACCGACCCCTGCTGCGGGCAACTGGTCAACGCATTTGACCTTGTGCGCATCCACAAGTTCCGCGCCCGCGACGAGGACGCATCGCCGAAGACACCGCCCGGGCGCCTGCCAAGCTACAAGGCGATGCAGGAGCTTGCGGCGGCCGATGACCGCGTTAGGGTCACGATCGGCGAGGAGCGGCTTGCGGAGGTGCGGCAGGACTTCGAGCCCGAGGAGGGCGAGGAAGAGGACAACAGCTGGCTCAAAGAAATGGACGTGACCGTTATGGGCGGTTACGAGAGCACCGCGAAGAACGTCAAGCTGATCTTAGAGCACGACCCCGCGCTCCGGGACACGGCCGCGATCGATGACTTCGCGCACCGTATTGTCGTGCTGCGTGACCTGCCGTGGCGGCCGCGCGAGCGGTCAACTGCGTGGATGGACAGCGACGATTCGTCTCTGCGGAATTACCTCGAGGAGATTTACGGCATCCGTGGCAAAAGTACGATCGAGGATGCGCTCAGCGAAGTCACGACGCGCCATGCGTTCAACCCCCTCAAGGACTACCTGCTGGGGCTGACATGGGACGGCATCCCGCGCCTGAACACGGTCTTTATCGACTATCTCGGGGCGGAGGACACGGAGTTCAACCGCACGGTTACACGTAAGACGCTCGCAGCTGCTGTCGGTCGTGCACTCGAGCCCGGCATCAAGTTCGACACGGTCTTGACGCTGATCGGCAAGCAGGGGCAGGGCAAGACCTCCCTTGTGCGCAAGCTTGCGCATGGCTGGCACTCCGAGAGTCTTGTGACCGTCCAAGGCAAAGATGCGATGGAGCATATTCAAGGCTTTTGGTTGATTGAGCTGGGCGAACTCGCGGCGATCCGTAAGGCAGACTTTGAGCTGGTCAAGCAGTTCATCTCCAAGCAGGAGGACTCGTTCAGAGCCGCCTACGGACGCCGTACAGAGCGGTATCCGCGTCAGTGCATCTTCATCGCAACCACGAATATCGCGGACTTCATCCGCGATCAGACGGGCGGCCGCAGATGGTGGCCGATGCAGGTGGACAAAGAGCGGCAGCGCATGTCCCATTTTGAGCATCTTACGGAGGACGTTGTAGGGCAGATATGGGCGGAGGCCGTCGACGCTTTCAAGGGCGGTGAGCCCTTACATTTGAGCCCCGCTATGGAGGCGATTGCGAGGGAGCTGCAAGAAGCACATACGGACGAGAGCCCCTTGGCAGGACTGATTTACGACTTCGTGGATCGCCCGCTGCCGGAGGGCTGGGCAAAGTTTGACCTCGGAGAGCGTCGGGACTACATCCATGGCGACGGGCTGGATATGCCCGAAGGGAGAGTGCTGCGAGACCGCGTTTGCGCCCTGGAGGTCTGGGTCGAGCTTCTGAACGGCGATCCCAAAAAGCTAACCCGAGCGCAATCAATAGAAATCAATGACATCTTGCGGAAGATGAAAGGCTGGGATCAACCGAGCGGGGGCATCCGATTTCCGCATTATGGGAAACAAAAAGGGTTCATCCGAAGCGGTTAGGTGGAACTTTAGAAAGTTCCACGGGGGGTAGAAAGTTCCAGTTATGAAAACTACATGAGAGAAAATGGAACTTTGGAACTTTGTGGAACTTTAGAAAGTTCCGGGCTAAGCCTTAGAGCGATAAGGATTTAAGGTATATGGAACTTTGGAACTTTGTTTGTATAGAGATATTCTGAATTAAGGATATAAATACGAACATAATATTTAATTTTCTTAAATACGTAAACGTGTCGCGCCCGCCTGCGCGGGTGCGCACGCGCGTAACACAAAACGGTCTGCCTTGTCAAGAGGCGGAGGAGGAAAAATGAAAAATATTTTTTCAGGGCTGTTTCGATCCGCCGAAACAATAACGGAAAAGCAAGTCGAACGGAATTTTGTGAAGGCGGTCAAAGAGGCCGGAGGGCTTGCCATGAAATTCGTTTCCCCGGGGCGCGTCGGCGTGCCCGATCGTATCGTGCTTCTTCCTGGAGGGCGCGCAGCCTTCGCAGAGATCAAGCGCCCGAGCGGGCATCTGCGGAAGTCGCAGGAAGCGGCACACAGAGAGATTCGAGCGAAGGGCTTTCCGGTCTGTGTGATCCGCTCGGATGCCGATATTCGCACGTTCTGTGAGTTTTTCTTCGATGCGTAGGGAGTTCGTACCTCGACCGTATCAGCGCTATGCGATCCAACGCATCATCGATACCCCGGCCGTAGGTCTCCTGCTGGATATGGGCATGGGTAAGACGATTTCGACGCTGACGGCGATCGACGAGCTGATGTATGACCGTTTCGCGGTTCGTAAAGTTCTTGTAATCGCCCCGTTGCGTGTGGCTTTAAGTACCTGGCGCGACGAGTGCGAGACGTGGGCACATACGCGGAATCTGCGTATCTCTGTTGCTGTCGGCGATCTGCGGACAAGGGAGACGGCACTGCGGGCGGATGCGGACATTTACGTCGTCAACCGTGATGTGGTTAAGTGGCTGGTTGGTTACTACCGTGACAAGTGGCCGTTTGACATGGTCGTGATCGATGAGTCGAGCAGTTTCAAAAATCCTGCATCACAGAGATTCAAGGCGCTGCGCAAGGTACGGCCGCTAATGAAGCGCGTTGTGCTTCTCACCGGGACGCCCGCCCCCAATGGTCTGATGGATCTCTGGAGTCAGCTGTATCTCCTCGATCGCGGCGAACGGCTCGGCAGGACACTGACGGAGTACCGCGAGCGATATTTCCGACCCGGACAGCAGAGCGGCTATGTCGTATACAGTTACGATCTGCGTCCCGGTGCCGATAAAGAGATATTTCGCAAAATCGGTGACATCTGCGTCAGCATGAAAAGCGAGGACTATCTCACCTTACCGCCATTGATGCAGAACATCGTTAAGGTACAGCTGCCGGATGAAGCGTTGGAGCGATATCGCGAGATGGAGAGGGAGCTTGTGCTGAGCATCGGAGATACAGACATCACTGCTGTATCTGCCGCCGCGCTGACAAACAAGCTGCTGCAGATGGCCAACGGCGCGGTCTACGACACGGAGGGCGATATCGTACGGATCCATGATGCGAAACTCGAGGCGCTGGACGAGATCATCTCCTGCAACGAGGGCAAGAGTGTCATGGTGATCTACAGCTACCGGCATGACCTTGAGCGTCTGCGGGGGAAATACCCAAAAGCACGGGAACTGAAGACGGCGGAGGATATTCGCGACTGGAACGCAGGGCGCATACCGCTTCTGCTGATGCATCCGCAGAGCGCGGGGCACGGCCTCAACCTCCAGCACGGCGGGCACATCGCCATCTGGTACGGGCTGACATGGAGCCTCGAGGCGTACCAACAGACCAATAAGCGTCTGCATCGTCCCGGACAAACGGAGTCCGTGATGCTGCATCACCTTGTCGCAGAAGGGACGATTGACGAAGACGTGATGCGGGCACTGGAAGGCAAGGCCGCCGGGCAGGAGAGTATGCTGGATGCAGTCAAAGCAAGGATAGAGCGCTACAAGGCGCGATAAGGAGGACTTACAAATGCTGGTTTTTATGAAAAACATCAAGAAGTTTTTGAACACGGAAGGGACATCGCTGCGCGCGATCCACTACCATCAAGGTCGGGCGTATGCGTCGAATCGGCACAGCTGCATCTGGGTGGAGGATGCTTCCGGCAGAGAGGGCGTTTTTGACACAGTCGGCAACCGCATGGTTGAGAATGCAGTGATTCCGAATTACGACAAGCTTCTGCCGCAGCTTTACGGCAATGAGCCGTATGCGGTTGTGGGGGACGGCGATTTTACGGAGCTTCTTGCGATTTTGAAAGCAGTGATTGCCTGCGCTCCTCACCGGAAGGCCATAGAGTGCGTTTTGCTGGTATGGCGTCAAGGTGGTCTTGCGGCATACACGCGCGGGCATAGCTTGCGCTTGGATTACCAACTTTCGGGAGGGACGGAATCCCTTCGCCTCATAGGAGAGCAGACTTTTTATGCTGCGTTCGATGCGTGCCGTTTGTTAGATATTGTGGACTACTTTCGTCAGCGCAAAGCTCCTGTGCGCTTCTATGCGCCTGGATCCTCTCGAGCAATCTTGCGGATGGAGGTCGATCGAGATATTATCTCTGCGATCCCAGCAGGCGGTTTGCTTGCGCCGTTGTCTAAGTTCGAGAAGGATAGGTTCGCAGATGTTATTCCCGTCGAGACGGACAACAAGGAGGCGTGAGCGATGGCAGATACAAAATATCCGCAGAGTCCGGAACGGAATGAGTACAGATACATCGATTTTGCATGGCTGGATGAGATCGCCGAGGGGTTGACCGCAGGTGCGGAAAAACATCCAGGCGAGACATGGCGGAGTATCCCCGCGGAGGAGCACGCAGCACGAGCGCTGCGGCATCTCTCGATGTGGCTCGCAGGGGATCGGAGCGACAATCACATCATCAACGCGAGTATGCGCTGCATGATGGCTCGGGCATTGGAGCGCGAGGAGCCTGAAATCAGCAAAGAGTTACTAGAGCTGATAAGTAGGAAGGCGGGGATAAAATGCTGAACTTCTGGGATTTTATGGCTATTGGTGCCGTTTCGGTTTTTGGATGGCTCACAGTGGACAGCGTAGCGAATGCGATTCGAGATATTTATACGAGCAGGAGGGACTAGAGATGCGTGAGATCAAATTCAGGGCGTGGGATCTCAAGACCAAGACAATGCACACGGTCGAGAATATAAATTTCTGTGGTCGCGAAACCGTGACGGTGCAATATAACCCGGTTAAGAAAACCTGCTTAGATAGTGTACTTCTGATGCAGTACACCGGCGCGAAGGACAAGAACGGCGTCGAGATTTACGAGGGCGATATCATTCAGCATCAAAGCGGAAAATACGGCACGGATTTTGAAATCAAATGGAGTCCGATCCTATGTGGGTTTACGGCTATGCAAATAGAAAGTGGGCATCCGTCACCACAGTTGAACCAAGGAACTATGAGCTATTTTGAGGTGGTCGGCAATATCTATGAGAATCCGGAGTTGGTGAGCAATGAAGCAGATTCTTGACGCATGCTGCGGCTCTCGAATGTTCTGGTTCGACAAGGAGCATCCTGCGGCCGTGTTTATGGACAATCGCAGTTTTGCTAAAACCCTGTGTGATGGGCGGCGATTCGAGGTAAAGCCCGATCTGATCGCTGATTTTCGAGAGATTCCGTTTCCAGATGAGAGTTTCCGGCTTGTTGTGTTTGATCCGCCGCACCTGTGCAGTGCTGGAAAGAGTTCATGGCTCGGCATCAAGTACGGTGTCCTTGAAAGTATATGGCAAGACGACCTGCGTCGAGGATTCGAGGAGTGCATGCGCGTCTTGATGGACTACGGCGTGCTGATTTTCAAATGGTCGGAAGATCAGATCAGCACGGCGGACGTTCTGAAACTCTTTCCCGTGCAGCCATTGTTCGGGAATCGTCGAGGGAGGGCAATCTGGTTGACGTTCATGAAATTTCCGAGTGAGGGAGGTGATATAGATTGACTGACATAAAACAAGTAAGGGCATACCTCTGGCGTGTCCGAGATGCAGAGCGGGAGCTGAAACTTCTTGAGCAGGAATACGAGCAGGCGAAAGCCGATATATTGCATTTGAAGGCGATCCAGTATGACGCGGACAAGATCACAGGGGGCAAGATCGGCGATCTCTCGGATGCGATTGCAGTATTGGAGGGATATGCTGAGCGGGTCAGTGCGAAATGGGATGAGCTGATCGCGCTGCGAAATGAGGCGGGGGCACTGATCGAGCAGATCGCAGATGGTCGTTATCGTGAGGTGTTGACGCGGCGGTATCTGTGGGGCGAAAGCTGGGAGTATATCGCGGTGGGGCTTGGCTATGCGTATCACCATATACACAAATTACACGGGCAAGCTCTGAATGAGTTTGAGGCTGTTTTTGAAAAACGGATACAAATGGACACAAAGACCTGTGATATAGTATAGGCTGTGAATAGTGAGGGCACTGCCGCGGTGGTGTCCTTTTTGCATGCGTGGAAACAAACGGATGCCAACAGCGAGGATGGTGGTGATTATGTAAATGGCAAGGGCGAGGAATCCGCAGCGGGAAGATGCTCTGCGGATATATCTGGATAGCGGAGGGGCGATAACGCCAACAGAGATTGCTGAGCGTCTTGGTCTACCAGCGAGCCGTATCCGCAAATGGAAGTCTGAGGACAAATGGGAGCGTCGCAAAAAGGAACGCTCCGATTCTGGGAAAAGGAACGCTCCGAAATCGGAACGGAGGCGTGGCGGTCAGCCGGGGAATAAAAACGCCGTCGGACACGGAGCACCTCTCGGGAATCAGAATGCTGTAACGACAGGCGAGTATTCCGCCATCTGGATGTACGCCCTCGGTGATGACGAGCGGTGCTTGTGCGATAGGGTTGATACGGATCCGCTGGCATTGATCGACGAAACGATACAACTCCTCAGCATCCGAGAGCTGCGTATGCTCAAACGGCTCGAGGAGATGAGGATTCAAAAAGAACTTGCCGAGAATGAGGATGTCATTGCGTTCACAAAAAAGGCTCCCCGGGGTGCCCTAGTGGCGCGAAAGAGGTACACGAAACTCTTGATTGACAAGATTATTCTGGTTGAGGAGGCTCTGACGCGCGTGCAGGAGAAGAAGCTTCGCGCCATTGAGACCAAGCAGAAGCTCCTCAATGCACGCGGGAGCAGCGAAGATTCGGCGTTGAGCATCACAATACAGGCGAAAAAGGAGCGGGACTGATGGACATTCGAAAAGAGGTTAATCCACATTTCGAATCTTTCCTGTTCGACTGGGAAAGCAAGATTTACTTCCTCGTTGGTGGCTACGGATCCTCGAAGTCGTATCATGTAGCGCTGAAAGTCATTCTGAAGCTCCTCAGCGAACGCAGGACAGTGCTTGTTGTGCGTGAGGTTTATGACACCATACGCGACAGCTGCTTTTCTCTCTTTCGTGAGATCGTAGAGGATATGGGGCTGGGCGCGATGATCGTATTTAACGCCTCACCGATGCAGATGCGTTTCCCCAACGGCAGCAAGATTGTGTTCAAGGGGATGGACAAACCCGCAAAGCTCAAATCCATCAACAGCATCAGCCTCATCTGGGTGGAGGAGTGCAGCGAACTCAAGTATGCGGGCTTCAAGGAGTTGCTCGGACGTCTGCGCCATCCGACGCTGCCGCTGCACATCATCCTGACGAGCAATCCTGTAGCGCGGTCGAATTGGACATATCAGCACTTTTTTGAGAGCCGTGGATTGGATGATAAAGAGTTCTATGTGCGCCGCGTCATGCGTGAGGGAAACACATACTACCATCACTCCGTTGCCGACGACAACCTGTTTCTGCCGGTGGATTACATCGAGCAACTCGATGAGATGCAGGCGTACGACGCCGATCTTTATCGCATCGCCCGTCTTGGGCAGTTCGGCGTCAATGGCAGGCTTGTCCTGCCGCAGTTTGAAGTCATGCCGCATGATGAGGTTATGGTAGCAGTCGGAGAAATCCCGCGTAAGTATCTGCGCGTCGGTATGGACTTTGGTTTTGAGGCGTCGTACAACGCCGTCATCCGCATGGCAATCGACCATGAGAATAAATGGCTCTATCTCTACTGGGAGTATTACCGCAACCACATGACTGACGACGAGACGGCAGATGCTCTTGAGGAGTTCGTGCGGACGCGTGAGCGCATTAAGGCAGACTCAGCAGAGCCGAAAGCGATCCGCTACTATCAGAAACGCGGGTTCAACATGGTCGCGACGCATAAGAACAACGGCGGCAGCCGCCATTCGCGCCTTGACAATACACGCAAGCTGAAGCGTTTTCGCCGTATCATCTGTTCGGATGCGTGCGTGCACTGTATTGACGAACTCAAGGAGCTTACCTACGCCGTGGATCGGGATGATGAGATCATCCCGGATGAGTTCAACAGGGATGCGCATACGTTTTCTGCGATGTGGTACGGGTTGGATGATTATGACGTGGTTGATATCAAGCATCGATTCACGAAGGAGGACTTTGGATTATGAGGGTACACACTACAAAGGAGGTGCTCGACCCGCAGGACATTGCGGATATTCTGCAGCGACATGAGCGCGATTTCGTGTCTCATGTGCTGGAGCTCAAGGACTACTATGTCGGCAAACACAAAATACTCAATAAGGAGCAGCGTTCTGTCAGCGCACCCAACAACAAGATCGTCGCGAATTATTGCGAGTACATCACCAACATGAGCACGGGCTTTTTCATGGGTCAGCCGGTTGCATACTCCTCGGTGTCGGGAGATACGGACGCCGTGAGCGCGCTGCAGGACGTGTTCCGGTACAACGATGAGGCGGACGGCAATCTGCGTCTTGCGGCGGAGGCGAGTATCACAGGGGCGGCGTATGAGGTGCTTTACGTTGACGCAGAGGCAGAGATCCGCTTTTGTGCCGTTCCATCGGAAGAGGTTATTCTTGTTCTTGATGCGACGCTCGAGGAGAATCTGATCGCCGCCATCCGCCGCTACCGTGTTGTAAGTCTTGACGGGTCGACGTACAACGATTATGTGGATGTTTACGACGCACACAGCGTCACAAGCTACGACTACACCGCCGATAAACTCATCCAAAACAGCGCGCCCGTACCGCATTACTTTGACGGCGTGCCCGTGATCGAATACCCCAACAACGATGCCCGTCGCGGTGATTTCGAGGGCATTATGACGCTCGTGGACGCGTACAACAAGGCGCAGAGCCTCACGCTCGACGATATGGAGGATTTTACGGACGCTTATCTCGTGCTCAAGGGCATGGGCGGGATGAACGGGGAGGACGCGGCGGAGCTTCGACGCAATAAGATGATGACACTCGATGAGGGCGGCAGCGCTGAGTGGCTGATCAAGAATCTCAACGATACCTACATCGAGAATATCAAGACGCGCCTACAGAATGATATTCACAAATTCAGCGCGATCCCCGACATGAGCGACGATGCTTTTGCCGGCAATACATCCGGCGTTGCCATTAAGTACAAACTCATCGGACTAGAGCAGGTGCGCAGCCGCAAGGAACGCGGATTCAAGAAGGGACTGCAGCGGCGCATTGAGTTGATTGCGGGGATGCTCAAAACTAAGAGCAAGGCGGACATTGATTTTCGAGATATCGAGATCACCTTTACAGCGAATATCCCCGCCAACAATCAGGAACAGGCAGAGATCGTCAAGACACTCTACGGGCTTGTCTCGCAAAAGCGTCTGCTCTCGCTTCTGCCGTTTGTCACGGATCCAGCCGAGGAGCTGGAGGAACTGAAAAAGGAGCAGGAGGAGAATGATTACGGAATAGGGGCGGGCGCACATGGCGAAGACGAAGGCGACACCGACGGAGAAGTACTGGAAAAAGCGGCAGGAGGAACTTGAGAAGAAGTGGGACAAGAAGAGCCGCACTGAGATCGAGCGAGAACTAAAGGCGTACTATGAACAGTCCCTCACCCATATCGAAAAGGACATCAGTGCACTCTATCAGCGGTTCGCGACCGATAACGAAATGGACATGGCGGCGGCGCAGCAGCTTCTTACAGGCAAGGAGTACTGTGTATGGCGCATGGACATCGCCGAATACGTCAAGGAGATCAACGCAACAGGAAATCAGGAGCTTTTGCGTGAGCTGAACACCCTCGCCATGCGCAGCCGGATCACGCGCCTTGATGCGCTGCGGGCGGGCACGCTCAAAGAAATGGCGCTTCTCTCCCAAAAAACGGAGAAAGCCATGAAAGAATTCCTGAAATCGGGTTATGAGGACTTTTACTATCATGGACTGTACGAGATCGGGAAGAAGCGCGGCTTGCAGGGGGCTGTTTCCCTCGTAGATGGGGAAAAACTCGAGCGCGTACTGCGTGTCCCGTGGAGCGGCAAGAATTACTCCAAGCGGATATGGACGAATGGCGCGAAGCTCGCCAAGACCATCCAGCAGAATATCATCGCCGCCGCGCATCGTGGTGTGTCCGTGCAGGATATGACGCGTGTCGTTCGACAGAAAATGGGCGTCGGCACGAAAGAGGCGGTGCGGCTCGTCCGTACCGAACTTAACTACGTGCAGAATCAAGCGGCACTCCACTCCATCAAGGACGCGGGGATGAAATACTACCGCTTTATCGCGACACTCGACAGGCGTACCTCGACACTGTGTCAGTCGCATGACGGTGACGTGTTCCCCGTGGAGGAGGCGCAGCCGGGGAAGAATATGCCGCCCCTGCATCCGCATTGCCGTTCCGTTATTTCGGGATGTCTCAAAGGTGAACATAAGCCGCAGAGCGGTACGCAGATCGCACGGGATGAGAACGGGAAGAATGTTTTTGTCCCTGCGAACATGAAATATGACGACTGGCGAGCCGTCTATGTGGACAGGAAGCTGACACTCGAGGAGTGGGAGGCGGGTAATGTCGCATTACAGGCGACAAATGTGACGGGGGCATTGAACGCAGGTGCTCAAAGTGGTACAATCAATGTAGAGCAGGAGCTTCGGGCGAATGCGACGAAGCTACAAGCAACCATGTCGAGCGCAGATTATGACGAATACATTGACCTACTAAAAGATAACGATAAAATCGCACCGCTCTACAAGCACTATGCGGACAGCATTACGACGGTTAGAAGGGCAGCTAAAGGCGGGTACTACAAGCATCAAACAAGCAATCTTGTGTGGAGCTATCCAGAGGCTAGGAATGTTGCGTCTGGTATGCACAAGTATCACACCTTGTCGCACGAATACGGGCATCTTTTTGATAGGTGTTTGCCTACATCGACGCTGTCGTTCAAGGAACTGGACGCTGTGAATGCGGGCGTGCTGAAGATTTCTGACTATCGGGTTAGTTTCTGTGATGAATTCTTGGCGGCGATGCGCGCTGATAAAGTGCACTTGCGAAAGGTTGTAACGTCTGCGGTAAAGGCAGAGTTTCGGGCGAATGCTGCGAGTGCTGGGGTTCAAGATGCGATTGATGGGCTCTTTGTAAATAGCCGAATTTATTGGGGGCACGGTGAAAAGTACTATAACTTTTACTATAATCACATAAAAAAATGGCGTCGAGAAAGTGATTTGAAACTTGTATATGAATCGCTAGGTATGGACGCCAGCAACCAAGCCAAAGTTAAGGCACAGTGTAGAATCTACCAAGCGGCAAGTGAGGCTTGGGCTAATATTACGAGCGCGGTAACTTGTGGCGGCGAGGATTTGGAATACGTTAAACAGTATCTACCACATAGCTATCAAGCGTTCATGGAGATTTTGGAGAAGGTGACACCGTGAAAAACCATGAGGAGTACGATGAGGACGACCGCCTTTTTCTTGGCGATGACGAGCCGCAGACCGAATTTGAAAAGGCATTGAAAAAGTATGACGATCGTTTTGAGGAACCGTTCCCGACAATCCCCTTATGCTGGGGGCGCTCTGAGGAGGACGTGATCAAGATGATCAATGAGTGCCTCACTGAAGACAAGGATGTGTACGCAATGGGGATTCTTCCAGAGCCATCTGCTGATCTTGTCTACTGAGATGCGTAGATAGTCAAACACACAAGCACTTACGAATTGTCGTGAGTGCTTTTCTTATGCCTATTTTGAGGAGATGGGGCTATGCTCGATAGTGTAATAATTGACGCCGTACGGTATGCGATTCTGCGCGTCAAAGAGCCGCTTATTCTTGAGGGACGTGCGTGTAACGCCGTTGTTGAGTATAACATGGCACAGATCAAGATACTCGAGGGCGGGAACATCGGCGAGGGTAATGCGGCAAAGCTGCTTATGCACGAGATTGTCCATGCACTTCTTTTCGAGCGGGGCATGACTGAGGCGTCGGCAGATGAGGAACTTATCTCGGAGCTTGCGGCGGGATTCGTGAACCTTGTGAGGGCGAATCCGCAGTTGATTACGTTTTTGCAGAAATAGGAGGAATTGCCATGAACGGGATCCGCGCGCCGGCGCATATCCGTGTCGGCATAAAACTAGCGCTCACACAGAGGAGGAATGAAATGAGCGATAATCTGTTTGATTTTGACCTGCAGCGTTTCGGCGATGATGCAGGTGATTCCGCAGGAGCAGACAATGCGAGTGTTGACAAGTCAAAGGCTGATCCTGCCGATGATAAGCAGGACGATGCACAGGCGAAAATCGACGCGGCGGTCGCTGCCCGACTCGCTGACGAAAAGGCGAAATGGGAGAAAGCATATCAGAAAAAGGCTGCGGCGGACAAAAAGGAGGCCGAGCGGCTGGCGAAGCTCTCCGAGGACGAGCGCCGTGCGGCGGAACTCGAGGCACGCAACAAGGAACTTGAGGCAAAAGATCAGGAGATCCGGCGCAAGGAACTCAAGCTTGAAACAGTGAAGGTGCTCGCCGATCGGAGTCTTCCCGTTGCGTTTGCGGACTATCTGATTGCCGAGGACAGTGAGTCCACGCTCAAGCGTATCACTGCGTTTGAGAAGGAATACAAGAAGGCCGTAGAGGCAGGCGTCAACGAAAAGCTCAAGGGGAAAGCGCCCGCCGCGAGTGGCGGCGGCACAGGTGACTCTGCGGGCGTTGAGAACGGCTTTTTCAAGGCCATCTATGACAATCAGGCAAAGAGGTAAGAAAGGATGACGACTATGAAGAATAAGATGAATTTTGATCTCCAGCGTTTCTCGGACACGGGATACCTGAAGGACAATCTGCAGGGCTTCGTGCCGAAGCCGATCGCGGCAGACATCATCGCGGACATTGTGCGCGGCTCGTCCGTAATGCGGCTCTCGACGGTGCAACCGATGACCTCCGAGACACAGGAATTTCCTGTTATGACGGCGGGTCCTGGTGCATACTGGGTCGGCGAAACGGAGCGCATCAAGACCTCGGTTGCTGAGTGGATTTTTCCCAAGATCGTCGCGAAGAAGATCGCGGTCATTGTCCCGTGTAGCCGTGAAAAGCTCGAGGATACGACAATCAACGTGTTCGGCGCTGTTCGCCCGTATATTGCGGAAGCGTTCTACAAGGCAATCGACTCGGCGTGTCTCTTCGGCACGAACTCACCCTTTGCGAAGAACATCTTCGGCGTTGCAAGTGCTGCCGGAAACGTGATCGCGGAGGAGACGAATCCGAAGCTCGACCTTGATATCTCTGATGTAATGGCACTTGTCGAGAATGGCGGGCTTGACGTGAACGGCTTTGTTGCGGGGTACGACCTCAAGAACAGCCTGCGCAAACTCCGTGATGGCAACGGCAATCAGCTCTACGTCACGGGTGTCGACTCGAGTACGCTCTATTCACAGCCGATCGAGTTCTCGCGCAATGGTGCATGGGACAAGACAAAGGCACGCGCAATTACGGGTGATTGGAAGTACTCGATCATCGGCATCCGCGATCAGATCCAGTACGAGACGCTGCGCGAAGCAACGCTGCAGTCGGTTACGATGAGTGATGGCAAACCCCTGAGTCTTGCTGAGAATGACATGGCGGCGATCAAGGCGACGATGCGCCTCGGGTTCCTGCCGGTCAAGGAGAATGCATTCGCTGCACTCAAGCCGAAGGCGTAAGGAGGATACCGCATGGATTTTCAGGAATACGAAAAAGACGGTGTGACTATCACAGCGACAGAAACCGCCTACGAGGTCATCTACAAGGTGCAGGGATTCCGTCCGAAGGAGGAGAAACCTCCCGAGCCCGTTCAAAACGACGACAAGAACGACGCAGGGAAGAGCGGCACGAAGGGAGGCACGCGAGGTGGAAAAGCAGGAAGCGATCCGGGTGATCACGGAGAAGGTACGCCTGCTGGAGAGTCGCAGGACGCTTGATGCGAGCCTTCTCGCGTTCTACATCGAGAAGCTTGTCACGGATATCCTTGACTACTGTCACCGCACAGATTTCCCTGAGCCGCTCGTATATTCAGTGGTTGATCTTATTCGCAAACGCCTTGCAGATGAGGATACGGCGGGTAATGAACCCGGCGTGCCGACAAATGCGCCGCTATCGAGTGTCAAGATGGATGATACGGAATTCAAATTTGCCGTGTCGAACATCGACCCGACGGGATGTCTTGCCGATCTGGATTTTGCAACACTGAAGCCGAAGCTGAACCGATGGCGTAAGGTGGTGAGTCTGCCGTGAATCTCAAGGGCATCCTGCGTCGCATGATGTACCATGACCGCGCGGACGTGTACCGCCTCCGGCAGGTACAAGCGGCAGATGGATCGGATGACTACGCCGAGGAGGAGACGCCTGTCTACGAGAAACTCCCCTGCAAGCTTTCACAGTATGGCAAAGACCTGACGACGAACAAGACAGAGCGCGCGGTGAGTGTGTTTGTCGATCTGCGGCTCTGTTGTGATCCTGCTGTTGACATCCGTGCGAATGATCGCATTGTTGTCCTGCGCGAGGGGCGGCGCATGGAGTTCGTTGCAGGTATCAGCTTTCCGTATCCGACGCATCAGGAGATTGTGCTGCGGCGCAGGGGGGAGGTTGGCAATGGGCGTTGAAATCACCGGACTGGACGATTTTGAGAAAATGCTTGCGGATGCGGAGAAACGGCAGCACGGTGCGGTCAACACGTTTCTCAAAGTGGAAGCGGAAGAGCTTCTCGGGGCGGCGCGCGACAAGACGCCCGTTGATACGGGAGCACTGCGATTGAATTGGGTGCGTGGACAGCCACTGGGCGGCACGGTGGAGGTCGGGAATGCTGCGGACTATGCCGCTCACGTTGAGTATGGGCATCGAATCGTCCGCATGGTCGGTGGAAAGAAAGAGTATACGGGCAAAGTCAAGAAGGGCGTCCACATGCTCAAGTCTTCCGTCAACGAGCGACGCGAAAGCTTCCGTGAGAACGTGAAGGAGATTCTAAAGGAGATGTTCAAATGATTCCATCCCTTGATATCCGCAGTGTCCTTGCGGCGCTCTTGAAAAATCATTTTCCCTATGCCGTGTACTTCACGAATAACGCCACTGCCGACAAGGGCTATTTCCACGTTGAGATTTCGCCGAAAAAGCGCATGGTTGACCCGACGATTTACGAGCGTGCACTTGATATCACGCTGTCGCTCGTCCTGCCGCCCGACGCACGCGGGCGCATTGACCGCACGAAGCTCTACGAGGCGGTCGATACGCTCGACGATGCTCTCATGCCTGTGCTGACAATTGGCGACCGTCATATCACCGTACAGGAAACGAGCAGCCGCATCGTTGATGAGGTGCTGCACTACAGTTTTACGCTCAATTTTGCGGATGCTATGCCGGGCGAGGAATACGAGTTGATGGAGGAGCTTGCTATCAATGGACAAAAAGAAACTGAGGAGGAATGAATATGCCAAATGAGGCTGAAAAGTTTGGTTTGCCGCAGGTCATCATTGACTTCCGTACGAAGTCGACAACGGCGATTGCCCGCAGTGCGCGCGGCATTGGCGTGATGATCCTGAACAACGAGTCGACGAACGTCTCGAAGTTCTACAAGATTTCGGACAGCACAGATATTCCCGATGAGGGGCTGATGGCGAAGAACGTTGATCTCATCAAGAAGGCGCTGCTCGGTATCCCGCTGCGCATCTTGGTCTACACGCTGCCGATGGCGGACGTTGTACCGGGTGGCGGGGAGTCGCTGCTCAATCAGGCGGACGTACTCAAGAAGCTCCACAATATCAAGTGGAACTACATCTGCCATCCGACAGGCACGGCGCAGGATCAGGAAGATCTTGCTGTGTGGGTCAAGAAGGAGCGCAATATCAAGCGCAAGACGTTCAAGGCGGTCGTGGCGAATTTCGACGCGGACGACAAGGGCGTTATCAATTTCACGACGGACAACATTCGTTGTGTGAATCCCGCCTACACAGATGCGCTGCAGGCGGCAGGCGGCGACCGCAAGAAGGTGAGCAGCTCAATCGCCGAATACCTCACCTACACCTCGACGGAGTATACGGCGCGCATCATGGGCATTCTCGCGGGGCTTGCACTCGACCGCTCGGCGACGTACTACGAGCTGAATGAGGTCTACGACTGTGAAACCTACGAGGACATCGACGACTGCATCAGCAAGGGGCAGCTCTGCCTCATCGACGAAATGGACGGCAACGGTGTCAAGATTGCGCGTGCGTGCAACTCGCTCCATACGTTCACAACGGATGTAGGGCAGGATTTCCGTTACATCAAGATCATTGAGGCGGTGGACATGATCACGGACGACATCCGTGACACGTTCAAAAATTCGTATGTGGGCAAGGTTATCAACGACTACAACCACAAGATGCTCTTCATCGCGGCGATTCTCGTCTATTTCCGTAATCTCAAGGGTAATGTGCTGGATGACTCGCCGACGGCCATCAATACGGTGGATATCGATGAGGCGGCTCAGAAGGATTACGCCATCCTGCATGGCGACGATGTGACCAAGATGACGGTGCAGCAGATTCGCGAGTACAACACGGGGACACAGGTGCTTCTCACGGGGCGCATTACACCTGTCAACGCGATGGAAGACCTGCGCATCACGTTCACGATGTAAGGGAGGAGGAATAGTATATGGCAAGAGCTGCAGAAGATGTGAAGTATCGTGGCCGCCGCCGCTGGAACGGTTCGCACGGACGCGTCTGGTGGGAGGGGTTGCTGATTTTTGAAATCTCGAAGTATGAGGCGAAGGTGACAGCTGATCGTGAGGATGTGCTGATCGGCAACTCCAAGGACAGTAAGGTAGTCTCCCTCACAGGAAAAGGCTCGATGACGGTCAAGTGTGTCATCAACCGTAATATCAGTCGATTCCTTGAGGCGTGGAAAGCAGGCAAGGATCCGCGCACGACGATTGTCAGCTTGGTTGATGACCCGGATGCAGTTGACGGACAAAAAGAACGCTGCTCGATCGATAACGTCTGGCTTGACGAAATCACGCTGATGGCCTTTGAGAAGGGACAAGTTGTCGAAAAAGAATATCCCTTCGGGTTTACGCCTGAGGATGCTTCTTTTGTCGAAACAATCGATGCTTAAGAAAATGGTTTTGCCCCGCAATCATTCTGCGGGGCTTTCTTATGGGAGGAATACGAATGGCAGTATCAATTAAAGACCTCATCGCAAAGAAAGAGGCGCTCACGCAACGTAAGAAGCAGAAGTATGACATTGAGACCTCGGCGGGCATCCTCACGGTGACAATGCCGTCGCGCTCACACGTCGCCGATCTCCTCAAGCTCGAGGATTCGGATGCACACCTTATTCTGAGTTATGTTGTCGAACCGAATCTGAGCGATCCGCAGCTTCTTGAGGCGTACGGCTGTCTTGAGCCGACGGATATCGTCGAGAAGATTTTTGATCCCGGCGAGATCCCCGCTATCGGGCGTAAGATCATGGAGCTTGCGGGCTATGGCAAGAACATCCGCGCGGAGCTGCACGAAGACGTAAAAAACTGATCGAGGAGGACTGGGAGGCGCGTACGGTCGCCTTCCTTGTCCTCAGAGGTCACACACTGGATTATTTTTATACGCTCTCCGAAGTGGAGAAGATATTTTGTTATGAGACGATGGCATTTGAAGAGCGGCGTCGGATAGAGGAGATCAAGGTGCTTGCAGCAGGAAGGGGGCTGTCTATGTCATGAGCGATTATGTAATATCTGCGATCCTGCGTGTCAAGGATGAGCTGTCGGGCAAGACGAAGAAGGCAAAGGACAGTCTCAGCGGGGTCAAGAGTGCCGCCGAGGGCGCATCTGCGGGGCTTGACCATACCGAGAGCGCAATGAAAAAGGCTGCCACGTCTGCCGTCGCACTTGCCGCGAAGGCAGATAAGGCGAAGGCAGAACTCAGTGGTCTGCGCGGCACTTATGCCCCTACACTCAGCATCAAGGACAGAGCGTCTGAGAAAATCACGGGCATCAAGGGTATGCTCGGTTCTCTATCGGGCAAAGCCTACACAGCGACGGTAAACGTCCGTCAAAATCTCAGCGGCGCGGCAGGTGTAGCGTCGGGACTCGCGGGAAAAGCGGGCGGAGCGCTCTCCGGTATGGCGGGCGGCATGATGATGAACACGTCCATGCAAATGGCGGGTGCAGCGGGCATCGGCATGGGCATCTACGATACTGTCAAGACGTACATGGACTTTGAAGCCCAAATGAAGAAGGTGCAGGCGATCTCCGGCGCGTCGGGGGCAGACTTTGACGCGCTCACTGCAAAGGCGAAGGAGATGGGCGCAGCGACACAGTTCTCCGCGACCGAATCCGCACAGGCACTCGAATATATGGCGATGGCAGGTTGGAAAACGGACGATATGCTCGGCGGCATTTCCGGCATCATGGATCTCGCTGCGGCATCGGGCGAAGACCTCGGGCGCGTTTCGGACATCGTGACGGACGCGCTCACCGCGTTTGGGCTGCAGGCGTCAGACTCCGCTCATTTTGCCGACGTGCTCGCGCAGGCGTCCTCGAACTCCAACACCAATGTCAGCATGATGGGCATGACGTTCAAATACGTCGCCCCGATTGCGGGTGCGCTGAAGTACTCCATAGAGGATGTTGGTACGGCGGTCGGCCTCATGGCGAATGCTGGCATTAAGGGCGAGCAGGCAGGTACATCGCTTCGTGCGATGATGACGCGTCTCGTTGACCCGCCGAAAGAGGCAGGGGCTGCAATGGATAGGCTCGGTATCACTGTCAAAAATGCCGATGGAACGATGAAGCCCTTCCGTCAGACAATGAAAGATCTGCGCAGCACGTTTGCTGGATTGACGGATGCTGAGAAGGCAGAAGCTGCGTCAGCGATTGCAGGACAGGAAGCTATGTCTGGATTCCTTGCGATTGTCAACGCCTCGGAAGCGGATTTTGACAAGCTTACTGCCTCGATCGACAATGCCGAGGGTGCTGCCGGCAATATGGCGAAGACCGTCAACGACAATCTCAAGGGTGACCTCAAGTCCCTTTCCTCCGTGTGGGAGTCCGTGCAGCTCGAATTTATGAGCGGCAAAGGTGCGGACGGATTGCGGGAGTTCGTGCAGGGCGTCAAGGATGATGTTGCGAAGTTCAAGGGCTACATCGAGGACGGTTTCGACATCTCGGACATCGGCAGGAGTGCGATGGACGTGCTTGTGCAGCTCAAGAACAAATTCATTGAGTTGGACGGTGTCGGCTCTCTGCTCGCGGGCGGTGCGCTTGCGGGCGGACTATACAAGATCGTCAGTCTCTCGAAAAAAGCGATTGACGGCATCAAGGGGCTTGGCGGTGCAGGGCAGCCCGTACCGGGCGGCAGTTCCCCGACAGGTGTTGGTGAGATGGTCGTCAACGCGGGGACAGTTATTGTCAACGGCAAGGGTGTCGCGGGCGGTGCAGGAGCGCCCGGTGTTCCAGGATCCTCTGGGAAGGGGGCACCGAAAGGGCGTTTTGGTGGGGCTTCGCGGATAGGTAAAGGCATCGGCGCGCTTGCACTTCTTGATGCGGGGCTCAATATATATGACGCCTACACTACGAATACTCAAGCGTCAGCAGAGGCGCAGCATGGCGTTGATTCGGCGCAGACTAACGAGGAAAAAGCCGCTGCGCTTGAATACCAAAAGCAAACCGAAGCATACAACGCTGACCGCATGGGCACTGCCGTCGGCTCTGGTGCGGGAGCTCTCGCAGGTGGATTGCTCGGAGCAAAGGCAGGTGCCGCTGGAGGCGCGGCCATTGGTGCTCTCTTCGGCGGCGTCGGTGCAGCACCGGGAGCACTAATCGGTTCTCTTCTCGGCGGTGTTGCCGGCGCGTTTGGCGGCAGCGAGCTCGGCGGGATGATCGGTAGCGGTATCGCTGAGAATTTCGATGGTGCGCTGGCGTACATCAAAGAGGGCTGGACTGATCTGTCGGATTGGTTTGGCACTACCGTATGGGCGCCGATCTATGACGGCGCGGTTGAGCAGGTGAACCTCGCCGTCGGTGCGGTTGCTCTAGGGGCAGACCTCATCAAACCCTATTGGGAGCCTGTCGCATCATGGTTTGATGGAACTGTTTGGCAACCGATCACCAATAATGCGACGTGGGCATGGAACGGAATAACCTCTATGGCATCTGGAGCTGTAACAGGAGTTTACAGCTTTTTTGAGCCGCTCGCATCATGGTTTGATGTGACGGTCTGGCAGCCGCTTTCGAGTATGGCAGATGGGACAAAGACATCTGTTGTTAGCGCATTTGACGCGGCACTATCGGGCGTCAAGTCTATATGGAGCGGTGTGGCAGATTGGTTTGACGCGAATGTAATCAGCCCGCTCCGAGAGAAATTCAGCAGCCTGATTGATCTGAAAAACTCGATTGCCGATGCCGGTTCTGCCGTCACAGGTCTGACAACGAGCAACGGGACAGGACATAATGCCATAGGGACATCCTTCTGGGAAGGCGGCTGGACGGAGATCAACGAAAACGGCGGCGAAATTATCGACCTGCCTCAGGGCTCGCGTGTATACCCGCACGCGACGACGATGAAAATGCTGCGTGACAGCATGGAAGGGGGCGGCTCACCCATCCCCGCTGCCGCGCCCGTCACCATCACGGGCAACACCTTCCATGTGCGCGAGGAGGCGGATCTCGACCGCATCGCCTATAAGCTGTATCAGCTCATGGCAAAGAGCCACGTCAATATGAATGCGGGGGTGATGGCATGAGTCTTATGAGTCTCTGGAATCAGGTCAACAACGTCGGCGGCTTCCTCCTTGGGGGCGGCGGGACGAAGCGGCAGGTGATCTTATCTGTAGAGGATGAGAAATTCACACTTCCCGTTACGCCGCGCGTCTACAAGGTGCAGACGGAGCAGAACAACCGCATTGTCGACATCATCGACTTTGGCGAAGCGCAGCTCTTCGGCAATCCAAAGCTCAAGAAGCTGTCTCTTTCCTCGTTTTTCCCGCATCCGAAGCACGAATACCCCTTCGTAGTCGGTGATTCTGTAGAGCCGTCGGAGTGCGTTGCAAAAATTGAAAAGTGGAAGGAGGCGAAAAAGCCCGTCCGTATCATTATTACGGACAGCCCCATCAATCTGATGGTCGCAATCAAGTCGTTTGACTACAAGGAGCAGGACGGCTCACGCGACATCTACTTTGACCTCGATCTCGTGGAGTGGAAAGACCTCAACACACCGATGGCAAACAACGACAAACATGTGGACGAAAAGACGGGACTGAAAGATCGCCCCGTGGAACGTACGCCGCCACGCCCGAAAGCTATCCAGCGCGTGCAGGACTTCCTCGATGCGAGCAAAAAGGCCTATGGCGACTATCAGCATTGGCGCGGTATGGCAAACGCGAACGGCATCAAGAATCTTGCGATGAAGGAGCTGCGCGGCGCACTCGGTAAGCTTAAACTGAAATAGGAGGGCGTATGAAGGTCAAGATTATGCAGAAGGATATTTCACACCTGCTCACGTCGTGCACATGGTCAGGATCACGGCTGAACGTCGCGCGTAAGCTTGAGTTTTCCTTTGTGCAGGACGACCGCGATCCGAATGTCCCCGTGATTGACGTGGATAATGGCTACACCTGCTATGGCTACGATGATGCGGGAAATCTCGTTTTTGAGGGCAATATCTATGCGCTCGAGCGCGACCGTGCAAAGGCTACGGTGCGTGTCACGGCGTTTGACCATCTTATTGTCCATGCACGCAGCAAGACAACACGTAAGTTTGACCGTATCACTGCCGAGGACATCACGCGGCAGCTCTGCGCGGAACTCGGTGTCCTCATCGGCGATATCGCGGAGACGGGCGTGCCGGTGTCCTTTATCGCGAATGCCAAGACGGGCTATCAGACGATTATGGGCGCATATACCGAGGCGGCGAAGGTGACGGGCAAGAAGTACCACCCTGTCATGAACGGCGCAAAGCTCGACATCATGGAGAAAGGGACGCTCATCGAGGGCTACACTGCAGATTCTGCACGCAATATGGAGGAGAGCACCTACAAGGAGAGCATTGAACAGCTCGTCGATCAGGTGCTTATCGTGGACGAAGAGGGCAATCGCGTCGATTACGTCAAAAATGACGAGCATATCCGGAAATACTCTATGTTTCAGGAGGTCTATAAGACCGACCCGAACAAGGATACGCAGACGGAGGCGAAAGCCTTGCTCACAAAACCGGAGCGGTCAGGATATATCACGGCACTTGGCGACTACCGCGTAAAGTCGTCCTACTCCATCATCGTGAAGGACAGCCTTTTCAAAGGGCAGTTCTGGGTCAAGTCCGACACGCATACTTTTGCGGACGGCAAACATGAGATGAAGCTTGAACTTGAGTTCGAAAATCTCATGAATGAGGAAAAGACCGAAAAGGAGAAGGAAAAGAAAGAGACGGAAGGAGGAAAGAAACGCCGTGGCAGAGGTAATTCCAAGCGCAGAGAACTCCGTGAGCAAGATGCTGGCACTCCAACATGAGATCGCAGAGGATCATACACCGCTCCTGCCTAGCGTCGGCAAGGTTCTGACTCCACCTCCTGATCTCTCCGTTGCATGGAATGACATCATCCTCACGAAAGAGCAGATCTATCTCAACGAGTATTGGCTGCCGGGGCACAAGCGCCACATTGTTGGCGAGACAAGTTTTCGCGGCGGCGGTGGCGGTCTTGCTATGTACGAATCACACAATCATCCCATCGACAACGATGAGACGTGGATGGACACCTTGAAGCCGGGTGACATCGTGAGTGTCTACCCGCAGAAGGGCGGGCAGATCTTTATCATCGAGAGCAAGTTGGTGAAATTATGAGCAGTGAATTTCCTTTTATCGGGGCGATGCGTGATATTGTGGCGGGCGATCTGCCCCTCTTTCAGGAATATGCGTGGGACTTTGAGCGAGACTGCTTCCTCTATGACGTGAATGGGCGGCACATTCTTTTGACCGGGAATCCAGCGCTTGAGGTGTGGATTTACAAGGCACTCAAGACGGAGCGTTTTGAGTATCTCGCGTATTCGTGGCAATACGGCATCGAGCTGAAGCCTTTTATCGGTAAGGTCATGGGTGTGCAGGAGCGATATTCAGAGCTGCGGCGCGTCATTACCGAGTGTTTGATGGTGAATCCGTATATCCGGAGCATCGACAGCTTTTCTATCACACCGGAAAACCGTGCGGAGCTGGTACGGGTGCACATTACGCTGACAACGGTATACGGGGAGGTGGCAATCAATGTATAGGGCAAGGGAGCAAGCGGATATCCTGCGTGATCTGCAGGAGCGCAGCGAGACACCTGCAAGCAAAATCGAGGGGACTTTTGAGTATGACGTGCTGGCGTCGAATTCGATTGAGTTTGGCAAGGTGGAGGTAGAACTTGAGGAGGCGTATCGAGCTGTCTTTGCTGAAAGTAGTTGGGGCGAATATCTTACGATGCGTGCTGCTGAGCACGGCATCCTTCGCAAAAAAGCAACCAAGGCACGCGGTGTTGTGACGGTGACAGGGAACGGGCGTGTGCCTGCGGGTAGCATTTTCCAGTCAGGGACGGGCGCTCGCTATCAGGCGCTCAAATCAACTGATGTTGTAGAGTCCGCTGCTGTTGAGGTTGAGGCGCTTATTACAGGGAGCGCGGGCAATGTTGGGAAGCGAGTGATCAACAAGATTCCCATGAGTATTCCAGGCATCTCCGGTGTAAGTAACGAGGAAGAGGTGCGTGGCGGCTACGACGAAGAAAGCGACGACGAACTCAAGATGAGATATCTCCTCTACGTCCGCACGCCGTCTACGAGCGGAAACAAGCACCACTATTACAACTGGGCAATGAGCGTCCCTGGGGTCGGCGCATGTCAGGTGATTCCGCTCTGGAATGGGGCGGGGACGGTAAAAGTCCTCATTCTTGACGCGCAGCGAAAGACCGCTCCTGCTGAACTCATCGAAAAGGTACGGAGCTATATCGAGGACGTGCGCCCGATCGGCGCAACAGTGACGGTCACAAGCCCTGCGCCGAAAACTGTGCGGATTACGGGAAGTATAGTCGGACACTGTGACGCGCCCCGATTTATTGCTGATCTGAACGATTATTTGATGAATCGTGAATTGGCTATAAAATCACTTTCTGTTGCGCAGGTTGGCGACATCTTGATGAACCAGCAGGGGGTAACAGATTATGAGGACCTGTTGCTCAACGGGGCGAGTAAAGTGCTCGTAAGCAATGATGAAATTCTATCCATCGGAGAGGTGACACTGCATGAACTTCCAGTTTCTCCGTGAGAATCCGGTGCACCTTGCACGATACCTTCCGGCATTCCTTCAAACGGACCCCACATTTCGAGACGCGCTCGGAAACTGCAGCACCGAGCATGAACTGCTTCGGCTTGTGTTACAGGATATCGCCCGTCAATTTTTTGTAGAGAAGGCAACATGGGGGCTTACCTCGTGGGAGCGCGAACTCGGACTTGCCCCTCGTCTCGATGCAAGCTATGAGGATCGGCGCAAAAATATTCTGCTGAAGATACAGAGCCGGCAGACCTCGACCGTTGTTTTTATGGGACGGCTGGCATCGTATTTCTTCCCCGATGGAACAAAGGTAGAGATCGAGGAGCGGAACGAGCAAAATGCGTTTCGTGTGATTTGCGATGCGCTCAGCTCGGATTATGCGGGGCTACTTACGGCAATCGAGGAGTACAAGCCCGCGCATCTGACTTTTGCCCTTGACTATTTGATGGAGCGCAAGGCGAAGGTGTACGCGGCAGGGTATGTTTCGGAATATGAGATTATCGACATACCTTGCAGCACCGAGGTATCCTATCAGGTCGATGGACTGCCCTTGTATGTAGGTGGACGCGTGGATGGTTTTGAAATCGTTGATATAAGGAGTACATAATATGGCGCATTTTGCAAAAATCCAGATAACCCAACAGGGGAAAAATATTATTCTCGCGGGTCAGAACAAGCAGAGTGTCGTTTTTACGAAAGTCGAGCTCGGCGACGGGCTTCTGCCCGAGGGGCAGTCTGTTGACGACATGACAGCACTTGTACACAGCGTGATGAGTCTCCCGTTACAGAACTTTGTGAATAACGGCGATGGTACTGCTCGGCTGCGCTTTGTCCTCGACAACAACAATCTGGAAAAGGGGTTTTTCAACCGCGAGATTGGTGTGTTCGCAAAAGTCGGTGATGGCATAGAACAGCTCTACGCCTATACCAACGCGGGGAATCTCGCAGACTATATCCCAGGCAAGGAAAACCCGATTTCGAGCAAGATTATCAATCTGCATATTGTCGTCGGGAATGCTGTGAATCTGACAATCGTTGCTGAAAACAGCGCGTATGTCACAAAGTTGGATCTGGCCGAGCACGAAACAAAAGAGGAGCTCGACCACCCGGACGGCAGTGTGACAACGCCGAAAATTCGAGACGAGGCTGTGACTGGGGCAAAAATAGCACAGTTTTCCATTGAGAAGAAACACCTCAAAAAAGGGGGCATCGTTGCGGAGGATGTAGGCGCGTACTCAAAAGGGGAGACGGAGGAAAAGATCAATGCACACCGTACCGCCGCGGAACTCGATCATCCTGAGAAGTCTGTACGCAAGAAGCACCTACATCAGGACGCATACGAATCCCCCGCATTCACGGGAACGCCGACTACCCCAACGGCGGGGAAGGGGACGAATAATGGACAGATCGCAAGCACCGCATTCGTGGCACAGGCAATCGCCGCGCTCGTGAACTCTGCGCCGGGAGCTCTTGACACCTTGCAGGAACTCGCGCAGGCACTCGGCAACGACGCAAACTTTGCGGCGACGGTGACAAATGCGCTCGCGAACAAAGTCAGTAAGGTGGGCAATGATACCATAGATGGGCGGTTGACCGCGCTATCCTTTTACGCTCGCAATTGGTTTCGGGCTACAGGAAACAATAGCGGTCTGTTGTTTGATGACTATGGTGGCGGTTGGACTATGACGGATCATGATTGGGTACGATCGTGTGACGGAAGAGGCGTATATACATCTGGTAAAATGAGAGCCGATGGCGGCTTTGAAGGCACCGCATCCAACTCTGATAATGTCGGCAATAAGTCTCTGCAGTGGATCCTCGATCAGATCAATGCTGCAAAGACGGGTATCGTTGCGAGCAACCTTGCACAGAACGGATGGGTTAAATTTGCCAACGGACTAATCGTACAGTGGGGCGTTGGTGCAGAAGTATCTGGGGAGCAGCAATTTGACATAGCACTCCCCATAGCTTTTCAAAACGCCTGTTTCAGCGTATCGGTAACAGTAATTCAAAGCCGTGGAGTCAGTTCTAATTACGGCGAAAATTTCCAGGTTATTGAGTACAACAGCGACAAGATCAAGCTATATTTGCAACACTTTGAACTTAACGCTAAACCTGCAAAGCCGCTGTATATAGCGATCGGCGTATAAATAGCGAAAGGATGATCTCATGGAAAACGAATACCTTGCAAAATTTGATGCTGTTGGGTATCGCGAGACTACAGTTGTATCTGGTGTGCACTACGCCACCGACGAAGAGCGTCAGAAATACCTCGAGGACGGATACATCGTCATCTCTGATGAGGACTACCAGCACTACATCGGTAATCGAGGCGCAGGCGACAACGGCACTGGCTACCTCCGCGACCCACAGACGGGTAAGCCCGTATCTGCGCCCGCATATACACCAACACAAGAAGAGCGCGCCAATCAGCTTGCCGTATCCTATGCCGCGCGTGTGCAGGAGCTCAACAATGAGATCGTCGCAGCGATGGCTGATGGCGATGAAGATCTTATCACAGAGCTCAAAGCTGAGAAGGGCAAGGCGCTCGAAGCCTATCAGAAAGCATTGGAGGAGATCAAAAATGCGTAAAAGGTGTGTATTCTGTCTGCGTAAGCTCGATGAGAAGGAGCGATGCCGAAACAAGACATGCCCTGACTTCCTCCGCACACAAATTCTTGATGCTGCGGAAAAAGGCAAAGAAGAGCCGCAGAAAAAGCACGCCAACTGAGCGTGCTTTTTGATTGTTGTTTCTAATAACCAAAGGAGATGGTCTATATTGACTGATGTAATGTTGTTCCTGCGCGGCTTGATTCCAACGCAGGTACAGATCGAGTGGGGGGCAGTTGCGTCCGCGATTGGAACAATCTGCTCGTACGTGCTCGGGTGGAATGGTATCCTTGAGGCTCTCGTTTTTGCGATGGTGCTCGACTACATGTCCGGGTTGCTTGCTGCGTGTATCAACCCGAAGATGAAGCTTGACAGCCGCAAGGGGTTCCGCGGGATCGCCAAGAAGCTCATGATCCTGCTCCTCATATCACTTGCACATTTTGTCGATCAGGCAACAAGTCAGACCGTTATACAGACCGTAGCGATCTGGTTTTTCTTGGGGAATGAGGGGCTGAGCATCATCGAAAATGCGGCAAATGCAGGGCTTCCGGTGCCGCAGAAACTCCGTGAGACACTTGAGCAGCTGAAACACGAGAAGGGAGAGCAAAAATAATGGCACACGTATTAAGTAAATCCGCGATGCAGCGCGTAACGCCCGCAGAGCTCGAAGAGCTCGCAGGACAGTACCAGGAAAGCATCCAAGCGGCCGCCGAATATGTCGGACGCGAAACGAAAGTGTACCTCCACTGGTCGGCAGGACACTACGGACAGTTTTGGAGCGACTACCATGTCCAGATCGACAGGGATGGCGAGATCTATGTCATCGCAGATGGGGAGCTGGATGATGTACTCGCGGCAACCTACCGGCGCAACAGCGGCAGTGTAAGCATCTGTATCCTCGGGTGTTTGGACGCAGATACAAACAACCTCGGCACAGAGCCGCCGACCGACGCACAGATTGATGGCATGGCCAAGGCCGTCGCGGCACTCTGTAACGGGCTGTGGCTGACCATCGACAAGCAGCGCGTCTTGACGCATGGCGAGGCGGCGGACAATGAGGACGGTATCTATCCGCATGACCCGTACGGCCCAAAGTCGACGTGTGAGCGGTGGGATCTGGAATACCTCGGTACGATGGAGAGCCCCAAATACCACCCGTGGGCAGAGGATGGCGGGCGCGGCGGCGACGTGCTGCGCGGAAAAGCTAATTGGTACCGTAAGTATTGGCAGGAGAGCGGCGGCACGCCGTGAGAGGAGATTATATCATGAGCAAGTGGACAGACATCCGTGACAACATCGTCAAGGAACTCAACGTCGAGCACGTAACGGAGGAGGCCAAGCAGCGGATCACACACGCTATCCTCGCCGAGGGCTTGCCGCTGATCGAGCAGAGCGTCGATAAGTTCGTCAGCAAGATCAAGGAGCAGGCAAAGGAGGAGCACGGTTGGTGCTACTGGCGCGATGCGGTCGTCCTGCCCGCAGTCATGCAGGGCAGCGTGTGGCTCGTGCGCCTTGTGCTCGACAAGTCGCTGGGACCAACGGTCAAGGCGATTGCGTGGGATAGGTAACTGAACAAACGAACAGAGGGACAGCGTATCGTGCGCCGTCCCTCTGTTTTTATCTGTCTACAGTTTGCCTACAATGTCTACAAAAATCACTGAAAAATACTCTGATGGGGATACGTGAAACTTTTCCTTAAAAACCGCATAAAAGCCCGTATTCACTGGGACTGAGGGAACTGCATTGGATCGTGGGAAGGGGATAGAAAAAGTGTATTTTCAAAATACTGTATTTTTCTGTGCAGAAGGATTATAATAGGAGGAGAGAAAGAGAGGGGGATGCGCATGGTGCCGCGTCTGGGTCATATTGCTTTTTTGAATGTATTGCCGCTGACGTATGCGCTTGCGCACGGGGCTGCGGAGGGGCTGGATATCCTGCGTGCGACGCCCGCACAGCTGAACGGACGGCTGGAGGCGCGCAATCTGGATGTGTCGGGGGTGTCCTCGATCACGTACGCGCGGCACGCAGATGATCTGCTCATCCTGCCGGATGTGTGCATTGCCTCGGATGGCGATGTGCGGAGTGTACTGCTCGTCAGCCGCGTCCCTGCGGAGCAGATCGGAAATGCATGCGTTCTGCTCTCGGACAAGTCCGCATCCTCGCACGCCCTCCTCAAGATCATCCTGCGACGTACGTACGATGCCGCACCGCAGTACGAGACGCGGGCACTCGTGCCGTCCGATCCCGTGCCCGAGGGGGCTGCGGGTGCGCTCTTCATCGGGGATGATGCGCTCGCACTCTACCATCACCCGCCCGAGGGCCTCTATATCTACGACCTCGCGCGGGAGTGGAAGCGGCTGACGGGCATGCGCATGGTGTTCGGCATCTGGGCGGCGGCGCGGTCGTTTGCGGCGGAGCATCCGGTGGAGCTCAGCATGGTGCACGGGCGGATTGCGGCGGCGTTCCGTGACTGGGCCGCAGTAAAAGATGCGGCGATCGGCGCAGTGCTCGCGGATGGCAGCTTTACACGGGCGCAGCTGACGGAGTACCTCGGCCGCGCGGTGGTGTGGCAGCTCGATGAGACGACGCTCGCGGGGCTGCGTCTTTTCTACCGATACGCCGCGGAGGACGGCCTGATCGCGCGTGCGCCAACGATTGAGCTGGCACGCGTTTGACGTACCTCTTGCTTTATAGTAAAATATTCTTATCCATTTATGAGAGCCTTTTTATCGATAGGAGAGAAATGAAGGGAGCATGACGGAATGACGATACGAAAACTCCTGTGGACAGTACAAAAGTTCATGCGCGGGGCGCGGCGGTATAGGGAGCTGCGGCGCTTCCACGGCGCACTTGCGGTGGCGACGGCAGTTGCCGCAGCGGCTCCGCTCGCCCTCCATGCGCCTGCCGAGGCGGCGTACCTGCGTGTGGAGGAGGGGATGCGCGGCCCTGCCGTGCAGCACGTGCAGGAGCTGCTGATCAAGGCGGGCTATCTTGAGGGAGCCGCAGACGGCGTTGCAGGACCGCTGACGCGCGCGGCGATTGAGCGCTGTCAGACGGCCCACGGCCTCGTGGTGGACGGCATCTGCGGCGCTGCGACCTACCGCGTGCTCTCTGGCGGCGCGGAGTATGATCCCGTGGCGCTCGGCATCGTGGAGGAACACGCGCCGCAGGTGAGCCGCGGCGGCGGGCGCTCGGTCTACGTGTCGGCGACGGCGTACAGCGCGTACGATCCCGGCAACGGCAACCGCACGGCGACGGGAACCTTGGTGCGGCGCGGCGTGATTGCGGTCGACCCATCGGTCATCCCGCTCGGCACGCACGTCTTTATCCCCGGCTACGGCGAGGCTGTTGCCGAGGACATCGGCGGTGCCATCCACGGATATCGCATTGATGTCGCTTTTGATACGCACGCAGAGGCGCTGATGTTTGGACGGCAGGATCTCGAAATCTTTATCATGGAGTAGTTTGACGTTATTATGAATCTCTCGACAGAGCGGGCGAATGAGTGGATTCGCGCAGCGGCGGCGGCAGGAGCGTATTTTCTGACGCTCATCGCATGTTACATCAATATGGGGCAGGATATGGGCGCGGAGTATTTTCTCCCCGCGCTCCTTCCTGTCCTTGCGGCGCTTATGCTCATGCAGTATGGGACGGGTGTTCCGCTCTTCTCGCGCGGAATGCTCGGGGCGATGGTGCCCGGGCTGCTCTGGTGTCTTACCTTTCCGCTTCTCTATGCGTGGACGTATCGGCAGGACTGGTATCGCTCGCTGATCTTCTATGACTTTCTCATTGGGACGGCGTATATGCTCGTGCTCGCGGCACTGGGCGGTGTCCTTTTCCACCTTGGGCATCGGCGGCTGACGGCAGCGCTCCTCTCTGTGCTCGGCTTCCTCATGTCGCTCATCCCACTGACGCAGATTGCCTACTATATGACGGTCTGGCATGCGCTCAGCCCGGCATCACTCATGGCGCTCTATCTGACGAACTGGCATGAGGCGGGGGACTATATCCAGTCGACTGTGGGGGTTCTGCCCGCTGCGCTCGTTGTACTCCTCCTGCTGTTGCTCATCTATCTCTCCTACCGCAGCTATCTCGTGTTCGCACGATGCATCTATCCGAGCGCGGAAGGATCGCGCATGGGCAGCCTTGTTCTCGTCATGATCGCCGCAGCAGGGATACATGTCGCACTCATCCCCGAGAGTTCGATTGCGGGCCTCTACAAAGATGTGACGAGCTATGTTGAGGAGACGCAGTCGTATAGCCTGCATCAGGACGAAAGATATGCGTCACTCATCATCGATATGGAGAATACCCTTGCGACACGTGCGCCGGGGACGGTGATCTTCGTCATCGGCGAGTCTGCTTCGCGCAACTATATGCACTACTACACGCCGTCCTTCCCGTATGAGAATACAC
>ERZ773054.230-NODE-230-length-45623-cov-19.281886_pt1 | contig 45623 bp, 47 predicted proteins | sample MGYA00580630_ERZ773054 | MGnify/ENA primary metagenome ERZ773054 (study PRJEB29015, sample SAMEA2737994) | human oral metagenome | biome: human oral; feature: human-associated habitat; material: dental | place: China | collected 2115 ... | reverse complement strand
ATAAGCGCTGAAAGCATCTAAGCGCGAAACTCGCCTGAAGATGAGACTTCCCTTGCGGTTTAACCGCACTAAAGAGTCGTTCGAGACCAGGACGTTGATAGGTCGGGTGTGGAAGAGTGGCAACACTTGAAGCTAACCGATACTAATTGCTCGTGAGGCTTGACTCTATCATTTGAAGGACTTTGGAAACGGAAACAAGATACCGAGACCGAAAGACGACAAGATAAAAGCTTACTGATGGATACAATCCATCACCGAAATCAAAGTTGATCAACGGCTTATCCGATTTGACAGTTTATGTTTGGCGACCATAGCGGTTTGGCCCCACTCCTTCCCATCCCGAACAGGACAGTGAAACAAACCAGCGCCGATGATAGTATAGTCCCTATGCGAAAGTAGGTCATCGCCAAACCCTTATTCAGATCCCCCCTGCTAATAATGCAGGGGGGATTTTATTGGAAAAGCATTTATGATATGCAGGCTGCTTTGCTGTATCGAAGTATTACAATTTATGACACATATCGCCAATGAAGAAGCCTTGCCAATCAACGGAAATATTTTTTCCAAATGCAATCACTTTAAATAGCTCACCCATTTCGTGCTGTGCTGTTAATTGATGCACTGCAGCAGCGGCCCGTATGTATCCTACGGAATCAGCTTCTGGATACTGTTGCCCCAATCGTTCCAAAATGCCCAAATTAAATAAGAAATTTGCCTGAGTTGTATATCCAATCAAATCAAGCCCGTTTGTGCAGGCTGCATCGGCAATATTACTGAAGTTCACATGGCTTGTCAAATCAGTCAAACCGATACGGTAAAACGGATCATGGATACTATGATGCCGGTGATGCCCAATTAAGGTGCCATCATTACGTTGTGGGTGATAATATTGGGCTGCATCAAAACCATAATCAATCCATATCATGGCGCCGCGGGTTAGCTTTTGCGCCAAAGTTTGGATAAAGGCATATTGGGTTAAATGCAATTCGCTGGCATAAGGCGTATTGTCTGGAAAATACTGCAAAGCAGCCTGCACTATATTCTCATCTTCAGTCTCTTGATATTTCAGTATGAATTCATCTTTTTCTTGGCTAACGTAAGCGCGTTGCCATTCATTTGATTCACTGTGCCGAATACGTTCTATCGGCATTGCATCCAATACCTCATTACCAATCAGAATCCCTTCTAACTGCTCAGGAAGTTGTGTTAGCCAAATAACCTTATCAAGAAACTCGGGGGCATATTCAGCAATATGTTGTCGTTGTTGTTCGGATAATTGGGCAGATATTTCAACAATATAGTAAGTGTGCAGGCTGCTTTCGAGTGCATTGAGCAAATCTGCCGCTAATACGCCCGTTCCGGCGCCAAATTCATAAATAACACCCCCTGCTTCTGCTAAAAGAGATTTCAATTGTTGTGCCAATGTTTGGGCAAACAATGGGCTTAGTGTCGGCGCAGTAATAAAATCGCCCACTTTGCCGATTTTGAGGCGTCCATTGGCGTAATAACCCAAGTTGGATGCATAAAGTGCCAACTCCATAAAGCGTGAAAAAGGAATATCGCCTTTTTCGCGGATTTCGTTTTGAATGAGCTGGCAAAGGGCTTGTGAGCATTGCTGTTCTTCTTTTGTGAGGTTGGTGATTTGCAGGGTTCTCATGGTTAAAATATGTAAATTTACAAATGGGTAAGATGGAAGTTGTTTTGCCGTTCCCGATTAGACATGGGTTTTCACCTTGTTTTATCGGGATTTTTTTTGTTGGTATACGGAATCATGTTGCGATAAGCGTATTTTAGCATTTAATCGCCAAAATTCTGATTACAAATAGATAAATTATCAATGTTGCAATATTGACCTGGCAATATTTTTTGCTTATAGTGTCAAATTGTGGGGGGAAGTGGTGCAAAGTGTGTCATTATCCCCAAATAAATTAAATTTTGTTTCCGTAGTACTCTGTTTTTATGTTCCGAGGTTCTCACGACTTAACCATTGATACCAAAGGGCGTTTGGCCATTCCTGCCAAATTGCGTGAGGTTTTGTCGCGCCGTTTCAAAACGGATGAGAACGAACCTAATTGGGTGGTTACACTGGACAGCCGTAAACGCCTGTTGTTTTATCCCGAGTCCGAATGGGAAAAGGTGGAACAAAAGTTATTGAATTTAAATGTAAACGGCAAGCCGAATTTGCAGCTGTACCAAAATTTGCTGCTGCACAATGCGGAAACATTGGAAATGGATAGTGCAGGCCGTGTACTTTTGCCGGCCAATTTGCGCCGATTGGTGAATTTCGATAAAGAAGTGAGTCTGTTGGGTCGTGTGAACCGTCTGGAATTGTGGGATAGGGAGCAGAAACAAGCCGAAACAGAGGCTGCGCTGTCTATTGATGAGACTGAATTGAATTTTGATTTAAGCCAGACTAATTTGCAATTATGACCACTCAATCGTTTGAACATATTACTGTTTTGTTGAATGAGGCAGTGGATGCGCTGAATATACAGCCGTCGGGAATTTATGTTGACGGAACATTTGGGCGCGGTGGGCACTCCCGTTTAATTTTATCTCGTTTGAATGAGCAGGGTCGTTTGATTGTGTTTGATAAAGATCCCGCTGCGATTGCGGTGGCGCAAGAATTGGCGCGGCAAGATCAACGTGTTTCTGTGTTCCATCAGGGGTTTTCGCATTTTGATGCAGCCTGCACCGAGTTAGGTGTGCCGCAAATTGATGGTGCTTTGTTTGACTTGGGCATTTCTTCGCCGCAGATTGATGATGCTTCAAGAGGCTTCAGTTTTCGTTTTGATGCGCCACTGGATATGCGGATGGATACGACGCGTGGCGAATCAGCGGCAGAATGGCTGATGCATGCGGACGAGCAGGAAATACATGAGGTAATTAAAAATTATGGTGAAGAGCGGTTTAGTCGCCAAATCGCGCGCACAATTGTTGCAAAGCGTGTCGAAGCGCCCATCCATACAACCGGCCAGCTGGCGGAGATTGCGGTACAGTGCGTCCGTAGTCGTGAGAAAGGGCAGCATCCTGCAACGCGCACCTTCCAGGCCATTCGCATCTACATTAACCGCGAGTTGGACGAGGTGGCGCAAGTCTTGCCGCAAGTGACGGAGCGGTTGAAAGTACATGGCAGGCTGGCAGTGATTGCATTTCATTCGCTGGAAGACCGGATTGTCAAACAGTTTATGCGCGAACACAGTACGCATGCGCCGTTGCCTAAATGGGCAGCAGTTCGAGAATCGGATTTGCCGAAGCCACCTTTGAAGATTGTGGGCAAGCCGATTAAGGCGGGTGAGGAAGAGTTGAATGATAATCCGCGCGCACGTTCCGCTATTTTACGGGTGGCGGAGCGGACAGACGGCGAATTTAAAGTGCAGGCTGCTTTTTCAAGATAGAGATATGTTTTCCAGAGTGAATTTTTTATTATTGTTGGCGGTCACCTTATCGGCACTTTATGTGGTGGATATGCGGTTGAAGATTAAATGGCAGACCACGTTGTACACCAAAGGCAAAGAAGAAGAAATCCGCTTGAATCAAGATAATGCGGAATTGCTGTATGAGCGGAGCCAGCTAACCGATGCGGCGCTGATCGAGCAATCGGCAAAAAATATGAATATGCACCGGGCAGCGGACAAAGAAACCGTGATGGTGAAATTTAGTCAATAATTTTGGATGTTTAAGTAGTAATTGTTATGCTGATTCGCAATGGACACAAGCCTTATATGGCGTATAAAAAAGAGGAAAAAATCCAACCGGCCCTCAAGAGCAATTACCGGTTGCCCACATTGTTTGGTGCAATCAGTGCGGTTTTTGTGGGTTTGATCAGTTACAGTTTTTTCGTGCAGGAAAAATACCATCAAGAATTAAGTTCCAGCAGCGAGGCGCGTTTGGTTCGTACGATTCGCGAACCGGCGTTGCGCGGTGCTATTGTGGACAGAAACGGCACAATATTGGCCGTGAGCCGCTATCTGAAAATTGCTACATTCAATCCCAAAGCGATTTATGCGCCGAAACGCAAGGGTGATCCTATCAATTGGAACACTATCAGTGATGCGCAGTTCCGTCAGTTGGCGGAATTGTTGCAGGTGCCTGAAGCGGAGGTTCGCGCCAAACTGCAAAATCTGTCCAGCCAGTATGTGCAGTTCAAAACCGAATTGTCGCTGGAAGATGCCGATAAACTGAAAGCATTGGGCGTTCCTACTTTGTATTTTGAAGAGCGTACCGAGCGCAGCTATCCGACAGGCAATCTGTTTTCGCATATTGTTGGATTTTCCAACAGCAAAGGGCAGGGTTTGGAAGGCTTGGAGCTGAGTCAGAACAAAACACTGACCGGCGAAGACGGCAAACAGATGGTGCTGCGCGACCGTCACCGCAATGTGATTGAATTGATTGATTCTCCCGAAAATGTTGTGGCTAAATCCGGTGAGACGGTGACTTTGTCGCTGGATTACAATATGCAGCGTTTGGCGCGCGAGCAACTGCAGGCTGCTTTGACACAATTCAAAGCCAAAGCAGGCGGTGCGGTGGTATTGGATGCACAAACCGGCGAAGTGCTGGCCATGAGCAGCCTACCGGATTATGATGCCAACCATTACGGCGAATATCCGGAAGAAAGCCGCCGCAATTTCACCGTGGGCGTGACCATCGAACCCGGTTCTGTGATGAAACCATTCATCGTGGCCAAAGCATTGGACGATGGCAAAATTAACCGCAACACCTGGTTCAATACTTCTTCCTATGAATTGGCCAACAAAAGAATCAGCGATACGCACGAATACGGTTCTTTGAGCACAGAAGGCATTTTGCAGAAATCGTCCAACGTGGGCGTGAGCAAAATCGCGGCCATGTACGACAACCAAACCTTGTATAATTATCTGTCGGCCATCGGTTTCGGACGCAAAACGCAATCGGGCGTGGTGGGCGAGCAAAGTGCCGCTTTGAAAGCCGCCAACCGCTGGAGCCGTTTGGACAAAGCCGTTATGTCGTATGGTTATGCCATCACGGCCAACCTGCTGCAAATGGCGCAGGGATACACCATTTTCACCACGGACGGACGATTGCAGCCTGCAACCATTTTCAAGCAGCCCAATCCGCAAAAAGGCGAAGTAATTTTGCAGCCCGAAACGGCACGCAAAATGCGCGAAATGATGATTAGCGTCACGCAAAAAGGCGGTACGGGTCAGGCGGGTGCCGTGCCGGGTTACGATGTGGCCGGCAAAACAGGCACGGCGCGCAAAGCGATTAACGGCCGCTACGAAGGCAAATATGTAGCCAGCTTTGTGGGCTTTGCGCCTGCCAAAAACCCGCGCTTGATTGTGGCGGTGAGTATTGACGAGCCGGTGGGCAGCTACTACGGCGGCACGGTGGCAGGCCCCGTGTTCCGAGGCATTATGGAAGGCGGCCTGAAGCTCTTGAACGTTGCCCCGACTTATGTCAATGCCGACAAAAACGTGCAAACCGCACAACGATAATAACGGATTAACAGACCTTTGCTGTCCGCAAAACAGCAAGGGTCTGTTGGCGTTTTGAATGTGCAGGCTGCCTGTAACCCCAAAAAAAGCAGCCTGCACACCGAAAACCAAAAGGATTCCCCATGTACAGCCAAACTGCCGCCCCCCAGCATCCCCACCTCCCCAAGCTCCAACACTTTGCCGCCGCCGATGAACGTCTTTGCGCCGACAGCCGCCAAATCCGTGCGGGCGATACGTTTGTGGCCTGCCGCGGCGAATATGCGGACGGGCGCGACTATATTCAGGCTGCCGTCGATAACGGCGCAGGCTTCGTGTATTGGGATGCGGACGGCGGTTTTGAATGGCGGCCGGAATGGAACGTGCCGAACCAGGCCGTTCCCGATTTGCGCCAAATGGCGGGCATACTCGCCGCCGAAGCATACGGCAGCGTTTCAGGCAGCCTGCACATCATCGGCGTAACCGGCACCAACGGCAAAACCTCCGTCACACAGTGGCTGGCGCAGGCGATTGATATTTTGGCGCAAAAACCGCAGTCCTGTGCCATTGTCGGCACAGTCGGCAACGGCTACTGGGGCAGCTTGAAAGCCGCCACGCACACCACACCCGACCCCGTTTCCCTGCAAACTCTGCTGCGCCAGTTCCAACAAGACGGTGCCACCCATGCCGCCATGGAAGTGTCCAGCCACGGGCTCGACCAATATCGCGTCAACGGCACGCCCTTCCGCACCGCCGTGTTCACCAACCTGACGCGCGACCACTTGGACTACCACCGCAGCATGGAAGAATACGGCGCAGTCAAAGCACGGCTGTTTCATTGGCAAGGCCTGCAAAACGCCGTTATCAACACCGACGACGCATTCGGACAACAGCTTTGCGCCGAACTCAAACGCAGCGAAAGCAGCCTGCACGTCTATTCCTACGGCTTCAACGAACAGGCCGACATCCGCATTACCCGTTTCGCTGCCAACCCGCAAGGCATGGCCATCGACGTGGAAACCCCGTGGGGCAGCGGCACGGCGCAAACCCGCCTGCTTGGCCGCTTCAACGCCCAAAATTTCGCCGCCGCACTCGGCGCACTATGTGCGGGCGGTTATGATTTTCAGGCAGCCTTAAACGCGCTGTCACACATCCGCCCTGCCACCGGCCGCATGGACTGCATCATCGGCGAAGGCAAACCGCTGGTGGTGGTCGATTATGCCCACACGCCCGACGCGTTGGAAAAAGCCCTCGCCACTCTGCGCGAAATCAAGCAGCCTGCAGGCTGCCTTTGGTGCGTGTTCGGCTGCGGCGGCGACCGAGACCGCGGCAAACGCCCGCTGATGGGCGAAGTGGCCGCGCGTCTGGCGGATAAAGTCGTTGTTACCAGCGACAATCCGCGCACCGAAGACCCGCAAGCCATCATTGCCGACATTCTGCCCGCCGTCCCCCATCCTGCGCTGGTGGAAGCCGACCGCAAAGCCGCCATCGAGCAGGCCATTGCCCAAGCCGCACCGCAGGATATTGTATTGATTGCCGGCAAAGGGCACGAAACCTATCAGGAAATCCACGGCGTGCGTACGCATTTTTCGGATTTTGAAGTGGCGCAGGCAGCATTGGCGCAGCGGTAAAGGCAGCCTGCACATCTGCCCGCTTTGCAAAAGGCATCGAACGATGATGAATCCCAAACAACTCGTCAAACTCACCAATATTGTCGGCATTGTTTCATTCATCCTGCTGATTTATTGGATTTTTGTTTTCATTTTGGTGCAAGTGTTCAACTTGAAAATCTTCCGCCAGCACCTGAGCGAGATATTCGCATTGAGCATTACGGGCATTATCGCCTTGATGGCGGGCGCGCTGATGCTGAACATCATGTTCAACCTGACACGCATTGCCGAGCGCGGCAGCGAAACAGATTCGCCCAAGAAAGGTAAAAAAATCATCGTGCTGATGATTTTGATGTTTCCCGTGCTGGCGGGCATGCTGTTTGCCGGCAACCATTTGAGTTTGCAACGCAGGGAGCAGGCCTTGCAGCAGGCTGGGCAGGCATTGGTGCAGCAGAATGTGCGCGGGATTCAGGCAGCCGCGCAATACCGCTTCACGCCCGAATACATCCGCCAAACGTCCGACTATTTAAAAGTGGTGGAGCAGGCAAATACTTCGTTTCAGCGTGCCGTCATCATTGTGCCGGACGAAGTGGACGGCAACCGCGTGTATCTGCGCATCGCATCGGATTCCGGTGCATCGGATGCCGTGAAGAACGCCGCTTCCGAAGCCGCACCCCCTTTGGATAAACGCAATTTTCTCTATCGCGCGGAAACGTTTGAACACGATTATCTGCACAATACCTTTGCCCAGCATTTGACGCAGCCGTATTTTGCCCAGCGCGAAAACAATTATTTCCTGTATCTGCCGCAACAGCAGGACGGCAAAACCACCGCCATATTGCTGCTGACCGATTATTACCCGTATGGTAAATTTGGCAGCTAGATTAAATGTTGCAGGCTGCTTTTTGGATGCAGGCTGCCTGAAACGCAAAACCACCCGATAACCCGCTGAAAAATAAAAAATGAATGACCTGTTTCACAAAACCTTTCCGAAATATGCCCTGCTGAGCCGCAGCGGGAAATGGCTGGCATGGATAACCTTGGTGCAAGGCATTTCCTGGCTGGCGGTGGCATTCACAGTGGCGGATGGCTGGTTGGGGTTGCTGATGGGTTCTGCCGCTGCGTTGTTGAATTTTTATGCGTCCTACCACATTTTCCACCGCCGGTTGCGTGGATTCCGTTGCGCCTTGTTGGTTTTCGTATTGGCCTTGTTCTCAATCCGTCATACCAATGGTTCCTTTATCGATTTGGCGGGCGTGATGCAATTGACCTTGGTTGTCGGCTCGCAGACGTGGCAGGTGGGCGTGAATTTTTTGGCCGTGCTGTTTTTGTGGCTGGTTTATCGAAATATCATGCGCCTGAAAGCGGAAATCCACGCGGAACGTCCCGAGATACCAATGGAGCAGATTTAGCTTACAGGCAGCCTGCACATTTATGAATGATTGAAAAAATGAAAACATTAGACCTAAACTTTATCTGCGCCACATTAAACCTGCTGCAGCCCGCCGAAAACCATCCCGTCCGCCGCGTCATCACCGACAGCCGCCAAGCGCAGGAAGGCGATTTGTTTGTCGCGTTGGCGGGCGAGAATCACGACGCGCACGATTTTGTGCCGGACGTGCTGGTCAAAGGTGCGCGGGCTATTGTGTCGCGCGGTGATTTGGCCGACGTTGCAGGCTGCTTTTTCGTGCCCGACACGCTGCACGCCTTGCAGCAACTCGCAGCAGCGTGGCGCAAGGCCGTGAACCCGTTCGTGTTCGGGATTACCGGTTCCAGCGGCAAAACGACCGTGAAGGAAATGCTGGCGGCGGTGCTGCGCGCCAAATTCGGCGCGGACGCGGTGCTGGCGACGGCGGGCAATTTCAACAACCACATCGGCCTGCCGCTCACCCTGCTGAATTTGCGCGAACACCACCGCTATGCCGTGATTGAAATGGGCATGAACCATTTCGGCGAGCTGGCGGCACTGACCCGTATTGCCGCGCCTGATACCGCGCTGGTGAACAACGCCATGCGCGCGCACATCGGCTGCGGTTTCAACGGCGTGGTGGACATTGCCCGTGCCAAATCCGAAATCTATCAGGGGCTGCCTGAAAACGGCGTTGCCCTGCTGCCCGCCGAAGACGCGAACCTGCCCGTGTTTCAGGCAGCCTGCAACGGTTTGAAAACGCTGACCTTCGGCGCAGAGCAGGGCGATATTCACGCCGAAAACATTGATTTGCAGCCACTGTCCAGTACATTTGATTTGGTGTACGGCACGGAGCGCGTGCACGTGTCGCTGCCGGCGGCGGGTCGGCACAACGTGGCCAATGCCTGTGCAGCGGCGGCTTTGGCGGTGCAGGCGGGTGTGTCTTTGGTGGAAATTGCGGCCGGACTGGCGACGTTCGGCAACATTAAAGGGCGGTTGCAACAGAAGCGCGGCATACGCAACGCCCTGATTTTGGACGATACCTACAATGCCAACCCCGACAGCATGAAGGCCGCGCTGGACGTACTGGCCAAGCAGCCTGCACCACGCATTTTCGTGATGGGCGACATGGGCGAGCTGGGCGAGGCGGAAGCGCCGAAAATGCACGAAGAAATCGGCGTTTACGCGCGTGAATTGGGCATTGAATACGCCTATTTCGTAGGCGACAACAGCGCGCAGGCTGCCGAAAAATTCGGCGCGGCAGGGTTGTGGTTCGCCGACAAAGACCCGCTGATTCTGTCGCTGGCGCATGATTTGCCCGAAAACGCCAGCGTGCTGGTGAAAGGTTCGCGCTTTATGCGGATGGAAGAAGTGGCGGACGCGCTGGCGGAAACGAAATAAGATAAGGTGTGCAGGCTGCCTGAAAATAAACCCGACACATCCGAAAAGCAGCCTGCACTTTCAGGCTGGCCGAACACACGACACACAAATTGAATCATTAAGGAACAACTATGCTTTTATGGCTTGCCCGATTGAGCAACTGGATTTCGGCGCTCAACGTTTTCCAATACACCACCTTCCGCGCCGTGATGGCGGCACTCACCGCGCTGGCGTTCAGCCTGCTGCTCGGCCCTTGGACTATTCGCAAACTGACCGCGCTGAAAGTGGGGCAGGCGGTGCGCACGGACGGCCCGCAAACGCATTTGGTGAAAAACGGCACACCCACCATGGGCGGCTCGCTGATTTTGAGCACCATCACCCTGTCCACCCTGCTGTGGGGCAACTGGGAAAACGCCTATATTTGGATTCTGCTCGGCGTGCTGCTGGCCACCGGCGCACTCGGTTTTTATGACGACTGGCGCAAAGTGGTTTATAAAGACCCGAACGGCGTGTCCGCCAAATTCAAAATGGTGTGGCAGAGCAGCGTGGCTTTGGTGGCAGGCTTCGCGCTGTTTTATCTGGCGCGCGGCAATGAGAACAATATCCTGATTGTGCCGTTTTTCAAGCAGGTGGCCCTGCCTTTGGGCGCGGTCGGCTTTATTATTTTGAGCTATTTCACCATTGTCGGCACGTCCAACGCAGTGAATCTGACGGACGGCTTGGACGGCTTGGCCGCCTTTCCCGTAGTGCTGGTGGCGGGCGGTTTGGCCATTTTTGCCTATGCGACGGGACACTTCAAATTCGCCGAATACCTGCAACTGCCTTATGTGGCCGGCGCGAACGAAGTCGTGATTTTCTGCGCGGCCATGTGCGGCGCGTGCTTGGGCTTTCTGTGGTTCAACGCCTATCCCGCGCAGGTGTTTATGGGCGATGTGGGCGCGCTGGCTTTGGGCGCGGCTTTGGGTACGGTGGCCGTCATCATCCGCCAAGAATTCGTGCTGGTGATTATGGGCGGCCTGTTTGTGGTGGAAGCGTTGAGCGTGATGCTGCAAGTGGGCTGGTACAAAAGAACCAAAAAACGCATTTTCCTGATGGCGCCGATTCATCATCACTACGAGCAAAAAGGCTGGAAGGAAACGCAGGTGGTGGTGCGCTTTTGGATTATCACGATTATTCTGGTGCTGATTGGATTGAGTACGCTGAAAATCCGCTGAACACCTATGGCAAAAAGCAGCCTGCACTCGTTCACTAAAGTGCAGGCTGCTTTTTTATTCAATAAAAACAAAGGTTGTCATGTTGCCACGCTTTGCCTGGCCATTGGTTTGGCGATACAATCCGCACTGAAACCTTCGCCAGCCCCGGGATTCGGGCGAGGCGTTGCAAAGGGTTCAAACGGCAACGTGCATAAGGAGTCATCATGTCTTCACTTTCGTCCAAGCAACGGATACGGCGTGCTGCGTGGGTTATCGGTATTGTCCTGTGCGCCGCCATGGGATATGCCGGCTGGAAATTTATTCTGGCGGCGGAACAGAGCGCGGAAAACATTCAAAGCAATGTGGTGTCGTCCGAGCCGGTGGTGTTCCAAGAAACCGCTTCCGCCGAGGTGCTCCCTGCATCGAATGCGGTGGCGGCCATTTCCGTCAGCACGGGGCAGGACATCAAAATTCAGGAGGGCGAGCTGCGTTATCAGGATGGCGTGCCCGTTTTACGCCTGCGGATTCAGAACTTGGGGCAGTTTAAAATTGCGCGGGTGTATGTGCGCCTGCAAATGCTGCCGCAGTCGGAATCCGCCGTTTTGGCGCAATCGGTGCTGAAAATGTCGCTGGCCGAGCCTTTGGACGTGGGCAAAACCACGCTGCTGACCTTTCCCATCAACGATGAAAAATGGCTGATTGCCACCGAGCAGGACGCATCGCCCAAACGCGCGTTGGTGCAAGTACTGTCGGTGGGCAATGCCGAAATTGAAGGCGCGGATTATCCGCAGCAGGCTGCCGCGATTCAAATTGCCGAAATTCCGACCGACCGTACACGCGATACGGCAGAAGATGACGAAGACGACGATGATAATGGCCCTGCCGAAGAGCGCCGCCGCCAAGCGCCGCAAGAGAGCGAGCCGGAGGAAGATGTGGTTGATGAAATTTTGCGCAAGGAACACGAATCGGCCACCGGCGACCCGAGGGTTATGTCGTATGAAGCGCGGCAATCCAGGCAGCCTGCACCCGATAAATCCGAGCGTTAGGATATTTTATGTTACAGAATCAAAAAGTTTTGGTAGCCGGATTGGGCGGCACGGGCATTTCCGTGTTGGCCTATTGCGCGCACATTGGTGCAGAGGCGGCCGGTTACGATGCGCAGCTGTCTGAAGCGCAACGTAGCGAATTAACGGAAAAATTCCCGCAGTTTCCGTTGTTTGCAGGCAGCCTGCACACGGCATTGCAAGATTATGACGTGTTGGTATTGAGCCCGGGCATCACGCGCCGCCAGCCTGATATTATTGAATTTGAACAACGCGGCGGCAAAGTCATCGGCGATGTGGCGATTTTGGCGGATTTGCTGAGTCGGCAGCCGGACAAAATCATCGCCATCACCGGCAGTAACGGCAAAACCACCACCACCAGCCTGGTGGGGCATTTGTGCGCGCAATGCGGCTTGGATACCGTGGTGGCGGGCAACATCGGCACGCCCGTGCTGGAAGCGTGGCTGGCGCGCAAAGGCAAACCGGCCGACGTGTGGGTGCTGGAATTGTCCAGCTTCCAACTGGAAACCACGCCGCTGTTGGATGCCGATGCCGCCGCCTGCCTGAATATTTCCGAAGACCATCTGGACCGTTATGACGACCTGCTGGATTATGCACGCGCCAAAGACATGATTTTCAACGGCAAAGCAGTGCAGGTGCTGAATGCGGACGATGCGTTTTGCCGCGCCATGAAACGCGACGGCCGCACGGTGCATTATTTTTCGCTGCAACAGCCGCAGGATTATTACTGGCAAGCGGGCGCAGGCAGCCTGCACCATCAAGAAGCACTGCTGATGCCGCAAAGCGACATTCCTTTGCAGGGCAGTCACAATATGGCGAACGTGCTGGCGGCATTGGCATTGTGCGAAAGCATCGGCCTGCCGCGCGACCGCCTGTTGGTCCATGTGAGAACGTTCAAAGGCCTGCCGCACCGCGTGGAAAAAGTGGGCAAAAAAAACGGCATTACCTTTATTGACGACAGCAAAGGCACGAATGTCGGCGCCACGGTGGCCGCGATTGCCGGATTGCCCGAAAAAATCTGGCTGATTGCCGGCGGCATGGGCAAAGGGCAGGATTTCACGCCTTTGCGCGACGTGCTGCGCGAAAAAGCGGGCGCAGTGTTCCTGATTGGCGTGGATGCGCCGAAAATTGCGGCAGATTTGGACGGCTGCGGCGTGGATTTGGTGTTTTGCGAAACCCTGCCCGAAGCGGTGCAGGCTGCTTTTGCGCGCGCCCAATCCGGCGACATCGTGCTGCTGAGCCCCGCCTGCGCCAGCTTCGATATGTTCAAGGGCTATGCCCACCGTTCGGAAGTGTTTGTCGAAGCAGTGAACGGATTGGCGCAATAATCGAAAGCAGCCTGCACCCGACGTTCCGTTTGGCGGGGATGCAGGCTGCTTTTCGCCGTCCGCCGCCGCAGAAAAATTTGCCCCGAAACACGCCAAGCAAGATATTCACTGCTACAATAATAAACCCTTTGTGCCGAAGTATCTCCCACACCATCCATGAAACAGATTTCCCAAAAAATCACGCATTGGCAGCAGACCCTGCCCCACCATCTCGAATCCACACTGTTCGACCGCAACCTGTTGCGCCGGGGCGATGCCTACGACAAACCACTGTTCTGGGTGCTGCTGTGCCTGCTGTGCTTCGGCCTGGTGATGGTGTATTCGGCATCGGGCGTGCAGGCGGGGCTGTACCATTTCGACAACCGCGCATCGTTCCTTATCAAACAAACCCAATTTGCCCTAATCGGCGGTGCCGCGTGTTATCTATTGATGCGCGTGCCGTTGTGGCGCTGGCAAAGGTGGGACAAGTATCTGTTTTATATTGCATTAATTTCATTATTCGCCGTGCTATTCGTGGGCGAGCAGGTGAACGGCGCACGCCGCTGGCTGCCCACGCCGTTCGGTTTCAAAGTGCAGGCCAGCGAAATCTTCAAGCTGGTAACGATTATCTACATGGCGAACTTTTTCCGCCGCAAAATCGACATCCTACACGACTTCAAGCGCGTCATCATGGTCGGTATCCCCGTCACGCTCGGCGCCATGCTGATTTATTTCACGCGCGATTTGGGTTCGGCCGTGGTGGTTTTCTCCATTTTCCTGGCCTTGCTTTTTTTGGCGAACATGCCCAAGAGCTGGTTTTTCTCCGCCATCGGCATTGCCGTATTGGTGGGCGTTGTCGCCATTTGGGGTAACGAATACCGCCTGCGCCGCGTGGAAGTGATGTGGCAGCCGTGGAACGACCCAACGGGCACGGGCTACCAGGGCTTGGGTTCGCTGCTGTCGTTGCAGCGCGGCGGCCTGTTCGGCGAAGGCTTGGGCAATGCGGTGATTAAACGCGGCTTCCTGCCCGAAGCGCACACCGATTTCATTTTGGCGGTGATTGGCGAAGAATTGGGACTGGTGACCGTGGCCGCGCTGGTGCTGCTGTATGTGTGGATTATTTGGCGCGCGTTTTCCATCGGCAAGCTGGCGCGCGACTTGGAACTGTATTTCAATTCGTTTATGGCGGTGGGCATCGGCGTGTGGATTGCCGTGCAAACGTTCATCAACGTGGGCGTGAACATCAGCCTGCTGCCCAACAAGGGGCTGACGCTGCCGCTGATTTCCTACGGCGGCTCGTCGCTGGTGATTATGATGATTGCGCTGATGCTGCTGCTGCGCGTGGACTATGAAAACCGCCGCGTCCTGCTCGGCCACAGCGTTACCGATCCGAAGCAGCCTGCACCCCGCACGCAACCGCAGCCGCCAATGGATACGGCGGAACCCGAAGACATTTCAGACAAAGCATAACCATGACTCAATCCGGCAAAACATTTTTAATGATGGCAGGCGGCACCGGCGGGCACATTTTCCCCGCATTGGCCGTGGCGCAATCGTTGCAGCAGATGGGGCACAAAGTCGTGTGGCTCGGCAGCACGGGCAGCATGGAAGAGCGCTTGGTGCCGCAATACGGCATTCCCTTGGAAACGGTGGCGATGAAAGGCGTGCGTGGCAAAGGCTTGTGGCGCAAACTTACCTTGCCGTGGATGTTGCTGCGCAGTGTGCAGGCTGCCGTGAACATTATCCGCCGGCATAAAATCGATGCCGTCATCGGCTTTGGCGGCTTTGTCACGTTCCCCGGCGGCATGGCGGCGAAAGCGGTCGGCATTCCGATTGTCATCCACGAACAGAACGCCGTGGCCGGTATGGCGAACCGCCGCTTGGCCAAATGGGCGGCGCGCGTGCTGTATGCCTTCCCCAAAGCCTTTGAGCAATATCCGGACGGCTTGGTGGGCAACCCCGTCCGCGCCGACATTGCGCAGCTGCCCAAACCGGAAGAACGTTTTGCCGGACGCAGCGGCCCGTTGCGGATTTTCATTATCGGCGGCAGCTTGGGCGCGCAAGCCCTGAACGAAACCGTGCCGCAAGCCATGGCGCGCATTCCCGAAGAAGCACGCCCGCGCATCACCCACCAATCCGGCCGCGGGTATTTGGCGAACTTGCAGGCTGCTTATCAGGCGGCAGGCGTATCGGCCGAATGCGTGGAATTTGTGGACGACATGGCCGCCGTGTACCGCGATGCCGACGTGCTGATTTGCCGCGCGGGCGCATTGACGATTGCCGAACTGGCCGCCGCCGGCGTGGGCGCGCTGCTTGTGCCGTTTCCGCTGGCCGTGGATGACCACCAAACCGCCAATGCGCGTTACCTTGTCGGCGCACAGGCCGGCCTGCTGCTGCCGCAAAACCAGCTGAATGCCGATAATCTGGCGCAAATCCTGGGCAGCCTGACGCGCGAACAATGCCGCGAATGGGCGGTGAACGCACGCACGCTGGCCATGCCCGACAGTGCGGCCCGCGTTGCCGAAATTGCCGTTCGGACGGTGGGCGGCGCATAAAAAGCAGCCTGCACTTTTTCAATGGAGAAATTATGAGCAACCTTCCCATGCTGGCTTCGGTGGATTTGGGGTCGAACAGTTTCCGCCTGCAAATCTGCCAAAACCATCAAGGCCACCCGCAAGTCATCGAAAATATCAAGCACATGGTGCGCTTGGCCGGCGGTTTGGACAACGACAAAATGCTGGACGAAGCCAGCCGCCGCCGTGCTTTGGAATGCTTGGCGCAGTTTGGCGAACGCTTGCGCGGCTTTTCGCCCGAAAACGTCCGCGCCGTGGCCACCAACACGTTCCGCGTTGCCAAAAATATTGCCGAATTCCTGCCGCAGGCCGAAGCCGCGCTGGGTTTTCCCATCGAAGTGATTGCGGGGCGCGAGGAAGCGCGTTTGATTTACACGGGCGTGGTGCACACCTTTTCTTCAAACGGCCGCAAAATGCTGGTAATGGACATCGGCGGCGGCTCGACCGAATTCATTCTGGGCAGCAGCCTGCAACCCACCCACACCGAAAGCCTGCCTTTGGGCTGCGTCACCTATTCCATGCGCTATTTCGACGGCAAAATCAGCGCCAAAAACGTGCAGGCTGCCGTCACCGCCGCGCGTGCGGAAATCCAGCGCATCAGCAAAATCTACAAACGGCAGGGCTGGGAAATCGCGCTGGGTACTTCGGGCTCCGCCAAATCGATTGCCGCCGTGATTGCCGCGCAGGGGATGGGCAGCAAAATCACCTTGCCCGCCATGATTCGGATTTTCGAGCAGATTATTGATGCCGGCAGTGTGAAAAAAGCCAAGCTGGAAGGGCTGAAACCCGAACGCATTGAAGTGTTTGCCGGCGGATTGGCCGTGATGCAGGCTGCTTTTGAAGAGCTGGACATTGAAGAAATGGCGTTTAACGAAGCCGCCCTACGCGACGGTGTGTTTTACGACATGATCGGCCGCAATCTGGATGAAGATTTGCGCGACCAAACCACGGCGCAGTTCCAGCAGCGGTATCACGTCAGCCGCAATCAGGCGGAGCGCGTCGCCAAATTGGCCGGCTATTTTTTATACAGCCTAGCGCAGAATGCCACCGTGCAGGAGCTGGAATATTGGTCGCATTATGTGCGCTGGGCGGCTTTGCTGCACGAAGTCGGGATTGACATTGCCCACACGGCCTACCATAAACACACGGCCTACATTCTGGCGCAGGCGGACATGCCCGGCTTTTCGCGGCAGGAGCAGGAATTGCTGGCGCAGATTACCTTGGGGCAGCGCGGCGATTTGAAAAAAATGACCGAAACCTTGGGCAGCGAACCGATGCGCTGGCATGCCGTGATGGCGTTGCGGCTGGCGGTACTGTTCTGCCGCGCGCGCCTGCCGATCGAATTGCCGCCGCATACACAGTTGAAAGAAAAATCAGGTGCTTATGCGCTGACGATTGCCCAAAGCTGGCTGGAACACAATCCGCTCACCGCCGCCGCATTGCAGGCCGAAAGCGAGCAATGGAGCAAGGTGGGGCGTTCGTTCAGCGTGCAGATGCAGGCGTAACCCACGATATGAAGACGGAAGTGCAGGCTGCTTTGGAACACTTTAAAAGCAGCCTGCACTTTGCCGAATCCATCATGTATAAATTAAACGATTGATAGAGAAACGAATATGAAACTCCAACAAACCCTATCCGCCCAAATCGAATCCGCCTTTGCCGCCGCAGGCGTTGCCGGCAGCCCGATTGTGTTGCAGCCTGCCAAAAACCCCGATTTCGGCGATTTCCAAATCAACGGCGCCATGGGCGCGGCGAAAGCGGCCAAGCAGAATCCGCGCGAGCTGGCGCAGAAAATTGCCGACGAACTGAACGGCAAAGGCGCGTTTGCGGTAGCCGAAGTGGCGGGTCCGGGGTTTATCAACCTGCGTTTGTCGCCCGAATTTCTGGCGGCGCAGCTTTCAGGCAGCCTGCACATTGCCCAAACGCCGAATCCCGACACGGTGGTGATTGACTATTCCTCGCCCAACTTGGCCAAAGAAATGCACGTCGGCCACCTGCGTTCGTCCATCATCGGCGACAGCCTGGCGCGCGTGCTGGACTTTTTGGGGCACAAGGTCATCCGCCAAAACCATGTGGGCGACTGGGGCACGCAGTTCGGCATGCTGGTGGCCTATCTGGTGGAACAGCAAAAAGACAATGCCGCCTTCGAATTGGCCGATTTGGAGCAGTTCTACCGCGCCGCCAAAGTGCGTTTTGACGAAGATGCGGCGTTTGCCGATTTGTCGCGCGAATATGTCGTGAAGCTGCAAGGCGGCGATGAAACGGTGCTGGCACTGTGGCGGCAGTTTGTGGAGATTTCGCTGCAACACGCGGAAAAAGTGTATGCCAAACTCGGCCTGCTGCTGGAACGCGGCGATGTGGCGGGCGAATCCAAATATAACGACGATTTGCATAATGTTGTCAAAGAGTTGGAAGCAAAAGGCTTGGCGGTGGATTCGGACGGCGCAAAAGTGGTGTTTTTGGACGAATTCAAAAATAAAGACGGCGAGCCTGCCGCGTTTATCGTGCAGAAGCAGGGCGGCGGCTTTTTGTATGCCACCACCGATTTGGCGTGCTTGCGTTACCGCCTGAATGTGTTAAAGGCGAACAGATTGCTGTATGTGGTGGACACAAGGCAGGATTTGCATTTCAAAGAATTGTTCGTTACCGCCCGCAAGGCCGGCTGGCTGCCGGAAAACGTGTCCGCCGAATTTGTCGGCTTCGGCACGATGATGGGCAAGGACAACAAGCCCTTCAAAACGCGCAGCGGCGACACGGTGAAACTGGTTGATTTGCTGGACGAAGCGGTGGAACGCGCCACGCAGTTGGTGCGCAGCAAAAACCCCGATTTGAGTGAATCGGAAGCGGCAAAAATCGGCCAAACCGTGGGCATCGGCGCGGTGAAATACGCCGATTTGAGCAAAAACCGCACCAGCGATTATGTGTTCGACTGGGACAACATGCTCTCGTTCGAAGGCAACACTGCGCCTTATCTGCAATATGCCTACACCCGTGTGCAGAGCGTGTTCCGCAAGGCGGGCGATTGGGACGTGCAGGCTGCTTTCGTGCTGACTGAGCCGCTGGAACAGCAGCTTGCGGTGGAACTGCTGAAATTTGAAGATGTGCTGCAAAGCGTTGCCGAAACCAATTTCCCGCATTATCTGGCGGCGTATCTTTACCAGCTGGCCACGCTGTTCTCGCGTTTCTACGAAGCCTGCCCGATTTTAAAAGCCGAAGGCGCGGCACGCGATACGCGGCTGAATTTGGCACGGCTGACGGGCGAAACGCTGAAAACGGGGCTGGGGCTGTTGGGCATCGGCGTGCTGGACGTGATGTAAAACAGTTTTCAGGCAGCCTGCACTTGCCATTTCGGGGTGCAGACTAAAATTCAATCAAGGGAAAACCATGCCCCAAATCTATATTCTTGTTCGCAGCATTTCCGAATACTGGGAAGGCCTGTTGCTCGGCGCATACACCGACTACGGACAGGCAAAAGCCGCCCGCGAATGCTATCTTACCGCCGTCCGCAGGCATGACCCGTGGCAGGCATGTCGCAGCGGCGATGATTGGGAAGCCGCCGTACAAATCCGTACCATTCCCTACCACGGCGAGATTGTCGATACGTTGTATATCGCCATCCGATATGAGGAATGCTTCGGGCAGACGGATAAAACTCCGTTGGCAGCCTTCCCGTCCGAAGCGCAGGCCGAACAATACGGCAGGCAGATTGAAACCCAATGCGGTGAACTGCCATGGCCGGCTTGGTGCGACGTTGCCACCATACCACCCAACCACCTGAGCCCATTGCCCAAAGGCTGGAGCGGCAAAGGGCAGGATTCCGATTACCCGTATTTTGAACTGCAGGGATAAGGCAGCCTGCAAAAATAGAAAGGAAAAAATCATGTTTCAAAAAATGTTTCTAAGCGCGGTTTTATTAAGCAGCGTATTCGCACACGCCAAAACTGTGCGGTCGTTAGACCAAGTGTCCGGAGAAATCCACAGTAACGAGATTGCCGCCGAATATGACTACCAAATGAACGGCACCGCCAAACCCGACGGCTTCGGCAGCGTGGCGCGCAACGATGGGGCGACCGTAAACGCTTTGGTCAAACTGCTAGCCCCGCAAACCCAAACGGCAAACATCGGGTTAATCGGCTTGAGAAAATGGCAGGGCAATCAATACATTGCCAGCTTCTGCGCCTACCACGAGCCGATGAAGTGGGAATATGCCGACGACAAATCGCGCTATGCCGATTGCAGCAACAATATCCAGACATTCCAACAAATCACGTTTGCGGTGGTGGAGCAGAAGGATGGCGCGTGGCAACTGGCTGCCGAGCCTTATACCGTGAGGTTTAAAACTCAGGAGGAGCAGACCGAACAAGATATCCAGCGTTCCGTCTTGTCACTGAAAAACCATAGGGGCAACACGGTGATTGGGACACCGGACCGTTTGGATTTGGCACCATATCAACTGAATGAAAATACACGCGCATTCGGCGTGCGTTATACGGCGCATGTCGGCTATGCGGGCGGCGGCGCGATGAATCAGGCGATGACGCTGTTTGCTGTGTTGGACGGCAAATTGAAGCCCGTATTGACGGTGGAGACTTACCAATTTGAAAATTTGGCCGGCGATTGGAATCCGGACGGCACGCGGCAACATGATATTGAAAGCACGGAATATATTTTAAAAATATCGCCCGAGCAGACGCACGGTTTTTACAACATTGTTTGGCGTGAGACACGCAGCCGCAGGCCGCAGCAAAAAACCTTTACATGGCAGCCTGCACAGCAGCGTTACGTTGAATCGAAATCCCGATGATGCGTTGCCTGCGGGCGTGATGCCAACCGAAAAAGCAGGCTGCACTTCCCATATTCAAGTGCAGGCTGCTTTCCTATTCTCCAACTTCAAGAGGAAACTATGTTGAACCATTTGAAAACATTCATATTTGCGACAGCCGTATTCTGTCTGACGGGATATAGTTGGGCGGAAAACCACGACGCGGCACATCACACGGCTTCCGCTCCGCAGACGGCAGCCAGCCAAGCGGCATCGAAAGCGCCAAGCCGCGAAGAAAAATCCATTATCTGGCGGATTCGCAAAGACAATCAGCCGACCAGCTATCTGGTGGGCACGGTGCATATCGGCAAGCAGGGCAACACGCTGCCGGCGGATTTCCAATACGTGCTGAAACAAAGCCGCCAGCTGGTGCTGGAAACGCAGATGGCGGACGAAGAATATGCGAAAGCGCACCCCGAAGAAGCCGTGAAAATGATACAGATGATGGTGCACAACAAATCGCTGAACGAGACGCTGGGCAGCAAAACCACTCGGATTGTGCAGCGCATTTTCCGCGAATCCGCCATTCCCGAATTTGCCGCTTTGATGGGCAATCCGAAAAGCCAATACAGCTTGGCGCCGTGGGCGATTTGGTTTCATTTGGGCTATACCGGCACGCCGCCTGATTACAGTGCCGACTACGGTGTCGAATCGCTGCTGCTGAAACAGGCCAGAACGCAGAAACTGCCCGTTCTGGGGCTGGAAAATATGGAGCCGCTTGAAATGATGCGCACCATTCCCGACGATGTGGCCGTGCGCAATATCGAATACCTGATTCAGCGGCAAGACCAAATGAAGCAGGAGCAGCTGGAGCTGTTCCAAGCTTATGATCAGCGCGATGGCGACAAATTGGAGGAGCTGGCCAGCGACGAGGAATCCGTGTCGTTGGTCGATCCGCGCGACCACGAATTCATGAAACGGATCAACCAGCAGATTTTGGGCCAACGCAACCGCAACTGGATGCCGAAGCTGCAACAATATTTGGCGCGGAAACCGACCTTAGTGGCGGTGGGCGCGGCGCATTTGTTCGGCAAAGACGGCTTGGTGGCGCTGCTGAGGGAGCGGGGCTATACGGTGGAACCGTTTGTGATGGGCAAATAATCCGCATTGCGGCATATAGTGGATTAAAATTTCAATGATACGTCGTTGACTCGCCTTAACGTACTATTTGTACGCCTTGTCTCATTTTTATTTTAGTCCACTATAAAAAGCAGCCTGCACTTTGTTTTTAGAGTGCAGGCTGCTTTTGTATGTGGCAACGCTTCGGACGGCGCGTTTATTGCACCACGATTTTCGGGAATTTGCTGCTGAAATCGCGTCCTTTGTCGGCCACCGCCAATGCCACCGCCAATGCGGCCTGACGGTAAATCTCCGCCACGGCGGCGTGTTGCGCGTGCAACCGCCCCGCTTCGCCCGAATCCATGGCTTCGCGAATCGGCAGGCTCAAAGGCAGCTGTCCCAGCAGCGGCACGTTGAGTTTTTCCGCCAAGCGTTTGCCGCCTTCCGTACCGAAAATGGCTTCGTGGTGGCCGCAGTTGCTGCAAATATGCACCGACATATTTTCCAGCACGCCCATAATCGGGATATTGACTTTGTTAAACATATCAATGGCTTTTCGTGCATCAATCAGGGCGATGTCCTGCGGTGTGGTAACCACGATAGCGCCGGTTACGGGGATTTTCTGCGACAGGGTGAGCTGGATGTCGCCGGTGCCGGGCGGCAAATCGACAAACAGGTAGTCCACGTCGTCCCACTCGCTTTGGAACAGCAACTGTTGCAGGGCTTGCGACACCATCGGGCCGCGCCACACGACGGCTTGGTCGGGATCGACCAGAAAGCCGATGGACATGACTTGGATGCCGTCTGCGTTGCGCACAGGGATAAAGTGCTTGTTCTGCTGTGCAGGCTGCTTTTGGGCAACGCCGAGCATGGTGGGCTGGCTGGGGCCGTATAAATCCGCGTCCAACACGCCAACGCGCGCGCCCATGGCGGCCATGGCGGTGGCCAAATTGGCAGTGGTGGTGGATTTGCCCACGCCGCCTTTGCCCGATGCCACGGCAATGATGTTTTTCACGCCTTTGATGGTATGGATGCCGGCCTGAACTTTGTGGGCGACGATGTTATTTTTGATGGTCAGCTGCACGTCTTTGCCCGTGGTGGCGGCGATTTGCCGTTGCAATTCGTCGGCCAGAAACCGTGCGGGAAAGCCGAAGGTCAGCTCGACGTGCAGGCTGCTTCCGCGTTCTTCCAGCGCGGTGAGGGCTTTTTCGCTGCCGATGGTGCGTTCGGTGCCGGCAATGGCAATGGATTCAATCAGATGACGCATATTGTTCTCCTGTCGGGTGTGTGAATCGTGTGTGTGGTGTCGGTATTATTGGGTATGGGATGCGTTTCTACGGGTGGGCGGAAAGCAGCCTGCACGTTCCTAATGTGCCCGCCGCTTAAAATTTTTGTATGCCGCGTTCGCTGACGAAGTAGTCGGTGCGGATGTCGTGTGGTTCGCGCGGCAGGCGGTCGATTTGCTGGCAGGCGAAGCCGACGGCGACGGTTTGCGGCCGGCGCGTGCGGCAGGCATTGAGCGTGCAGTCGTAATAGCCGCCGCCCTGTCCCAGCCGGATGCCGTCCCGGTCGATGCCGACAATGGGAATCAGCATTTTGTGCAGCCGTTCGGCACGGATTTTTTTGCCGCGAAACTGGGGGACGTGCAGGCTGCTTTGGCCGCGTTTGCGTTCGGCGCGCTGGGCTTTGCTCGGATAAGGCGTAAACCAGAGGCGCAGGGAGCGGGGTTCGATATAGGGCAGGTAAATGTTTGCGCCGCGTTTCAAAGCAGCCTGCACCCAGTCGTCCAAATCCAGCTCGCCGCCCATCGCCCAATAAACGGCAATGTTTTTGCCGCGCCGGATAAAGGTTTTCAGCGCACGGTTGCAGGCTGCCTGCGCTTGGGCGCGTTCGGTTGCGGGCAATGCGCGGCGGGTTTGGCGCAGTTGGCGGCGCAGGGCTTTTTTGGCTGCTTTCATCAGCCGCGCCCCGTGCTGCCGAAGCCGCCCGTGCCGCGTTCGCTGGCGGCAAATTCGTCCACCAGCGTGAAATCGGCCTGCACCACAGGTACAATCACCATTTGGGCAATGCGCTCGAAAGGTTCGATGACGAAGCTGTCGCTGCCGCGGTTCCACACGGACACCATCAGTTCGCCCTGGTAGTCCGAATCAATCAGCCCCACCAGGTTGCCCAGCACGATGCCGTGTTTGTGCCCCAGGCCGGATCGGGGCAGCAGCATGGCGGCCAGTTGCGGATTGTCCAGATAAATGGCGATGCCGGTGGGAATGAGCACGGTTTCGCCGGCGCGGACGGTTCGGGCTTCGGGAATGCAGGCGCGCAAATCCAGGCCTGCGCTGCCGGAGGTGGCATATTGCGGCAGTTGCGCGGCAATTTCGGGACGGAGAATTTTCAGTTGGACTTGTGGACGGGCGGTCATGAAGATTCCTTTGCAATGGATGGGTGGGATAACGGATGCTGTGCAGGCTGCCTGCAACAGCCGTATCGGGTTGGGTTTCGGCGCTTAAAAGCAGCCTGCACTTACGGCTGCCCCGTCCGCCACATGTAATAATCGCGCAAAGGCGGCGCGGGCGGATTGATGCAGTGCGGGCAGATGCCGGTGGTGTCTTCGTCGTCTTCCAGGCTGTCGAAATGCCCCGCGTTCGGGTCGAAGCGGCTTTGCTGCATCACCGCCTGAACCAAGGCCTGCTCCTGCACTGGGTCGAAATCGAATTTTTGGATGATTTCATAAAGCAAATCGTTTTCCGCGCTCGAAAATTGCGCCGAAAAACGCAAAATGCTGTCGCGGTAATCGCTCATGGCGATTTTTTGGGATAAGAGTTCGGAAAGCATGAAAAAGCAGCCTGCAAAAAACCGCTATCATACTCCATTTTAACTGCCCCCGTTATATTCGTTTATTCTCACCAAACACACGGATTTATAGTACAATCGGCCCAGCTCCGCTTTTCGTTTCATTTTCCAAAACGCAATGACAGAAAGATTGAATTATGGATGAGCATATCAAAGAAGCCGCCCTGAATTTCCACGAATTCCCCATGCCGGGCAAAATTCAGATTTCCCCCACCAAACCGCTGGCCACGCAGCACGATTTGGCATTGGCGTATTCGCCGGGCGTTGCCGCACCGTGTATGGAAATCCACGCCGACCCGATGAAATCCTACAAATACACCGCGCGCGGCAACCTGGTGGCCGTGGTGTCCAACGGCACGGCGGTGCTGGGGCTGGGCAACATTGGCCCGGAAGCCAGCAAACCGGTGATGGAAGGCAAAGGCGTATTGTTCAAAAAATTCGCCAATATTGATGTGTTCGACATTGAAGTGAACGAAACCGACCCCGACAAACTGGTCGATATTATCGCCTCGCTCGAACCCACCTTTGGCGGCATCAATCTGGAAGACATTAAAGCGCCGGAGTGTTTCTATATCGAGAAAAAACTGCGCGAACGCTGCAAAATCCCCGTGTTTCACGACGACCAGCACGGCACGGCCATCATCACCGCCGCCGCCGTATTGAACGGTTTGCGCTTAATCGGCAAAGAAATCGGCGAAGTGAAGCTGGTGTGCTCCGGCGCGGGTGCCGCGGCGATTGCCTGCTTGGATTTGCTGGTGGCGCTGGGCATGAAACGCGCCAATATGACCGTGTGCGATTCTAAAGGCGTGATTTACCAAACACGCGAAGACCGCGCGCGCATGGACGAAAGCAAAGTGCGTTACGCGATTGAAGACAACGGGCAGCGCACGCTGGCAGATGCCGTGGCCGGCAAAGACATTTTCTTGGGATTGTCCAGCGCCAACGTGCTGAAAGTGGACATGTTGAAGCAGATGAACAGCCAGCCGCTGGTGTTCGCACTGGCCAATCCGCAACCCGAAATTTGGCCGCCCGAAGCCAAAGCTGCGCGCCCCGATGTGATTATCGGCACCGGCCGTTCCGATTTCCCGAACCAGGTCAATAACGTTTTGTGCTTCCCGTTCATTTTCCGCGGCGCGTTGGACGTGGGCGCCACCACCATCAACGAAGCTATGAAGCTGGCCACCGTGCGCGCGATTGCCGATTTGGCATTGGCGGAATCGAACGATGTCGTTGCCGGTGCATACGGCGGCGAAGAATTGAAATTCGGCACGGAATACCTGATTCCCAAACCATTTGACCCGCGCCTGATTGCCAAAATCGCCCCCGCTGTGGCTCAGGCTGCCATGGATTCCGGCGTGGCAACGCGCCCCATCACCGATATGGATGCCTATATCGAACGCCTGAACCAGCAGATTTACAAAACCAACCTGCTGATGCGCCCCGTGTTTGCGCAGGCGAAAAAAGACATCAAACGCATTGTTCTGGCCGAAGGCGAAGACGAACGCATGCTGCATGCCGCACAGCAGATTGTGTCGCAAAAACTGGCTTATCCGATTCTGATCGGCCGCAAAGAAATCATTGAAGAGCGGTTGCAGGCGCAGGGATTGACCATTCAGGCCGGCAAAGACTTCGATTTGGTGGATTTGGTGGACAATCCGTATTACGAAGAATCTTGGAAAACGTATTACGATTTGCAAAAACGCAAAGGCGTGACCGAAGAGATGGCGCGCCGCCGCATGATGGCGAACAACACGCTGATTGGTGCGAGCATGGTGCGTCTGGGCCATGCGGACGGCATGGTGGCCGGTGTGGTGGGGCGTTTCCGCGACCACTTCAAAATTTACGAAGACGTAATCGGCTACGACAATCCGGAGCAAAACGCGTTTGCCATGAACGCGCTGATTTCCAATAAGGGCAACTTCTTCATTGCCGATACTTATGTCATCCACGACCCGACTGCCGAGCAGTTGGCGCAAGGCACGCTGATGTGCGCGAAGGAAATCCAACGCTTCGGCATCAAACCGAAAGTGGCGCTGGTGTCCAATTCCAATTACGGCACGCACACCGACAAAGATTCGGTGAAAATGCAGCAGGCGTTGCAAATCGTGCGCAAAGCCGACCCGGATTTGGAAATCGACGGCGAAATGCAGGCGGATGCGGCATTGGACGAAAAACTGCGCAAACAGATTTTCCCCGAAACCACCTTGCAAGGCTCGGCCAACCTGTTGGTGATGCCAAACGTGGAAGCCGCGAATATCAGCTATAACTTAATGCGCGTGAATGCCACCAACGGCATTACCGTCGGCCCAATTCTGATGGGCTTGAACAAACCCGTGCATTTGGTCACGCCGATTTCGACCGTGCGCCGCATTGTGAACATGGTGGCGTTTGCCGCGGTGAGCGCGCAATCTAAATAAAATAAAAGGTTGCCATCGGCATTATTTATGGCACAATAGGGCTTGCTTTTGGCGGGCGGTGGCGTGTCAAAAGCAGCCTGCACTTTTAAGTTTTTATTTTTTATCCACATTTTTGGAGGAGTTTATTGATGAACGAACCTGTACAACATTATTCGAACGACGCGCAGTTGGCACATCAGGAAGTCCTGCTGCAAAAAACCTACAGCCTGTTGGCGTGGTCTTTCCTGCCCGCGGTTGCCGGCGCATTGGTCAGCATGGTGTTCAATCCGCTGGCCATGGTCGGTAATTACTGGATTGCGGTGGGCGCGATGTTCGCCTTTTTCTACGGCATGTGTTTTGCCATTGAGAAAAACCGTTACAGCCAAACCGGCGCGGTGCTGCTGATGGTGTTTACTTTCGGCATGGGCATCTTTTTGGGTCCGCTGCTGTCGGTTGCCCTGACGTTTGCCAACGGTGGCCAACTGATTGCCGTGGCCGCTGCCATGACGGCGGGCGTGTTCTTTACCATGGCGGCTTTGGCACGCCGTGCGAATATCAATACCAATGCGCTGGGCCGTTTCTTGGCAGTGGGCGGCGTGGTACTGATGATTGGCGTGGTGGCTAACCTGTTCCTGCAAATGCCCGTGGTATCGCTGACCATTTCCGGCGTGTTCGTGGTATTCAGCTCGCTGGTGATTATGTGGCAGGTGCGCACAGTGCTGGAAGGCGGCGAAGACAGCCACATCAGCGCAGCTTTGACCATCTTCATTTCGATTTACAATATTTTCAGCAGCCTGTTGCGTTTGCTGTTGGCTTTTGCCGGTGAAGATTAATCTCATTGCATATCAAAAAGCAGCCTGCACTTTTCCGATTTGGGGAGTGCAGGCTGCTTTTTTGGTTGTTATGTTGCCGTATTAAACACGGGCATGGCTGCAATGCCGTAAGGTTTGGGGAAGCGAAGGTATATTTGGCCGGATACGTCAAACGGTGCGTTGCAATGGAAAAAGCAGCCTGCATGGCGTTTTTCAACGTGCAGGCTGCTTTTTTCGGCAGATAGTTCAGCCTTCCAGCAACATGGAATCGATGCAGTCGCACAGCGCGTGTATCAGCAGCAGGTGCACTTCCTGAATGCGGGCGGTGCGTGGGTAGGGCACATTGAGCAGCACGTCGCCGTCGCGCAGCAGGCCGGCAATTTGGCCGCCTTCGCGTCCGGTGAAGGCAATCACGTTCATTTCGCGTTCGTGCGCGGCGTGGATGGCTTCGATGATGTTTTTGGAATTGCCCGATGTGGAAATGCCGACCAGCACGTCGCCCATCCGCCCCAAGGCGCGGACTTGTTTGCTGAAAATGTGGTCGAAGCCGTAATCGTTGCCGATGGCGGTGAGGGCGGAAGTGTCGGTGGTGAGGGCGACGGCGGCGAGCTCCATGCGTTCCTGCTCGAAGCGGCCGGTCATTTCGGCAGCAAAGTGCTGGGCGTCGGCTGCGGAACCGCCGTTGCCGCAAATGAGGATTTTGCCGTCGTTGGCCAATGCGTCAAACAACAGCTGCGCGGCTTGGGCGGCGGCTTCGGTCAAGACTTCCTGCGCCATTTGCTTGGTGCGGATGCTTTCTTCAAAATGGTCAAATACGCGTTTGTTCAAATCAATCATGGGCTTATCCTGAAATATTCTGTATCCATTGCGGTGCCTGCGCGCCTTGCAGCAACACGGCGTCCAGGCGGCAGGGCGGGTTAATGTGCTGGGTTTGAAGATAATGTTCTGCGCTGCGTTGCAGTTTGGCCAATTTGGCGGGGGTGATGCTGTATGCCGCGCCGCCGAATGCGTTGCTGCGGCGGAATTTCACTTCGACAAACAGCAGTGTTTCCCCGTGCTGCATAATCAGGTCGATTTCGCCGTGGCGGCAGTGCCAGTTGCGTTCGCGCAGCAGGCAGCCTTGTTGTTGTAGAAACTGCAATGCGCGCTCTTCGGCGGCTTGGCCTGCCGGATGGTTCAGTTTCATCGCTCAATCCAGACGGCGCTGGCCATGCGGCCGGTTTGTCCGTCTCGGCGGTAGGAAAAGAAGCGGTCGGATTCTTTCACGGTGCAGAAATCGCCGCCGTAAATCCGCGACACGCCGGCCTGTTGCAGGATTTGGCGCGCCAGACCGTAAATGTCGGCCAGATATTTGCCGTTGCCCAGCGGTGCGAAGCAGGATTGCGCGGCGGGGTTCGGGGCGCAAAAAGCAGCCTGCACATCGCCGCCCACTTCAAACGATTCTGCGCCGATGGCGGGCGCCAGATACGCCATGATTTCATGCGCCGGAACGCCCATCGCCCGAACGGTGTTTTGCAGGATGCCGCCGGCCAGCCCGCGCCAACCCGCGTGTGCGGCAGCCACCACATTGCCCGACTGATGGCAGAACAGCACGGGCAGGCAGTCGGCCGTCATGACGGTGCAGGCTGCTTTTCCTGTGTCGTCCCACGAAGCGTCCGCATTTTGCGGTTGTTCGATGCTGTCGGCGGCGCGAACCACATCGGTGCTGTGCGTCTGGTTCAGATACGCCATCGGCACGGGCACGGCCTGCTGCACCAAGGCGCGGTTGTGCAGCACATGCTGCGGGTTGTCGCCCACATGCAGGCCCAAGTTCAGGCTGGCGAACACGCCTTCGCTCACGCCGCCCTGCCGTGTGGTGATTAAGGTTTTGACCGAAGGCGGCGCGTCCCAATCGGCCGTGAAAAAGCAGCCTGCACTCATGCAGTTCCCTCCTGCAAACGGACAATGCCGTCATCTGCCAATGCGCGTGCCAAATCGGCGGCGCGGCCGTGGCTGCCCAGCACATAATCGGGGGCGATTTCCGCCAGCGGGCACATCACAAAACCGCGTTCGTGCGCGCGCGGATGCGGCAGGGTCAGCGTGTCGGTTTGCCAAATTTCATGATAAAAATCAATCAAGTCCAAATCCAATGTGCGCGGCGCATTGCGGAAGGTGCGCTCGCGGCCGAACGCTTGTTCCACCGCCTGCAAACGCTGCAGCAGCGCCATGGCCGAATCGCGCGTCTGCACCAAAGCCACGGCATTGATGAAGTCCGGCTGCTCCGTGTAGCCCACGGGCGCGGTGCGGTATAAAGACGAAAGGCGGAACGACACCATATTCGGCAGTGCCGCCACCGTTGCCGCCGCTTGGCGGACTTGGCGCGTAGGTTCTTCCAGATTGCTGCCGAACGCAATCACGGCGGTGTAAATATCCTGATGATTCATATACCTGCCTATCGCGCTTGCTTCATCAAACGTTGTTTTTCGCGCTTCCAATCCGATTCTTTGGACGACTCGCGTTTGTCGTGCAGCTTTTTACCTTTCGCCAAACCGATTTCCGCTTTGATTTTGCCGCGGTGAAAGTGCATATTCAAAGGCACTATCGTATAGCCCGCGCGTTCGGTTTTGCCGATGAGTTTGTTGATTTCGCGCTGGTTCAGCAGCAGCTTGCGCGGACGGACGGGGTCTGGGCGGACGTGCGTGGAAGCAGTGGGCAGCGCGGTGATGTGGCAGCCCACCAGGTAAAAAGCGTCTTTTTTCCAATAGATATAGCTTTCCTTCAACTGCACGCGCCCCGCGCGGATGGCTTTTACTTCCCAGCCCTCCAGCACCAGGCCTGCCTGAATCTGCTCTTCGATATAATAATCATGGAAGGCTTTGCGGTTGTTCGCAATCGACATGGTCGCTCCTTGCAAAATGTTTAACGGGCGGTATTTTAACAGAAAAACAACGGCGGCACAGTGCAGGCTGCTTTCGGCGCGGCTCAAAAGCAGCCTGCACCTTCGTTTTCCTGTTGCAGGCTGCCTTCGAATTGCGATTTCCGCCAACGGTGCAGGCGTAATCTGTTATAATCGTCCCTATTTTTGATACGGCGGCGCGCAAAAAGCAGCCTGCACGGACACCGTCCGTTTTTTTATCTGCCAACCTATTTAATTTTTGAGAAATTTTCATGTTTCACGCAATTGAAAAATACCGCACCTTATCGCAAATCCTATTAGGCGTCATCGGCGTTTCGTTTGTGGGCTTCGGCATTGCCAGCTTCGAAATCGCGCGCGACAACCGCTATATCGTCAAAATCGGCGACCAAGTCATCAACCGCGCCGCATTGGATGAAGCCGTCCGCAACTCGCAGGCATCGGGCGGTAGCGCAAGCCGTGAAGAAGTGTTCCAAACCCTGGTGCAGCGCGCCTACCTGATGGAGGGGGCGAAAGAATTGGGTATTGCCGTGTCCGACACGCAAATCAAACAAGGTATTGTGGACGCGCCGATTTTTCACGACGAACAGGGCAAATTCAGCCCCGAACGCTTTCAAACATATTTACAGAACAACCATTTGAGCGAAAGCGCGTTTATGCAGATGGAACGCGAACGCCTGACGCTGGTGAGCCTGCTGCAAATGCTCAACAGCAACGTGGTCACTTCGGGCCAGGCGGAGCGCTATATCCAAACGCAGATGGCCGAGCGCGTCATCCGCACCAGCGTGTTCAATCCCGAAAATTACGCCGCGCAAGTGAAGGTGAGCGACGCGGAACTGCAAAAATATTATGACGCGCACAAAAGCAATTACGCCGTCGCGCCCGGCGTGAAATACGAATACATCGTGGTGTCGCCGAAAGATTTGGCCGACAAGCAAACCGTGTCTGCCGAAGAAGTGCAGGCTGCTTTGAAAACGGCAACCGCCAACCAAAAACCCACACGCCGCATTGCCCACATCATGATTGCGGCACCAAAATCCGCCGATGCCGCCACGCGCCAAAAAGCACGCGAGCAGGCGGAGAAAATTGCACAGGAAGCCAAAGCATCGCCCGATAAATTTGCCGAATTGGCCAAGCAGTATTCGCAAGACACCGGCTCGGCGCAAAACGGCGGCGATTTGGGCGCGCTGACACAAGGCAGCCTGCCGGCCAAACCGCTGGACGACGCGGCATTCAAACTGGCGCAGGGCACAGTGAGCGACGTGGTGGAAACCGATTTCGGCTACCACATCGTCCGCGTGCTGGAAATCCAGGGCAACGACGCAGCCGCGCAGGAAGCCCGTGTGCGCCAAGAATTGCAACTGAAAAAAGCGCAGCAGGCGTATGAAAAAATCCGCGAAGAAATTGCCGAATTCACGTTGAACACGCCCGATTTGAAAGCCGCTGCGCAGAAATTCGGCCTGACCGTGCAGCAGCAGAACGAATGGCTGACACAGGCCAACGCAGGCAGCCTGCATGTGCCCAAAGCCGTGGCGGAGGCGCTGTTCAGCGAAGACGTGCTGACGAAGAAACACATTTCCGAAGGCATTAGCGCCGACGGTGCGACTTGGTTCGTGCGCGTAACCGACACCCGCCCCGCCGGCACGGAAACGCTGGCCACCGCGCGCGACCGCATCCGTGCGGATTTCGTCCGCGCCGAAAGCATCCGCCTGGCGCGCGCCGCCGCACAGCAGGCGCAAACCGATTTACAGGCGCGAAAAGCCGTTACGCTGGCATGGACACCCGAACAAAACGTGCTGCCGATGCAGATGCAGGCTGCTTTGCCGCCTGCCGACTATAAAGCCTTCATGGCCGCCGTGCCGAACAACGGCCAGCCTGCTTATGCCGTATTGGAACGCAACGGCATGGTGGAACTAGTGGAAGTGCTGAAAAACAATCCGCTGGGCGGTGACCAGATCGTCCAAGCCGTGCGCATGCAGTTGGCGCAGTTGCGCGGCGAAACCGTAACACAGGCGTATCTGCAATATCTGCAAACCAAGATTCCGACCAAGCAGGGCGCGGAAAAGGTCAACGAAGAATAAGCCTTATCTGGCCGGTGCGCCATGCCGTTGGAGGGATGGCGCGGCGGGGTGCAAAATGCGGTGCGGGAATGTTCCTGATTAGGAGTATGACATGAAAAAATACCGCGTTATCGCTGCTTTGGCGGCCTGCCTTCTGGTGCAGGCTGCATCGGCAGAAGTCGTGCTGTATAGCTATAAGGGCGACATCCGCCGCTGCGAAATCCCCGTTTCCGTCATCCGCCGCCATCTGGAAGAGCAGCCGTATTACGAAATTCAACGCGGCACCTGCCCGTATATTCGGATTGTGGACGACGAAGCGCGCGGCCAAAACCCGCCAACCGCCGCACCCCGTACCGAATCCGCACCCGAAGATGTGCCGATATCGAACCGTTAAATATCACCGTTCAAAGTGCAGGCTGCTTTTGAAACCGACAAAAAGCAGCCTGCACTTCCATTTCATCAACAGAATCAACCATTAAATGGAACCCGTTATGAAGATTATCCACACCATTGCCGAGCTGCGTGCTTGGCGCAAAACCGCCGGCAGCGTCGCCTTCGTGCCGACCATGGGCAACCTGCACGCAGGCCATCTGGCACTGGTCGCCCAAGCGCGTGCCGCCGCCGAACACGTTGTGGTGAGTGTGTTTGTGAACCGCCTGCAATTCGGGCAGGGCGAAGATTTCGACCAATATCCGCGCACGCTGGAAGAAGATGCCGCCAAATTGCGCGATGCCGGCGTGAGCGTGCTGTTCGCGCCGAGCGAGCAAGAGCTTTATCCGCGCGTGCGGCAGGATTACCAAGTCGAACCGCCGAACCTGCAAAACGAATTGTGCGGCCAATTCCGCCCGAACCATTTCCGCGGCGTGGCCACCGTGGTGTGCAAGCTGTTCAACATTGTGCAGCCCGATGCCGCCTGCTTCGGCAAAAAAGATTATCAGCAACTGGCCATCATCCAAGGCATGACGGACGATTTGAACATTCCCGTGCGGATTATCCCCGTCGATACGGGGCGTGCGGAAGACGGCTTGGCCCTGTCCAGCCGCAACCAATACCTGTCGACCGAAGAGCGGCGGGAAGCACCGCGCCTGTTCCGCGAATTGCAGGCCGTCGCACAAGCCGTGCAGGCAGGCAACCGCGATTACGCCGCCCTGCAAAATGCCGCCGCGCACCACCTGCAACAGCACGGCTGGCAGGTGGATTATGTCGAAATCCGCACGCAAGGCAGCCTGCACATCGCCCGTTTGGGCGACACACAGTTAGTGGTTTTGGCTGCGGCGCGCCTGGGCAAAACACGCCTCATCGACAATTTGGAATTTGCCGCCGAATAGGGCATATACTCAACAAAAGCGAATTTTGTTATACTGAAACATTATTTTTAAAACCGATTTAGGAGACACACCATGTTTGGAAAAGCCGGATTGGGCGGTCTGATGCAGCAAGCCCAAAAAATGCAGGACAATATGAAGAAAGCCCAAGCCGAATTGGCGCAGACCGAAGTGGAAGGCCAGGCGGGCAACGGCTTGGTGAAAGTGAAGGCCACTTGCGGCCATGTGGTTACGCAGCTCGACATCAGCCCCGATTTAATCGCCGAAGCGGCAGACGACAAAGAAATGCTGGAAGATTTGATTTTGGCGGCGATTGCCGATGCGCACGAAAAAGCCGAGCAAACCACATCGGCACGCATGGCACAGTTCACGCAGGGCCTGCCCCCCGGCTTCGGCGATTTCTTCAAATAAACGAAAGGGTGGCGTTATGGTTAAAATCGGTATCATCATGGGCAGCAACAGCGATTGGGCGGTGATGGAACATGCCGCGCGCATGCTGGAACAGTTCGGCGTTGCCTACGAGGCCAAAGTCGTGTCGGCGCACCGCACACCCGATTTAATGTTTGAATACGCCAAATCGGCACAGCAACGCGGTTTGCAGGCGATTATCGCCGGAGCGGGCGGCGCGGCGCACCTGCCGGGCATGGTGGCCAGCCAAACAACGCTGCCCGTTCTGGGCGTGCCCGTGCCGAGCAAATATCTGCGCGGCGAAGATTCGCTGCTGTCCATCGTGCAAATGCCCAAAGGCGTGCCGGTGGCCACATTTGCAATTGGCGAGGCGGGCGCGGCCAATGCGGCGTTGTTTGCCGTGTCGCTGCTGGCGAATCACGATGCCGCACTGGCGCAAAAATTGGCCGATTTCCGCACACGGCAAACGCAGTCCGTGTTGGACATGACGCTGCCTGCCGTGTCCGAATAAACGGACGCGCCGCCCGAATGACCCATCAAAAGCAGCCTGCACACGGATAGCGTCATCGGGGCACACGAAAGTGCAGGCTGCTTTTTTGACGGAACGAAGCAAATGAAATTCAAACCGGAATATCCGAACCATGCTGCCGAGAAGGAACGCATCGGCGTGCTGCTGCTGAACCTGGGCACGCCCGCCGCCCCCAAGCCGGAGGCGGTACGCCCGTATCTGCGGGAGTTTTTGTCCGACACGCGGGTGGTGGAGTTGCCCAAATGGCTGTGGCAGCCGTTGTTGCGCGGTATCATATTGCCGTTTCGCAGCAAAAAAAGCGCGCATGCTTATGAAAAAATCTGGTTCAAGGAAGGTTCGCCACTCTTGGTGTTTACCCGCCGCCAAGCCGAAGGCCTGCGCCGCCTGCTGCCCGAAACAGTGTGTGTCGAATATGCCATGACGTATGGCAAACCGTCCATCGCCGAAAGTATCGATGCGCTGAAAAGCCAAGGCGTGGGCAAGCTGCTGGTGCTGCCGCTGTATCCGCAATATGCCGGCAGTTCCACGGGCGCGGCGCTGGACAAAGTGTGGCGCGAAATTTTGGCGCAGCGCAACCAGATGTCGGTGTGCAGCATCAGCCGTTTTTATGACCATCCAGCGTATATCCGCGCATTGGCGCAGCAAATCCACAATTACCGCGCCCAGCACGGCAGCGGCGATTTGCTGATGTTCAGCTTCCACGGCATTCCGCAGCGGCACAATGATTTAGGCGACCCTTATCCGGACGAATGCCGCCGCACCGCGCAATTAACCGCCAAAGAGCTGGGTTTGACGGAAAAAGATTATGTGGTGTCGTTCCAAAGCCGTTTCGGCAAGAACAAATGGATTGAGCCCTCCACGCAGGCGCTGTTTTCCACCTTGCCGAAGAAGCAGGGTGTGCGGCGGCTAGACGTGATTTGCCCCGGCTTCGTGTCGGACTGCCTGGAAACGATGGAAGAGATTGCCATTGCGGGGCGCGAGCAGTTTCACGCGGCTGGCGGCGAGCAGTTCCACTACATTCCCTGCCTGAACGACAATCCTGAATTTTTGGACGCTCTGGTACGCATTTTGCAGGACAATAGTACGTGGCTCTCGGCAGCCGAATCGTGATGTTCAATGCAAAAAGCAGCCTGCACATTCCGTTTGCGGGGGTGCAGGCTGCTTTTTTACCTTTGCCGTATTGTTTGTATGATAGAAATCCTTGCCCAAACAGATGATTACATTGCCGTGAACAAACCGGCCGACATGCTGGTCCACCGCACATGGCTTTCCTGCGGCGAAACCGTGTTCCTGCTGCAAACCCTGCGCGACCAACTGGGGCGGCACGTTTTCCCCGTCCACAGGCTCGACCGCCCCACGTCGGGCATTATGCTGTTTGCCCTGCACCGCGAAGCCGCCCAATATTTCACCGAACAATTCGGCAGCCGCCTCGTCCGCAAAACCTATCTCGCCATCGCGCGGGGTTGGACGGACGATACAGGCTGCATTGATTACCCGCTCAAAGAACAGCTCGATAAAATTGCCGACCGGTACGCCGATGGCAACAAGCCCGCGCAAGCAGCCTGCACCGAATACCGCACGCTGGCCCGCAGCGAATTGCCCATCGTCAGCACGCCGCGTTATCCCACCTCACGCTATTCGCTGCTGCGCCTCCTGCCGCACACTGGGCGCAAACACCAAATCCGCCGCCACCTCAAACACATTTTCCACCCGATTGTGGGCGACACCACGCACGGCGATTTGCGCCAAAACCGCGCCATTTACCAGTTTTGCGGCAACACGCGGCTGCTGCTCCACGCCGAAAGCCTACAATTCACCGACCCGCAGCAGCGCGAAATCCACCTTGCCGCGCCCACCGATGCGGCATGGCGGCAAGTGCAGGCTGCTTTGTTCCCCGAATACGGCGGCGCAGCCATGAAAGATACGATATGAAGAAAATGGAAATGCACATTGCAGGCAAAGACTGCGTATGGTATGCGGAGGAAAACGCGGAATACCTGCTGGTTCAGCCCGTTGACGAACACGACAGGGCGCTGCTCGACAGCGAAGTTGCCTATATCGCCGACAACACGGACAGGCGGTTCGCTCTGGCCGCCTTTCATATCGACGATTGGAACCGCGCGCTCACGCCGTGGGAAATGCCGCTGCTGCGCGGGAAAGGCCGCTTCGGCAGCGGTGCGGCGGACACGTTGGATTGGATGTGCCGCCACCTGCTGCCGTATTGCACGGAACGCCTCGGCATGGCACAGGATAGCGCGCGCTGTTTTTTGGGCGGTTATTCGCTGGCAGGGCTGTTCGCCTTATGGAGCGGTTATCAGACGGACCAATTTTGCGGCGTGGCGGGCGTATCGCCTTCCGTGTGGTACGAAGGCTGGCTTGAATTTGCCGCCAAAAGCAGTCTGCACGCCGAATCCGTGTATTTGAGCCTCGGCACAAAAGAGGAAAATGCCAAACACTCTGTCTTGGCGCAAATCGGCCATCGCATCCGCGAATACGCGCACATCCTCGCCGATGCCGACCGCGCGCCGCGCCATGTTTTGGAATGGAACGAAGGCGGCCATTTCAGCGATTCGGACACGCGTACCGCCAAAGGATTTTTGTGGCTGCTGCAAAACGGCGGCTGAAAAGAAATCCGCCGTGCGAATGCGGAGAAGCCTGCATTTCGTGCTATGATAGCCCCATTTCAGACAACAGAAGGATTAGCCATGCCATTTGCATTTTTCTTTCCCGGCCAAGGCTCGCAAAGCCTGAACATGATGAGCGGTTTTGACGGCGTTTCAGCAGTGCGCGACACCTTTGCCGAAGCCTCGGACGCGTTGGGTCAGGATTTGTGGGCGATGATGAACGGCGAAGATGCCGAACTCATCGGCCAAACCGTAAATACGCAGCCCTTGATGCTGGCGGCAGGCGTGGCGACGTACCGAGCTTATTTGGCGGCAGGCGGCAAAACGCCCGATGTGGCGGCAGGGCACAGCCTGGGCGAATACACCGCGCTGGTGGCCGCAGGCAGCCTGCACTTTGCCGATGCGGTGCGGTTGGTGCGCCGCCGTGCCGAATTGATGCAGTCCGCCGTGCCGCAGGGCGTGGGCGCGATGGCGGCAGTTCTGGGTTTGGACGATGATGTGGTCCGCCAAGTGTGCGCCGCTGCAGAACAGGGCGAAGTGTGCGAAGCCGTGAATTTCAATTCCGTGGGGCAGGTGGTGATTGCCGGCAATACCGCGGCGGTGGAACGTGCCATGCAGGCGGCCAAAGAAGCGGGTGCCAAACGCGCCCTGCCGCTGCCCGTGTCCGTGCCGTCGCATTGCCGACTGATGCAGCCTGCAGCGGAAAAACTGGCCGTCGCGTTGGACGAAATCGACGTGCAGCCGCCGCGCATCCGCGTGATTCACAATGCCGATGTGGCCGCGCATGCCGAGCCCGCACAAATCAAAGACGTATTGGTGCGCCAACTGTATTCGCCCGTGCGCTGGACGGAAACCGTGCAGCTGCTGGTGCGCGAAGGCATCACCCAATCCGCCGAATGCGGGCCGGGCAAAGTATTGGCCGGTTTGGCAAAACGCATCGACAAAGAAGCAGCCTGCACTGCGCTGATGTCGCAAAGCAGCGTGGAAGAATTTATTGCCGTGCAAGCGCAGTAAACCGTTTGCATCTTCAAAATCCCATCATTAGGACAACATTATGACGACACAAAACCTGACAGGTAAAACCGTTTTGGTGACCGGCGCATCGCGCGGAATCGGCGCGGCGATTGCCGACACATTGGCACAGGCCGGCGCCAGCGTTATCGGCACGGCCACTTCAGAAAGCGGTGCCGCTGCCATCGGCGAGCGTTTGGCGCAATGGAACGGACACGGCCGCACGCTGAATGCGGCAGACGAGCAGGGCATTGAAACGCTGATTGCCGATATTGAAAAAGAATTCGGCAAACTGGATATCCTGGTCAATAATGCAGGCATCACGCGCGACAACCTGCTGATGCGCATGAAGGACGATGAATGGGACGACATCATGAATGTGAACCTGAAATCCGTGTACCGCGCCTGCAAAGCCGTGATGCGCGGCATGATGAAACAGCGCAGCGGCCGCATCATCACGATTACCTCGGTGGTCGGTACCATGGGCAATGCAGGGCAGACGAACTATGCCGCCGCCAAAGCCGCCTTGCAGGGGTTCAGCAAATCACTGGCGCGCGAAGTCGGCTCGCGCGGCATTACGGTGAACTGTGTCGCCCCCGGCTTTATCGACACCGACATGACGCGCGCCCTGCCGGAAGAAACGCGCAAAACGTTTGAAGCGCAAACCGCCTTGGGCCGCTTCGGCGAAGCGCAGGACGTGGCCGACGCGGTGCTGTTCCTCGCCTCCGACCAGGCGCGTTACATTACCGGCCAAACGCTGCATGTGAACGGCGGCATGTTGATGCCTTAAACCAACGGCCATAAAAGGTGCAGGCTGCTTTTCGCATTTTCAAAAGCAGCCTGCACTTTACACACCAAAAGGACAACGCATGATCACAACGGCCAACCTTTGGCACACCATCCGCGCGGAAGTGGAAGCCGCCGCACGCGAAGAGCCCATGCTCGCCAGTTTCCTGCATTTGACCGTGCTGCGGCACGACAGCCTGGCGCATGTTTTGGCCTTCCATTTGTCCAGCAAATTATCCAGCAGCACTATGGACGCGCGCGCGCTGTACGAAACCTTCCTGCACGTTTTGCAGCACCACCCCGACATCACCCGTGCCGTGGAAAGCGACATCGCCGCGTGTTACGAACGCGACCCGGCTTGCGATGCCTATTCGCTGCCGCTGCTGTATTTCAAAGGCTTCCATGCCATTCAAACGCACCGGATTAACCACGCGCTTTGGCGGCAGGGACGCAAAACGCTGGCCTATTTCCTGCAAAACCGCGCCTCCGAAGTGTTCGGCGTGGATATCCATCCGGGCGCGAAATTCGGCTGCGGTATCATGTTCGACCACGGCACAGGCATTGTGATTGGCGAAACCGCCGTGTTGGGCAACAATATTTCGCTGCTGCACGGCGTAACGCTGGGCGGTTCAGGCAAAGAAAGCGGCGACCGCCACCCGAAAATCGGCGACGGCGTGATGATTGGCGCGAATGCGTCCGTGTTGGGCAATATCCGTATCGGCCATTGCGCGAAAATCGGCGCGGGCAGCGTGGTGGTGCGCGATGTCGAACCGCAGACCACCGTGGTCGGCGTGCCCGCCAAAGCCGTGGGCTTGTCCAAAAACACGCCCGCCGCCGACATGGACCAATCGCTGCTGTGCGATGATTTTATCTATGTGATTTAATGGAAACGAAAAATGAGTCAGATTCCGACAGAGTTGCGTTATAGCGCAGAGCACCAATGGGTGCGGCTGCAAGAAGACGGTACTGCCCAAATCGGCATTACCGACACCGCCCAGAACGCGTTGGGCGACATTGTGTTTATCGAACTGCCCGCCGTGGGCGCAACGTTTGCCGCAGGGGAGCAGGCTGCATTGGTGGAATCGGTGAAATCCGCTTCCGATGTGTATTGCCCGATTGCGGGCGAAGTGGTGGCGGTGAACGGCGTGTTGGACGGCAGCCCCGAAACTGTGAACGAATTGCCTTATGATGCAGGCTGGTTTTTCGTCATCCGCCCGGCGCAGGTGCAAGACATCGAAACGCTGCTGACGGCCGACCAATACCGCGCCCTCAACAGCTGATTCCGACATGGCACACACACTTTATCCGCTGACACGGCGGCATTTTTTGCAGGCAGTCGCCGTTTTGCTGGCGGCCAGCGCATGCCGTTCTGCCAAAAAATATACCAGAATCCCCGCAGGCAGCACGGTGTTGGCGCTTGGCGATTCCTTAACCGAAGGCTACGGCGCGCGTCCGGGCGAAGATTATCCGACGCAGCTGGCCAAAATCACGGGCTGGAACGTCATCAATGGCGGCGTGTCGGGCGATACCAGCGCGCAGGCATTGGCGCGGCTCCCCGGTTTGATGAAGCAGAATCCCAAGCTCGTGCTGGTCAGCATTGGCGGCAACGATTTCCTGCAAAAGAAACCGGAAAGCGAAACGGTGGCCAATATCAGCCAAATCATTGAGCAGATTCAGGCGGCCAAAGTGCCATTGGTGCTGGTGGCAATTCCGTATTTCACGACCGGTGCGTTGATTGGGCGCGTGTCCGAGCATGCCTTGTTTTCGGATTTGGCGGAGAAATACCGAGTGCCGCTGCTAAAAGGCGCGTGGGCGGATATTTTGGGCGACAAGGATTTGAAGTCAGACGCGGTGCATGCGAATGCGAAGGGCTATTTGCAGTTTGCCGAAGAAATGGCGGATTTTTTGCAGGCGCAGGGCTTTCGATAGGCGGATAAACAGGGTGCAGGCTGCTTTTTGGGGTATCAAAAGCAGCCTGCACTTTTCAATTTCCATTTTTTATAGTGGATTAAAATAAAAATGAGCCAACGCCGTATCATTGCGATTTTAATTCACTATATTGTTGATGAAATCACGAGTGCAATAAAGTGCAGGCTGCTTTTCAGTTTTCTGAAAAAGCAGCCTGCACTTTGGTTGACCGGACGATTAAGCTGCCAAGCCGCTCAAACGTGCGGTGTCTTGTGCAATCATCAGTTCTTCGTTGGTCGGAATCACCACGGCTTTGACTTTGCTGCCGGCAGCGGTAATCACGCCGGCTTTACCGAAGCGTGCCGCCGTGTTGGCATCTTTGTCCACGCTGAAGCCCAAGAACGCGCAGTAGTTCAATACTTTTTCGCGGATGACGTCGGAGTTTTCGCCGATACCGCCGGTGAACACCAATGCGTCCAAACCGCCGGCCGCCACGGCCATGGAAGCAACATATTTCGCCAGGCGGTAGGAGAACATTTCCAGTGCCAATACGGCGCCTTCGTGGCCGTTCAGCGATTCTTCTTCAATCACGCGGCAGTCGCTGGACAGCTCGGAAATGCCCATCAGGCCGCTTTCTTTGTTCAGAATATCGGTGATTTGCTGGGTGCTCAATTTCAGGTTGTCGGCCAAGAATGAGAAGACGCTCGGATCTACATCGCCCGAACGCGTGCCCATCACCAAGCCTTCCAAAGGGGTCAGGCCCATGCTGGTGTCCATGGATTTGCCGTTGCGCACGGCGGTGATGGACGCGCCGTTACCCAAGTGGGCGATGACCAGTTTCAGATTGTTTTTGTCTGCGCCCAACACGTTGGCGGCTTCTTCAGCCACGAAGCGGTAGCTGGTGCCGTGGAAACCGTAGCGGCGCACGCCCAAATCGCGGTAGAACTTGCGGGGGATGGCATACATATAGGCGTGTTCGGGCATGGTTTGGTGGAATGCGGTGTCGAACACGGCCACATTCGGCAGGCCTTTGAAGATGTCTTGCGCGGCGCGGATGCCCAGCAGGTTGGCGGGGTTGTGCAGCGGTGCCAGCGGAATGCATTTTTCGATGGCTGCCATCACGCTGTCGTCAATCAGCACGGATTCGCTGTATTCTTCGCCGCCGCTCACCACGCGGTGGCCGATGGCGCCGATTTGGCTTTCCAAGCCCATGGCTTTCAGTTTTTCCAACATTGCGCCCACTGCGCCGGTGTGGTTCGGTGTTGCGCTCAAATCGACACGTTCTTTTTGGCCGTTCACTTTAAATGTGATGTAGGCATCGGCCAGGTTCAGTTTTTCGCCCAGGCAGCTCAGCAGCACATCGCCGTTTTCGCTGTTTAAAACCGCTCCTTTCAAAGAAGATGAACCGCAGTTTAATACCAAAATCAATTTAGACATGAGTTTTCCTTATTATAAAAGAGAAATAAAGTGCAGGCTGCTTTGAGCTGCAAGGGAGCGCCTTGTGAGGGCAATAAACCTTAAAGGCGGTATTTTAACGGATTTTCGGCCGTTTGATAATCCATTGGGCTAATCTGCGGCGTTGGGGCGCACGAAATAATACAGAATCGGCAAAATGGCGAGATTGCCGGCCACCATCGCCCACGGCAGCCATGCCATGCCCAGCTGCGCGACGGCAAACAGAATCAGCAGGTAAATGGCAGCGGACAATAGGGAAATGCTGGAAATCAGCGAATTTTTGCCGAAGTAAAACAGGTAATTGACCAGCAGGTAATAGGGGATGGCGAGTGCGTAGCCCAAGGTGAAGAGGACGATATAGTGGTGTGCGCCGATGTATTGCGCACCCAAAAACCACACGAACCAAGATTCTGGCATGCACCAGACGGCGGCGGCGAACAGCGGTGCGGCGTACAAACCGAGCCATGCCCATCGGCGTACATGCTTTGCCGTGATTTTTTTCTGTTCGATGGCGTGATAATAATACGGCACGGTGGCTTTGTTTACCGCCATCAGGATAATGCTCAGAATACCGGCCAGTTGCAGGGCGGCGGCATACACGCCTAATTCGGCGGCGGAATACATGCGATAGATGATGATGCGGTCGAGCTGGCCTTTGACGAAGCCGCTGGCGTGGTGCAGCAGCAGGGGCAGGCCGAAGGCCAGGATATAGCGCAGCGAATGCAGGGCGCGGCGGCGGGTGAAATGTGCAGGCTGCTTTTGATTGGCCCAGCAATATGCGGCGGCGGACACGGCAAAATTCACCGAACACAGTGCGGCAAAGCGCATGGCGACGGGCTGGTATGCCGTGTATTCCAGCAGGAGGACGGTGAGGACGGCGGACAACGCGCTGCTGCTGATTTGTATCGCCACATAAGACAGGGCGCGTTTTTGGCATTGCCGCCAGGCCAGTTGCGAACCGAGCAGGGTTTGGCTGCCTGCGGTCAGGACGACAAAGCCCAAAATCCACGATTGCCGCCACCAGGCGAACAGCAGACCGATTAGGGTGAGCGCGAGGGTGTACAGGCCGCCCGTGCGCAAGACGTTGGGCAGGTTACGCTTGCCGTAAAAATAAAAATAGCGCGTGATGGCGCCGTCTTGGCTTAAGCCGAATGCGAGTGCCAGCAGCGACAGGACGGTTTGGTAATACGACAGTTCGCCGAAACCTGCCGCGCCGAGTTTGCGCGTCAGATAGGGCAGGAGCAGGAAGGGCAGGGCTTTGGCAAACAGTTCGCCCAGCAGGTAAACCGCGCTGTCTTTCAGGATTTTCATGTGCAGGCTGCTTTGGAAAATGCGGCAAAAGTGGGCAATATTAGCGGAAAATTTGGGGCGGTGGCAAATGTGCAGGCTGCTTTCGGCACGCGCGCCGTTAAATTTTGCCGCCGCCCTGTTCAACCGGCGCGAAAAGGTTTACATTTGCGCTTTCCGCATCTCAAACAAAAACGAAAGAAGAACGATATGACGATTTTAGCCGAAGTGAAAAAACTGGGACAACAAATCTGGTTGGACAATTTGTCGCGCACCTTGGTGCAAAGCGGCGCGTTGGCGCAAATGCTGGAACAGGGCGTGTGCGGCGTAACGTCCAATCCGGCCATTTTCCAAAAAGCCTTTTCGGGCGACGCGCTGTATGCCGCCGACATTGAAACGCTGAAACAACAGGGCAAAGACGCCAAAACCATTTACGAAACCTTGGCCGTGGCCGATGTGCAGGCTGCCTGCGACGTCTGCCGCGCCGAATTCGACCGTTCCGGCGGCAACACGGGATTTGTGAGCCTGGAAGTGTCGCCCGAACTGTCGCGCAACGCGCAAGGCACGATTGACGAAGCCAAACGCCTGCACGCCGCCATCAACCGACCGAATGTGATGATTAAAGTGCCGGCCACCGACGAAGGCTTGCAGGCGCTGACCGAACTGGTGGCGGACGGCATCAGCGTGAACCTGACGCTGCTGTTTTCGCGCCGCCAAACATTGAAAGCTTACCGTGCTTATGCGGACGGCATTGCGAAACGCTTGGCGGCGGGTGGTGACGTGCGTTCCATTCATGTGGTGGCGAGCTTCTTCATTTCGCGCGTGGACGGCGCACTGGATGCCACGTTGCCTGAACACCTGCAAGGCAAAATTGCCATTGCGTTGGCCAAAGCCGCGTATCTGGATTGGCAGGCATTTTTTGCCGCGCCCGAATTTGCACGGCTGGCAGAGCAGGGCGCCAACAAAGTTTCGCTGCTGTGGGCTTCCACCGGCGTGAAAAACCCCGCGTATCCCGACACGTTGTATGTGGACAGCCTGATTGGCGCGGACACGGTGAACACGGTGCCCGATGCCACGCTGAACGCCTTTATCGACCACGGAAAAGCAGCCTGCACGCTGACCGAGGGCACGGAAGAAGCATTGGCGCAACTGGCGGAAACGGCGCAACTGGGCATTGACGTGGAAACGCTGGCCACACGCCTGCAAGACGACGGCTTGAAGCAGTTTGAAAAGGCATTCGAGCAACTGCTGGCACCCTTGGCCTGACGGGAAATCATCATACGAAAAAGCAGCCTGCACTTTCATGAACCGTGAAAAGTGCAGGCTGCTTTTGTTTGTGCGCACCATTAAATCGGCACGGCATATAGTGAATTAAAATCGCAATGATACGGCGTTGGCTCGCCTTGACGTACTACT
>ERZ773054.228-NODE-228-length-46004-cov-21.579795_pt1 | contig 46004 bp, 47 predicted proteins | sample MGYA00580630_ERZ773054 | MGnify/ENA primary metagenome ERZ773054 (study PRJEB29015, sample SAMEA2737994) | human oral metagenome | biome: human oral; feature: human-associated habitat; material: dental | place: China | collected 2115 ... | reverse complement strand
ATCGTTTGTCTGCTGCAAAATTTCGTGGTTCCAAAAACGCAGCACGGTAAAGCCCCGGCTGTTGAGATATGCCGTCCGCGCGTGGTCGTATGCGGCTTGTTCTGTGTGCTGCCCGCCGTCTGCTTCGATAATCAGCTTGGGCGTTACGCACATAAAATCAACAATATAATTTCCCATCGGCTGCTGGCGACGGAATTTATAGCCGTTCAGGCGACCTGCCCGCAGGTGCTGCCACAATTTTGCTTCCGCCTCGCTCATTTCTTGACGCATGGCTTTGGCGCGTTGGTGAAGGGCGGGGTTGTCGGCGGTCAATAGTTTTTCGGGCGGGTTCATTTTTGTTGTTGGGTTGCTGTTTGTGCAAGCCTTGCGGCTTGCTGCCCTCTCCCTAACCCTCTCCCGCGGGAGAGGGGATGGGGTTGCTGATTGAATTAAATGTTGCGGCAAGACAATCTTTTTTCAGACGATCTTTTGCGTTTTTATTTTGCACAGGCCGTCTGAAAACTTCCTTAAAAGCTGGTGATAAAGGTAATCAAGCCCAAAATGATACCGGGGGCGTTTGCCAGCATGACGGGGTAGTCGCGTTTTTCTTTCAAAAAGCCGTAGGCAACCCATAATGTGCAGTTGATGGCGGCGACGAGGGGTTGCAGCGGCGAGCCGGGGTTGCCCGCGAGGTTGTTTTGGATTTGCGGGATATAGGAAACGTACATGCCTACTGCGGTCAGGGTGGCGACGACGGAGAGGACGCGCATTTGTTTTTCAGTCATGATTTTCCTTTCTGATTTGAGGGGCGAGAGGTTGATTTTTCAGACGACGTTTTGTGTTGAGGGATCGTCTGAATTTTTGTTTTTTATGTTTTGATTTTTTTCGGGTTTCAGACGACCTTGTTGAGTTGAGAGGTCGTCTGAAAAGGCGGCTTATTATTTTGCCGCTTTCATATTGTCAATGAATTTATCAAACAGATAGCCGACATCTTGCGGGCCGGGGCTGGCTTCGGGGTGGCCTTGGAAGCAGAACACGGGTTGGTCGGTCAGCTCGATGCCTTGCAAAGTGTTGTCGAACAGGGATTTGTGGGTAATCCTTGCGTTGGCGGGCAGGGTGTCGGCATCGACGGCGAAACCGTGGTTTTGGCTGGTGATGACGACTTTGCCGCTGTCCAAGTCTTGCACGGGGTGGTTCGCGCCGTGGTGGCTGAAGTGCATTTTTAAGGTTTTTGCGCCGATGGCGAGACTGATGAGCTGGTGTCCCAAGCAGATGCCGAAGATGGGTTTGCCGCTTGCCATCAGTTTTTGTACGGCTTCGATGGCGTAGGTGCAAGGCTCGGGGTCGCCGGGGCCGTTGGACAGGAACACGCCGTCGGGGTTGAGTGCCAACACGTCTTCCGCGCTGGTTTGGGCGGGGACGACGGTCAGGCGGCAGCCGCGTGCGGCAAGCATACGCAAAATGTTGGTTTTTACGCCGAAATCGTAGGCAACAACATGGAAAGGCTGTTCGGCAGGGGTAACAAAACCTTTGCCCAACGCCCATTCGCCTTCGGTCCATTCGTAGGCTTCTTTGCAGGAAACTTCTTTTGCCAAATCTTTGCCAACCATGCTGCCGAACGCAGCGATGAGTTCTTGCGCTTTTTCAACCGTAGCGTCCGCGCCGGTCAAAATCGCGCCACCTTGTGCGCCTTTTTCACGCAGCAGCGTGGTCAGGCGGCGGGTGTCGATGTCGGCGATGGCGACGGTTTTGTTGCGTACCAAATAGTCGCGCAGGCTTTCGGAGGCGCGGAAGTTGCTGTGCAAGAGCGGCAGGTCGCGGATAATCAAGCCTGCGGCATAAACGCTGCGGCTTTCTTCGTCTTCGGCGTTGGTGCCGGTATTGCCGATGTGTGGATAGGTAAGGGTAACGATTTGTTTGCAGTAGGAAGGGTCGGTCAGGATTTCCTGATAGCCGGTCATGGAAGTGTTGAACACGACTTCGCCGGAAGTCGAACCTTCGTAACCGATTGATGTGCCGTGAAATACGCTGCCGTCAGCGAGAACGAGTAATGCGGGTGTGGTCATGAATGGGACTCCGTGAAGATGGTAATCAGAATGTGCTGCCTACGGCATGAATGGGGGAATACGGCAAGGCGGCGGCGAAATTTGTTCAAAAAAAAACACACGCAACAAATTAAATTTGTGTCATGTGCTTTCATTGGTCTGCCGGTGCTTGCTTCGCCTTGCAGGAAAGCAAGCTATTTTAAGCGAAACGGGGTTTATATTCAAGGAAAAAAGCAGCCTGCACTTGGTCGGCACGGGCATTCAACCCAGATATTCAAAATAAAATCATGCGATTAGATTTGATTGATTTTATGGATTCGCGCGGTCGGGCAAAGTGCAGGCTGCTTTTTGGGTGTCAGCGTTTTTCCAGTTTGGCAAACGCGGTGTCGAGCTCTTTAATGCCTTGTTTGCCGAAGTTAATCGTGAGCCGCGCGCTGTTGTTGCGCTGCACCGCGTCGATAATCACGCCCGTGCCGAATTTTTCGTGGCGCACGTTTTGGCCGATGTGGAAGCCGTCAAAATCTTGTGCAGGCTGCTTTTGCCCGAAGTCCTGCCCGACAACGCGGCGCTGCGGGCTATTGGTTGCGGCGGGTGCAGCCTGCTTTTTGGGGCGCAGCAGGTGCACCAAATGGGCAGGAATTTCATCGACAAAGCGCGATGTGGTGCCGAACTGCGTCTGCCCGTGCAACAGGCGTTGCTGCGCCATGCTCAAATATAGGTGGCGGCGCGCGCGCGTGATGGCGACATACATCAGCCGCCGTTCTTCGGCAATACCGCCCTGCTCTTTCAGGCTGAATTCGCTGGGAAAGCGGCCTTCTTCCAAGCCGCTCAAAAACACGGTGTCGAATTCCAAACCTTTGGCGGCGTGGATGGTCATAAGCTGCACTGCGTCCTGTCCCTGCTCCGCCTGCGCTTCGCCGCTTTCCAGTGCGGCATTGCTCAAAAACGCCAAAATGGGGAATTCGGGCAATGCTTCGGCGTTTTCGGGCAGGATTTCAAACGTGCTTTCTTCGGGTTTGAAAAAATGGGCGGCATTTACCAGCTCGTCCAAGTTTTCGGTGCGCTCTTGTTCTGCAGGCTGCTTTTGCTGCCGGTAATGCTGGTACAGGCCGCTGTCGTCCAAAATATTCTGCAGGATTTCGGGCAGTGCAATCACGCCCACCTGCTCTGTCAGTCCGTCCACCAGCCGCACAAACGCCGCCACCTTCTGCTGCTTCGCCGCCAAAGTGCAGGCTGCTTGCCAAAGGCTCGTGCCCTGCCCCTGCGCCGCCGCCTGAATATTTTCCACCGTGCGTGCGCCGATGCCGCGCGGCGGAAAATTAATCACGCGCAACAGCGCATTATCGTCGTCCGGATTCACCGCCAGCCGCAAATACGCCAGCGCGTGCTTCACTTCCTGCCGCTCGTAAAAGCGCAGTCCGCCGTAAATCTTATAAGGTATGCCCGACTGGAACAGCTGCTGCTCCAACACGCGCGACTGGGCATTGCCGCGGTACAGTAGCGCAATTTGCTGCAAAGCGTGGCCTTCCCCGTGCAGCGATTTGATTTCGTCCACCATCCATTTAGCTTCCTCCAAATCGTTGAACGCCGAGAAAAAGCGGATTTTCTCACCCGCCTCCGCCTCTGTGTGCAGGTTTTTGCCCAAGCGGTCGGTGTTGTGGGCAATCACCGCATTGGCCGCCTGCAAAATCGTGCCCACCGAACGGTAATTCTGTTCCAGCTTAATCGGCGCATCAATGCCGAATTCGCGCATCAAACGGGTCATGTTGCCCACGTTCGCGCCGCGAAAACGGTAAATCGACTGGTCGTCGTCGCCCACGGCAAACACCGCCGCGCCGTCTCCCGCCATCAGTTTGAGCCATTCGTATTGCAGCGTGTTCGTGTCTTGGAACTCGTCCACCAAAATATGGCGGAAACGCTGCTGGTAATGCGTGCGCAAGGCCGCGTTCTGCCGCAACACTTCATAGCTGCGCAACATCAGTTCGGCAAAATCCACTACGCCTTCGCGGCGGCACAATTCGTCATATTGCGCATAACATTCAATCAACTGCTTGGTGTGATGGTCGGGCGCTTCCAAATGCTCGGCACGCAGGCCGCTTTCCTTCTGCGCGTTGATAAACCCCTGCAACACACGCGGCGCCACGGTTTCTTCGGCAATGCCCAACTGTTTGAGCAGGCGCTTCATCACCGCCAGCTGGTCGGACGCATCCAAAATCTGGAAGCTCTGCGGCAGCTGCGCGTCGCGGTAATGCAGGCGCAGGAAGCGGTGGCACAGGCCGTGGAACGTGCCCAGCCACATGGTGCGCAACGACACGGGCAACATGGCGCCCAGCCGCGTCTGCATTTCCTTGGCGGCCTTGTTGGTGAACGTTACCGCCAGAATATTGTTTACGCCGGCCATGCCGTTTTGCAGCAGCCAGGCAATGCGGGTCGTCAAAACGCGAGTTTTGCCGCTGCCTGCCCCCGCCAGCACCAGCACGGACTGCGCGGGATAGGTCACGGCGGAAAGCTGTTCGGGATTCAGGCGGTTCAATAAGGAAAAATGCGGATTCTGTTCGGAAAACGACATGGTGCAGGCTGCTTTTTGTGTGTAGGTAAAATGAAAGGCATTGTAGTGGTTTATCCACAAAATAGCGAATAATCGTTTTGAAGGTATTGCTAAGGAGAATAGAAAACACTATCATTGCGGTTATCGAAATCATTTGGGCGAAATTCTGCCGAATCAGGGGTGTGCCATGTATGTATGTATCTGCAATGCGATTACCGACCACAAAATTAAAGAAGCCGTGGCTTCCGGTGCCAATTCTTTGACCGACTTGAAAGACCAGTTGGGCGTGGCCACCTGCTGCGGCTGTTGTGCGGATTTGGCCACTTCCTTTTTAACGGCAAACGCCGGCAATGCCCACACGCAAATGCATTCGTCCATTGCCGTGGAGCGCTAAACCCGCTTCGCACCCCATCGGGAACGCCCCAATTCGGCATTCCCGCTATCCTATTCCTTTTTACTTTGTTTTGACGGCGGCTTTATCGGGCTGCCGTTTTTTTATTCGGCGATTGTGTATTTGTGTGCGATAATGCCGTGTTCCAAATTGAATTTGAGAAAGCTAGGGAAATCTTATGGCAGAGAAAAAAAACAACAAGGTGGGCGTGAACAAGCCTGCCACAGAAGCCGAACGCGCCACCGCATTGCAGGCTGCTTTGGCACAAATCGAAAAGAACTACGGCAAAGGTGCCGTGATTAAAATGGACGGCAGCCATCAGGAAGAAGGCTTGCAGGTCATCTCCACCGGTTCTCTGACACTGGACTTGGCCTTGGGCGTGGGCGGTTTACCGCGCGGCCGTATCGTGGAAATTTACGGCGCGGAATCATCGGGCAAAACCACGTTGTGCCTGGAATCGATTGCCCAATGCCAAAAAGCGGGTGGCACCTGCGCATTCATCGATGCCGAGCACGCGTTCGACCCCGTTTATGCGCGCCAACTGGGCGTGGAAGTGGAAAAACTGCTGGTGTCGCAACCCGACACGGGCGACCAAGCATTGGAAATCTGCGATATGCTGGTGCGCTCCGGCGCGGTGGACATGGTGGTCATTGATTCGGTGGCGGCGCTGGTGCCGAAAGCCGAAATTGAAGGCGAAATGGGCGACAGCCATGTCGGCCTGCACGCGCGCCTGATGAGCCAGGCTTTGCGCAAATTGGCCGGCCACATCAAAAAAACCAACACGCTGGCGGTGTTCATCAACCAAACGCGTATGAAAATCGGCGTATCCTACGGCAATCCGGAAACCACCACCGGCGGTAACGCGCTGAAATTCTATGCTTCCGTGCGCCTGCATATTTCGGGCACCACCAAAATCGAAAACAAAGCCGGCGACGTGTTGGGTAAAGAAACCAAAGTGAAAGTGGTAAAAAACAAAGTGGCGCCGCCGTTCCGCACCGCCGAATTCGATATTATGTACGGCGAAGGCATCAGCTGGGAAGGCGAACTGATCGACGTGGGCGTGGAGCTGGACGTGATTCAGAAATCGGGTTCTTGGTTCAGCTACGAGGGCAACAAAATCGGCCAAGGCAAAGACAACGTGCGCCAATGGCTGAAAGACAACGAAGATGTGGCACAGGAAATCGCGAACAAAATCCGCGAATTGATGACGAAAAACCACGTCGTGCTGGAATCGAAAAAAGGCGGCGACGATGCCGACCATGATGACGACGGCAATCCGTTCGATGACGAATAATATTGGCCGATGAAAAAAAGCAGCCTGCACTTCGCTTTTTAAAGTGCAGGCTGCTTTTTGGGTTGGATTTGCAGGAAAGAGGAATTACGCCAACTGGTCTAATACGCCGCCTGCATAGACATTATATGCATCCATTTTCTCCCAGCAGGCAATCAGCCGCCTGTCTTTAAAAAAGAATCTGGTATAAAGAAACACATCCTTAATTTCATCATTTGCATATTCCTGTTCAAACTGCTCTATATTCGTAATGGGCGTACGGTATTCGACAAGGTCAAAACATTGGGTTCGGTGATTTTCTCGAAACAAACAGTAAAACAACAATTCCGACAAACCGCCATACTGAAAGCCTTCATCAATTTCACCATAACCAAATGTATAGATTTTCTGTGTGTTCGGATCAATACATAAACCATTACTACCGAAATCGGTGCCGACGTAATCATAATGTTCCGGCAATATATCATCCGGCAAAGTTTCTGTTTCCGAATAGTAGTCTTTAAATTCGTCAAAGGATAAATTGGCAAACCAATTGATTAAAAAAGGGCTGTTGCCGTAATCCAATATAAACCGGTAATGATCGGGACTGAGTTGTATTTGGTTTTGCGCCAAAAAGTCGTCCAGTTCCTGCTGGGGAACGGGCACAACTTTGATGTGTTGCAACATGGCGTTGATGAGTTTTTGTAAAATGGTCATGGGTTTTCCTTGCCGTTTTATTTGTTTATGGATTGGGTTCGTATATCGGGCATATCATATATCTGCCGAAAGCAGCCTGCACTTTAAAAAACGAAGTGCAGGCTGCTTTTTGCGCCCTTCACGCCGCGTGCAGCACAAACAGCGCAGGCCGTTTTTTCAAAGACGGCAGCACGCTCATTTTGCGCCATTGCGCCACGCTTTGGCTCACAATCTGCTGGCTGGGCAGCGTTAAATCGCAGGCGACACAGAGCCGCGTTGCGGGATGCAGCACGGCCAAGGCATCGACCAGCAGCGCATCGTTGCGGTATGGCGTTTCAATGAACAGCTGCGTTTCGTTTTCCTGCCGCGAACGCTGCTCCAACGCGCGCAGGCAGCCTGCACGACCGTCTTTGTCGGCCGGCAGGTAGCCCTTGAAGGCGAAACTCTGCCCGTTCGTGCCAGAAGCCATCAGCGCCAGCAAAATGCTGCTTGCGCCCACCAGCGGCCGCACTTCAAAGCCCTCCGCATGCGCCAAAGCCACCAAATCCGCGCCCGGGTCGGCCACGGCGGGGCAGCCTGCCTCGCTCACCAAGCCCAAATCGCGCCCTTCGCGCAACGGCTGCAACAGCGCGGCCACTTCGCTTTTGGGCGTGTGTTCGTTCAGCGTGCAAAGGTTCAGCTCGTGAATCGGCGTGCGCACGCCCATGTGTTTCAGGTGGGCGCGCGCCGTTTTTTCGGCTTCCACCACAAAATCGGTCAAATGCACGATGTGCGCCTGCTCGTGCGGCAGCAGGCACGGCGTATCGGCCGCCCCCAAAGGCGTGGGAATCAGAAATAAGGCAGGCATGGCATTCTCCAAAAAAGACGGATTATACGGTAGTCCGGGCAAGACGGCTTGCGCTATAATTTGCCGAGCCGTTCAAAACGCAGCGCAGACGATTAAAAAGCAGCCTGCCGCACCACACCAAAATCCCACCGAAAAAAACCGACACAACCACAAGGAGAAACCCGTGAAATTTTCAAAATTCGGCCAAAAATTCACCCGAAAAACCGGCATCCTGCAACTGATGGACGATTTGGGCAACGCCTTGGCCGGCAGCGAACCCGTGCTGATGCTGGGCGGCGGCAACCCCGCGCGGCTGCCCGAAGTGAACGCCGCCTACGAGCGCGTGATGCGCGGTTTGCTGGATTCGCAGGCCGCCATCGAAAGTGTGGGCAATTATTCCACGCCGCAGGGCGATGCCGGCCTGATTGACGCTCTGGCCGATTTCCTGCGCCAAGAATACGGCTGGCACATCACGCGCGACAACATTGCCCTAACCAACGGCTCGCAAAACGCCTTTTTCTACCTGTTCAACCTGTTCGGCGGCGCATTTGAAGGCGGCAACAAAAAAATCCTGCTGCCGCTTGCCCCAGAATATGTGGGCTATGCCGACGCGCATATCGACGGGCAGCACTTCCTGTCCGTGCCACCGAAAATGGAAGACGTGCAGCACGAAGGGCAGGACGGCTTTTTCAAATACCGCGTCGATTTTGAAACGCTGGAACACCTGCCCGAATGGGAAACGGGCGAAATCGGCGCGATTTGCTGCTCCCGCCCCACCAACCCCACCGGCAACGTGCTGACTGACGAAGAAATGGCACGGCTGGACGCATTGGCGCAGCGGCACGGCATTCCGCTGATTGTGGACAACGCATACGGCATGCCCTTCCCCAGCATCATCCACACAGACGCAACGCTGACATGGCACGACAATATGATTTTGTGTTGCAGCCTGTCCAAAATCGGGCTGCCGGGCGTGCGGACCGGCATTATCGTGGCAGCGGCCGAAGTGGTGCGCGTCATCAGCAGCATGAACGCCGTCATCAATCTGGCACCGACTCGCTTCGGCGCGGCGATTGCCACCCCGATGCTGCGCGACGGCAGCTTGAAACAATTATCGCAACACGTCATCCGCCCGTTTTACCGCAAGCAGGCTGCTTTTGCCGCCAACTGCCTGAAACGCGAATTCGCGGGCTACCCGCTCAAAATCCATCGCCCCGAAGGCGCGATTTTCCTGTGGCTGTGGTTTGACGGCCTGCCCGTTTCATCGCAGGAACTGTATGAACAACTGAAAGCGGAAGGCACGCTTATCATTCCAGGCGAGCATTTCTTCGTGGGCATGGACACGGGCAGCCTGCGCCACGCCCGCGAATGTATCCGCATGAGCATCGCCCAAGACGAAGCCACCCTGCGCGAGGGCATCGCCACCATCGGGCGCGTGGTGCGCGAATTGTATGATGCTGCGCGGTAAGGGGTATTTGCGATAAAAAAGCAGCCTGCACTTCATTTTCCAAAGTGCAGGCTGCTTTTTGGAGTGGATTTGCACAGAATGGGGATTATGCCAACTGGTCTAATAGGCCGCCTTCGTAAATAAAGTAGCTATAGAATTTATGATCGCAGACAACCAGCCGCCCATCTTTAAAGAAAAACCTGTCATAAATATGAATATTCTTAATTTCATCATCCGAATATTCTTTTTTGAACTGCTCTATGTCTGTAATCCGAATATCACAGCCTGTAACCGGATCGCATTGTACATTATCAAAACATTTAGAAAAGCCAGAGCTTCTAAACAAACAGTAAAACAACAATTCCAACAAACCGCCATACTGAAAGCCCTCATCAATTTCACCATAACCAAATGTATGGATTTTCTGTGTGTTCGGATCAATACATAAACCATTACTACCGAAATCGGTGCCGACGTAATCATAATGTTCCGGCAATATATCATCCGGCAAAGTTTCTGTTTCCGAATAGTAGTCTTTAAATTCGTCAAAGGATAAATTGGCAAACCAATTGATTAAAAAAGGGCTGTTGCCGTAATCCAATATAAACCGGTAATGATCGGGACTGAGTTGTATTTGGTTTTGCGCCAAAAAGTCGTCCAGTTCCTGCTGGGGAACGGGCACAACTTTGATGTGTTGCAACATGGCGTTGATGAGTTTTTGTAAAATGGTCATGGGTTTTCCTTGCCGTTTTATTTGTTTATGGATTGGGTTCGTATATCGGGCATATCATATATCTGCCGAAAGCAGCCTGCACATTCAGCCGCCCGCCATTTCAAACGCCGCCAGCACCGCCGCGTGCAGGCTGCCCGAGCGCGCTTTGCCTGTGCCCGCCAAATCCAGCGCCGTGCCGTGGTCCACAGAGGTACGCACAAACGGCAGCCCCAGCGTGATGTTCACGCCCTTGCCGAACGCGGCATATTTCAGCACGGGCAGGCCTTGGTCGTGATATACCGCCAGCACCACGTCCGCACCGTCCAGATAAAACGGCTGGAACAACGTGTCGGCCGGCAGCGGGTCGGTGATGTCGATGCCGTGGATTTCGCGCAGTTTCCGCGCGGCAGGCTGCATGATGTCGATTTCCTCGCGCCCCAGATAGCCGTTTTCGCCCGCGTGCGGATTCAGCCCTGCCAGCAGGATTTTCGGTTGGGGCAGACGAAATTTTTCGCGCAAATCCTTGTCCAAAATCCGCGCCACGCTTTCCACCAGTTCGGGCGAAATGCGCCCCGCCACGTCTTTGAGCGGCAAATGGGTGGTAAGCAGCGCCACGCGCAAACCGCCGCCGGCCAGCATCATCACCACTTGCGGCGTGCCGGAGCGTTCCGCCAGATATTCGGTGTGGCCGCTAAAATACATTTTGTTGCCATAATGCTGGTTAATCACGCCTTTGTGCACCGGTGCGGTGACCATGCCGGCAAATACGCCCTCAGCAATGCCGTCCATCGCCTTGTCCAGCAGCTCGACCACATACGGCGAATTTTGCGGGTCAAGCCGCCCGGCGGTGCACGGCGCGCGCAGGGGAATGTGGTACACGTTCAGCGCATCGGGTGCAGGCTGCTTTTCACCGCTCCAGCGTTGGATGCGGACTTTGCGTCCCAGTTGCGCGGCACGTTGCGCCAACAGGGTTTCATCGCCCAGCACCACCACGGGGCACGGCAAATCCATGTTCGGCAAATCCAAACAAATATCGATGCCGATGCCTGCCGGTTCCCCCGAGGTAACGGCCAATAAGGGTTCGTTCATACAATATCTTCCGTCAAACCAAGTGCAGGCTGCTTTTTTACCCTTCCAAAAGCAGCCTGCACGTTCAAAAACTAATTTAATTCATGTTGCCCAACGTGGCCACCATCACGGCTTTAATCGTGTGCATGCGGTTTTCCGCCTGGTCGAACACGATGGAATGCGCGCCTTCAAACACGTCTTCGGTCACTTCCACGCCGTCCAGCCCGAACGTCTCGAAAATCCATTCGCCCACCTTGGTTTCACGGTTATGGAACGATGGCAGGCAGTGCATAAATTTGGTGTCGGGCTTGCCTGTTTTCGCCATCAGCGCCGCATTCACCTGAAACGGCAACAGCAAATCGATACGCTCGCGCCACGCGCTTTCCAGCTCGCCCATGCTAACCCAGATATCCGTGTGCACGAAATCCGCACCGCGCACTGCTTCTTCGGGATTATCGGTAATCAGGATGCTTGCGCCCGTGGTTTCGGCAATCCGCCGCGCCTGTTCCACCAATTCCGCGCTCGGCTGCAACGATTTGGGCGCGCCAATCCGCACGTCCATGCCCATCAGCGCGCCGCCTTGCAGCAGCGAATTGCCCATGTTGAACCGCGCGTCGCCCAGATAGGCGAAACTGCATTGGTTCAAAGGCTTGCCCGCATGTTCGCGCATGGTCAGCAAATCTGCCAGAATCTGCGTGGGGTGGAATTCGTCCGTCAGCCCGTTATATACCGGCACGCCCGAATAGCGCGCCAATTCTTCCGCGGTGTGCTGGCTGAATCCGCGATATTCCACCGCATCAAACATCCTGCCCAACACGCGCGCCGTGTCTTTAATGCTTTCTTTGTGCCCGATTTGGCTGCCGGTCGGCTCCAGATAGGTGACGCCCGCGCCCTGGTCGCGCGCCGCCACTTCAAAAGCGCAGCGCGTGCGGGTGCTGGTTTTTTCAAAAATCAGTGCGATATTTTTGCCCAGCAGGTAGCGCACTTCCCTGTTCTCTTTTTTGGCGGCTTTGAGTTCGGCGGCCAAATCCAGCAGCCCGGCAATTTCGGCCGGCGTGAAATCGGTCAGGTTCAAAAACGAGCGGTGATGCAGGTTCATGACGGCTCCTTTCAATGTCGGTCGGAGAAAACTACATTTACGGTACTGCAACAAAACAAACGCTTCCCAAGCACATCATAGCCGTTTCGTCCACCCCGAACAAGCTGAAAAAGCAGCCTGCACTTGGTTTCGTCAAACAAACGGCATAAAATACGGATTTCCAAACTCAATCAACAGACAAAAGGATTCTTTATGCGCTTGATTTACCGTGCCGGCATCGCCCTTTTGGCGGCAGTCGGATTGGCAGGCTGCCCCAGCACCCAGCACTCGCAACACACCCCGTCTTCGGGCAGCGGCAAACCGCGCGCGGTGGTGGCTTTGGCTTTGGGCGGCGGCGCATCGAAAGGCTTTGCGCACATCGGCGTGCTGAAAGTGCTGCACGAAAACCGCATTCCCGTGCATATCGTTACGGGCACGAGCGCGGGCGCGCTGGTGGGCAGCCTGTATGCTTCGGGCATGAGCCCCGCGCGGCTGCAAACCGAAGCCATGCAGATGGAAAAAGCCGACATTGTCGATTTAACGCTCTCCACGCGCGGCTTTATCCGCGGCGAAAAACTGCAAAACTGGATTAACACCAAAGTGGGCAACCGCCCGATTCAGCAGTTCCCGCTGAAATTTGCCGCCGTGGCCACCGAATTCGGCACTGGCAAAATGACGGTATTCAATTCGGGCAATGCGGGGCAGGCGGTGCGCGCGTCCGCCAGCATTCCGAATGTGTTCCAGCCGGTGGAAATCCGCGGCAAGCAATATGTGGACGGCGGCCTGTCCGCTCCCGTGCCGGTGTCGGCCGCGAAACGTTTGGGTGCGAACGTGGTGATTGCGGTGGATATTTCCGCACGCCCGGCACGTTTGGACGAATCCAGCGGCTTTTTCGCCTACTTGGACCAAAGCCTGAACATTATGAGCATTTCGGCGCTGCAACAAGAGCTGGGTCAGGCCAGCGTGGTGATTAAACCGCAGGTGCAGCAGCTCGGCGCGGTGGGCGGCTTCGACCAGAAAACGCAGGCCATCCAACTAGGCGAACAAGCGGCGCGTGCCGCCCTGCCGCAAATCAAAGCGGTATTGGCGCGCTATCGCTAAACCAAACCATGTGCAGGCTGCTTTTTCATTGCCACAAAAGCAGCCTGCACATACCCGAAACAGAGACACCCCATGCCCGAAACCTTTGACTACACCCTTCCGCCCACGCCCGAACACTATCTGAACGGCGCGTATGCCCTAATGGGCTACCACTGCAAAACCGCACCGCGCCAATATTCGCCGCTGCTGTGCCTTTACCTGCCGTTCCTCATTGCTCTATCGGCAATGGCGTTCCTGCTGTTTCACAATCAAGCACGGCTTTCCGCCCTGCTGGAAGAATGTTATCTGGACCAAGACGCACTCGACCGCATCACAGGCATCAGCATGAACACGGTCTATATCATTGCAGGCTGCTTTGTGGTGTTCGGCATCATCAGCCGGCTGTTCGGTCGCCGGATAATGAGTTATATCTATCACCGCAACTACTTATTGCACGAAAGCCGCTTCACCGCTGACAGTACAGGCTGCCGCCAGATTTATCCGCAGCAGAGCGAATCGTGGTTCGGCTGGGCGGCGCTGGACGGCGTGCAAACCATGAAAGGCAGCGTCCTCCTGATTTTCGGCAGCTCCTTCATCGTCCTGCCCGAAAGCGTTTTTGCCGACGAAGCTGAAAAACAAGGCTTTATCGCACAGGTAAACACATGGCGGCAGGCCGCTCAAAAGCAGCCTGCACCCACCCCCGACAAGGAAACCCAATCCGTATGAGTACCACCCACCTCCAATTCCAAGACTACGACCCCGCCGCCCTGCAACGGCTCTGCGGCGCGCTGGACGGCAACCTGCACACCCTGTCGCACGCGCTGGACACGCAAATCAGCCGCCGCTTCGACCACTTCACCTTTTCAGGCAGCCATGCCCACGCCGCACGCGCCGCCCTTGTCGCCCTGATGGACATTGCCGAAATGCGCGAGCTGGAAGACGGCGACATCAACCTGGCCGCCGTGGAAGCGAAAACGCAAGATGCGGCGCACCAGGAAAAACACGACGAACACCACGCCTATTACTTCCACACCAAACGCGGCAGCATTGGCGGGCGCACCCCGCGCCAAAACGGCTATATCCGTGCCCTCCTGAACCACGACATCGTATTCGGACTCGGCCCCGCCGGCACGGGTAAAACCTATCTGGCCGTCGCCGCAGCCGTGGACGCGATGGAAAAACACCAAATCGAACGCATCGTGCTGGTGCGCCCCGCCGTGGAAGCCGGCGAAAAACTCGGTTTTCTGCCCGGCGATTTGGCACAGAAAGTAGACCCCTACCTGCGCCCGCTGTATGACGCGCTGTATGACCTGATGGGCTTTGACCGCGTAACCAAACTCTTGGAAAAAGGCTTAATCGAAATCGCCCCGCTGGCCTATATGCGCGGGCGCACGCTCAACGGCGCGTATGTGATTCTGGACGAAGCGCAAAACACCACGCCCGAACAAATGAAGATGTTTTTAACGCGCATCGGTTTCGGCGCAAAAGCCGTCATCACTGGCGACATCAGCCAAATCGACCTGCCGCGCAACATCAAATCCGGCCTGAAAGACGCCAAAGAAAAACTGCGCGACGTGGAAGGCCTGTATTTCCACACCTTCACCAGCGAAGACGTGGTGCGCCACCCGCTGGTGCAGAAGATTGTAGAGGCCTATGAAGCGACGGAAGAAGACAGCCAACACGGTTAATCTGCGACAAAAAGCAGCCTGCACATTGCCCACTGACGCCACATTGCAATAATTTGAACAATTTTGCATTGAAATGATTGTTAAAGCCCCAAAAATCGCCTATTCTTACGGCTTTATTTTCTGCACGCGCCCAAAGCAGCCTGCACTTTAATAGAAAGACACTCGATTATTATGAAATCGCCCATTTGGAAAACGATTGCCCTATACACACTCGGCGCATTCAGCGGCGTTGCCATCAGCATCGGCGCGCAAAGTTTCGCAGCCAACCCGAAAAACACCGCCGCCAATGAATCCCTGCCCATTGAATCTTTGCGCACCATGGCAGAGGTATACGGCCAAATCAAAGCCAATTATGTGGACAACCAAACCGATGCCAAACTGCTGGAAAACGCGGTGAAAGGCATGGTGTCCGGACTGGACCCACATTCCGAATACATGGACAGGAAAGATTTTCAGGACATGCGCGAAAGCACGTCCGGTGAATTTGGCGGGCTGGGCATGGAAATCGGTTCCGAAGACGGCTTCGTGAAAGTGATTGCTCCCATTGAAGACACGCCTGCGGAACGCGCCGGCGTGAAAAGCGGCGACTTTATCGTGAAAATCGACGGCGAATCCACGCACGGCATGAGCGTGAACGATGCCGTGAAACGGATGCGCGGCAAACCCGGCACATCGATTACGCTGACCCTGTCGCGCAAAGACGCCAACAAACCCATCGTCATCACGCTGACCCGCGCCACGATTAAAGTCCGCAGCGTGCGCCACCACCTGCTGGAAAACGGCTACGGCTACGTGCGCATCACCCAGTTCCAAGAGCGCACCGTGCCTGCTTTGGCCGAAGCCATTGCCGCATTAACCAAAGAAAACGCCGCGCCGCTCAAAGGCCTAGTGTTGGATTTGCGTGACGACCCGGGCGGCCTGCTGAACGGTGCCGTGGGCGTTTCAGCCGCCTTCTTGCCGCGTGATGTCACCGTGGTCAGCACCAAAGGCCGCAGCGACAACCGCGAATCCATCACCCTGAAAGCGCGCCCCGAAGACTATCTGCTCACTTCCGGCGCAGACCCGCTGGCCGCATTGCCCGCCGAAATCAAAAACATTCCTTTAACGGTGCTGATTAACTCCGGTTCGGCTTCGGCTTCGGAAATCGTGGCCGGTGCGCTGCAAGACCATAAACGCGCCGTGATTGTGGGCACGCGCAGTTTTGGCAAGGGCTCGGTGCAGTCGATTATCCCCGTATCGACCGGCGGCGCCATCAAACTGACCACCGCGCTGTATTACACGCCGAACGACCGCTCCATCCAAGCCACCGGTATTGTGCCGGACGTGGAAGTGCTGGACAAAAACCGCGTGTTTGAAAGCCGAGAAGCCGATTTGAACGGCCACATCGGCAATCCGCTGGGCGCGGACGATGTGAAAGGCGGCGTGGTGCAGGCTGCTTCTGAAGCGGCTTCATCAGCCAAACGCGAACCCGAAGAGAAACCGAAAGACGAAGATTTGTCTTCGCGCCGCAAACCGAATCCGGAAAAAGACGCGCAACTGCGTAAGGCGCTGGATTTGCTCAAAGCGCCGGACCAATGGAAGAGCTCTTTGGGCCTTGCCGCCAGCAAACCAGCTCCGGCAAAAAACAGCAGCAGCCACAATAACAATAAATAATCGGCTCTGACGCATAACGAAAACATCGCATTTCCAAAAGCAGCCTGCACGGAAATGCGATGTTTTTTATATGGATAAATTGATATGCCGGTTTACGAACGTGGCGCGTTCAAACCAAAATTCGGTTGCAGCAAAGCACAAGTGCGGCGCCCCCTTCCACGGCGGCGGCTGCTCATCGGTGCAACAGGCGCGGGCGGTGGTGCGGCAGTTTCCGCATTGACCGCAGAAGAACGTTGCGCCTGACGTTTGCTGCCGCGTTCGGAACGCTGGCGCACAACGGGTGCAGGCTGCTTTTGCTGCTCCCAGCTCGGCTCGAAATGCTCAATGCGCGAAATCGGCAATTCGTTACCGGTCAATGCCTTAATCGCATCGTACATTTTCTGTTCCGACTCATCCATCATGGAAATGGCAACACCATCCGCGCCGGCACGTCCCGTACGGCCGATGCGGTGCACATAATCTTCCGCCTGTACCGGCATTTCATAGTTCACCACAAACGGCAGTTCGGCAATATCCAAACCGCGCGCCGCCACATCGGTCGCCACCAAAACGCGCAGGCTGCCTGCTTTAAACTGGCTCAATACGTCCAACCGTGTCTGCTGCGATTTATCGCCATGAATCGCGCTGACCGACAGCCCGCGCCGCGCCAAATCACGCGCCACTTGATCGGCAGACTGCTTGGTTTTGCAGAACACAATCACTTGCTGCATACCCAAATCCACAATCAAACGCTCCAACAAATCGCGCTTACGGTGTGTATCGACCGCAATCACATGTTGCTCCACATTGGCGTTGGTGGTGTTTTGTGCGGCCACCTCCACCACTTCGGGCGAGTGCATGAAATCTTGCGCCAATTTACGGATGGCCGGAGCAAACGTGGCCGAGAAAAGCAGCGTCTGGCGCGGGCGCGGCAGCATTTGCATAATGTTGCGGATATCGTCGATAAAGCCCATATCCAGCATGCGGTCGGCCTCGTCCAGCACCACGATTTCCACTTTGTTCAGCACAATATTTTTTTGTTTGACATGGTCGAGCAAGCGCCCAACGGTTGCCACGACGATTTCGCAGCCTGCACGCAGCTGCGCTGTTTGCTTATCCATGTTCACGCCACCAAACAATACTGCGTGGCGCAAAGGCAGGTTTTTGATATAGCGCTGGGTATTTTGGTCGATTTGATCGGCCAATTCTCGAGTCGGTGTTAAAACCAACATGCGCACAGGGTGCATGGCGGGAGAGGCACTGGCATTGGCATAACGTTTCAGCCGCTCCAAGCTCGGCAACATAAAGGCCGCTGTTTTACCTGTGCCGGTCTGCGCCGCTGCCAATAAATCATGCCCCGCCAATGCTTTGGGTATGGCGGCTTCCTGAATCGGAGTGGGTTGCTGATAGCCCTGTTCTTGCAAAGCAGCAACAATTTCCGCCCCCAAACCCAATTCCGCAAATTTATTCATAATAATGTTTCCCGTTCAGAAGGAACAATGTGAAAAAACCGCCTCCCTTGCAGAGAGACGGTTTCACCAATAATGATTATTTCTTATGCATACGCAAATAATCCAAAGTTTTCAGCTCGGCAATCGCCGCTGCCAAAGCAGCCTGCGCCTTCGCCTGTGCTTCTCCGTCTTTTGCTTGCGATAAGTCTTGCTCTGCCGCACGTTTTGCTTCTTCAGCACGCGCCTGATCCATTTCGGTACTACGTATTGCAACGTCTGCCAATACGGTAATTTTATCAGGCTGCACTTCCAAAACGCCACCGGATACGGCAACGAGCACTTCTTCATTAGAGCCAGCTTGTGTCAAACGCAATGCACCAGGGCGCACCAAACTCATAATCGGTTCATGGCGCGGGTAAATACCTAATTCGCCGGACAGTGTCGGCACTACCACAAAACTCGCTTCACCTGAATAAATTTGGTCTTCGTTACTGACTACTTCAACTTGCATGACACTCATGCCAACCTCCTTAATTTAAGGTTTTCGCTTTTTCAACAGCCTCTTCAATGCCGCCAACCATATAGAACGCTTGTTCTGGCAAGTGGTCATATTCGCCGTTCAAAATCGCCTTGAAACCTGCAATTGTGTCACGCAATGCAACATATTTACCTAGAGAGCCTGTAAATACTTCTGCTACGTGGAAAGGTTGAGACAAGAAACGTTGAATTTTACGTGCACGGATTACTGTCAGTTTGTCTTCATCAGACAACTCATCCATACCCAAGATGGCGATAATATCGCGCAATTCTTTATATTTCTGCAGCGTTGATTGTACGCCGCGCGCCACATCATAGTGTTCTTGACCCAATACCATCGGATCCAATTGACGCGAAGTAGAATCCAAAGGGTCCACAGCAGGATAAATACCCAAAGAGGCAATATCACGGCTCAATACCACGGTCGCATCCAAGTGGGCAAATGTAGTGGCAGGTGACGGGTCAGTCAAGTCGTCCGCAGGTACATAAACGGCTTGGATCGAGGTAATGGAACCTGTTTGTGTAGAAGTAATACGCTCTTGCAAACGACCCATTTCTTCTGCCAGCGTCGGCTGATAACCTACCGCAGACGGCATACGACCCAGCAATGCGGAAACTTCCGTACCCGCCAAAGTATAACGGTAGATGTTGTCCACAAAGAACAATACATCGCGACCTTTGCCGTTCTCATCTTTCTCATCACGGAAATGCTCGGCCATAGACAAACCAGTTAAGGCAACGCGCAAACGGTTACCCGGAGGTTCGTTCATCTGACCGTACACCATGGCCACTTTATCCAATACGTTGGAATCTTTCATCTCATGGTAGAAGTCGTTACCTTCACGGGTACGCTCGCCCACGCCTGCAAATACAGACAAACCACTGTGTGCTTTGGCAATATTGTTGATCAATTCCATCATATTAACGGTTTTACCTACACCGGCACCACCGAACAAACCAACTTTACCGCCTTTGGCAAAGGGGCAAAGCAAGTCGATAACTTTAATGCCTGTTTCCAGCAATTCTGTGGTGCTGGACAGTTCATCAAATTTAGGTGCAGGCTGGTGGATCGCGCGCGTTTGGTCGGAACCGATAGGACCTGCTTCATCCACAGGATTACCCAACACGTCCATAATACGACCCAATGTCGCTTTGCCCACCGGCACAGTGATTGGGGCACCAGTATTGTTCACGGCTAAGCCGCGTTTTAAACCATCGGTACTACCCATTGCAATGGTACGCACCACGCCGTCACCCAGTTGTTGTTGGACTTCTAATGTCAAGTCCACATCAACCAGCTTCAGCGCATCATAAACACGAGGGATTGCATCACGTGGAAATTCCACGTCTACTACTGCACCAATGATTTGTACGATTTTGCCTTGGCTCATTATCGTATCCTAATTTCTTTGGCCAAAGTGCAGGCTGCTTTTTACACAGCCGCCGCACCTGCCACAATTTCTGACAACTCTGTAGTAATTGCTGCTTGGCGCGATTTATTGTAAACCAAGCGCAATTCTTTAATCGCATTACCGGCATTATCGGTAGCGGCTTTCATCGCCACCATACGTGCAGCCTGCTCGGCAGCCATATTTTCGCTTAATGCGCGATATACTACAGACTCTAAATAACGGCGAACTAAATACTCCAACACAGCAACAGGACTGGGTTCGTAACGGTATTCCCAGTTGTATTTGTCGGGAACAGGTTCGCTCAAAGCACCTTTGCCAATCGGCAGCAGCACTTCTGAACGTGGCTCCTGCTTCATCGTGTTAACAAAATGAGAGCTGATTAGATGGATAATATCCAAATCATGTTTCTCATAACGTTGGAATATCTCTGTCAATGCCCCCAAAATGATTTCCATTTTAGGCGTATCACCCAAATTGGTCACACTGGCAATCACATTCAACCCAACGCGCTGACACGCAGCCAACCCTTTGCTACCCAAACATACGACCTCAACGGCAACACCCTGTTCGTGGTATTCCTGTACTTGAGCAAAAAACTTTTTCAGTACATTCGCATTCAAACCGCCGCACAGGCCTTTATCCGTTGTAATTAAGATAATCCCCGCGCGACGAATTTCCTGACGCGATTCCAACAGTTGGATACCATGGTCTTCCTGTGTTTGCGCCAAATGGCTCATCACTATGCTGACACGGTCCGCATATGGACGAGCCAAGCGCATACGCTCTTGAGTCTTCCGCATTTTAGAGGTTGACACCATTTGCATCGCTTTGGTAATTTTTTGCGTATTTTGTACGCTGCGAATTTTGGTGAGAATCTCTTTTCCTACTGCCATTTCAAGACTCCTTTCGACGCTTATGCTGCGTAATTGTAAGAAGACTTGAACGATTTCATTGCATCGGACAATGCTTGTTCATCTTCACCGGACATCGCACCTGATGCATTGATTGCAGCCAAAGTTTCAGGTTTTTGTGTACGCACAAAACTCAAAAACTCCGCTTCGAAGGCCAATGCTTTTGAAACAGGGACATCGGAATATGAACCATTGTTGATTGCCCACAATGTCAACGCCATTTCTGCCGTATCCAACGTGCTGAATTGTTTTTGTTTCATCAATTCAGTCACCACTTCACCGTGTTGGAGCTGCTTGCGGGTTGCCTCATCCAAATCGGATGCGAACTGCGAAAATGCAGCCAGTTCACGATACTGCGCCAACGCCAAACGGATACCACCGCCCAATTTCTTAATGACTTTGGTCTGCGCAGCACCACCAACGCGAGATACAGAAATACCCGCATTGATTGCCGGACGGATACCGGAATTGAACAAATCGGTTTCCAAGAAAATCTGACCGTCTGTAATCGAAATCACGTTGGTCGGTACGAAAGCAGATACGTCGCCGGCCTGAGTTTCAATGATTGGCAAAGCAGTCAAAGAACCTGTTTTTCCTTTAACCTCGCCGTTCGTCAATTTTTCAACTTCGTCAGCATTGATGCGCGCGGCACGTTCCAGCAAGCGTGAGTGCAAGTAGAACACATCGCCAGGATATGCTTCACGGCCTGGTGGACGGCGCAACAACAAAGAAATTTGACGGTAAGCAACCGCTTGTTTAGACAAATCATCATAAACAATCAGCGCATCTTCGCCGATATCGCGGAAATACTCGCCCATCGTGCAGCCTGCATATGGCGCGATAAATTGCAATGCCGCGGCTTCAGACGCTGTGGCTGCTACAACAATGGTATGTTCCATTGCGCCATGTTCTTCCAATTTACGCACCACGTTGGCAATAGAAGATGCTTTCTGGCCGACAGCAACATAAATACAAATAACGCCTGTACCTTTTTGGTTGACGATGGCATCCAACGCAACCGCTGTTTTACCTGTTTGGCGGTCACCAATGATCAATTCGCGCTGACCACGACCAACAGGAACCATAGAGTCAATGGCTTTCAAACCAGTCTGCATTGGTTGGTCAACAGATTGACGCGCAATCACACCCGGCGCAATTTTCTCGATAGGCGCAGTTTTTGATGCGTTAATCGGACCTTTACCATCAATTGGCTGACCCAATGCATTCACAACACGACCAACCAGTTCGCGACCAATAGGCACCTCTAAAATACGGCCAGTGCACTTAACTTCATCGCCCTCTGTAATATGTTCGTATTCACCAAGAATTACAGCACCAACAGAATCACGCTCCAAGTTCATGGCCAAGCCAAACGTGTTACCAGGAAACTCCAACATTTCCCCTTGCATCACATCTGACAAGCCATACACGCGCACAATACCGTCAGTCACAGAAATAACCGTACCACGAGTACGCGCCTCTGTTTTGGTATTTAAATTTTCAATTTTAGCTTTCAGCAAATCACTGATTTCCGCAGGATTAATTTGCATGAAACCCTCCTAATTCATCATAGTCGTGTACAGTTGCTGCAATTTACCCTGCACAGACAAATCCAATATTTGGTCGCCCATAACCACTTTCACACCACCAATCAATTCGGGATCGGTTTGAAAAGTAGCCTGCAAACGCACGTTAAAACGCTGCTCCAAATCACTTACGATTTTCGCACCTTGACCTTCGCTGGCAACATCATACGCCGTATAAATCACCGCTTGCTTTGCCTGATCTTTTTGCAAAACTAAAGACTGATAATGGTTAAAAATTTCGGGCAATGCCATCAAACGCTTTTCTTGAGCAACCACACAGATAAAGTTTTTAAACTCTGTGCTTTTGACTGCCTCAACGCCGTCCATCAACCGAATAATATCCATCGCCTTTTGCTCTGCATCAGAGCTTGAATCTTGCAGCAAACCGCTCATTTTAGGCCGTTCAACCAGCCATGCCAGCTGAGCCAAACCGTCTAACCAGCTCTGCGTTTGTGCTTTTTCCTCTGCCAATTCATATAATGCTTTGGCGTAAGGACGGGCAACAGTTGCGAACTCTATCATAGACTCACAGCTCCTGTTTTAAGGTACTCAGCATTTGAGCATGTTGCGCCTCATTTACTTCATGACGCAAAATTGCCTCTGCACCTTTCACTGCCAACGCAGCCACCTGTTCGCGCAAAGCTTCGCGGGCACGGTTGATTTCCTGCTCCACATCAGCTTTTGCTTGAGCTGAAATGCGTGCCGCTTCTGAAGCAGCCTGCACTTTTGCATCTTCTACAATTTGTGCTGCACGTTTTTCAGCATTAGCGACCATTTCGGCAACTTGGCTGCGTCCATCAGTCAAGAGTTCTGCAACTTTCTTTTCTGCCTGTTCAAAATCACTTTTACCGCGCTCGGCAGCCGCCAAACCCTCTGCGATTTTGTCGGCACGCTCATCCAGTACTTTTGCAATCGGTGGCCACACAAATTTCATGGTAAACCAAACCAATCCAAAAAATACAAGGACTTGTGCAATTAAGGTTGCATTTAAATTCACTTTGCCTACCCTCGTTAATAGGGATTAATCAATACGTTCTACACTAATCTCGAATTAGCCGGTAAACGGGCGAACGAAGGCAAACAGCAACGCAACTGCAACACCAATCAAGAATGCCGCATCAATCAAACCAGCAATCAAGAACAATTTAGTTTGCAACGGACCAATCAGCTCTGGTTGGCGCGCAGAAGATTCCAAATATTTAGAACCTACCATCGCAATGCCGATAGAAGCACCCAATGCGCCCAAAGAAACAATCAAACCACATGCAATAGCGATCAAACCTGCATCCATAATAAACTCCTAAAAAGAAAGGTTAAACAACATTAAAGAAACTAAATCTTAGTGATGATCGTGCGCTTGTCCAATATAGACGAAAGCCAGTGCCATAAAGATAAACGCCTGCAAGGTAATGACCAAAATATGGAAAATCGCCCATGCCAAGCCGGCTAAAATATGGAAAACAAACAACACAGGATCCAACAGGCTCACGCTGCCGGAAGCCGCCCAAGCACCGCCCAGCAAAGCAATCAGCATAAATACCAATTCACCTGCATACATATTACCAAACAAACGCATACCGTGAGAGACGGTTTTGGAGAAAAACTCCATAATATTCATTACAAAGTTGATAGGGCCTAGCTTGGGACCGAACGGCGCAGAAAACATTTCATGCATCCAGCCGCCGAAACCTTTGATTTTAATGCTGTAATAAATACAAGTCAGCAGCACCCCGATAGCAAGTGCCAAAGTCGTATTCAAATCAGCGGTAGGAACAACGCGCAACAGTGCATGATGCTCGCCCGTCATACCTTGGAAAACCCGCGGCAGTAAATCAACCGGCAGCATATCCATTGCATTCATCAGAAAAATCCACACGAACAAAGTTAAACCCAAAGGAGCAACCACTTTACGCGATTGTTCATTATGGATAATGCCTTTGCACATATCGTCGACAAATTCATACAAAATTTCAACGGCAGCCTGAAAACGGCCGGGCACACCGGAAGTGGCCGTACGCGCTCCGCGCCACAGCAAAAAGCTGCCCACAATGCCGAGCACGACAGCAAAGAAAATTGCATCAATATTGAAAAATGAAAAATCGGCGATATTTTGCAAACCTTGACCTTCGGTCACATCTGAAAGACTGGTTAAGCTTTGCAAATGGTGTTTGATATAATCTGCAGGCGCAATGACTTCACTTGCCATGACGATGAACCTTTAAGAAAAATAAAAAAGCGAAATGACTGGCACTTAACAGCCCGACAAAATAGGCAATGAAATGCAGGCTGCCATACAGCATGAACGACAGTATCATCAAGACCAGACACAGTATTATTTTTAATGCTTCTGCAAGAATGAACCCCGAACCGGCCAGTGCGGGATAAGGGCGCAGAAATTTTAAAAGCAATACCGCCACAAATGTTGGCGCAATATAGGAAAGTCCGCCCAATAGGAGCGAGAACGCCGGAACACTGCCCCAAACCGCCCACGTGACCGCTGCCAGCAAGCCGATTGTAATCAACTGTAATCCAACCAATCTAAACACGCAGCCGTCCGAATATCTCTTTTCCAAGCAGCGCAAATATAATCAAACACCCCGATAGAGTCAAGCAAATTCGTTAATTCTTGTGAATTTTATCTCCATTTGCGAAATACCTTGTTGATGTTGTGCGACCGCAAAAGCAGCCTGCACCTGCCTGCACCGCCGACAGTCAATAAAAAATATGTTATGATAACGCGTTTTATCTATTGTCTGTTTTAAGGAGTATTTTTATGGCCGGGCATAGTAAGTGGGCAAATATCCAACACAAAAAAGCACGTCAAGATGCAAAACGCGGCAAAATCTTTACCAAACTGATTAAAGAAATTACGATTGCAGCCAAACAGGGTGGCGGCGACCCGAACGCGAATCCGCGCCTGCGTTTGGCTATGGAAAAGGCATGGGACGCCAACATGCCGAAAGACAACGTGCAGCGCGCCATCGATAAAGGCACGGGCAATTTGGAAGGCGTGGACTACATCGAGTTGCGCTACGAGGGCTACGGCATCGGCGGTGCAGCAGTGATGGTGGATTGCATGACCGACAACAAAACGCGCACAGTGGCTGATGTACGCCATGCCTTCACCAAAAACGGCGGCAATCTGGGTACGGACGGCTGCGTGGCATTCAACTTCGTCCACCAAGGCTACCTGCTCTATACCAATGCAGATGAAGACGCTTTGATGGAAGCCGCTTTGGAAGCAGGTGCGGAAGACGTGATTGCCGATGAAGAAGGCGTGATTGAAGTGATTACCGCGCCGGCGGACTGGGCAAACGTAAAAACCGCACTGGAACAAGCCGGCTTCAAAGCGGAAGACGGCGACGTAACCATGCGCCCGCAAACCACCACCGAATTGAGTGGAGCGGAAGCCGAAAAAATGCAAAAACTGATTGACGCGCTGGAAGATTTGGACGACGTGCAGAATGTGTACACTTCCGCCGTTTTGGATTTGGACGATTAAATCCGCACCATTTTTAAACGTGCAGGCTGCTTTTTAACAGGCTGCAGCCTGCCACCTCTGTTTTTCAAATATCGACAACGGAAATACCCATGAAATCTTATACACTCATGTTGGCCGCCGCCTTGGCACTGACCGCCTGCAAAGGACAACCCGAAAACACACCGCAGGCTGCTTCTCAAACCACGCCTTCCGCTGCTTCCAATACTGCAGAAGCCGCATCTGCCGCCGCACCCTCCGGCCCCATCAGCAGCAAAGACGGCGTGTTCCAATTCACAGCCGACGGCAATTTCAGCGACAGCCTGAACGAAAGCAGCCTGCACCCTGAAAACCTGGGCGCAGAGCAAATTACCCTGTTGCAATACGATGCCGACCGCAATCTCACGCTAACCGCCGTACAATACGGCAAAGCCGAAGGCGACAGCAAAGCCGTGTTCGACAAAATCAAAGCGCAAATCGAAAAAGAGAAAACGCTGGCCAACGTGAAATTCGGCGAAGCGAAAGACGCACAAATCACCTACTCTTTCGAGCGTAAAACCGGTGAAGACACCACGTCCGAAAGCTGTATCGCCCACGTTTCCGCTGAAAAACAAGTCAGCAGCATCTGTGCCAGCAGCACCGAATTGTCGGCGGACGATTTGGCGAAATTCCTGGCGCAAACCGTTCAAGTCAAACCCTAACGGATTGCCAATAAAAAAACCTTTGCACGGGATCTCATTCCCCGTGCAAAGGTTTTTTGCTATTTGCGCCGCAAGCGTTGCCGCAGCAGCCATTTCATGCGGATACGGATGTCGTAACCCACCGAGTTCATGCCGAGCATAAACAGAATCAGCGACACGGGCAGCGTGAAATGGTAACCCAAATATTGATAGCCCCATGTGCCGATAACGCCGCCGCCGACAAAGCTGCCCAGGATGCCCAACAAAAACCGCATTTTGGGGCGGTTCACATTCACAGAGGGCAGGCGCGGATTGGTGTCGCGCCGGTAATACAGCATTTTCGACAATTCAATACCCAAATCGGTGGCGGCGCCGGTCATATGGGTGGAGCGGATAACGCTGCCGGAAAGTACGGTCAGCACGGTGTTGTGCATACCCATGATGAACGACAGCAGCCACACGGTCGGATGCACCAGCGACCAACCTTGGTTCAGGCCGAAGCCGAGCAGGCCGAAAAACAGCAGATACAAGGCTTCCAGCCACATCGACATGCCATAGCTGCTGCGGAACTTTTGCCGTTTCGCCCACAGAATCAGCCAGCTGGCGTGCGCCGAACCGAGCACGAACGCTACCACGCCCGCCATAGCCAGCAGTGCCAAAAACCATTGGCGCGCGTATAACTCATTGGCGGTGTGCGACAATGCTCCGGTAATGTGCGACGTAAAACTATTGACGGCGAAAAATCCGCCCGCGTTAATCGCGCCGGCCAGCCCGGTCATTAGGTAGCCCAATGCGCGGAAATGGCTGTCGGAAATTTCGCCCGAATGCAGATAGGGCCGGTCGGAATACCAAAACCAATGTTTGTTCTGCCGCGGCATCGGCCTGCCTCCTTTTGCAGTTGGATATGCGTCCGTAAAACATCCGTAAAAAAGCAGCCTGCACTTTGCGCCATTGGGAAAGTGCAGGCTGCTTTGCAAGAATTATGCTGCTTGGTCAAAGCGGCGTTGCGCTTCGTCCCAGTTCACCACATTCCAGAATTCTTTGATGTAGTCGGGACGGCGGTTTTGGAATTTCAAATAATATGAGTGTTCCCAAACGTCCAGGCAGAACAGCGGCGTGCCTGAGCAGCCTGCAATTTCTTTGCCCATCAAAGGTGAGTCTTGGTTAGGCGTGGACACGACTTTCAGTTTGCCGCCTTCGGCCACCAGCCAAGCCCAGCCGGAACCGAAACGGGTTTGCGCCGCTTTTTCAAATTCCGCCTTGAAAGCGTCCACGCTGCCGAAATCGCGTTCAATCGCAGCTTTCAGGCTGCCGCCCAAAACCGTGCCTTTTTTCAGCGATGCCCAGAAGAATGTGTGGTTGGCATGGCCGCCCACGTTGTTGCGCACGGCGGTTTGTTTGTCGGCCGGCAGTTCGGCAACGCGCGAAATTACTTCGTCGGCGCTCAATGCGGAAAATTCAGGCATGCCCAATGCTTCAACGGCGGCGTTGGCATTGTTTACATAAGTTTGATGGTGCTTGCTGTGGTGGATTTCCATTGTGCGCGCGTCGAAATGCGGTTCCAATGCGTCGTAGGCATAGCCCAGTTCAGGTAAAGTAAAAGCCATGGTTGTGTTCCTTCTTATCGTAAGTGTGTTGGAAAAACCGAATGATAGCGGTATCCCGGCGGCAAGGCAAGCCGAAGCAAGGTGCAGGCTGCTTTTTTCGCCGCAGGCATTAGCAATTACGCGCCAACCCTGTATCATTGCGTTTTTATTCAACGCCCATTTGCCATGATGAAACATCTGCCGACCACGCTTGCCTTGTCCGCCCTGCCCGCTTTGTTTTTATGGATGCTGGTTATTGTGCCGCTGTGGTCTATGCTCGGCTACGGCGAACAGCCGCTTTGGCGCGAAATATTTACCGATGCCTATTATCAACACCGCCTGCTGTGGACGGTGGTGCAGGCAGCCTGCACGGTGGTGCTGACGTGGCTGCTGTCCCTGCCCTGCGCATGGACGCTGGCACGGCTGCAATTTGCCGGAAAAACGCTGATTTTGCGATTATTGATGCTGCCGTTCATCATGCCCACGCTGGTGGCGGGCATGGGCGTGCTGGCTTTGTTCGGCGAACACGGGCTGCTGTGGCGCGGCTGGCAGGACACACCCGCGCTTCTGCTGTACGGCAATCTGTTTTTCAACCTGCCCGTGGCGGTGCGTTCGGCCTACCAAGGATTCCTCACCGTACCCGCCCACCGCATGGCCGCGGCGCAAACATTGGGCGCGAACGCATGGCGGCAATTTTGGCATGTGGAACTGCCCGTGTTGCGGCCGTGGCTGGCGGGTGCAGGCTGCCTGATTTTCCTCTACTGCTTTTCCGGCTTCGGGCTGGCTCTGCTGCTGGGCGGCCGGCAATACGCCACCGTCGAAGTGGAAATCTACCAGCTCATTGCTTATGAATTGGACATGGAACACGCCGCCGTGCTGGTTTGGCTGGTGCTTGCCATTACCGCCGGTGCAGGCATATTGAACGCATGGTTCGGGCGGCAAACCAAAGCAGCGGAATGGCGGCCGGTTGCGCCCAAAGCCCCAAGCAGCCTGCACCAATACGCCCTGCTCGCCCTCACCGCCGCCCTGTTACTCTGCTGCTGCGCCCTGCCGCTGGCCGCGATTGCATGGCAGGCGGTGCAGGCCGGCAGCGCGTGGCGCATCTTGGCCGACAGCGACACTTGGACAGCAGTGGGCAACACGCTGCGTTTTTCGGGCATCGCGCTGATAGGCGCCGCCGCATTGGGCATTCTGCACGCCGCCGCCGCACGGCGCAGCGCGTTGTTCCGCAGCATCACTTTCCTGCCGTTCATGATTTCGCCCGTGTGCCTGACCTTCGGCGCACTGCTTGCCTATCCGCAGCACGCAGGCAGCCTGCATTTGTTACTGGCGCTGTATGTTTTGATGGCCTATCCGTTTGTCAGCAAAGATGTTTTGTCCGCCTGGGACGCATTGCCCCGCCATTATGCCGCCGCCGCGCGCACCAACGGCGCCAACGCGCTGCAAACCACATGGCACGTCCTGCGCCCGCTGCTCACCCCCGCATTGCGGCGCGGCATGACGTTTGCCGCTGCCACCGGTATCGGCGAATTTGCCGCCACCCTGTTCCTGTCGCGCCCCGAATGGCAAACGCTCACCACGCTGATTTACGAACACTTGGGCAAGGTGGGGCAGGCGAATTACCACAAAGCGATGGTGCTGACGTTCGTGCTGATGGCGTTGGCGGGCACGGTATTTTTGTGCCTTGACCAAAAAAGCGGCCGTGACGGATACGGACAGTGAAACCAGCAAAAAAGCAGCCTGCACTCGAAAAAACCAAAGTGCAGGCTGCTTTTTGACCTGTTTTTCATTGTAAACACAGTGGGCGGCACAACGCCATGCAGGCCATACAAACACAGGAACGGAACGTGCAGGCTGCATTTCCGTTCCGCCCAAAAGCAGCCTGCACCCCCTCAATTCATCCTTTAACCGATGCGTCAATCTGTTTCTCAAATTCCTTCAGCCGCTTATAAATCGACAGCAGCTCCACAATCGTCGTCCACGACTGCACCAGAAACTGAAACGAATCCTGCACCTTGTTGAACGCGCGCACGATTTTCTGGAAGCTGCCCAGCGTGAGCGCGCCCGCCAACAGGCTCGGCGCCAACACGATATACGGCATAATCACCGAAAATTGCAGGTACGACCAGCGCGCCATATCGAAATACATATAATGCCAATACAGGCGGTAATTGTTTTTGCGCACCGCGTGGAACAAATCTTTCAGCACGGGCGGGCGGGCACAGTCGCCGTCGTCCTCGCCCAGCACCAATTCTTTGCGGTAGGCCGCTTCACGCCCACCAAAGCCAAAGCCACCGTGCCGAACAGCGAAAACAGCACCGCCAAAAACACCAGCGCATGGTCCACATGCCCAATCCACGGTATTTCCGTTATCTTCTCGCTCAAATCCCACAAAATCGGCAAAAACGCCACCAGCGTCAGCACCGCTTTCAGGAAACTCACGCCCAAAGCCTCCATAATCTTCGCAAAGCGCATCGTGTCTTCCTGAATACGCTGTGAAGCGCCCTCGATATGGCGCACCTTGTCCCAATGCGCCTGATAATAGTCCGTCATCGCCTCGCGCCAACGGAAAATGTAATGCCGCCCGAAAAATTCCAGCAGCACCGCAATCACCACATACACCGCCGCCAGCAGCGCAAATTGCAGCAACAGCTTCAAAAAATCGCTAAACGACATGCTGTTGGGTTTTTGCAAAACCGACTGAATCGTGTCGTAAAACGTGCCGAACCAGTCGGTAATCTGTACGTCCAGCGACACGCGCCACCAAGTTGCCAGCAAAATCACCAGCGTGCCGCCCAGCGACCAGCGCCACCATTTTTTGTCGAGAAAGAAGGTTTTGAACATAAATATCCGTATCTGTTTGATATTGTTTGAATTAAAAAAGTGCAGGCTGCTTTCGGATTCGGCAAAAGCAGCCTGCACTTGCCTTTGCAATGTTGCGGCAGCTGCCCTTAATCCGCGCGGTGTTCCGCCACCACGCGCAAAATTTCGCCGCCCAATTTTTCGATTTTCGCCTCGCCCAAACCGTACACATCGCGCAGATCCGCCAAATGTGCAGGCTGCTTTTCCACAATGTCGCGCAGGGTTTTGTCGCCGCAAATCACATAAGCCGGCACTTCGTCTGCTTTGGCTTTGGCCAGCCGCCATTGGCGCAACGCCTGCCACAGTCGCTCTTCGCGCTCGGTACGCAGCCAGTTGTCGGTTTTGGCCACGCGGGTGGCTGCCTTGTCGCGTTTCAGCGGCCGCAGCAGCACGGTTTCTTCGCCGCGCAACACGGGCAATGCGGCTTCGGTCAGTATCAGCGCCTGATGGCGGTGGATGTCATTGGTCAGCAGCCCCAGCCCGATGCACTGCCGCACCACGTTGCGCCAGTCTTTGTCGCTCAATGTGCTGCCGATGCCGAAGGTGGACAGCTGCTCGTGGCGGTTTTGCCGCACCCAGTCGCCGTCTTTGCCGCGCAACACGTCAATCACATAGCCCGCCGCAAAGCACTGCCCGACGCGATACACGCAGCTCAACAGCTTGCGCACCAGTTCCGTGCCATCAAACCGTTCGGGCGGGTGCAGGCAGTTGTCGCAGTTGCCGCAGGGGGCGGACTCTTCGCCGAAATGGCGCAGCAGCAGTTGGCGGCGGCAGGCGGCGGTTTCGCACACGTCGAACATGGCGTTGAGTTTTTGCAATTCGATTTGTTTTTGGAAATCGGAAGCCTGGCTTTCGGCAATGCGTTCTTTCAGCAACACCAGCGTGTTCATGCCGTAACACAGCCAGCTCACCGCGGGCAGGCCGTCGCGCCCCGCCCGGCCGCTTTCCTGATAGAAATGCTCGATGCTCTGCGGCATGTCCAAATGCGCCACGAAGCGCACGTCGGGCTTGTCAATGCCCATGCCGAAGGCCACCGTGGCCACAATGATGATGTTGTCTTCGTGCGTGAAACGGTGCTGGTGGTGCTGGCGCGTTTCCAAGCTCATGCCGGCATGGTACGGCACGGCGTTCAGGCCGTTTTCGCACAAAAAGGCGGCGGTGTCTTCCACCGATTTGCGGCTTAAGCAATACACAATGCCGTTTTGGCCGTGCATTTGCTTTTGAATGAAATCCAACAACTGCTTTTTGCCGTTGTTCTTTTCCATGACTTGATAATAGATATTCGGCCGGTCGAAACTGGAAATAAATTCCGGCGCATCGGCCAATTTGAGATAGTGCTTCATATCGGCGCGGGTTTCCGCATCGGCAGTGGCGGTGAGCGCGATACGCGGCACGTTCGGATAACGGTCGGCCAAAATGCCGAGCTGTTGGTATTCGGGGCGAAAATCGTGCCCCCATTGGCTCACGCAATGCGCTTCGTCAATGGCAAACAGGCTGACGGCGGTGTTGTCCAGAAAGCGCAGAAAGCGTTCGGTCACCAACCGTTCGGGCGCGACATACAAGAGTTTCAGGCTGCCGGCATGGATATCGTCCGCCAGTCGGCGCACCGTTTCGGGCGGCGTGCCGCTGTGGACGGCGGCGGCATGGACACCGGCGGCGCGCAGGTTGGCGACTTGGTCGTCCATCAGCGCAATCAGCGGCGACACGACCACGGCCACGCCTTCGCGCATCAGCGCGGGAATTTGATAACACAGTGATTTGCCGCCGCCCGTGGGCATGAGCACCAGCGCGCTGCCGCCCTGCGCCACGGTTTCGACGATTTCGGCCTGCCTGCCGCGGAAGGCGGGGTAGCCGAAGGTGTCTTGTAAGATGCGTTGGGCAGTGGCGGACATGGCGGTGGCAATCGTGAAAAAGGGCGTATTTTAGCACGGCGGCAGACCGTGTGCAGGCTGCTTTCGGTACGGTTTGGCGGCGGGCAAAAGCAGCCTGCACGGTTTGATACGGCAAATGACGGGAACGGTGCAAATACAGGGTGCAGGCTGCTTTCAACGCGGCCAACGGCAATTTGCGTTAAAATACCGCCGTTTCGGTTTTAAAATGGGAAATCGGCTGATGCGTTTACATATTTATCTGATGCGGCACGGGCAAACCGAGTTCAACCGCCAAGGTTTGGTTCAGGGCTGGGCGGATTCGCCGCTCACGGAAGAAGGCAAGGCGGACATTGTGCAGTCGGCGCAGTATTTCGCGCAGCATTACGCGCTCCGTTTCGATGCGGCGTTTTGCAGCACGCTGGCACGAACGCAGGCCACGGCGCAACTGTTTCTGGACACATTGCAACAGGGCGATTTGCCGATACAGGCGCTGGACGATTTGCGCGAATACCGTTTCGGCGGCTTCGAGCGGCAAAGCAGCCTGCAACTGCAACAACGCTTGGCGCAGGAAAACGGCTTCGACAACATGGACGACTGGCTATATGCCTACCGCCACGGCAAAACACACCGTTTGGCGGAAACCGTGTCGCGCATCGACCTGACACGGCAGGCGGAAAACGAACAGGCCTTCATTGCCCGACTGCAACGCGGCATGGACGCCGTGATAGACGCATCGCCCGACAACGCGCATGTGCTGGTGGTGTCGCACGGCATGGCGATTACCGCGCTGCTCAAATGTATCGACCCCGAATCGACCCCCTACCGCAGCGTGCCCAACGCCAGCCTGTCGCGCATCAGTTACGACAGCACGACAGGTTGGCGCATTCACAGCATCGGCGAATAAGGTGCAGGCTGCTTTTGAAGCCGCCCGGTTCTCCGCATATGATTGATTTTGATAAAGACAAGGAATGATTCATGCCATCCGTCCGCCCCTATCTGCACTACCTGCCGCACATAGCGCCCAATGTTTATATCGACCCGTCCGCCACCGTGATTGGCAATGTGCGGCTGGGCGAAGACAGCTCCGTGTGGTGCGGCAGCGTGATTCGCGGCGACGTGAACCATATCCACATCGGCCGGCGCAGCAATATTCAGGATTTGGCCATGCTGCACGTGTCGCACAAAACCGAACGGAAACCGGAAGGCTCGCCGCTGCTGATTGGCGACGATGTTACCGTCGGCCACCACGCCATGCTGCACGGCTGCACCATCGGCAACCGCGTGTTGGTGGGCATGGGCAGCATTGTGCTGGACGATGCGGTGGTGGAAGACGAAGTGGTGATTGGTGCAGGCAGCCTGGTGCCGCCGCGCAAACGCCTGAAAAGCGGTTTCCTGTATATGGGTTCGCCCGCCGTCGCCGTGCGCGAACTGACCGATGCGGAACGCGCACATTTTCTATATTCGGCGGCACATTATGTTAAACTGGCAGCCGATTATCTCCAACCGTAACCCATCAAAAGCAGCCTGCACCATGTCGCTGATACAAACCCTCCCCAACACACCGTTAGACATCATCGGCGATGTTCACGGACAATTCGAAGCCCTGCAAAACCTGCTGCACTATCTGGGCTACACCCCCGACGGCAGGCATCCGCAAGGCCGAAAAATCGTGTTTGTGGGCGACTTGGTCGATAGAGGCCCCGACTCTCCCGCCGTGCTCCAATGGTTCAAAGAAGCCCATACCGCCGGCAATGCCTTCATGGTACTGGGCAACCACGAACTCAACCTGCTCACCGGCGAAGCCAAAGACGGCTCCGGCTGGTTCTTCACCCACCGCTACGAACACGACAGCCGCAACTACGCCCCATGGCGCAAACTGCCCGACTGCCGCCACAGCGAATTTCTGGATCTTCTGGCACGGCAGCCGCTCATTTTGCAGCGCGGCGATTTACGCATTGTCCATGCCGCCTGGCTGCCCGCCGCCATCGAAAAAATCCGTTCGCAGCAACACCGCAACATCGTCGAGCTTTATCAGGAATGGGACGACGAACTGCAATGCTGCATCAAACACACCCCGTGGTACGACCAATATCTGGACGAACAGCGGCAATACGCACACATGCTGGAAAACCACTGCAGCCCGCCCTCCATGCTGCCCGCCACCGCCGCCCACGACGTGTACCGCAGCAGCTACCACCCTATCCGCGCACTCACCTGCGGCATTGAGAAAACCACCACCGAACCCTTTTTCGCCGGCGGGCGTTGGCGCTTTTCCGTACGCAATCCGTGGTGGAACGATTACCACGACCCCATTCCCGTCGTGATTGGCCATTACTGGCGCTGCTTCCACCCCCACGCCGTGCGCGCCAAACACCGCGAAGGCATCTTCACCGTCCCCGCCCACCATTGGCACGGCGCGCGCCGCAACGTGTTCTGCATTGATTTCTCCGTCGGTGCACGCTGGCGCGACCGAAAACGCAATATCTGCGCCAACAAATCCCAACACCGCTTGGGCGCACTGCGCTTTCCCGAACGCGTTTTGGTGTTCGACAACGGCGACACCCTGCCCACGGAAACCGCATAAATCCGCATTCCCAAAAGCAGCCTGCACTTGAAAAAACATAAGGAAACCAGGCACGGAAAAAGGGCTTAACCTCATTCAAGTTAAGCCCTTAAATTCATTGGTCGGAGTGAAAGGATTCGAACCTTCGACCCCTTGCACCCCATGCAAGTGCGCTACCAGACTGCGCCACACTCCGACTGAAAAAGAGTTCGGATTATAGATTTATTGTTTTTAATTGGCAAGCGTTTTTTCGATATCGCCCAGCAGCCCTGCCAAGTGTTCGCGCATCTCGTCCGCACCGATAACGGGATTGCCCTGCGCATCCAGCGAACCGCGCGCAAAATAATCGCCGATACTGTGCCGCAACTGGCGCAGTTTCAACACGTCAAGCCGCGTTAAGGTGTTTGCGCCCTTGCCCAGCAGCATGCCTTCCTGGCGCTGCCACTCCATCAGCTGCGCGCGGTCGATGTCGAGAACGGCGCAGGCTTCGTCGATGCTGAAATACCGTTTGGCGGGAATCGCCTGCGGATTATCGTGCTTTATTGGCTTCACTGTGATGCTCCACCATGCCTTTCAATTTTTGGCTGGCATGGAAAGTAACGACGCGGCGCGCCGAAATGGCCACTTCTTTGCCGGTTTTCGGATTGCGGCCCGGACGTTCGGGTTTGTTGCGCAGTTGGAAATTGCCGAAGCCGGAAATTTTGATTTCTTCGCCGCGTGCCAATACGGAACGGATTTCCTCAAAAAACAGTTCAACAATCTCTTTTGCTTCGGTTTTGCTTACGCTGCTGACTTTTTCTACTAATATATCAGCGAGTTCTGCTTTGGTTAATGTCATGGCTGTACCTTTTGTAAATCCAGTAAAACTGCGTATTATCCCTAATAATGTTTTTCTATTCAAGAGAATAGTGCGATTTACTGTGTTTTTTTACAATTTACCCCGTTCCGTGCGACAAATGTGCAGGCTGCTTTTGGGATTCACCGCTGCCAGCGAATCACCGCATAAGCCGAATGGTTGTGGATAGATTCGAAATTTTCGCTTTCCAATTCAAAGGCTTCTATGCGTGCATCTTGTTGCAATATCAAGGCGATGTCGCGCACCATGTCTTCCACGAATTTCGGGTTGTCGTATGCGCGTTCGGTCACGTATTTTTCGTCCGGCCGTTTGAGCAGGCCATAGAGTTGGCAGGATGCCTGCCCCTCCACCCAATCCAGCACTTCTTCGATTTCGACGGGCGCGTTGGTGTGCAGGCGCACGGTAACGTGCGAGCGCTGGTTGTGCGCGCCGTATTGCGAGATTTCTTTGGAACACGGGCAAAGGCTGGTAACGGGCACGACAACGTGCAGGCTGCTTTTGGCGGCGCCGTTGCGGATTTCGCAGGAAAGCGACACGTCATAATCCAGCAATGACCGTATGCCGGAAACGGGGGCGGTTTTGGTACGGAAAAACGGGAACGACGCGCTGATTTTCCCTGCGTCCGAATCGAGCCGCGCCAGCATTTTCTCGGTCAATCGCTGCAATTCTGCGGCGGAAAATGCAGCCTGCTGTTCCTCCATCAATGCCACGAAGCGCGACATGTGCGTGCCTTTTTGGTCGGCCGGCAGGAAGACCGTCATGGTCAGCCGCGCCACGGTGGACTGCTCCCCGCTTTGGCTTTGGATGCGGATGGGGAAGCGCAAATCTTTAATCCCGACTTGGTCGATGGGGATATTGCGTAAATCTTGACTGCTCTGCACGTCTGCAATGGCGTTCATGCCGTGTAATTCCTCGTTGTTCATGCCGTGTAATTCCTCGTTGGTGTGTACCAAAGCCCCCGCAGCCGTAACTCTCGATTCTGCAAAGGTTTTGTATGCTGTTAAAAGCAGCCTGCACTTCTTGCTTCCGGCAAATAAGAATGGCTACCGTTTTGAGTACCGCGCAGTATATCACTTCACCGTATTTTGGCATACAATCGCACCGTTTGATTATCTTTAAATGCCAAGTGCAGGCTGCTTTTGCACCGGCACCGCCCAACAGGAGAACCCGCCATGAAATTCGCCACCCAAACCATCCACGCCGCCTACAATCCGGACGAACACAACCGCGCCATCATGCCACCGCTGTACCAAAACAGCATGTTCGTCCAACACGAATTGGGCGAAAACATCCCCCACCGCTATTCGCGCCTGTCCAACCCCACGCGCCAAATATTGGAAGACACCGTGGCGGAACTGGAACACGGCGCGCACGGCTTTGCCTTTTCCAGCGGCATGGCAGCCATCGACTGCATTTTCCGCACCGTCCTGCGCCCCGGCGACACCGTCATCGCCGTGTCCGACATTTACGGCGGCAGCCACGATTTGCTGACCCAAGTGTATGCCGCATGGGGCGTGAACGTGATTTTTGCCGATTTAACGCAACCCGATGCCATCGACAGCCTGCTGGCGGAACACCGCGTCAAACTCGTTTGGCTGGAAACCCCGTCCAATCCGCTGCTCCGATTGGTGGACATCGCCGCCGTGGCCGCCAAAGCCAAAGCACACGGCGCATGGGTCGGCATCGACAACACCTTTGCCACGCCCTATCTGCAAAACCCGCTGGACATGGGCTGCGACATCGTCTTCCATTCCGCCACCAAATACCTGTGCGGCCACTCCGACGTGCTGATGGGCGTGGCAGCCGTGAAAGATGCGGCATTGGGCAAGGAAATGCGCCACATGATGGTGAACACGGGCGCAGTGGCCGGCCCGATGGACTGCTGGCTCGTGCTGCGCGGCATCAAAACGCTGGTCGTCCGCATGAAGCAGCATATGGAAAACGCGCAAATCCTCGCCGAGCGCCTGCAAAACCACCCCGCCGTCGAGCGCGTGTATTACCCCGGCCTGCCCTCGCACGAACACCACGAACTGGCCAAACGGCAAATGCGCGGTTTCGGCGGCGTGGTCAGCATCTGCCTGAAAAACGACAGCCGCGAAGCCGTGAACACCGTTATCAAAAACCTGCACACCGTGCAGCTTTCCAGCAGCCTGGGCGGCGTGGAAAGCTTGGTGAACCACTGCTATTCGCAATCGCACAGCGGCATGGCGCACGATTTAAAAATCGCGCTCGGCATCAAAGTCGGCCTGCTGCGCTTTTCGGTGGGCATCGAAGACATTGACGACATTTATGCCGACATCGACCAAGCCCTGCGTGCCACGCTGTGAATCAAATTGGCCGCCGCAGGTTTATTCATGTGCAGGCTGCTTTCGCCCAACCTTCAAAAGCAGCCTGCACTTTTCCGATGCCATATTTCGGCAACGAAACAGCGTTGCAACGCCGCAGAGTTGTGAATTGTAAAAAAAGCAGCCTGCACCCGCTTATTTGAAAAAAATCTGCGGAAAATCAAATCAAACACAAAAATCTTTACCTAATTTTAAATATTGCTTTAAGTTCTCGAAAAAAATCAGGTAAAATTGCGGAGTTTATATTTAAAGGCACTTTCCACTCACCAGCGCGCAAAGTCTTTGTCCGCAAAAACAATGCGCCAAAAACACTGGATGACTGAATAACATGGATAACAAAGAAATCAATCAAGGACGCCGCCGCTTTTTGACACTTGCCACCGCAGGTGCCGGCGCAATCGCCGCAGCAGGCGTGGCAACACCGTTGGCCGCCAGCTGGTTCCCGTCCGAAAAAGCGAAAGCGGCAGGTGCATCGATCGAAGTCGATGTCAGCAAAATCGAAGCAGGCCAGCTTACCATCGCCGAATGGCGCGGCAAGCCCATTTTCGTGCTGCACCGCACACCGGCTCAGCTGAAAGACCTGCCCTCTCTCGACAGCGCATTGGCAGACCCTGCCAGCACTGCGGATCAGCAACCTGAATACTGCAAAAACCCGACCCGTGCCATTAAAGAAAACATCTGGGTGGCCATCGGTATCTGCACCCACTTGGGCTGCTCGCCCACTTACCGTCCCGATGTCGGTGCGGCAGATTTAGGCGGCGGCTCATGGAAAGGCGGTTTCTTCTGCCCCTGCCACGGCTCCAAATTCGACTTGGCCGGCCGTGTCTACGCAGGCGTTCCTGCACCGACCAATCTGGTCATTCCTCCATACAAATATCTGAATAACAACGTTATTCTAGTTGGCGAAGACTAATTAAGGGGCGCACTATGGAAAACCAAAAAAACAGCAAACTCAAAGCATTGCTGGGCTGGGTGGACGCTCGTTTCCCCCTGACCAAAATGTACAACGAACACGTTGGGCAATACTACGCACCGAAAAATTTCAACTTCTGGTATTTCTTCGGCTCGCTGGCTCTGTTGGTACTTGTCATCCAAATCGTGAGCGGTATTTTCCTGACCATGAACTTCAAGCCCGACGGCACAACCAACGCGCAAAACCTGCCGGTGGCCTTTGCCGCAGTCGAATACATCATGCGCGATGTGTCCGGCGGCTGGATTATCCGCTACATGCACTCCACCGGTGCATCGTTCTTCTTTATCGTGGTATATCTGCACATGTTCCGCGGCCTGATTTACGGCTCGTACAAAAAACCGCGCGAATTGGTGTGGGTATTCGGCTCGCTGATTTTCCTGGCCTTGATGGCGGAAGCCTTCATGGGCTACCTGCTGCCTTGGGGTCAAATGTCGTTCTGGGGCGCACAGGTAATTATTAACCTGTTCGGTGCGATTCCCGTGATCGGCCCCGACCTGTCCACTTGGATTCGCGGCGACTTCAACGTTTCCGATGCCACATTGAACCGCTTCTTCGCATTGCACGTGATTGCCGTGCCTTTGGTATTGATCGGCCTAGTGGTGGCACACTTGATTGCCCTGCACGAAGTCGGCTCGAACAACCCTGACGGCGTGGAAATCAAAAAACTGAAAGACGAAAACGGCATTCCTTTGGACGGCATCCCATTCCATCCTTACTACACCGTAAAAGATATTTTGGGCGTGGTGGTCTTCCTGATTGTCTTCTGTTCCGTTATGTTCTTCGCACCTGAAGGCGGCGGCTACTTCTTGGAAAAACCCAACTTCGACCCGGCCAACCCGATGGTAACGCCGCCGCACATCGCTCCAGTATGGTATTTCACGCCGTTTTACGCGATTCTGCGCGCCATCCCGTCATTCGCCGGCACACAAGTTTGGGGCGTTATCGGCATGGGCGCGGCCGTTATCCTGATTGCACTGCTGCCTTGGCTTGACCGCTCTCCTACCAAATCCGTACGTTATCGCGGCCCGGTATTCAAATTCATGCTGGTACTATTCATCATTTCCTTCATCGGCTTGGGCATCCTGGGTGCGATGGTGGCAAACGATGTGCGTACTTGGGTAGCGCGCGGCCTGTCCGTGGTTTACTTTGCCTTCTTCCTGCTGATGCCGGTGTACACGAAACTGGACAAAGACAAACCTGTTCCGGAACGTGTCACCATGGGAACGACCAAACAAAAAATCCAATTCTTTGTTTATGTCATCATTACCTTTATTGGCGCATACTTGTTTGCAACCAATATTTAACGAGGGCAGTGAAAATGAAAAAAACATTTAAGAACACAATTGCTGCCTTGCTTTTGGTGGCACCTATCAGTTTTGCGGCAGCTTCCGGCGGTGGTGATTACGACCACGCCCCCATCGACCCGCGCGATAAAGTCAGCCTGCAACGCGGCGCACAGATTTTTGTGAACAACTGTCTGTCCTGCCACTCTGCTTCGGCCATGCGTTACAACCGTTTGAAAGACATCGGCCTATCGGAAGACGACATCAAGAAAAATCTGATGTTTACTACCGATAAAGTGGGTGATGTGATGCAAGCGCACATGTCGCCTGCGGACGGTAAAAAATGGTTTGGCGCAGCGCCACCTGATTTGACGCTGATTGCCCGTTCACGCGGCGCGGATTACATCTACTCTTATCTGCGCGGCTTCTACAAAGACCCGACACGCCCGACCGGCTGGAACAACTTAGTATTTGACAAAGTGGGCATGCCGCACGTTTTGTGGGAGCAACAAGGTGTCCGTGCCGTTAAACTGGACGCAAACGGTAAGCCTGTTTTGGATAAGCACGGCAAACCTGTTTTGGTTTGGGAAAGCGCCGGCAAATTGACGCGCATGGCGAAAGACGGCTCTGTCGTTACCACCGAATATGACGAATATGCGCGCGATTTGACCAACTTTATGTCGTATATGGCCGAACCTGCGCAAGTTCAGCGCAAACAAATCGGTTATGTCGTTTTAATGTTCTTGTTGGCGGTATTGCTACCGTTGGCCTACTTCCTGAAAAAAGAATATTGGAAAGACGTACACTAATCCTGTGAAGAAACCGCACCCGAACATTGGCTATCGGGTGCGGTTTTTTATTGCATATTACCGGAGAAAAAAATGCAGGCTGCTTTTAGATAAATTTCAAAAGCAGCCTGCACTTTTTCGTGGCTTTGAATTTTATTTAGACGATGACACACCGCCAGTCACGACCACATTCATCTGTTTGGGCTGAATGTGTTTTTGCCATGCGCGGCGAACATCTTCCGCCGTTACCGCCCGGATTTTTGCCGGATAAGTATCCAGCCAATCGTTCGGCCGGTTGTGCACGGCAACGCCGACCAGCATATGAATCAGCTTGGCATTGCTGTCGAAATTCAGCGGGAAGCTGCCGGTCATATTGTCTTGCGCCTGTTTCAGCTCTTCAGCCGTCGGGCCTTCCGCCACAAATGCCGCCAATACCTGTTGTGCAGCCTGCAATGCTTTTTCGCTGTTTTCGCGCTTGGTAGTGAAGCTGATGGTGAACGGGCCTTTTTGTTCATACGCAACAAAGCTGCTGGTGGCGCCATAGGTATAGCCATGTTTGTCGCGCAACACTTTCATCAAACGGCTGTCGAACCCGCCCGCACCCAATACATAATTGCCCACCATCAATGGGAAATAGTCGGGGTCGTCATATTTCAGCACGGGCAGGCCAATCTTGATGCTGGCCTGCTCGCTGTGTGCGAAAGGCAGCCTACGGACTTTGCCACCTTCCACGTTCACGGGCGGCGTTGCGGCGTGCCGTGCCGCATGTGCGGGCAGCTGCCCCAAGGTTTGCCGCACCAATTTTTCCGCGCCATCACGGTTCACATCGCCCACCAGTAATACGATGGCATTGTCCTGTGCGTAATATTGGCGGTGGAACTGTTCGATGTCGCCAAGCTGCACGGCGCGAATGCTTTGCTCGCTGCGGTTGGCGGATTTGCCGTATGGGTGGCTGCCGTAGTTCAAACGGGTGTATTCGCGCTGGGTCAGATAACCGGGATAGGCTTGCGATTGTTTCAACGACACCACAGCTTGGTTTTGCAGGCGGGTCAAAACGGCAGCATCAAAACGCGGCGCGCTCACGGCCTGCCCGAACAATTTGGCGGTTTCGTCCAATGCATCGGCGCGGCTTAAGCTGCGGAAGCTCATCATGCTGTATTCCGGGCTGCTGCTGCCTTCCATGTGCGTCGATAAATCGGTGGCTTTCTCCATGAACTGTTCTTCGTTCAAATCGGCCGTGCCGCGCAACATCATGGCGGCGGTGGATGAGGCAATGTCGCTTTTGCCTTCGGGTTCGGCCGTGCTGCCTGCGCCTTTGAACACCACGGCATAATCCACAATGGGCAGCTCGTGGCGTTCCACCAAGACGATTTGCGTGCCCGCATCGGTTTGCCAGCGCTGGATGTCCACCGCATAGGCCGATGTGGCAATGCCGGCGGCCAATAACGAAAATACAAGCGTTTTAATGTTCATCTACATTCCTTTCCAATGTGCAGGCTGCTTTTTTCGGCCGCCATGTCAAGCTGGGCAGATTCCAGCCGCGATACACGGCCAACATGCGGATGGCCACAATCAAAATCATGGTGGACACGCTGCGCACCCAACTGTTGGCCCAATCGGCCGGCAGCCATAAATAATACATGCTGCCCAGCAGCGAGGCGGTGATATAAATCTCTTTTTGCAGCACCAGCGGAATCTGGCGGCAAACAATATCGCGCAACACGCCGCCGACAACGGCCGTCATCGCGCCCATCAGCAGCACAATCGGCGCACTCATGCCGCGCGAAATGGCAGCCTGCGCGCCAATCACGGTAAACGCCGCCAATCCGACCGCGTCAAACCAGCGCAACATTTTGTCCACGCGTTTGAAATAATCGTAAAACACCTGCACCAGCACCGAAACGCCGATAATCCAATACAGATAATTCAAATCGTGCAGCCAAAAAATGGGGTGGCGGTTCAACAGCAAATCGCGCAGCGTGCCGCCGCCGACGCTGCCCAAAAATGAAATCATGACCGCGCCGAAAAAATCGAATTTGAGCTGCTGCGCCAACAGGGTTGCCGCAATCGTGCACGCCACCACACCGACAAAATCCAACGTGTAAATAATGATTTGTAACGACGGAAGCTGGTCTAACATAACAGAAATTCCTGTGATTTTTCCAACCGATGATTAAGATTCGGCAACCGCTGTTTTTTTCCGTCGCGGTCTGCGCCTGCGTTTTTTCTTGGGCTCGGCATCCGTTTCGGAAACCGCCTGCACCATTTGTTCCCGCTCGGTACTGCCGGCCGACTGGAACTTCGTCCACCATTGCGCCAATTCCGACAAATCCGGTTCGATGCGGGCGCGCAGGCATAAAAAATCATAAGCGGCACGGAAACGCGCCTGCGCCAACAAACGGAATGCCCGCTGCCCGCGCCGATAGGCAAACAGCGGCTGCAACTGCCATATTTCGCGCATGGTAGCGGAAAACCGTTGCGGCACGCCCCAACCGCGTTCCAATTCTCCGCGCAATTGTATCATTGCCGAATTCATGGCAGCAATGGGCGATTCCCGCGTTTGCGCGTCCTGCCAGCGCGCATTCAGCTCGTCCCAAAACAAGGTAGCCAAAATAAAGCCGACCGAGACTGATTTGCCTTCACGCAAGCGTTCATCTGTTTGAGTTAAGGCTGGCACGCAGATGTGCAGGCTGCCTTTTTCAGCAGCACGCATCATGGCGGTGAGCATGGGGTGGATGGCAACATCCTGCAAACCACATGCCTGAAACTGGCGCAGGCAGCCTGCAGCATGACCCGACAGCAAAATTTTCAGCAATTCGTCAAACAGGCGCGACACCGGTTCGTGCCGCAGCAATACCGCATGAGATGCCAAAGGCGCGGCAGTGGCTTCATCCAGCGTCAAACCCAGCTTGCCCGACAAACGGATGGCGCGCAAAATCCGCACAGGGTCTTCCACATAACGTTCCGCCGCATCGCCAATCATCACCAGCCGCTTGGCACGAATATCCGCCAAACCGTTATGAAAATCGATAATTTGCTGGTTTTGAACATCATAATACAGCGCATTGCAGGTAAAATCGCGCCGAAACGCATCTTGCGCCAACGTGCCATACGCATTATCACGCATAATCCGGCCGCTTTCGTTGTGCTTCACATTGCCACCGCCGCGAAACGTGCTGACTTCAATCGTTTCCGCACCCACCATCACATGCACAATCTGGAAACGCCGCCCGATAATCCGGCTGCGCTTGAACACGCTGCGTACCTGTTCTGGAAGGGCATTGGTGGCCACGTCAAAATCTTTCGGCGTTTTGCCCAGCAGCAAATCACGCACCGCACCACCGACCAGATACGCCTCAAAACCGGCACGGTGCAACCCCGACAGCACTTTCAGCACAGCATGGTTGCGAATCTCCAACGCCATCGGATGGCAGGCAGCCTGCACTTTATCGCCGTGCTCTTTCTTTTTTGGGCTGCGCCATGCCTTCAACCATTTTTTCAACATAAACTTCCTTCGATAATGTGCAGGCTGCTTTTACCTGCTGTGAACGATACCGTTATAAAATCAAAATCGTGTAACGCCGCATAACCATGATTTTGCAACAATACCCGCCAACTGCCAAAACAAACAGGCCGAATACCAAAGTATCCGGCCCGTAAAGCGTGCAAGACACCAACGGTGCCTTTCAACGGCTCAAATTATTTAGGAGCAGATGCAGACAATGCACCTTGAGCTTCAGAAGCAGCAGCTTTCACTTCAGAAGCAGCATCTGCCGCCATTGCTTTAGTCGCAGAAGCAGCTTCATCTACTTTTGCTTGAGCAGAAGAAGCGGCTTCAGTAGCAGCTGCATCGGCAGCAGAAGCAGCAGACGCCATTTCGGCAGCAACTGCAGAAGCAGCGTTAGATACGGCTTGTTCAGTTTTCGCTTTGTCGCCGCAAGCAGCAACGAACAAAGACAACAATGCAGCAATAGCCAAAGATTTTTTCATGGTTTATCCCTCGAAATTGAAATGGAATGTATTTAAAATTTAAATATGTTTCTATTTTTTCAATAGAAAAAAGAAAACACAACAAAAAGCGTTGTGCAATCGGCGAATTCTGCATAATTTTTTTTCAGATTGCAACCTATTTCGCTCAAATCACCAAAGCAACAGCAATATTAAATATATTGAAAAATAAAAATATCTTATTGTTTATAAAAAAAGAAAATAATCTTTGCTTGAGAAATATCCAACCAATAGTCTTTTTTACGGACAAAATTTAACGCGGAGTGTTGCCGTTTTGCAACAATTTGACGCTATATAACGTAGCAACTGTATTTTTCACCCCGTCGGGCAAAAATACCAAAACTCAAATCAAGC
>ERZ773054.226-NODE-226-length-46034-cov-10.391418_pt1 | contig 46034 bp, 58 predicted proteins | sample MGYA00580630_ERZ773054 | MGnify/ENA primary metagenome ERZ773054 (study PRJEB29015, sample SAMEA2737994) | human oral metagenome | biome: human oral; feature: human-associated habitat; material: dental | place: China | collected 2115 ... | reverse complement strand
AGGCTTTAGTTAAGAGAGCGTGTCCAAGGCAAGATATGTTTGTAACGGTTTATGTAATAGGCAAATCAGAATTTTTTAATAGAGAGGTTTTGTATGTATCTTGAGATTAAGGGGCTTTCTAAAAGCTACGGTACTAAGAGTATTATAGAAGATATTGATATTACTATGGATAAGGGGGAGCTTTTGTGCCTTTTGGGCGCATCGGGCTCAGGTAAGAGTACTATATTAAAAGCTATAGGCGGTTTTATAGGAATTGATAAAGGAAGCATATATCTTGACGGGGAGAAGATAAGCGACAAGGAGGCACAGGATAGAGAAGTGTCTACAGTGTTTCAGTCCTACGGACTTTTCCCCCATATGTCCGTAATTGAAAATATTGCCTATGGGCTTAAGTTTAAGGGAATCAAGAAGAAGGAAAGATTAGAAAAGGCGGAGGAATTTCTTGATATTATCAAGCTTTCAGGTTTTGGAAGCAAGAAGATATCAGAGCTTTCTGGAGGGGAGCAGCAAAGAGTGGCTCTTGCCAGAAGTCTTATAGTAAAGCCTAAGCTACTTTTGCTTGACGAGCCTTTAAGTAATATAGATGCCAAGTTAAGGCAGAGTATGAGAAATGAAATAAGAAGTATGCAAAAAGAATTTGCCATAAGCACTATTTTTGTAACCCATGATCAGGAAGAAGCTTTTGAGCTCGCAGACAGAATTATTTACCTTAATAATGGAATTATAGTACAAAACTCAGACCCCAGGAAGCTTTACTTAGAGCCTAAAAGCGAAAAGGTGCTTAAGTTTATAGGTCAGGTAAATATCTGTGACGAGGGTTATGTAAGACCTGAAAAAATAGTACTTTGTGAAAACGGAGAAGAATTTGAGATAATGCATACCATATACAAGGGTGCCTTTACGGAAATTTTGATAAAGAACGAGAAGTATACATTTACAATGCTGGTATTAAACTCTGAGGATAAGGAGTTTAGAGTGGGGGATAAAATAAGAGTAAGGTATAGTTTGAGGAAACTTGCGACTTAGGCTTATGGTGTAAATATATTTGCTGCTATTTGTGCCGCAAGCCGTCGAGGAAATGGGGACTTACATGACTAAGGAATAGAATTTTATTTGTTGGGACACTACGCAGATCATAAAAATAAAACAGCAAATCAAGTGTTACAAGAGTGGGATGCACATGGCATTACTCAAAAAAATATGACAGTTATCCGGGATATCATACAGAACGAATTGAAAATTCCTATGAGGATATTGACAGTTTACTTAATACCGGAAAACACGCATGGTAGTACAGAGATATTTTCCAATGCTAATTAAATGTCAATAAATATATTGACTTTTCTGCTAAATACCATTTGCTAGGAGCAAAAAATGATAAATCTATTTGAATATATTAAAGAATATAAAGAGTTAAATACATTACTCATGCATGAATGTGAGATTTATTTTTATTAGCAAAGTAAAGAAACTGATTTTTTGAGCAATCATGAATTATACACCATGCCATGTGAGGCATTTGCAAAGGATGGCAGCGGCGGAGAGTTTGTTTTTTTTGAATGATGGCAGTATATATGTATAGTTTGAACTTAGGAGTTTATTTATTAAAGATAAAATTCAGGAAAAATTGAGATATAATACTACTGTATTAAAACTATAAAGACCTTGGAGAAGGTCTATAAAAAATACTACTATATCATGTATAAGGAATATAAAATATGTTTTCAAAATTAAAAGAAAATGGCTTAAGTACAGCGGATCTTAAACTTATTGCAATCATTGCAATGACCATAGATCATTTGACTTGGCTGTTTTTTCCGGGATTGCAAAGAGTATGGTATGTGTGCTTACTACATATAATAGGCAGACTTACCGCTCCGATTATGTGGTTTTTTATAGCGGAGGGATCGCATTACACTAAAAATCCTAAAAAATATATCACAAGGTTATTTGTGTTTGCAATTATATCACATTTTGCCTATAGCTTTGCCTTTGGGCTAAATCCTATTCCATTTAAAAGTGGAATTTTTAATCAAACAAGCGTCATTTGGCCTTTGGCTATAGCTGCCGCCTTGATATTTATTGTAAATAACTATAAGCTTTCTTATTGGAAAAATTTTGCATTAATATTGCTTGCGAGTTTAATTTCTTTTCCGTCCGACTGGTCCAGTATTGCAACTATGACATCATTTTACCTTTATAATCACAGAGGAGATTTTAAGAAACAGGTTAGGGATTTTATATTGTTTGGCTTCATATATGCCTTGGTGTATTTTATATTTATAGATAAAGTTTATGGCGTTTTACAATTATTTATCTTCCTCAGTATACCGTTACTTAGTTTATATAACGGCAAGGCAGGGAATAACAGAAATATGAAATGGTTATTTTACATTTACTATCCTGCTCACCTTGTGGTAGTTGGAGTATTAAGACTGTTGTTATACGGAAATGTAAATATTTTATTTTGATGTTAACGGATTGATATTATTTGCAGTATAATATATTATTATTTAATGTAGAGTCAGTAAAATAATATAAATAGCTTAGTAAGCTTAATATAAACACGCCTGTGTTAAATAGTTGTGAGTTAGTAGGGCTAGGACAGCAGGATCAAACATATAAGATAGCAACCTAGGGCATATCAAGCAGAAAGCTCTTTGTCTTATAAAATAGGTAGTTTAGATATATTTAAGTGGAGGGAAAGATTTTGAACTTAAAGCAGGAGTTAGTGATTGTTATTGATTTTGGCGGACAATATAATCAGTTGGTAGCAAGAAGAGTCAGGGAAAATAATGTTTATTGTGAAATTTATTCATACAAGACTGACATCAGTGTAATAAAGGAAAAAAATCCTAAAGGTATAATACTGACCGGCGGTCCTAACAGTTGTTATGAAGAGGGAGCACCAACTTATACAAAAGAACTTTTTGAACTTGGCATACCTGTTTTGGGACTTTGTTACGGTGCTCAACTTATGAGCCATTTGCTTGGAGGCAAGGTGGAAAGGGCTAAAGTAAGAGAATACGGTAAGACAGAAGTTTTAATAGATAAAAAAGATTCAAAGCTTTTTGAAAATGTATCCTCTCCGACTGTATGCTGGATGAGCCATTTTGACTATGTATCCAAGATTCCGGAAAGTTTTGAAATAAGTGCATATACTAAGGACTGTCCGGTGGCAGTATTTGAAAATGAAGAGAAGAAACTTTACGGTATTCAATATCATCCTGAAGTACTGCATACTAAGGACGGCAGCAGGATGATAGGAAATTTTCTTAGAAATGTATGTAAATGTGAATGTAATTGGAAAATGGATGCCTTTGTTGAAACAGAGGTTGAAAAGATAAAAGAAAAGGTAGGAAGTGGAAAGGTACTTTGTGCCTTATCAGGCGGAGTGGATTCATCAGTTGCTGCGGTTTTACTGAGTAAGGCGGTAGGTGAGCAGCTTACCTGTGTATTTGTAGACCATGGCCTACTTCGTAAAAATGAAGCAGATGAAGTGGAAGAGGTGTTTGGGGCAAACGGTCCTTACAAACTTAATTTTATAAGAGTAAATGCACAGGAAAGATTTTATTCAAAGCTTGCCGGAGTATCTGAGCCTGAGGCAAAGCGTAAGATCATAGGTGAGGAGTTTATAAGGGTATTTGAAGAAGAGGCTAAGAAGATAGGTAAGGTGGACTTCTTGGTGCAGGGAACCATTTATCCCGATGTAGTTGAAAGTGGTCTCGGGGGTGAGAGTGTGGTTATCAAATCTCACCATAATGTAGGAGGACTTCCCGACTATGTTGACTTCAAGGAGATAATAGAGCCGCTTAGAGATCTTTTCAAAGATGAGGTAAGAAAGGCGGGGCTTGAACTGGGTATTCCTGAAAGGTTGGTATTCCGCCAGCCATTTCCTGGTCCCGGACTTGGTATCAGAATAATAGGTGAGGTCACAGCAGAGAAAGTAAAAATAGTACAGGATGCCGATGCTATTTACAGAGAAGAGATAAAAAATGCAGGGCTTGATAAGGAACTGGGGCAGTATTTTGCAGCCCTTACCAATATGCGAAGCGTAGGTGTTATGGGAGATGAGAGAACCTATGACTATGCGGTGGCACTTAGAGCGGTAAATACGGTTGACTTTATGACGGCAGAAGCGGCTGAAATACCTTGGGAAGTACTTAAGAAAGTAACAAGTAGGATTATTAATGAGGTAAGCCATGTTAATAGGGTAATGTATGATATAACAAGTAAGCCGCCGGGAACGATTGAGCTGGAATAGTTAAAAACAGGCTGTAAAGCCTTATAAATGAAAAAGCCTATTAATCCCCCCATCTGAGATGGGGGGAACCGGCAAAGCCGTAGTGTTGCGTAGAGTACTAAAAAACTTCCTATCCTGTCAAGCCTAAATCCATTGATTTTACCGGCTTTGACTATTTTTATTTACCTCAAAACAAAAGCCGGAAGTGATGGATATTGTAGTATCATGTACCGAATAACTTATAAAAAGGTTCAGTTAATAAAGTATCCTTTTTGCGCTTTATTAAGGCTGTTTTTCCTCTGATCAACTATGATGATGAACCTTCCATGTCTAAGGGGATCGTGTTCTAACTTCCTTCGTCCCATCTACTATACACTGAGTGCCGGTCATACTCCCGTACAGGGTCTTGCCCTACAGTAAAAATTGTTGCCGGATACAGCTCTTGTTTTTATGTTTGATTGTTACTGACCTACTTTTTACTGCTATGGTACCGATTCGTTCAGTGGATGCTATACAATTACAGCACTCTGTTGGTCTTTTTGTGGATGTTGCCAATTCTTCTGAATTTCCTTAACATCATCAAAGCTACTGATATCACCTATTTCTGTCAGTATTCCGAACAGTATACTCTCTCCATGCCGCTTATTGACAGTATGTTCTCTGCATACGGTATTTCCCTGTATTTATTGTGTAAAGCACTTTCAATAGCTATAAGCTGCTCATCAAGCTTAAATTTGCATCACGCCGGATGTTTCTTATTCAGTTCTTCCTGTGATAAAAGATTAATTGACCGATGTTTTAAATTTACTTGCTTTTCTTGTTTTAACATTCATCTTAAATACCTCTTGTGTTTTTAGATTTTACCAACTGTCGGGTCAGTAATAATCTAAATTTACTTGAGGTATTCTTTTTGGTCAATTCCTAAAGTATACAGGAAGCTCCTTCTATCAGTGATCTTAGTTTATATAGATTTTTTAGTGAATCTATCTTCAAGTCAGTAATATTATCTGATTTTATAATCATATGAGCTCCTCCTCTTTGGCTCATCTATAATAACACTTGTATATTTTTATTTAATACTATTTGCATATAAATAATTATAACTTTATATTAAGTTGTGTTTTCGTTATTTTATGTGGTATAGTTGAAATAATTTTGGAGGTGCTATATGAGTGTTTCTTATAAAAAATTATGGATTCATTTAATAGAAAAGAATATGAAAAGAACCGACCTAATCAAGCTAACAGGAATTACCTCAAATACTTTAGCAAATATGGGCAAAAACGAATATATATCTATGAAAAACCTAGAAAAAATATGTAAAGCAATGAATATGACTCCAAGTGAAATATTGGAATTTGTGGAGGATTAGAGCATGAAAGATGAGAATACTTTAATACCTATAGATGAAACAAGCATTACAAATCTGATCTATACCATTCGTGGGAAACAGGTGATGCTTGATAGTGACTTGGCGGCTTTGTACCAAGTTGAAACGAAGCATTTAAATAGACAGCGAAGCAGAAATTCTGACAGATTTCCGGAGGATTTTTGTTTTCAATTGATGAAAGAAGAATATGATTTTTTGAGGTGCCAAAATGTCACCTCAAAAAATGAAGAAGGTTCAGGCGGTAGAAGATATATGCCATATATGTTTACTGAACAAGGAATTGCGATGATTTCCGCAGTTCTTAAAAGTGATGTTGCAACGAAAGTAAGCGTAAATATAATGAGAGCTTTCGTTGAGATGAGGAAATTCGTTCTTTCCAATAGAGAAATGTTTGCTCGCCTTGATAGAGTAGAGCTAAAACAGCTGGAAACAGACAAGAAACTCGAAGAAGTATTCAATTATATTGCGAGCAATACAGAGGTAAAACAAAAGATTTTTTTTTGATGGTCAAATCTATGATGCCTTCAGTTTTATTGTAGATCTAATTGGAAAAGCACAGAAAAAGCTAATTTTGATTGATAATTATGTGGATGTAAATACCCTTAACTTACTCTGTAAGAAAAAAACGGGTGTGTATGTACTGATTGCAACAGCAGGAAAAGGGAGATTGTCAACAAAAGATATCAATAAGTTTAATGATCAATACCCAAAATTAAATGTGAAAACTACCACGGATTTTCATGATCGTTTTTTGGTTATAGATGACCAAGAAGTCTATTTGATTGGTGCATCTATAAAAGATGCCGGCAAGAAGAGTTTTGCGATAACAAAGATTGAATATGGAAAAATAGTTCAGGATTTGATTAATAAAGTGAGGTAGGAGGAGTAATAATTAAAGACAATATCACATATAACAAGAGTGTGAAACCGAACAGTAGGGAAATAGAAGTTTTAAAAAATACTTTTCCGCAGTATTTTGATAAAGACGGAAATTTTTATTAGGGTGTGGCTTAAAACTTAAAATTGCACAATACTTTATTTTTTTGTTGAAATATAAAAAACAAAGTATTGGATATTACAGTCATGGGACAAAACACTATGAAATGTCAGATGAACAAAGGGAACAAATTAAGGATTTATTTCCAAAATCCCAAACCAATCGTCCGCCTACAGATAACAGGCTGATGCTTAATATTTTGTTTGGCTTGCAAGAAGCGGTTCTGCATGGCGTGATTTACCTGAACGCTTCGGTTCTTGGAAAACAGTATACAGTCGTTTTTGTAAATGGCGTGATGATGACACGCTGTTTAACATATTCCATGCTCTGAATGCTGAGGCTGATTATGAAAATCTCAGTATTGACTCTACGAGTGTCAAAGCCCATCGGCACAGTGCAGGTGCTAAAAAGGGGCTGTAAATTACGAAGTAAATCAACATATCGGAAGGAGTCGTGGAGGTAATACAACCAAAATTCATGCTATAGTTGACGGTTTGGGTAATCCCATATATTTTGCACTGACTGCCGGAAGCGAACATGATTGTGTTTGTGTTTTGAATCTATTATCACAAGTTGACATTGAAGGCAGTAATAACCTTGCTGACAAAGCATATGGAAGTTTAAAAATAAGGGAATATATTACCTCCCAAAAAGTTTCTTATACTATCCCACCAAAATCAAATGCAAAAGAACAGTGGGAATACGATAACCGGCTTTATATAGAACGCCATTTGATAGAATGTTTTTTTCAATAAGATAAAACATTTCCGTAAGTTGGCAACAAGGTATGATAAGTTGGCAACATCTTTTCTTGCCTTTATTTACTGTGCAGCAATATTTATTTTGTGCAAATAGTATAGTCTGTTATAGTTTTAAGACACACCCTAGTAAAAACTAAAATACAACTAAAAGTATACATAAAATACAACTAAAAGTACTATTTTTAGACTTACTATTTCTATAAATATATGTTAGTATATAGGCAAGAAATAAAACATAGAAAATGTTTTATAAGACCGCAGCTAGAATATGTAACTACTAAAAATCATCAGTTTTACCATAAAAAAGCACATCTTGAAATTTCTAATATATTTCTTTGTGAAAGCTATAGTACGCCAGTCAAGCATACTATAGCTTTTTTCATACAAGTAGATAATAACTAAGGGCTATTAATGATAACTGTATTTATCGGACAGCCCCTGCGATTTGCCTGCTATATACAACACATCAAGGCATTAATGATACTTGTATTCATAGACAGCCTGATTTTATTTAGTCTGAGTAGTTGATTGTTTATAATAAAACTCAAAACACAAAAAACAACTAAAAGTACTACAAAAAACAACTAAAAGTACTATTTTCAGACTTACTATTTCTATAAATATATGTTAGTATATAGGCAGGAAATAAAACATAGAAATTGTTTTATAAGACCGCAGCCGGAATATGTAACTACTAAAAACCGTCAGTTTTATTATAAAAAAGCATATCTTGAAATTTCTAATATATTTCTTTATGGGAGCTATGGTATGCCGCTCGGGCATATTATAGCTCTTTTGCTTTAGGCAAATACCTACCAAAAAGCCATACGATTTTCAACGATAGGTATCTATATTATCTTTTTTATAGAAATTGGAAATATGTAAGTCTCTTTTTTATGGATACGATAAGTGACTTTATTACTTTTTTTGAGTATCAGGAAATAAGAAAACCTTTTTTATAGATATAAGAGCCTGCTTTACTATTCGTTTTGGAGTAGATAAGTATATTTTTAACAAATTATTTAATACATCTTTTTAGATAGGGGGTGGAAAACATAATTAATCCTAAGTGTGGAGCAGCGGAAAATAAAAGACCGATATTGTTAGACTATACTAAGCATGATATTATTAATACATAAGTTAGTGCTTGCATATATTAAAAGCGGGCGGAGCCTATGTTACTTATATTTTCCGCTCTTTTTGTAGCAATTGTAAAGTCCATTGCTATTCTCCAAACATGAGACAAAAGATAAAGGAAGAATGAAAAATGAAATCATTAAAAACGGTTCCGGTATATATTTTCTTATTTATTATACTTTGCATATCAGGTTGTGTTAAAAAAAGCGAGCAAATCTACGGCTTAACTATAGATGACAGCTGGTATGAGTCCGTAAGAATAGAAGAGGTAGTCCTGTCTTTGGAAAATCTAAGAGTAAAGCCTACTGTAAGGGTGGTGATGTCGGCGGATACCAAGCCGAGGGAGTATGCGGACTTATTTGAAAAGCTACACAAAGTCGCCTATATTATGGCTGAGCCGGTTGACTCTTATGAGATGAATTTATACAAGGATGTAGAAAGTTATAAGAAAAGATTTGAAGAGTCTAAAAAGTACCTGGGAGACTATGTGGATATATGGGAGATAGGAAATGAGGTAAATGGACTTGATTGGATCAGGGAAGACAGCGAATTTATAGTAGAAAAAATAAAGGCGGCATACGAAGTGGTAGAAGGTGATAAAGCGAAGGTTGCGATAACATTTTACTATGAAAATCCTGAATATAACAAAGATATGTTCGAGTGGATAAGGATGTATGTACCTAAGGATTTAATGGAAAATACAGACTATAGTCTAATCAGTTATTATGAGGATGATAATGAGGGCTATGAGCCTGATTGGAAGGAGGTATTTGCAGAGTTTGAAAAACTTTTTACAAATGCCAAGATTGGTATAGGGGAGTGTGGAAATACGGCAAGTACTGCGGATGATGAGAGTAAGATAAGCATGATCGACAAGTATTATAAAATGCCCAAATACACAGACAACTATATAGGCGGCTACTTTTGGTGGAACTATGTTAAAGACTGCATAGGAGAGGAGAAAGATAGAGTATACAAGGCAATTTATAATAACTTTAGGTGATTGGAATCAATAAGTTGTAAACTGAGTAAGAGTATGATAATACTTTATATAACGGTATTAAAATTATTTACAAGCTTTGTTTGATTGTGATCTGTCTTAAAACTTAAAATTGTAAAATACTCTGTTTATTGAGTCTGTAAGTTGTTTATGAAAATTTTAGTGTATGTTATACCGGTATTAAACTATTATAATGCAGATTGCATTTATTAAAAGTTTGGCAATATTGATTTTATACAGTCAGTTGCAGTTTTAAGATCTGTTCAGGGTAATATAAAAATTATACTTGATTTTTCTTTACAAAGATGTATAATTATAACAAGATTACAACTTTTATGCATAATAAATGCATAATTATAAGGAGGAGTATTATGAAGAAAAACATTATATCAGCTATTGTACTAAGTTCCATGCTTTTATTGGCAGCTTGTTCGGGTTCAAGTAATGAGTCTGCAACTCAGGCGGCAGATGCAGGAGCGGTAAGCTCAGAGGCTGCGGCAGATCAAACTACGGCAGCAGGTGAAAGTGCAGGAAGTGCAGCGGCAGGTGAGCTTAAACTTGTGGAGGCAGGAAAACTTATAGTTTCAACCAATGCGGAGTTTCCTCCATACGAGTATTATGATGCCAATGAGATCGTGGGCATAGATGTAGAAATAGCCAAGGCAATAGCCGATAAGATGGGCTTGGAACTTGAAGTAAAGGACGGAGCTTTTGATGCCATAATAGCGGAAGTTGTATCAGGTAAGGCTGATGTCGGTATAGCAGGTATGACCGCAACAGATGAGCGTAAGCAAAATGTTGATTTCAGTGATTCGTATGCTACCGGTACACAGGTTATAATAGTAAAAGAAGGTTCCGAGATAAAGTCAGCGGCAGATTTGGAAGGAAAGAGCATAGGAGTTCAGCTTGGAACTACCGGAGATATAATGGCAACAGATGTAAAGGATTCCAAGGTAGAACAATACAACAAGGGAATGGATGCAGTTCAGGCACTTTCTCAGGGAAAAATAGATGCGGTTATTATAGATAATGAACCTGCAAAGTTTTATGAAAAGGAAGTAAGCGGGCTTAAGATACTTGATGAGGCATTTGCAGTTGAAGAATATGCAATAGCTCTTAAAAAGGGCAATACCGAACTTCAGACCAAGATCAACGAAACACTTAAGGAACTTAAGGCAGAGGGTAAGATAGACGAAATTATAGCAAAATACATTAAGGCTAAATAAGTTATTAAGTAAATGGGGTTGTTGCATACACTAAGATATGCGCAGCTCCATAACTATGTAGCCGAAAAATAACTCTGCATTGTTGTGTAAGGCTGTTAAGCACTTGATTTGTAGCCGAGAGCACTTTAAGCTATTCGGTACTTGAAGACTAATTAAAGAAACAGGTATCTGAAAAAAGATGAAAGCTCCGATCACTTATATAAATGATACGGAATTTATTAGTAAAGCAAGGTACTTAAAGATTAGTCGGCGGAGTATGCTCCGGCTCGTATCTGAAAAAACGCTGAAGGCTCCGATCATATATATAAATATTGCAGAAGTTATTAATAAAGAAAGGAAAATTATGTGGTTGCAGAATTTTAGGGATGCATTTGTACTGAACTTTATAAAAGATGACAGATGGAAGTACCTTACAGAAGGTCTTTATGTAACTTTATTGATTACCATTTTTGCCGTTTTTATGGGTCTTTTTTTGGGCTTTATAGTCGCTATGATAAGAAGTACTTATCAAAACACCGGAAAGCTTAAATTTCTGAATGCCTTGTCAGTAGTATATCTTACCGTTATAAGAGGAACTCCGGTCTTGGTACAGCTTATGATCATATATTATGTAATATTTTCAAGCGGAAATGTAAATAAAATCATCGTAGCAATACTTGCATTCGGCATTAATTCGGGGGCTTATCAGGCGGAGATATTTCGTGCGGGAATCAATGCCGTACCGAAGGGGCAGTTTGAAGCGGGCAGAAGTCTTGGATTTAATTACTATCAAACCATGGGCAATATTATTATGCCTCAGGCATTTAAGAATATTTTACCGGCACTCGGCAATGAATTTATAGTACTTGTAAAAGAGACTTCCGTAGCCGGATACATAGCTTTGGTGGACATTACCAAGGCGGGAGATATTATAAGAAGCAGAACCTACTCGGCTTTTATGCCGCTTTTGGCAGTGGCTTTAATATATTTGGTAATAGTAATGGGGCTTACTTACCTGATAAATTTATTGGAAAGGTGGCTTAGAAGAAGTGCAAGATAGAGAAAATTTATATAACGAAACTAATGCATCTAATGACGCAAATGTGCTTATAAGAGTTGAGAATCTATATAAAAATTTTGAAGATAAAGAGGTCTTAAAAAAGATAAGCCTCAATGTGTATAAAGGTGATGTAATTTGTCTTGTAGGACCTTCCGGCTCAGGAAAATCAACCTTTTTAAGATGCTTAAACAGACTTGAAGAGCCCAGCGGAGGGAAGATATACTTCGAGGGAGTTGACATTTGCGACAAAAAGACAGATATTGACCTGCACAGGCAAAAAATGGGAATGGTTTTCCAACAATTCAACCTCTTTCCACACATGACGGTACTTAAAAATATGATAATAGCCCCGATACAGCTGCAATGGAAAACGAGATCGGAGGCGGAGGAGTATGCCATATCTTTACTTAAAAAAGTAGGACTTGAGGATAGAGCATGGGCATATCCTCAGGAACTTTCAGGAGGGCAGCAGCAGCGTATAGCCATAGTAAGGGCGCTTTGTATGAAACCTGATGTAATGCTTTTTGACGAGCCGACCTCAGCGCTTGATCCTGAGATGGTTGGAGAAGTACTTACAGTTATGAAGGACTTGGCACAGCAGAACATGACCATGGTAGTGGTTACCCATGAGATGGGATTTGCAAGGGAAGTTGCCAACAGGGTAGTGTTCCTTGACGGCGGCGAATTTGTAGAGGAGGCTGCGCCTGAGGAGTTCTTTGAAAATCCGAAGAGTGAAAGACTTAAAAACTTCCTAAGTAAGGTACTTTAGAAGATTGGATAAAAGAACTAAGTGTAAAGTGCATCAAATATATAAAAAAATAAAGTAGGGCAGCAGTAGACCGGCGTGATAACTGCTGCCTTTTATTCCAGTATATCCATATCCATATCACATAAAAGCCGGTTTAGTTTTTGTAAACCTATACCTTTATTGACTGCATTTATTATAACACTGTCTCTGATATGCCTTGGATACAGTATACCGCAATTTGCCAAGGTAAGTACTTTTTGTATTTCATCAAAATTTATTTTCATGGCAACACAAAGAGCCAGAAGTTTGTCTCTGGAAGGTTTTTCTTTGGTTCCGTTAAATATCTGATATCCATAACTTGATTGTAGGTTGGATGTTTTAATAACCTCAGCCTTTGTTAATTTGTATTTTTCTAAAAGCCTTTCAAGCTCCTCATATAAGGATTTAGTCTCAAGTTCCTCTGTATTGTCTTTGATATAATTCTTTATATTCTTTTCGTTGGCAAGTATTTTAAGTAATTCAGTCGTAGTCTTCTTTTTCATATTGTTCTCTATGAATTTTATTAGTAAGTTACTGACATTTGTCTATGTCATGAATAAATTTGCTCAAAGTACAATTATAAAATAAAACAATATTTATATCAATAAGCATAATATTTTTTTAAATATGATTTACAAAAAATAGTTTAAAGTTTAAACTAAGGACTATGAATTATTGTATTAAGAGGGGGCAGCATGCTTTTTAACGGTGCGTACTACAAGGAAATAGGGCTTTTAGGAGAAGATGAAAAAACTGCAATGAAATTAGTAAGGAATGAAGAAGGAAATACCTTACTTTGTAAAAGAATAGACTCTTCACTTCTTCCCATTTACAGAAAGCTTATTAATGTAGAACATGAAAATATAGTAACAGTGTACGGCATTACCAAGGATGAATATGGAATACTTGTGGTAATGGAGTATTTTCCGTCAAAAACCTTGGAAGAAAAGATGCTTGAAAACGGAATATTTTCCATAAGAGATATGAAAAGTGTAATTTTGCAAATAGCCAAGGGAGTAAGTACCATACATGATCTTGGAATAGTACATAGGGACTTGTCAGCTAATAATATACTTATAGACAAAAACGGAAGGGTTAAAATTACAGACTTCGGAATAGCCAGAATGTATGATAAAGATAAAAATGCCGATACAAGGATTCTGGGAACTCATGGCTATGCCGCACCTGAACAGTTCGGATTTATTCAAACGGACAGAAAGGCGGATGTGTATGCGATAGGAGTTTTGATGAATGTTATGTTAAGCGGTAAAATGCCTAATGAAAAGCTTTATAAAGGTGATTCCAAGCTTATGGATATAATACAAAGGTGTACTTCGATGAAACCTTCCGAACGCTACGAAGTAGAAGAGATAGTTGATTTGCTGGGATATAAGATTAGTAATATAAGTATACTGAAAAGACGAATAATAAAGAGTATACCGGGCTTTAGATCAGGAAATAAGGTAAAGATGACTTTAGCAATAATAGAATACTTGTATATGACTTATATTTATTTTGCTTTTGGAATAGCAGGTATTCTTAAAAAACAGATGTTTGGAATAATTTCTTTTTTAGGATTTTTAGGTGCAACTTTAGGTTTAGGCTACTTTGTAGGAAGTTTTAGTAAAGTTGCATATAAATTACATGCAGATAAGGGTGTTCGTAAATTTTTTCTTATTGTTGCATATATTATCATAGGATATGTTATTCTTTATATCAGTATTGAAAATATTTCTTCATAGTGTGCTGGCAGCATACCAAAATAAAACTTATAAGGGCTATAATGGCTAAAGCTGATCTACAACTTCAGCAAGAGCTGTTATAGCCTTTATGTATTTTTCGTACTGCACTCTGCCTGATTTCTTTGCCTCAGAAAGAATGTTGAGTATATTGGTATCAGAGCTTGGCAGGGAGTCTTTAAGTAAATAATCGGCACTTAAAGAAAAGGCAGAGCATATTGAAATAAAGGTATTAAGAGACATAATTTTAACCCCTCTTTCAATATTACTGTAAAAAGAAGGGGATAAGCCGCAAAGTTCGGCAGCAGCCTCTTGAGAAATTCCCATATTAACACGGGCTTTCTTGATTCTTCGTCCTATTTCAACATAATTAAGCTCTTTCAACTAAACACCTCGTAAAATACATTTTAAGATTATTTTACAAAAACTAAAAAAAATCTCTATATTCCATAAGAATTATTATTGCCTAAAAGAATAAGTTAAGGTATAATACGAAAAAGTTAATATATATATAATATATTGAAAATAAAGTACAAAAATTTAAAGAAAGGAGATTTATGAAAAATTGCCCTAAATGTGGAGTTGATCTAAATGGTAGTATAAATTTCTGCCAACAGTGTGGATTAAAATTAAATTTACCTTTAGAAAAAGAACTTACTTCTGGTTATGAAATGAATAAAAAGAGTATAAAGATAAGTTCTAAACAAGAACTGTTAGAGTATGTCTTTGGTAACAATAAAAAAGAAGTGTTAGAAAAAGCAAAAAGAAATGAGTTTTTAAATGATTATATTAATCCTAGAAGACTAAGGAGAAGTATTGATTTATCTTATTTTTGTGCAGATATGGTAACAGAGGCAGTTGAGCGCATCAATAAATCAGTTGAAAGTTATATGTTTTCTTTTGAAGATGGTAAAAATTTAAAATTATTAAATGAAATATTAGAATACCAGAAAATTTCACTGGAAAATGAAACTCCTCTTTTATATTTTGCGGCACCTGTATTTTGGTACAAAATTTATAAAAGAGGAACATTAGTAACTACTGAAAATATTTACATCAACGGTAAGCGTAAGTTGAATATAAATAATATTAAAAATGTTTTTGAAAATAAAATTGAGTATTTAACTGGGTTTCGAAGTTTCAGTAATTATGAAGTGGAATTTGATTCAACTAATAAAGAAATGAGACGCTGGGGATTGGATTATTGTCTTTATACTATTGTATTGTTAATTCAAGCATATCATTATCTAGGGATGAATCAGAAAACATTTAGGATAATGATGAGTTATAACCAAATCTATTATGAGCCATATAAAGATATTCAGACAATTATATTAAATTAGGTTGTATAGGAGTTAATGTTATGAAGTTTTGTTCTAATTGTGGTTGTGAGCTAATGGAAAATGCAAGATTTTGTACAGTATGTGGAATTAAAGTACTTACACAAAATACAAGCATCTCTAAGTGCAATTCAAAGATATATAGTAAAAATAATGAGTGTTTTAAGTTTTCAAATATGTTGTTTGGAAAAGATATTAAATTAGTGTTAGCAGCTACAAATTCAAGCGTCTTTATTAAATATTGCTTGGAAAATGATCCTAAGTATATAGATGTTCGTTACCTTGTAGATAAGATTGTGAATATTTGTAAGAATATGGTGGGATTTTTTGATGCAGCTCATGTTAATAGTTTAGTTTCTTCGCTTGTTGATTTAATGGAGTCGAGTTATATTTCTGATTTCGAAAATGAAAACAATATAAGTATTTATGGAGTGCCACTTGTAATGCTCACAGGAACAGGGATATCCTATAAAAAACAATTAAATAAAGCTATTGTAATTAGTACAGAAACTGTTTATGTAACAGAGGAAAAGTGCTTAATAAAAATACTGGATATTTTCGATATAACAGAAAAAGATATAGTGTTTATAGGAGGGAGGTGTCCTCATCGGTTAGATAAATTTAACGAAAAAACTAAGTTGTTATTCATAGATTTATTTAGAGTTTTGGTTATAGTTATTCAATATTATTATTATGTAGGAAGTGATAAAAAATGTTCCAAAATGATTCATGGTAAGAATATAGAACTAGGTGAACCTTTAGAGGAAATAAGGCTATATGGTGAATCGGGTGTAAAGGAATTTGTAAGGCAAAATAATATTAAAGTATAGTGTATTAGAAGATATTAATGGATTAATAAATAATGGTTGTAGATAGGTGGAGATGACATCAAGAGCCTAAGAGGTTGATTATGTTTCAGACAATTTTATTAATAATATGTTTGTATATAGGTAAAGTTATAGTAGATAAAGTTACAAGAAGAATGATAATGCCGATGCCGACTTATATATTGGTAGTTTTATTGACGGGTATGGCAATTTGTGGGACTATATTAAGTGCATTTTCTCCTAAAAAAGATAAAACAGTTAAACAAACAACTGTTGAAGAAATGAGAGAAAATGAAGAACCATATAGTTCTGATAACAATGTAGAAGATGAAGAAGTAGACAGTATGGGAGATTATTTTGTATTTCCAGATAGTGATAAAAGATATCTTACAGAAGAAGATGTGCATGAAATGGATGCAAGTTATGTAAGGTTAGGGCTTAACGAAATCTACGCAAGGCATGGGAGAAAGTTTAATGATACAGAGTTACAAAATTATTTCAGTTCTCAGGCGTGGTATACACCTGAATATACACCTGACGAATTTAGCGCTATAGAAGGCAGCGTATTTAATGAGTATGAAAAAGCTAATGTGGAGTTTTTAGCGGATTTAATAAAATAATAGATATGTTTTTATGATTAGGGGAATATTATGAAAAATATGCAAGTACTGGTGGGTGCTGCCTTGTTGGTATGGTTGTTTATACTTATTTTTAGTATATTGTATTGTGTAAAATCCAACTCTTACAAAAAATCTATATTTAATACAGTACCGATATTTGTTGCATTAATTGTTAGTGGCATTTTAGCTTTGGCAATATATAAACCTAAATATATATTATATGATGCATATTTAATAGCATGGGTATTTATGGCTATTATAACTTATATTGTACTTATAATACCTATGCCTGTTTCAGTGTTGATATATTTAGCTATTGAGAAATGTTTTAAATTAAAGACTCGCTTAAGTAAGATTTTAGTATCAGCATTTGTTGTTGCACCGATAATGATTATTTTTGTTGCTTCTATATTTATTCCTATAGGAGAAAGGATTATCGCATTGGTAGATTTATTAGTGGGGAAATTACCATTTTAATAAGACTATAAGGTTTAGAAGCTTTGAAGGAAATTATTATAAAACTCAAGACGGTTTTGAAAGTTAGTTTTTTATTAAAGTCAAAGTCATCATTTACCACGCAAAAGCCCTAGAAAGTAAAAGTCTAAGGGCTTTTTTGTTGTAAAAAGATGATAAGGTTAATAGGTGGGCTTATAGTATAATTTATAAAATTTAAGTTAAGATGTAAAAATACAAATCATATATACAGCAGCAAAAATATTACAAATAAAGTTGTTACAATCTTTAATAGAGTAACCATAGTAAAAAAACACTAAAAAAGAGCGAAAAACACTATAAAGAATTGTTGTATTATTATATAATATAAAAACATACATACAAATATTTATAAACAAGTCTGAATTTTTGCTGTTACTTTTGATAATATTGTAGGGGGGAATACTATGGGAAGGGCTTACAAGGTTATATGTGCGGTAAATATAGTGTTTTTATGTATAGTATTTTTGGCTATGGGGGGGATACCTACAGATGGTGAGGATATAATACTTATATTTTCCTGTTTATACTTTCCTTTTTTATTTCCTATTTTAATATCCATTATAGCCATATGCAACGCCAAGACTCTTCACAATTTAGAGAAGATAAGAGGACTTGTAAAACGCAGCCTGATTTATAATTTACTGATAGTTCCTGCAGTATGGTGGATAGTTAGATATCGTAACTTCTATTTGGTATTATCCGCCTTCGTTATTATTGTAAAAGTCGAGTTTGTTTCTTTAATTATTAATATAGCTTTTTTGGTACATATAAATAAACAATATAAAGAGCTGATAGATAAAAGTGATGACGAGGTGAAACAGCCTACAGGAAAAATTTATAAATATAAGGAAGTAAAAATTTTATTGACACTTATACTGTCATCGTTAGCTATAATATTTGCATACAGATACAATGTAAAACTGACACTTGTAAAAGATATAGAAAAAGAGCCGCCTATAATATTTTCTGCTAATTTAACTGGAAGTGATAAAGGTACATTTATCTATAACCTTGGTAATGAGGACTTGATAAAGGTTTCTGATCATATTTTTAAATCGCTGTCATACAACGAAGATAGGACCAAGATAGTGGGAGTTATAGAGGAAGAAGAGGGCTTTAACGGTATAGCCGAGCTTACCTTATTGATAATTCATTTAAGGAAGTGCTCAGTGTAGAAGAGCTTAATGAATTTGGTAAAAATAATGAGCTTTATATTTTCGATACATCAGATGGTTATTGGAACACAGGTGACAGGATAAGGACTCCGAAGTACTATAAAGATTCCTATACATTTATATATGATAGTAACATTTGTATGCTTTCCGATAAGCAGGGGGTTAAGAATATTGAAATTATAAGAAAAAAAGATGAATCCAAGTTATATTCTTACTATATTGATGAAAATAATGAAAATATATTGTATCTTGAAAAATATGAATATGAAAAAAATAAACCCAAGATAGTGATAGTGAAAGAGAATACAGCTGATAAAAGTGTAGAGGTTATAACACAGAGAAGTAAAGGTACTTATGAAAAGGATAATATTGACGGTTTGATGGAAATACCGGATGGTATAGGAGAGTTGTTCTATTATAAGTCTCCATATATATCCGCCTATAATTTGGAATCAGGTTTAAAAAATAAGCTGATAAGACATAACCTTTTTGTTAAAAATATGCTTGATATAAAATTATCTAAGGATAAACAGTATTTATTTTATACAATAGTAGAAGAGGATGTGTTTTACTTAAGTGATTACAGATATACATTTTGCGTAGTTGACCTAAAAAATGGATTACGAGCAAGTTTAAAACGCTGGTATGTAAAGGACAGTTTTTACGGTTTTGACTGGTAGAAAGATACTGTCAATCAATTATCTTATGTAATTTACTGAGCAATCAATTTGAAAGATTAGAGTGAAAACTAATTTTGTAACTCATATACTGATAATCAAGTAAAAGAACTTTGACCTTTGGTGTAAAAATTACTTTAGTAATTACTTAAAATTTAATTTTGTAACTAAGTTGTAGGCTTGACTTGATTTAAGGTGGCGTAAAGCATTTGCTGTATTAAAAGAATTGTCGACATAAGATAGATCTAAAATGTAAGGGGATAGACAAAGACCGTATAATAAGGCTAAGAATGGAAATAATAGGAATAATCCGCAAGAAATATTATAATATAATAAACTTAAAAATAAAGGTCGACAAAAAGTACCTTTCTAAGTCTGTAAATATGTGGTATTATAGGGGAAGGATTAGAATAAAACCAGATTGGAATGTAAAGTCATACAGGCTATCCATAACCCCATTCACGCCGAGATTATATTAGAATAAAACCAGATTGGAATGTAAAGGCTATGGTCTTTGTGAATTGATATAGCATGATGGACATTAAAATAAAACCAGATTGGAATGTAAAGTACTAAATTACTATAAAGAAAATGATAGAGACATGCATTAGAATAAAACCAGATTGGAATGTAAAGAGTTCTCTTAATCTATCTTCAACCTTTTTAGAGTCATCATTAGAATAAAACCAGATTGGAATGTAAAGAGAAAGGCAGAATATAAACAGGGATATCAGGAATAATTAGAATAAAACCAGATTGGAATGTAAAGTTCAGAGTTTCGACAAAATCGATCCTTGCGAATAGTATTAGAATAAAACCAGATTGGAATGTAAAGTTCATACCAAGGAGATAGAAATGCTCTACACATAATTATTAGAATAAAACCAGATTGGAATGTAAAGTGGTGTGCAATGTTTGTGTGTTGGTGTCTTGAAAGATTAGAATAAAACCAGATTGGAATGTAAAGGCATTAGCATGAAAAGCTTTATTGAAATTATATTCGATTAGAATAAAACCAGATTGGAATGTAAAGTTACCAGTCAACGAAGTTACAGCCGCTGCATTTATATTAGAATAAAACCAGATTGGAATGTAAAGAAATAAAAAGATTGTTGATAGGTCATTATAGCGTCATTAGAATAAAACCAGATTGGAATGTAAAGTGTGGAACGCATTATAACTATTCTACATGGAACATATTAGAATAAAACCAGATTGGAATGTAAAGGGGGATACTCCCTTTTAAATTCGCACCCGCACTTAATTAGAATAAAACCAGATTGGAATGTAAAGCAAAGTACATGATAATACAAGTGCTTTTTAGAACAATTAGAATAAAACCAGATTGGAATGTAAAGTACGACAATGTTAAATATATAGTTTTTGACGAGTTCTTGCATTAGAATAAAACCAGATTGGAATGTAAAGTAGTTTAATGAAATGCTGATGCTCGAAATTCTCTCCATTAGAATAAAACCAAATTGGAATGTAAAGACCGGTGGCGTCAGCATTTGAGATACTCCTACTCCATTAGAATAAAACCGGATTGGTGTAAAGTTCGTACCTGTTGTGCATGACACATATTTTCCATAGCAGGAACATGGAACAATATAAATAAAGTGCATTTATATAAACATATTCTACCTACTGTACCGGTCTGTAGAATTTGTCTCTCGGTTTATCAAATATATTATATAACCCCTATTCTACTTACGGTTTGAAGTTTCCGTAAGTATTACCATATTAATCTATAAAATCGGCAGCAAAAACTATGTATTTTTATCAGATTTATGATAAACTGTAATTGTAACGATTAAGTTAATTAAGATGTATTATATAAGTAAAATACAGACACCGATAATATTAAACTTAGGAAAATAATTAACTTGATTTAGATATATTTTATGGAGGCAAGAGGTAAGTTACAATGAAGCAGGATCATCAGTCGAACTTGGAAACACATAATAATTTATCACATGATAAATCACAGGCTGTATTTAATAAAGATTTATTAATTGGGAGAAATTACTGTTTTTACTCTGCTAGTGGAAGCAGCATACTTAGTTTGACCAATTCAAAAATAAGAAGTGAGGTTTGTATAGGAGAGGATAGGATTTATATTTCAACTATACCAAAGAAGTTTAATAAAGTGCCGGAGATACTGTTACAAGACATAAGTATTGTATCCGTTTCAACTGTATTAAACGGATACAATACATTTTGGGTAGTTGTTACAGCGATAATCGGATTTTTTTATCCTCTGTTTTTTGTCTGCCCTGTATTGATTTTATTATTTTTAAGACATAGCAAGATTTCAATATATCAAAGGAATAATACCAAGGCTATAATCTACTCAAAGAGTAAAAAAGAAGCAGAAAGTTTTTGCAATGATCTTAAGCAATTAGCCGGTATTAAGACAAGGCAGGGCTAAGGATAAGTATATACTAAATGTTATAAACAAAGTCTTTGAATTATAGTACAATTGTAAGAAATAAATAATAAAAAAGAGCCTTGATTTAAGAAATATGAATTGGTAATCTTAGTAGGTAGTCATATGGTTTATTAATATAGAACAGTATTTCTATAGAAAGGAAGTTCTTATGAGAAATATTAAAGTGTTATTATTATTACCGGTATTTGCAATATTTTTCACAATAAATGCTTATGCAGGGACTTGGATACAGGATAATAAGGGTTGGTGGTATGACCAAGGCAACGGAACATGGCCTTCAAACTCATGGCAATGGATAGATGGTAATTCAGACGGTACGGCAGAGTGTTATTATTTTGATAAATTCGGGTACTGTATGATAAATACAATAACTCCTGATAATTACCGTGTTAATGCTTCGGGTGCATGGATTGAAAATAATATAGTGCAAACCAAGAAAGTAGATGTTGCCGATACAAGATACACCTTACTGAACGGTACTATACGTGTATTGAAATATAATGAAGTTCTTGCGGTACAGGGAATTAATGATCCTAATCCGAATTCTTCTATAGACAGAGACAAAGATTTTATATTATTTATATTGGATATGCCACAAGCACTTACATGTAAGACTATAGACGGAGGCTCTTATTCTAAAACTGTTAAGGTACTTTCGTTAAATGATTTACCGGATATAAAAGCATATAACGGACAGCATGTAAAAGCAGGGTTTGATTTGAATGTTGCTTATTGGCCAAGTGACACCTCATTACCGCTTGGAGCCCCGGTAATTAATGATATGTATATAGATAAATAAAATTCTCTTTATTAAGTAGTATATTTATTTTAAGTCTATTGGCATTTATAATCATATTTTTAAGGTTGATAGAAGCCATGTAAAAAACATATTTGGATACACAACTCATAAAGGACTTCTTAGCAGGTAATTTATTGTTTGATAACTTTTATTTTACCCTGTAAGTTGTCCTTTTTCTATGTTAATTATTCGATGAAATACAATTAAAAGGCATTAGTTATAAGGCTTTCAATAATACTTAATATAAAGCTATAAATAAAATACATCACTACACCTGAAAGCAAGCTTTCATTTGGTATAGTGTACCTGTATATCTACGCTGTCTGAAACCTAAATATTCTGACAAAAAAATATTTTAATATTTAAAAAACCCCCTTGCGTTTGGCTTAAATCTATGTTAATATCCCGTCTTTGACAGTTGTAGCATAAAAAGATCCTTGTGAAGCTCCTATTTATAAGGCTTACAGGGATTTTTTCTTTCGTAATGATATATAGTATTTTTTACCTGCATTTACTTATTTTTTGAATCGTTTTCATTTTCTGTTTTGTTATAAATTCATCGTCTGTGTTAAAACCGCAAACTCTATGAAATGCATCGGTTAATTCATTTCTTTTGTATAATGGTATAAACCCTTGTTCTTTTATATCTGCAAAATTTATCTCTTTTAAAGTTTGTAAAATGTTTTCGAAAGTATATTTGTTTCCTAGGGTGTGTCTTAAAACTTAAAATTGTACAATACATTATTTTTTTGATAAAATATAAAAAACAAAGTATTGGAGATTACAGCCATGGGACAAAAACGCTATGAAATGTCAGACGAACAATGGGGACAAATTAAGGATTTATTTCCAAAAGCCAAAACCGGTCGTCCGCCTAACCTAAAGATAACAGAGTGATGTTTAATGCTTTGTTTGGCTTGCAAGAAGCGGTTCGGCATGGCGTGATCTACCTGAACGCTTCGGTTCTTGGAAAACAGTATACAGTCGTTTTTGTAAATGGCGTGATGATGACACGCTGTTTAACATATTCCATGCTCTGAATGCTGAGGCTGATTATGAAAATCTCAGTATTGACTCTACGAGTGTCAAAGCCCATCGGCACAGTGCAGGTGCTAAAAAGGGGCTGTAAATTACGAAGTAAATCAACATATCGGAAGGAGTCGTGGAGGTAATACAACCAAAATTCATGCTATAGTTGACGGTTTGGGTAATCCCATATATTTTGTACTGACTGCCGGAAGCGAACATGATTGTGTTTGTGCTTTGGATTTACTGTCAAAAGTTAACATTGAAGGCAGTAATATTTATTTTGTGTAAATAGTATAGTCTGTTATAGTTTTAAGACACACCCTAGCAAAAACTATATATTTTTATCAGATTTATGATAAACTGTAATTATAACGATTAAGTTAATTAAGATGTATTATATAAGTAAAATACAGATACCGATAATATTAAACTTAGGAAAATCATTAACTTGATTTAAACATATTTATGGAGGCAAGAGGTAAGTTACAATGAAGCAGAATCATCAGCCGAACTTGGAATTAAATAATTTAGCAAACGATAAATCACAGACTGTATTTAATAAAGAATTATTGATTGGGAGAAATTACCGTTTTTACTCTGCAAGCGGAAGCAACATACTTAGTTTGACCAATTCAAAAATAAGAAGTGAGGTTTGTATAGGAGCGGATAGAATATATATTTCAATTACACCAAAGAGGTTTAATAAAGTGCCGGAGATACTGTTGCAAGATATAAGTACTGTTACTGTTTCAACTGCATTAAACGGATATAATACATTTTGGGTGGTTGTTACAGCGATAATCGGATTTTTTTATCCGCTGTTTTTTGTCTGTCCTGTATTGATTTTATTATTTTTCAGACATAGCAAGATTTCAATATATCAAAGAAATAATACTAAGGCTATAATCTACTCAAAGAATAAAAAAGAAGCAGAAAATTTTTGCAACGATATTAAGCAATTAGCCGGCATCAAGGCAAAGTAAATTTGAGGATAGGAGTATATCTGAATATTATAGACTAAGAATTTTACTTTTGAGAATACTCAAGCTTTGCGGATCATGTGCAATACATCCATCATTATAAACTAAGCATTTTACTTTTGATAATATTGTAGGGGGGAATATCATGGGAAGAAGTTACAAGGTCATATGTGCGGTAACTATAGTTTTTTTATGTATTGCTGTTTGGCTCATAGGTGGTATACCTACAGATAGTGAGGATATAATACTTATATTTTCCTGTATATACTTTCCTTTATTATTTCCGATTTTAATATCAATTGCCGGCATGAAAACTAATATTGGGCTTTATGATATTAAGAAGATAAGAATATTTATTATACTAAGTTTAATGTATAATTTCTTGGCAGTTCCTGTAATATGGTTTATTATAGCGAGTTGGAGATTCGGACCGGCACTTTATATGTTTTTTAATATTGTAGGAGTGGAGTTTCTATCCTTGATCATTCATTTATATCTTTTGATGGATGTAAATGAACAATACAAAAATCTGAAGGGTAAAATGCAAGCTGGTCAGATGGAAGAGGAGATTCCAAGTTGCAATAGAATATATATAGAAATAATAGTCCTATCCTCAGTTATACTCTTAGTGGCAGCTGCGGTGTTCGCCCAGAGGTGGATCGCAAAGCTTATATTGGTAAAAGAAATAGAAAAAGAACCTCCTATAATACTTTCCGTCTATTTCGATAGCGATAATAAAGGAACATATATGTATTACCTTGGTAATCAGGGCTTGATAAAAATTTCGAATCATATATTTTATTCACCTTCTTACAATGAGGATAGGACAAAAATAGTAGGTGTTATAGAAGAGGAGAATGGATTTAACGGTATAGGAGAGCTTGATCTTAGCGATAATTCGTTTAGAGAAGTTCTTAATTTAGAAGAGATCAATGAGTTTGCTAAAAACAATGGGCTTGACGGCTTTGATTTATCGGATGAATATCTTGATGTTGGTGACAGAATAAGGGTTGCAAAGTACTATAAAAACTCATATACCTTTATATATGATGGCAATATTTGCATGCTTTCCGGTAAAGAAGGGGATAAGCAGATTAAGATTATCAGAAAAAAGAAGAGAGGATCGTATGTGGACTCATACTATATAGATAAAAAGAATAATAATATATTGTATATTGAAACTGGGCAATATAACGATGATAGGAAGAAAAAGACAATTGTAAAAGAAAATACAGGTAATAAAAGTTCAGAGATTTTAACAACAATAATACCGTATGAATATGAAAAAGAAGATCATGACGGTGTAATGGAAATGTCGGATGACATGCATCAGTTATTTTATTATAAGTCTTCACATATATATTCCTATGATGTGGATGCGAGTGTAAATAAATATATAGCAAGACATAAACTGAATACAAGGGATATACTTGATTTGAGATTATCGAAAGATAAACAATATCTATTCTATACAATAGTAGATAGGGATATGTTCTCTTCCTATGATCAGCAGTATGCATTTTGTGTGGTTGATTTAAAAAGCAGATCCAGAGTATATTTAAAAAGGTGGGAGTTAAATCAAAACTTTTACGGCTTTGACTGGTAAAATTGTAGCAGCAAACTAACAAACTTAGATTTAATAAAAAAAGCAACTATCCATGTAAGACCTTAAAAGTTAGATTTATAATCTAAGTATTGAAGGTTGGTGCATTGAAAGTTGCTTTTCTTGCCGTTGTTTACCGTGAGACAATATTTATTTTGTGCAAATAGTATAATATGTTATCATTTTAAGATACATTCTAAAAAGTCGGGTTGATTTTAGTGTTTCTTTAAGAGTCTGATTCATTGGCGGCACAGTGGGATTCTGCTTTTGTAGGACAAAGAAACTCCCTGACTTCTTTCATTACATAAAAAAGAGAAATCTGCTTATAGTTTATCATTAGTTTTTTGTTTTCTATTTTAGAGGATAAAAAAGTAATATCCGTATCAGGTGTATATATATTGCAAGATAAGTTTCTTTGGTTTTTGATAATAAAATTTATAACAACTTTATTTTTATTAAGTCTAATTTCTTTATTAGTGCAGACTAATAGCACATGATCCTCGTAAAAGTCAGCTTTGGCGGATTTGTCATGTAAATTAAGGAAAAGCAGTAAAAGTTGTACCGGAAGAAAAGTTACCATATAAATCAGTAATAATAAAAGCAAAAAAGGGGATATGGGTAAACTACCATGTACATAATTATCAATGGCGAATAGCACATTGATACCTCCGATATTGAATACCAAGATCCAAAACATCATAATAAGCAATGTAGTAAGTAAAAACATCCTGCGCCTAAAAGCAGGAGAGAATGCATTGTATTTGAATGTTAAAGACTTTGAAGACTCCATATATATTCCTTTCATAACAGCGTTTAATAATCATCACAGAAGATTAAATTTATAAACAAATATTTTATGAAACATTATGACAAAACAAAATACATACCTGCTTAAACTATAACATTATAAATAAATAAAGTAAATACAAAGTGTTTTTATTTGCATAAGATATAGCGGCTTTGACTTTTAAAAGCAACACTTTAAGAAAAAATCAAATACTTTGCTTTTAAATCGGGTTCCGAAAAATTATTTGCGCTTGAGGTATATAAGTTTATAGTAAGAAAAACTGCGTTAGAATATTTTTTAACTTGAAGATTAGTAGGAAAAAATAAGTTATTCCATTTTTGCAAAAAGACTTCCGGATCAAATTTTGAATTTAACGGAATAGGAAAAACAATTCATAGGTAATAAAAATGTCTGATAATTGACTGCGCCATTTAAGCTTGGTCAATTACCATTTAACAAAGATTAATGATAAGGTTGGAGTGTAAGATTAGTGTCGAAAAAAATATTTTAAAATTTTAAAAACCCCCTTGCGTTTGGCTTAAATCTATGTTAATATAGCCAAGCTGTGACATTGATAGCTATGAAACACAGGTTGCTATACCAAAGAATAGGGCATAGGTTTTGTGTGGAGCGAAGGTCATGTTACAAAAACTGGCGACAAGTCACTGTACAAACAACAGCAAATGATACCACTATGTGGTATTTTCGTGTGTAGTTAAGATGACACACACGGAGATGTGTACAGTCACCGCTTGTCGAACTTTGTATAAAAGTACGAAAAGGAGGCGACTTTTTTTATGGCAAGTCAAGTTATGAGAATTATACTAAAGGCGTACGACCACCAACTGCTTGATAGCTGTGCTCTTAAGATAGTTGACACAGTTAAGAAGGCAGGTGCTAAGGTTTCGGGTCCGGTGCCGCTGCCTACCAAGAAAGAGGTAGTTACAATATTGCGTGCGGTTCACAAATATAAGGACTCACGCGAGCAGTTTGAGCAAAGAACTCATAAGAGACTGATTGATGTGCTTACACCTAACCAAAAGACAGTTGATGCTTTATCCCGTCTTGAGGCACCGGTAGGAGTACATATAGAATTAAAAATGAAGAGTAGATAATCCTGCTCTAGGATGAGCATTGATATGCTCCGCTGTAGAAAAATGGAGGAATAAAAATGAAAAAGGCTATACTTACAAGAAAAGTTGGCATGACTCAGGTGTTTAATGAAGCCGGAGTGCTTGTACCGGTAACAGTACTTTCTGCAGGTCCTTGTGTGGTTACACAGGTTAAGACCGAGGAAAATGACGGCTATCAGGCAGTACAGGTAGCTTATGGACAGATACGCACAAAATTGGTAAATAAGGCTAGAAAAGGTCATTTGGAAAAAGCAGGCATTGAAAAGTTGGTTGTTAAGAAGAATGAAGGCAAAAGAGAGTATTATCCGGTAGGAAGATTTGTAAGAGAGTTCAAGTTTGATAATGCAAGCGAGTACTCAGTAAAGGATGAACTTAAGGCTGATATCTTCCAAGTAGGAGATAAGGTTGACGCAAGTGCAATATCAAAAGGTAAGGGATTCCAAGGTGCTATTAAAAGACACGGTCAGCACAGAGGACCTATGGCACACGGTTCAAAGTTCCATCGTCATCAAGGATCTAACGGTTCAACATCATCACCAAGCCGAGTATTTAAGGGCAAGGGAATGCCGGGACAGATGGGTGCAAAGAAGGTCAGCACATTGAATCTTGAAGTAGTGCAGGTAGATGTAGAGAAGAACTTAATCTTAGTAAAAGGTGCAGTACCGGGTTCTAAGAAAGCATTAGTTACATTAAAAGAATCAGTGAAGGCTAAGGCCTAATCTTTACAGAAAGGAGGATTGCACAATGGCTAAAGTATCTGTATACAATATTGAAGGTAAAGAAGTTGGAGATATAGAATTAAACGATGCTATATTCGGTGTTGAAGTAAATGAACATCTTGTACATTTGGCAGTTGTAGCACAGCTTGCCAATAAAAGACAGGGTACACAAAAGGCAAAGACACGCTCTGAAGTGAGCGGAGGAGGCAGAAAGCCTTGGAAGCAAAAGGGAACAGGTCATGCAAGACAAGGTTCTATCCGTGCTCCACAGTGGAAAGGCGGTGGAGTAGTATTTGCTCCGACACCAAGAGATTATACAATTAATCTTAATAAGAAAGAGAAGAGACTTGCACTTAAGTCAGCACTTAGCAGCAGAGTTAAGGAAAACAAATTTATAGTAGTAGATGATTTTGCTATGGATGAGATCAAGACCAAGAAGATGCGTCAGACTCTTGATAACTTAAAGGTTTCAAAGGCATTGGTAGTAGCTTCCAACGGTGAGACCAACACAGTTCTTTCTGTAAGAAACTTAAGAGGAGTTAAGGCGGCTTCTCCTAATACTATAAATGTTTATGATATATTAAAGTACAATACAGTAGTTGCTTCTAAGGCAGCAGTGAATACTATCGAGGAGGTATATGTATAATGGCAAACATACAATACTATGATGTAATCCTAAAGCCGGTGATTACAGAAAAAAGCATGGCAGCTATGTCATCTAAGAAGTATACTTTCTTAGTACATCCGGAGTCTAACAAGACCATGATAAAGGAAGCTGTAGAAAAGATGTTCCCCGGAACCAAGGTTGAGAAAGTTAATACCATGAACTTAGACGGTAAGACAAAAAGGCGTGGTATGACATTCGGTAAAACAGCTAAGAGAAAGAAAGCTATAGTAAAACTTAAAGAGGACAGCAAGGAAATAGAGTTGTTCCAAGGACTGTAGTCTTTAATGCAGAAGTAAATATTGATCTGCATAAACTATACGGTTTGAAACCGTGATAAAGAAAAGGAGAACATAATGGGAATTAAAAAGTATAAACCATATACTCCGTCCAGGCGTAATATGACAGGTTCAGACTTTGTAGAGATCACAAAGAGCAAGCCTGAAAAATCTTTAGTGGTTTCACTTAAGAAGAACGCAGGGCGTAATAATCAAGGAAAGATAACAGTTAGACATCGTGGCGGCGGTGCTAAGAGAAAATACAGAATTATAGATTTCAAGAGAAATTCAAAAGACGGAATACCTGCAAAGGTTTTATCAATAGAGTACGATCCTAACAGATCTGCAAATATAGCTCTTATAGCATATGCTGACGGAGTTAAGGCTTATATTATAGCACCTGAAGGTCTTAAGGTAGGCAATATCGTTAATAACGGTGAGCATGCAGAGGCTAAGGTAGGTAACTGCCTTCCGTTATCTGCTATACCTGTAGGTACACAGGTACATAATATAGAGCTTATCCCGGGCAAGGGCGGACAGCTCGTTCGTTCAGCAGGAAACTCAGCTCAGCTTATGGCTAAGGAAGGTAAGTATGCAACACTTCGTCTTCCTTCAACAGAGATGCGTATGGTTCCTATAGGCTGTAGAGCTACAATAGGAGTTGTAGGTAACGGAGAGCATTCACTTATCAAGATCGGTAAGGCGGGTAGAAAGCGTTACATGGGTATCAGACCTACAGTTCGTGGTTCTGTTATGAACCCTAACGACCATCCACACGGTGGTGGTGAAGGTAAGACAGGTATAGGTCGTCCTGCACCATGTACTCCATGGGGCAAGCCTGCACTTGGACTTAAGACAAGAAATAAGAAGAAACATTCAAATAAACTTATCGTAAGAAGAAGAGACGGTAAGGGAAGTAAATAAGGGGGAGACAGATGTCACGTTCACTTAAAAAAGGACCATTCGCAGATGCGAGCTTACTTAAAAAGATTGATGAGTTGAACAAGTCAGGTCAGAAAAGTGTTATCAAGACTTGGTCTCGTCGTTCAACTATTTTCCCTAGCATGGTAGGGCATACCATGGCGGTACATGACGGAAGAAAGCATATTCCTGTATATGTTACAGAGGATATGGTAGGACATAAATTAGGCGAATTTGTAGCTACCAGAACATATAGGGGCCACAAATCAGATGACAAGAAGGCATCAAGATAATAAGAAAGGTTTGAAAGGAGGTTTCACTCATGGCAAAGGGTCATAGATCCCAAATTAAAAGAGAAAGAAATGCAGTAAAGGATAAGAGACCATCAGCAAAGCTTTCTTATGCGAGAGTATCTGTTCAGAAGGCATGTTTTGTATTGGATGCTATAAGAGGTAAGAGTGTTGAACAAGCGCTCGGTATACTTATGTATAATCCCAGATATGCTTCAAGTCTTATCGAAAAACTGCTAAAGTCAGCTATAGCAAATGCTGAGAACAACAACAATTTGGCAGCGGACAATCTTTACATAGCGGAGTGTTATGCAGGAACAGGTCCTATAATGAAGAGAGTAAAACCAAGAGCACAGGGTAGAGCATATCGTATAGAAAAGAGAATGAGCCACATAACTATAGTGCTTGACGAAAGAAAATAAGGAGGCAAGTTAATGGGACAGAAAGTTAATCCACACGGCTTAAGAGTCGGTGTAATCAAAGACTGGGGTTCTAGATGGTACGCTGAAGCTGATTTTGCTGATTATTTAGTTGAGGACTATAAGATCAGGAAATTCTTAAAGAAGAGATTATACAGCGCAGGAATATCAAATATAGAGATAGAGCGTTCACCTGAAATAGTTAAGATTATCATCCACACTGCAAAGCCGGGATTTGTTATAGGTAAGCAGGGAGCTGAGATAGAGAAATTAAAATTAGAAATAGCAAAGCTTACCACAAAGAAGGTACTTGTAGATATTAAAGAGATTAAGAGACCTGACAGAGATGCTCAGTTAGTAGCGGAGTCTATAGCTGCACAGCTTGAAAGTCGTATTTCATTCCGTAGAGCTATGAAGTCTACTATGAGCAGAAGTATGAAGGCAGGAGTATTGGGAATCAAGGCAAGCTGCTCAGGAAGACTCGGAGGTGCCGACATGGCTCGTACAGAGTTCTATTCTGAAGGAACTATACCGCTACAGACCTTGCGTGCAGATATAGAGTACGGATTTGCGGAAGCAGATACGACCTATGGCAAGGTAGGTGTTAAGGTATGGATATATATCGGAGAAGTTCTTCCTACTAAAGCAAACAAGGAAGGGAGTGAGAGATAATTATGTTAATGCCTAAAAGAGTTAAGCGTAGAAAACAATTCCGTGGTTCAATGGCCGGTAAGGCTTTAAGAGGTAATGTTATCTCACACGGAGAGTTTGGTTTAGTTGCACAAGATCCATGTTGGATCAAATCAAATCAAATAGAGGCTGCCCGTGTTGCTATGACTCGTTATATCAAGCGTGGCGGTAAAGTATGGATAAAGATATTTCCGGACAAGCCGGTTACAGCAAAGCCGGCAGAGACTCGTATGGGTTCCGGTAAAGGATCTACAGAATATTGGGTAGCAGTAGTAAAACCGGGTAGAGTTATGTTTGAGATAGCGGGAGTACCTGAAGAAGTGGCTAGAGAAGCTCTTCGTCTTGCAATGCACAAACTGCCTTGCAGATGTAAGATTGCATCTAAAGCAGATTTAGAAGGTGGTGAGAGAAGTGAAAACTAATAAGTATGTTAATGAATTAAGGGCTAAGAGCAATCAAGAGTTAAAAGAAGAATTAGTTTCCGCTAAAAAGGAACTTTTCAATTTAAGATTCCAAAACGCAACCAGTCAGTTAGACAACACTTCTAGAATTGCAGAGGTTCGTAAGAACATAGCAAGAATACAGACTATTATAACTGAGAATTCTAAGCTTAGCTAAGTCGAAAGGAGATAAACCGTGGAAAAGAGAAATCTTAGAAAAACGCGTATCGGTAAGGTTGTCAGCAACAAGATGGATAAGACCATTACAGTAGCGATCGAAGATCATGTAAAGCATCCTTTATATGGCAAGATCGTGAAGAAGACTGTTAAGTTCAAGGCTCATGATGAGAATAATGCTTGCGGCGAAGGCGATACAGTAAAGATTATGGAAACTAGACCTCTGTCTAAGGACAAGAGATGGAGATTGGTAGAAATCATAGAAAAAGCTAAATAAGACAAGGAAGGAGTACTTGGCATGATTCAGCAAGAAACACGACTTAGAGTAGCTGATAACACAGGTGCTAAAGAGCTGCTTTGTATCCGTGTTATGGGCGGTTCCACCAGAAGATATGCCCATATCGGCGATGTAATCGTTGCTACCGTCAAAGATGCAACACCGGGCGGCGTTGTAAAAAAAGGCGATGTGGTAAAGGCAGTTGTAGTGCGTACTGTTAATAGTACCCGTCGTAGAGACGGTTCATATATAAGATTTGATGAAAATGCAGCAGTAATAATTAAGGAAGATAAAACTCCAAGGGGAACCCGTATCTTTGGACCGGTAGCAAGAGAACTTCGTGAGAAACAATTTATGAAGATAGTATCACTTGCTCCGGAAGTATTATAAGGAGGTAGCTGCTGTGCGTAAGATAAAAAAGGATGATTTAGTACAAATCATAACAGGTAAAGACAGAGGTAAAACAGGTAAAGTCTTAAGTGTAGACACAAAGAAGAACACTGTTATAGTAGAAGGCTGCAATATGCACACAAAACATGCTAAACCTAGCAGAACCAACCAGAGTGGAGGTATCTTACATCAGGAGTCTCCTCTTGATATCTCAAATGTAATGCTTATGTCAGACGGAAAGCCTACAAGAGTTGGATTTGAAATAAGAGACGGCAAAAAAGTGCGTGTAGCAAAGAAGACAGGTAAGGTAATCGACTAATCGGAAAGGAGGACAATAAGTTGGCAAGATTAAGAGAATTGTATGAGAATGAAATCGTTGGAAAGATGACAGAGAAATTCGCTTATAAGAATCGTATGCAGGTGCCAAAGCTTGATAAGGTAGTTATTAACATGGCTATAGGAGAAGCTAAGGACAATGTAAAAATACTTGATTCTGCTGTAAGAGACTTAGAGATTATCTCCGGACAGAAGGCGGTTATCACTAAGTCTAAGAAATCAATTGCGAACTTCAAGTTAAGAGAAGGTATGCCTATAGGCTGCAAAGTTACTTTAAGAGGCGAGAAGATGTATGAGTTTGTTGACCGTCTTATCAATCTTGCTCTTCCCAGAGTAAGGGACTTTAGAGGAGTTAATCCTAATGCATTTGACGGAAGAGGTAACTATGCACTTGGTATCAAGGAACAACTCATATTCCCTGAGATTGAGTATGATAAGGTGGACAAGGTTCGTGGTATGGATATAATATTTGTAACCACAGCTAACACTGACGAAGAAGCTCGTGAACTTTTGACACATTTTAATATGCCATTTTTCAAATAATTTAGGAGGTAAATACAATGGCAAAGACTTCAATGAAGATCAAGCAAGCGCGTCCGGCAAAGTTTTCTACAAGGAGCTATAACAGATGCAGAATCTGCGGTCGTCCTCATGCTTATCTGAGAAAGTATGGTATTTGTAGAATTTGCTTCCGTGAGTTAGCATATAAAGGTCAAATACCGGGTGTAAAGAAAGCATCTTGGTAAGCGAAAAGCTTAAGCAGGATATAATAATAAACTGATGAATTAATAAGGAGGCAACCTTTCATGACAATGAGCGATCCAATTGCAGATATGCTTACAAGAATAAGAAATGCAAATACTGCAAAGCATGATACAGTTGATATACCTTCTTCCAAGATGAAAGTAGCTATAGCCGACATACTTTTGGATGAGGGATATATAAAGAAATATGAACTCGTTGATAACGGTAACTTTAAGGATATAAGAGTAACATTAAAGTACGGTGCTGATAAGAAGGAAAAGATCATATCAGGAATCAAGAGAATATCAAAACCCGGATTAAGAATATATGCAAACCACGAAGACCTTCCAAAGGTACTTGGCGGACTCGGAATTGCAATAATATCAACCAATCAGGGTGTAGTAACAGACAGCAAGGCTCGCAAAATGGGCATAGGCGGCGAAGTATTGGCATTTGTGTGGTAGCCAGAGAACTTAGCGAAAGCAAGCCGCAAGGCGCAGCTTGAGCTTAGTCGTAGGCATGCCGTCGCCCTTAACGAATACGAGCGAAGCGAGTATGAGTTTAGTAGACGGCGAGCCAGAGAGTACGGCAAGCGAAAACCTAAGACAAACAAACTTAGAATTATGTAGCGAGCCGGAAAGTACGGCAAGCGAAAACCTAAGACAAATAAACTTAGAATTATGTAGCGAGCCAGAGAGTACGGCAAGCGAAACCCTAAGACAAACAAACTTAGAATTATGTAGCGAGCCAGAGAGTACGGCAAGTGAAATCCTAAGACAAACAATCTTAGAATTAGCCAACAAACCACATAAAAATAACCTGAAAACACGGATAAAACCGCGAACAATTTAAGGAGGTAAAGAAATGTCCCGTATAGGAAAATTACCTATAGCTGTACCGGCAGGAGTTACAGTAACAATATCAGATGATAACCATGTAACTGTAAAAGGACCAAAGGGCAGTTTAGAGAGACAGTTAGCTCCTGAGCTTAGTATAACTCAGGAAGGCGCAGAAATAATAGTAAAAAGACCGAATGACTTAAAGAGAAACAAAGCACTTCATGGTTTAAGTAGAACACTTATTCATAACATGGTAGTAGGTGTAACAGATGGATATGAAAAAGTTCTTGAAGTTAACGGTGTAGGATACAAAGCAGCAAAGCAGGGTAATAAGCTTGTACTTTCATTAGGATATTCACATCCGGTAGAGCTTACGGATCCTGAAGGACTTACTTCAGTGGTTGAAGGACAGAATATAGTAAAAGTACAGGGTATCGACAAGGAAAAAGTAGGTCAATACGCAGCCGAGATAAGAGATAAGAGAAGACCTGAGCCATATAAGGGCAAGGGAATCAAGTATGCTACAGAGACTATAAGACGCAAAGTCGGTAAGACCGGCAAGAAATAATTAAGGGGGGTAGAATAATGGTTAGCAAGAAATCTAAAAGCGAAGTTCGCATAAAGAAGCATCAAAGATTACGCAATCGCTTTGAAGGTACTGCAACAAGACCAAGACTTGCAGTATTCAGAAGTAACAACCATATGTACGCTCAGATTATTGACGATACGGTTGGGCATACTTTAGTAAGTGCATCTACAGTTGAAAAGACTGTAAAATCAGAGCTTGAAAAGCTTAATGATATTAATGCTGCATCTTATGTAGGCACATTGGTTGCAAAAAGAGCCTTGGAAAAGGGTATAGATAAAGTAGTATTTGATAGAGGTGGATTCCTCTATAAGGGTAAGATTCAGGCACTTGCAGATGCTGCACGAGAAGCCGGCTTACAATTCTAATAGGAGGAGAATGACATACATGAAGCGTACAATCATAGATCCAAGTAAATTGGAGTTAAATGACAGAGTCGTAGCTATTAAGCGTGTATCTAAGACTGTAAAAGGTGGTCGTACCATGAGATTTTCTGCTCTAGTAGTTGTAGGAGACGGTAACGGACATGTGGGAGTAGGTACAGGTAAGGCAACAGAAGTTCCTGAGGCTATAAGAAAGGGTAAGGAAGCGGCTACTAAGGCTTTGGTAACTGTTTCTTTAGACGAGAACAGAAGTATACCTCATGACTATACAGGAAAGTTCGGAAGTGCAAATGTGCTTCTTAAGAGAGCTCCCGAAGGTACCGGTATCATAGCCGGAGGACCTGCCCGTGCAGTAGTAGAGCTTGCAGGAATCAAGAACATTCGTACAAAGTCATTAGGATCAAACAACAAGACCAATGTAGTTTTAGCTACACTTGACGGTCTTACATCACTAAAGACTCCTGAAGAAGTTGCTAGACTTCGTGGCAAGTCGGTTGCAGAGATACTTGGATAGGTTTAGGAGGAAGAAAATGGCAGAGAAATTAAAAATCACATTAGTAAAATCCCCTATAGGTGCCGTTCCAAAACACAGGGCAACTGTACAGGCACTGGGACTAAGAAAACTAAATAAAACAGTAGAGATGCCTGATAATGCGGCAGTCAGAGGTATGATATGGCATGTAAAGCATCTTGTGAAAGTTGAAGAAGTATAAAAAAGAGTGGAGGTGCAAACATGGAGTTATCTAATCTAAGACCCGCTGTAGGATCTAAGCATAACGACTTCAGAAGAGGTCGTGGACATGCTTCAGGCAACGGTAAAACAGCCGGTAAGGGTCATAAAGGTCAAAAGGCTCGTTCAGGTGCAACAAGACCCGGATTTGAAGGTGGTCAGATGCCTTTATACAGACGAATACCTAAGAGAGGATTTACAAACCGTAATACAAAGGACATAGTTGCGATTAATGTATCCGCTCTTGAGAGATTTGAAAGTGGAAGTGAAATTGATATCGCTGCACTTTTAAGCTCAGGTGTTATAAAGAACGAGCGTGATGGTGTGAAGATTTTAGGCAATGGTGAACTGAGCAAGAAGTTGACTGTTAAGGTTAATGCATTCAGTGAAGGTGCTAAGGCTAAGATAGAAGCAGCCGGCGGAACTTGTGAGGTGATCTAATATGCTAAAAACACTCCGTAACGCATTTAAGATTAAGGATATAAGGAAAAAGATCCTGTATACATTTATGATGCTTGTTGTAATTCGTATAGGAAGCAACTTAAGGATACCGGGTGTCGATCCTAAAGTTGTTCAGGAATTTTTCCAACAGAATGATGGTGCATTAGGATTTATCAGGGCAATAACCGGAGGCTCTTTTGAGCAAATGAGTATATTGGCACTTGGTATTACACCTTATATTACAAGTTCTATTATAATGCAGCTTATGACTATAGCTATTCCTAAGCTTGAAGAAATGCAGCGTGAGGGTGAGGACGGCAGAAAGAAGATATTGGAGTATACTCGTTATCTCACAGTAGGTCTTGCTTTATTACAGGCTATCGCCATGGCGGTAGGTTTTGGTACACAAGGTCTGCTTATAAAATACGGTTTTAAGAGTGTAGTAGTTGTGGTATGTACGATGACGGCAGGAAGTGCTTTTCTTATGTGGATAGGTGAGAGAATTACAGAAAGCGGAGTGGGTAACGGTATATCCATGGTGCTTTTGTTTAACATAATCTCTTCACTTCCATCAGATCTAAGTATATTGTATACAAAGTTCATAGCGGGAAAGTCATCAATAGCTTTACAGGTACTTGTAGGAGCGATAATACTGGCTTTAGTATTTGCAATGGTAGTATTTGTTATTATATTGCAGGATGCAACCAGAAAGATACCGGTACAGTATTCTGCTAAAACTCAAGGCAGAAGGCTGGTAGGTGCTCAAAATCAAAACTCAAGTATACCTCTGAAGGTAAATACTGCAGGTGTAATTCCGGTTATTTTTGCCTCATCACTTATGTCATTTCCGGTTGTTATAAGCCAGTTCTTAAAAGTAGATCCGGCTTCTTTCGGAGGCAAGATACTTGCAACATTAAGTTCTTCAAACTGGTTTGTTGTTGACAAACCATGGGCAAGCATAGGTGCATTAATATATGTAATACTTGTTATATTATTTGCTTACTTCTATACATCAATAGTTTTCAATCCGTTGGAAGTAGCAGACAATTTGAAAAAACAAGGCGGATTTATTCCGGGTATAAGACCGGGTAAGCCGACCAGCGACTACTTAAGCAAGATATTAAATTACATAATCTTCATAGGAGCCGTTGGACTTACTATAGTATGTATAATTCCTATAATAGCGTCAGGATTATTTTCAGTAAGTAGGTTATCTTTTACAGGAACTTCACTTATCATTATTGTAGGTGTTGTACTTGAAACATTAAGTGCCGTTGAATCTCAGATGCTTGAGAGAAATTATAAGGGCTTTTTAATGGATTAAATAAAGGGTAATACCTCTTAAAGAAAGACTTAAGGGGTATTACCTACTTTAATATAATAATGAGCTTTAAGATTTAATAATATAAACTCACAGTAATAAAATGTATAAGGTTATAGTTTAGTATATATTTTCATATAAAAGAAAAGGAGATGCTACAAGATATATTTTAGTAGCGAAATTGTGTAATGAAGATAATTATGCTTGGTGCACCGGGTGCAGGAAAAGGAACACAGGCTAAGAAAATAGCCGCAGAATATGCAATACCTCATGTATCAACAGGCGATATCTTCCGTGCAAATATAAAAGAAGGTACAGAGCTTGGGGTTAAGGCAAAAAGTTATATAGACAGCGGTAACTTGGTTCCGGATGAAGTAACTATAGCGATGCTTTTAGACAGGATACATCAGAATGATTGTAAAAAAGGTTTTGTATTAGATGGATTTCCAAGAACTATAGCACAGGCTGTAAGTTTAGGCGAAGCCTTGGACAAATTAGGAGAAAAAATAGACTATGCGGTGGAAGTGGATGTTCCGGACAGTGCTATTTTGAATCGTATGTCAGGTAGAAGGGTCTGCCTAAGCTGTGGCGCAACTTATCATATTGAGTTTACTCCTCCAACTAAGGAAAATGTTTGCGACAGTTGTGAGCATGAGTTGGTTATAAGGGATGATGATAAGCCTGAAACTGTGAAGAAAAGATTAGAAGTATATCATGAACTTACAAGCCCATTAGTAGATTATTATGATAAGCACGGTATATTGAAAAAAGTAGACGGAACCAAGCTTCCGGAAGAGGTATTTTCAGATATTATAGCCATGCTTAGGGAGTAAGATTAAATGGCAATTTCGATAAAATCAGAAAGAGAAATAGAGCTTATGAGACATGCCGGCGAGGTGCTGGCAAAGACTCATCAGGAGTTGGCTGAGTATATAAAGCCGGGTACAACTACTTGGCATATCAATAAGATAGCGGATGAGATAATTCGTTCCTACTCTTGTATACCTTCATTTTTAAATTATTCGGGTTATCCGGCATCAGTGTGCATTTCTGTAAATGAAGAAGTAGTACATGGGATACCGTCCAAAAAGAATATAATAAAAGATACCGATATAGTAAGTATAGATGCAGGAGTTATATGGAAGGGATATCATTCGGACGCTGCAAGGACCTATGCCATGCCTGCTGCTTCAAAAGAAGCTTTGGATCTTATAAAGGTTACCGAAGAATCTTTTTTTGAGGGTATAAAGTACGCAAAGAGCGGCAATTTTCTTAATGACATCTGCAGTGCTATAGATGAATACTTAAGCAGCAGAGGATATGGAATAGTCAGAGACCTTGTAGGACACGGTGTGGGGGCTTGTCTTCATGAAAGTCCTGAAGTACCTAATTTTAAGATGGATCACAAGGGTGTGCGCTTAAGAGCGGGTATGACCTTAGCCATAGAGCCTATGGTTAATATAGGCAGAGGCGATGTGGACTTTTTAGATGACGGATGGACTGTAAAGACATCCGACAGGACGCTTTCAGCACATTATGAGAATACAGTGCTTATTACTGATGAAGGTCCGGATATACTTTCATTATTAAAGTAATATCGGAGGTAAGCTATGCTTACATATGATGTAGGGCATGTAGCCATATCACTGGCAGGGCATGACAAAGAGTCAAGATATCTGATTATAGGAATTAATGAAGATATACTGTATTTGGCAGACGGTGATAAGAGACCCCTTGCCAAAATTAAGAAAAAGAATAAGAAACACATCCAAATAGCGTATGTTGAAAGTGAGAAGCAGATTAAGATAAAGCAGGCAATAGCTCTCGGTACTATTAAGGATGAAGAAGTAAAACATTTCCTAAAGGCGTTTGGAGGTAAGAATGTCTAAAGCGGACGTTATAGAAATTGAAGGTGTAGTTAAAGAAAAATTACCTAATGCCATGTTTCAGGTAGAGCTGGAAAACGGGCATCAGGTACTTGCACATATAAGTGGTAAATTGCGTATGAACTATATACGCATATTGCCGGGAGATAAAGTTACAATAGAGTTATCACCGTATGATCTGTCAAAGGGAAGAATAATCTGGCGTGATAAGTAAAAACAACTTGCCTAATATAACCCTCAGTGATATAATATTTAGGCGACTTTATTGGTAGCGAGGAAAGGAGAGTTACAATGAAGGTAAGATCTTCGGTTAAACCAATTTGCGATAAATGCAAAATTATTAAAAGAAAAGGATCTATCAGGGTTATCTGTGAGAATCCGAAACATAAACAAAGACAAGGTTAATTCGATAAAGATCTAATAAAATAAGGAGGAAGACAGCACAATGGCTCGTATAGCAGGCGTTGATTTACCGAGAGAAAAGCGTGTGGAGATAGGTCTTACTTATATTTACGGTATAGGTGTATCAAGCTCCAATCGTATTCTTTCTGAATCCGGTGTAGATCCTAACACTAGAGTAAAGGATCTTACAGACGACGAAGTTAAGAGAATAGCAGCTGTTATTTCTGAGTCTCAGGTAGTTGAAGGTGATTTACGAAGAGAGATCGCTCTTAATATTAAGAGATTGCAGGAAATAGGTTGTTATCGTGGTATCCGTCATAGAAAGAATCTGCCGGTTCGCGGACAGAAGACTAAGACTAATGCCAGAACTCGTAAGGGACCAAGAAAGACAGTTGCTAATAAGAAGAAGTAGTAGCTGAAGTAGAAAACGTTGCATGTTTTAATAACAGGAACGTAAAAATTTATTTTTGAGAAAGTAGGTTAGTTTAGATGGCAAATAAGGCGTCCACCAAAAAGGTGACTAAAAAGCGCGTAAAGAAAAACGTTGAACGTGGACAGGCACATATCCAGTCATCATTTAACAATACTATTGTTACATTGACTGATACTCAGGGTAATGCTTTATCTTGGGCGAGTGCCGGAGGTCTAGGATTTAGAGGTTCAAAGAAATCTACTCCATATGCAGCTTCAATGGCTGCTGAGACTGCTGCAAAAGCAGCTTTAGTACATGGCTTGAAATATGTAGATGTTATGGTAAAAGGACCCGGTTCCGGTAGAGAGGCGGCAATTCGTGCTCTCGCTGCATGTGGAATTGAAGTAACAAGTATAAAGGATGTAACACCGGTACCACATAATGGTTGTCGTCCACCAAAACGCAGAAGAGTCTAATAGGAGGTACTAAAAGTGGCAGTTAATAGAGTTCCCGTTCTTAAAAGATGTAGGTCACTCGGACTTGATCCTATATATATAGGTATCGATAAGAAATCAAACAGGGTATCAAAGAGAGCCAATAAGAAGATGAGCGAGTACGGCAGTCAGCTTCGTGAGAAGCAAAAAGCTAAGTTCATCTATGGTGTGCTTGAGAGACCTTTTAGAAATTACTATGCTAAGGCTTCAAGAATGAGAGGTCAGGTAGGTGAAAACCTTATGATACTTCTTGAAAGAAGACTTGACAATGTTGTTTTCCGTATGGGATTTGGAAGAACAAGAAGAGAGACGCGTCAAATCGTGGGACATAAGAATGTATTGGTTAATGGTAAATGTGTAAATATTCCATCATACTTGGTAAAAGCAGGTGATGTAATAGAAATTAGAGAAAAGTCTAGGTCATCAGCAAGATATAAAGAAGTAATAGAGCAGACAGGCGGACGCATAGCTCCGGCTTGGTTAGATGTTGACATAGATAACTTAAAGGGTAGCGTCAAGTCTCTGCCTACAAGAGAAGAGATAGATGTACCTGTAGATGAGCTGCTTATCGTCGAGTTATACTCTAAATAATTGTAAATATACTTTAGTAGTGATTTTACTACTAAAGTATATGAATACTGATATGCTCACATAGTGGGCATATTTATATTTATTGCATAGAAAAGTTTTAAACCTTTTTATGAAGTAATGTGTTAGGGAAAGTTTCAAGATGCATAATTATGTAAATTTTATAAGTAGGAAGTTGTCTTATAAATGATAGAGTATAGCAACGAAGGAGGGAATTAAGTGTTCGATTTTGAAAAACCTAGGATAGAGATTGCAGAGATTTCCAATGATAAGAAATTCGGTAGATTCATATGTGAACCACTAGAGAGAGGCTATGGTACAACCTTAGGTAACTCCCTAAGAAGAATCATGCTTTCATCCCTTCCGGGAACCGCAGTAAGTCAGGTGAGAATAGATGGAGTACTGCATGAGTTTTCTTCTATAGAGGGTGTTAAGGAAGATGTTACAGAGATTATTATGAACATCAAGAGCCTGTCTATTAAGAATACCGGTCCGATAAATGAAACTAAGACCGCAATTATAGACTTTGAAGGCGAAGGTGTAGTAACTGCGGCTGACATCAAGTGTGACCCTGATATAGAGATAATCAACAAAGATCAGGTAATAGCAACACTGAGCAAGGGTAAGCTTTATATAGAGCTTACTATACAAAACGGAAGAGGTTATGTAAGTTCTGATAAAAATAAAGATGAAGAACTTCCTATAGGAGTTATTGCTATAGACTCTTTATATACACCGGTTGAGAGGGTAAATCTCCTTGTAGAAAATACTCGTGTGGGACAGATAACAGATTATGACAAGCTTATTTTAGATGTGTATACCAACGGTGCTTTGGCACCTGATGAGGCAGTAAGCCTTGCAGCTAAAGTTTTAAGCGAACATTTGAACTTCTTTATCAATCTTTCAGAGAATGCCAAGAGTGCGGAAGTCATGGTTGAGAAAGAAGAAGATGATAAAGAAAAAGCTCTTGAGATGAATATAGATGAGTTGGAGTTATCCGTAAGATCTTATAATTGTCTTAAGAGAGCAGGAATAAATACTGTAGAAGAATTATGTAATAAAACACCGGAAGATATGATGAAAGTCAGAAATCTGGGAAGAAAGTCTTTAGAAGAAGTACTTGCTAAGTTAAAGGAATTAGGTTTGGAACTTAGACAAAGTGAAGGAATGTAAATATTTGTAGTATATACAGTAAGACCGATGAAGCATGTATATACTTCCGTATATGGAGGATAAAAAGTTATGGCAATGTATAGAAAACTTTCAAGAACTTCAAGTCAAAGAAGAGCTTTGCTTAGAGGTCAGGTATCAACTTTACTTAGATATGGTAAGATCGTTACCACAGAAGCCAGAGCTAAGGAAGTAAGAAAATTAGTAGAGCCCTTAATAGCACTTGCGGTTAAGGAAAAGGATAACTATGAAACACTTACTATAACTGCTAAGGTAGCCAGAAAAGACAAAGACGGCAAGAGAGTTAAAGAGGTTGTAGACGGTAAGAAGAAGACTGTATATGACGAAGTTCAAAGAGAAATAAAGAAAGACAAGCCTTCAAGACTGCACGCAAGAAGAAGAATGTCTGCAGCATTGTATGAGCTTAAGGAAGTACCAAGCAAGGGTGCGGGAAGAAAAAAGAATACTAAGACAATAGACCTTACCGATAAGCTTTTCGATGAGTATGCTCCGAAGTACGCAGAGCGTAACGGTGGATATACCAGAATAGTGAAGATTGGTTTGCGTAAAGGTGATGCTGCTATGGAAGTATTGCTTGAGTTAGTATAATCCGGTTTAATTTAAGATTATAAGACATAGGTCCGGACATTGATACTTTAAGGGTATAACCTTTAAGTATTGATGTGCGGACTTTTATTTATGTAAGGGGAAATGCGGTATGGATAAAAAACTCTCAAAATCTAATTATTTTTTTATAGGTTCAATGTTATTCGGTTTGTTTTTCGGTGCGGGTAACCTTATATTTCCGGTGCATATGGGGCAGGAGGCGGGATATAAAGTGTGGACTGCCTGTATAGGCTTTATAACTACCGGAACGGGGCTTACCTTTCTCGGTGTAGTTGCTATGGGACTGTCTGCCAAAAAGAATTTGTTTGATTTGGCAGGTTTGGTATCTAAGGGTTGGTCATATTTTTTTACGATACTTTTGTATCTTACCATAGGACCTTTTTTTGCCTTGCCAAGAACAGGGACAGTATCATATACAATAGGTTTTTCCAACATTGTACCGAGTGAGTATTCAATGTTGGCATTATTTATATTTACCCTGGTATTTTTCGGCATGGCTTTAATATTTTCACTCTATCCGAGTAAGATACTTTTATGGGTGGGTAAGATATTTAACCCTTTATTTCTTATAATTATAAGCTTACTTATATTATTTGCGATATTTAATCCCATGTCTGATGTAAGCACTCTTGTACCTAATGAAAATTATATGAATCAGGCATTTTTTAAGGGCTTTACCGAAGGTTATAGTACTATGGATGCGATAGCTGCACTTGCCTTCGGTGTTATAGTGGTTGATACTTTAAGAGACCTTGGAGTAAAGGAAGATAAGGCTATAGTAATAAGCCTTGCAAAAGCCGGATTTGTAAGTGTTGTACTTATGGTGCTTATATATGCCGGATTATCATTTGTAGGAGCGCAGAGTGGAGGGCTGTTCGGCATATCTGAAAACGGAGGTATAGCTCTCGCTCAAATAACCCACCATTATTTTGGAGCACTTGGAAGTATAGTACTGGCAATCATAGTATTTCTTGCCTGTATAAAAACTGCTATAGGGCTTATAAGTGCCTGTTCGGATATATTTGCGGAAATGTTTCCAAGATTTCTATCATACAAGATATATGCCTGCATATTTGCAGGTTTCAGTGTTGTTGTAGCCAACCTGGGACTTAGCAGTATAATAAGCTACTCAATACCGGCTTTGATGTTTATATATCCGCTAGTAATAGTAACTATCTTCCTTGCAATGTTTACAAAGAGATTTGATGACAGCCGCATAGTATGGACAGCGGCTATAGTTGTTACAGGAATATTTAGCATAGGAGATTTCTTAAATGCCCTTCCTGAGATGATTTCAGGAAGCAAGTACATAAGCCTTATAATAAATATGTATAAAAAAATGCCTTTGTTTGATATAGGCATGTCATGGCTGATACCTGTGCTTATAACTATTGCTGTAAGTTTAGTGATACATTTTAGTAAAAGAAAAATGCATAATAGGAGTTAGCAGCATAAACAATTAAATACCATAATTAAGTAGCGCAATTAAAAAGAAACACTCCCTATTTCAATCATACTAGCAGTACTATTAATAAAGTTTCGACAAACTTAGTACAGACTGCGGAACTCGCTTG
>ERZ773054.224-NODE-224-length-46070-cov-20.582701_pt1 | contig 46070 bp, 50 predicted proteins | sample MGYA00580630_ERZ773054 | MGnify/ENA primary metagenome ERZ773054 (study PRJEB29015, sample SAMEA2737994) | human oral metagenome | biome: human oral; feature: human-associated habitat; material: dental | place: China | collected 2115 ... | reverse complement strand
CCAACGCCAAATGGCTGGCGCAAGGCACGATTTACCCCGACGTAATCGAATCCGCCGGCGCGAAAACCAAAAAAGCCCATGCCATCAAATCGCACCACAACGTGGGCGGGCTACCTGAAAACATGAAGCTGAAACTGCTCGAACCGCTGCGCGACTTGTTCAAAGACGAAGTGCGCGAACTGGGCGTGGCGCTCGGCCTGCCGCGCGAAATGGTGTACCGCCACCCCTTCCCCGGCCCCGGCTTGGGCGTGCGGATTCTGGGCGAAGTGAAGCGCGAATATGCCGACCTGCTGCGCCAGGCAGACGACATTTTCATTCAGGAACTGCGCAACCACACAGACGAAAACGGCACCTCTTGGTACGACCTCACCAGCCAGGCGTTTGCCGTGTTCCTGCCCGTGAAATCCGTCGGCGTGATGGGCGACGGCCGCACTTACGACTACGTCGTCGCCCTGCGCGCCGTGATTACCAGCGACTTCATGACCGCACACTGGGCCGAGCTGCCCTACTCGCTCTTGGGCAAAGTGTCCAACCGTATCATCAACGAAATCAAAGGCATCAACCGCGTGGTGTACGACGTGAGCGGCAAACCGCCCGCCACGATTGAGTGGGAATAAGGGAAAGCAGCCTGCACTTTGAGCAGAATGCAAAGTGCAGGCTGCTTTTTAACCTGACGGCACACATTAACCGCAATCCCCCGCAACACGAAAAAAGCAGCCTGCACAATTATTTTGAAAGGTTCGGCAATGACGGTACAACTCAACAATTTCGACATCGTTTTATTCGGCGCCACCGGCGATTTGGCCATGCGCAAACTGCTGCCTTGCCTGTATCAGGCACACGCGGCAGGACTGCTGCACCCCGAAGGGCGTATTCTGGGCGTATCGCGCAGCAAACTCGACACGGCCGGCTTCTTGGAAAAAATCCACAGCGACAGCAAAATCCACATCAAAACGCATTTCAGCGAAGAAATGTGGCAAAGTTTTGTCCGCCGCATCCAATACCTGACGGTCGATGTAAACAATTTGTCCGATTTTGAACAGCTGGCACAAACCGTGAAGGCGCGCACGCAAACCGACAACGTGGTGATTTACCTTTCCACCGCACCCAAATTTTTCGCGCCCGCGTGCGAACATTTGGCCAAAGTCGGCTTGAACGGCAGCAACGTCCGCATTGTGCTGGAAAAACCTCTGGGCACCGATTTGGCCTCTTCGCAGCAAATCAATGCCGATGTGGCGCAATATTTCCAAGAACAGCAGATTTACCGCATCGACCATTATCTGGGCAAAGAAAGCCTGCAAAACGTGCTGCCGCTGCGTTTCGGCAATATTTTCTTCGAACCCGTGTGGAACCGCGATTTCGTACAATCCGTGCAGATTACCATTGCCGAACAACTGGGTGTGGAAGAGCGCGGCGAGTTTTACGACAGCACCGGCGCGCTGCGCGACATGGTGCAAAACCACATCATGCAAATGCTGTGCTTTGTGGCGATGGAACGGCCGAAATCGTTGGGCGCGGACGATGTGCGCGATGAAAAACTGAAAGTCGTGGCCGCGCTCAAACCGATAACGGCAAACGATGTGGCGCGCAACGTGATTCGCGCGCAATACACCGCCGCCAACGGGCTGAAGGGTTATTTGCAGGAACACAACGTGCCGGCCGACAGCCGCACCGAAACCTATGTCGCCATCCGCGCCGAAATCGACACGCCGCGCTGGCAGGGCGTGCCGTTTTATCTGCGCACGGGCAAGCGCATGCCTTCGCGCAGTGCGGAAATCGTGCTGAATTTCAAACCGCAGGCGAAGCCGTTGTTTGGCGCGAATGCGAATCGCTTGGTCATCCGTTTGCAGCCGGACGAAACCATCAGCACGACTTGGTGGGTCAAACAAGTGGGCAGCGGTTTGGATGTGCAGGCTGCCTCAATGACGCTGGACATGGCCCAAGTGTCGGACGAGCGCCGTGCCGAAGCCTACGAACTACTGCTGCGCGAAGTGGTTGACGGACGGCTGAATCTGTTCAACCGCCGCGACGAATTGGAAAAAGCATGGGAATGGGTAATGCCGATTTTGGATTACTGGGCCGCCACGCCCGACAAACCGTGCGAATATCCTGCACAAAGCTGGGGCCCGCAAGAAGCCAAAGACTTGCTGGCACGGGACGGCAATGCCTGGTTGGAAGACCAACAATAAGATTGGCGGAACAAAAAAGCAGCCTGCACCTTGAAAATCCAAGTGCAGGCTGCTTTTTCATCGGCAGGATTATTGTGCGGCTTTGGCCACGGTAACCATGGCTGGGCGCAACACGCGGTCGTGCAGCACATAGCCTTTTTTCAGCGTGCTGACAATGGTGCCGGCCGCCTGTTCAGGCGCGTCCACTTCCTGCATGGCCTGGTGCTGGTGCGGGTTCAGCGCTTCGCCTTTGGCAGAAGGGATTTCTTTGATTTGCGCCGCTTCAAACGCTTTCACCAATTCGTTCAGCGTCATGCTCACGCCCATTTTCAGCGCGTCAAACTGGCCGCTTTGGTCTTGCAGCGCCATTTCCAGATAATCTTTCACGCTCAACATTTCGGCGGCGAATTTTTGCGCGGCGAATTTGTGTGCAGCCTGCAATTCTTCCTGATGGCGGCGGCGCAGGTTTTGCTCGTTCGCCAGACCGCGCAGTTTCTCATCTTGCAGCATGCCTTCCAGTTCGGCAATTCGTTCCTTCATCGCTTCGGGCGTGTCCAATGCTTCCTGTTCGGCAGCGGTTTCGTTTTCCATATGTTCAGTAGCTTCGCTCATAGTGGCACCTTGTTTGGATTTAAAAAAAGAAAATTTCATGGGGTTATATAGGGGCAAAAGAAGGGTTTTCAAGATACGGTGCCGCACCCGCTCACGGCAGCGTTTGGAATCCTGCGCTGAACGAGCGGCCGTCTGCCTGCCAATGGATTTGCCAATCGTTCCGCCCTTCCACGCACAACGGCAGATAAACCGAAGACACGCGCCATGTGGTCTCATCCACCTTCTGCAATTCAAAGCGGTTGAAACCCATCTCCATATTGTTCATTTGAAACGATGCGCTTATCGACCGGACATGCGGCGGAACGTGCCGCGCTTCAATGGTAAACGGCGTTTTGGCATTGCCCACGCCGATTAAATGCAGCGTTGCGCCATCCAAAAACGGGCAACCGCCGTCCGTCACGTTGCAGGCAGCCTGCACTTGGGCGGCAGGGGCGTTTTGCCGTTGCTGCCACCAATAGGCGGCTGCCACCTTCAACAACGCAAACAGCAGCAAACCACAGGCAAGGGCAATTTTCTGACGATTATTCATGTGCAGGCTGCTTTTCGGTTTCGGCAAAACGGAACAGGCGGTTCAGCACCGCTTCAATATCTTGTTTCACTTCCGCTTTATCGCGGTGGCTATTGATGACCGCATAACGCTGCGGCGACTGTGCCGCACGTTGCAGGTACGCCGCACGCACGCGGGCAAAAAAATCCGAACCCTCGCGCTCGAAGCGGTCTTTGTCGCGGCTGCCTTCAATACGCGCCACCGACACTTCCAACGGCACATCCAGCAGAATGGTCAAATCGGGGCGCAGGCTGCCTTGAACCCAGTTCTCCAGCACCTCCACCTCCGCCGTCGGCAAACCGCGGCCGCCGCCCTGATAGGCAAACGTCGCATCTGTGAAGCGGTCGCTCACCACATGAATGCCCTGCGCCAAAGCCGGCAGCACCACATCTTCCAAATGCTGGCGGCGCGCGGCAAACATCAGCAGCGTTTCCGTGTGCAACGACACACGCGTCTGCGGGTCGAGCAACAATTCGCGCAGCTTCTCGCCCAACGGCGTACCGCCCGGCTCGCGTGTAAACACCACAGGCAGCTGCCGCGCCGCAAACCAGTCGCGAATCACATTCAGCTGCGTTGTTTTCCCTGAACCGTCAATGCCGTCCAGCGTGATGAATTGAGCGCGTGTTTCCATAAAACTGTCCTATTTTGTGCCGATTTGTAACTATATTGTAGCAAAAATGGGTGCTTTGTTATAAAATTTGCATGACGGAATACCGTTTCCGTTTTTAACCACTTTTCCATGAAGGATGGCTATTATGTTCCCAGAATACCGCGACTTGATTTCCAAACTGAAACAAGAAGATGCACACTTCGCCCGTTTGTTTGACGAGCACAACGAGCTGGACGACAAAATCAAAGGTTTGGAAAACAACCCTGTTACCGGCTCTTCTGCCGAAGAAGAAATCCACGCGCTGAAACACAAAAAATTGGCGCTGAAAGACGAATTGTACGTTTTATTGCAAAAAGCCGCCGGCAAAGCATAATCCCCGTACACAAGAAAACCGTGTTCCCATGGGAGCACGGTTTTTTAACGGCTTCATCATGCCATCAGTTAAAAATCAAACAAGTCCGCTTTAACGCTTTGTTCGTTCAAATAAACAATTTGCGTATCAAACAGTGTTTTTTGGCTGAATGTGTCGCCCTGCTTGATGATTTGCAGGCAGCGTTGCACCGGAGCACCGCCCACTACAACCACCATGCGGCCGCCATCGTTCAAAGATTGCAGCAGTGCTTCGGGCACTTCGCGCAGCGCACCGCCGATATAAATAGCATCGTATCGCTCATCCTGTGCTGCCAGCCCGTCTCCGGTTTGGTATTGGATATTGTCGAAACCCAATTGCTGCAAAGCGGCCTTGGCGCGTGCCTGTTGGTTGCCGTCGGTATCGAACGTGCGCACGCTGCGAGCCAGTGTGGCCAAAACAGCGGTGGCATAACCCGAACCTGTACCCACTTCCAAAACACGGTCGGTTTTGGTCAGGGACAAGCCTTGTATCATCCGTGCGACGATTTTGGGTTCCAGCATCCGACCGCCGTTGGGCAACGTCAGAGAAGTATCGGCATAGGCATAGCCCTGTTGGTTTTTCTGCACAAATTTTTCACGCGGAATGCTTTCAAGGGCATCTAACAAATCGAAATTTAACACGTCCCAAGGGCGGATTTGTTGTTCCACCATATTGAATCGGGCTTGCTGGAAATCCATGTGGTCGCTCCAAAAAGGAATTTTTGTTATTTGAACGGCGCAATTATAGCGCGTTGCAGGCTGCTTTGTAAGCCATTTTTATGACAGGCCAAATCCGCTATATAATTACGGTTATTTCTCCATCTACAAAGGACAATCATGTCTGAACTACAAACCATTCTGGCGCATAATCAAGAATTTGTCGAATCCGGCGGCTACGAGGCATTTTTAACCAACAAATATCCCGAACGGAAATTGGCGATTTTATCGTGCATGGACGCACGCATGGTGAAACTTTTGCCCGAAGCCTTGGGCCTGCGCAACGGCGATGTGAAACTCATTAAAAACGCCGGCGCGCTGGTATCGCACCCTTGGGGTTCGGTGATGCGTTCGCTGCTGGTGTCCGTGTTTGATTTGCACGTGCAGGAAATCATCGTGGTGGCGCATTACGACTGCGGCATGCGCGGACTCAACCCGCAAACCTTCATCCAACACGCGCAGGAACAAGGCATTCCTGCCGACCGCATCGACACCCTGCGCCATGCCGGTATCGACTTGGACAAATGGCTCACAGGGTTTTCCGACGTGGAAGACAGCGTGCGCCACACCGTCTGCACCATCCGCAAGCATCCGCTCATGCCGAAGAACATTGCCGTGCACGGCTTGGTAATTCACCCGACCACCGGCAAACTCACTGTCGTCATCGACGGCACCGACGAACACTCCTGCGACGCTGTCTGCTGTTCGTAAACGGGGATATCATGACCGAAATCCAACGATTCACTCCGCCCCCCTTTGCCAACCACAGCCCGAAAACGTGGTATCAGGCCGCCGCACAGCAGCCTGCATTTATCCAAGATGCCGCCCAAGCGCGCGCCATCGAGCATCTCGACCGCCTGTGGAACGAACTGATGATGTTCAAACGCAAGCGCAACCGCTTTTTGGGGCGCAGCCTGCGCTCCCCCGAAGTGCCCAAAGGCCTGTATTTTTACGGCGGTGTGGGGCGCGGCAAAAGTTTCCTGATGGACGCGTTCTTCGGCTGCCTGCCCTACCGCCGAAAACGCCGCGTCCACTTTCACGCCTTCATGGCGGAAATCCACCGCCGCATGCGCGACAAACACAGCGAGCAAGACCCGCTCAAATCCGTTGCCGCCGATATTGCCGAAGAAACGCGCGTCTTGTGTTTTGACGAATTTCACGTCAGCGACATTGCCGATGCCATGATTCTGGGGCGGCTGCTGGAAAACCTGTTCGCGCACGGCGTGGTGCTGGTGGCCACCTCCAATTACGCGCCGTCCGAGCTTTATCCGCAGGGGCAGAACCGCAGCAGCTTCCTGCCCACCATCGCCCTGATAGAACGCCATCTGACCGTGCTGAATGTCGATAGCGGCGAAGATTACCGCATGCGCACGCTCACGTCCGCCGAAGTGTTCTACGTGCCCGATAACGCGGAAAACGAAGCCAAACTGGCCGATTTGTTCACCCGCCTTTCCAACGGCAAACCTGCCGCGCCCGAAAAAATCGTGATTCATGAACGCGAATTGACGTGCAAAGCCCGTGCCGAGCGGATTATCTGGTTCGATTTCCGCACGTTGTGTTTCGGCACGCGCTCGCAGGCGGATTATTTGTGGCTGGCGCAACATTACACACACGTTCTGATTTCGGGCGTGGAGAAAATGTCGCCCAACGAAAAAAACGAGGCGCGGCGTTTAACCCTGCTGGTGGACGTGTTTTACGATTACCGCGTGAAGCTGTGCCTGACATCGCAAGTGCCGATGCAGGATTTGTACACCGAAGGCGATTTTGCCCACGAATTTGTGCGCACGGTGAGCCGTTTGGTGGAAATGCAGTCGCAGGATTATTTGGCATTGCCGCATTTGCAGTTGAAATAGCCGCACGATAAGAAAGCAGCCTGCACTTTGGAAGGGGAACCCAAAGGTGCAGGCTGCTTTTGGTATTACGGAATCATTGGCGGTACAATGCCATGGCAATCAATCAACGGTACTTGCCCTGTTTTCACGCAATCATCCAATATCAAAAAGCAGCCTGCACTCTGTTTTTCAAAGTGCAGGCTGCTTTTCGTGTGTTCATTAACCGTCGAAACGTTTGAACACCAGCGTGCCGTTGGTGCCGCCGAAGCCAAACGAATTGCTGGCCACGGCGTTGATTTCCAGTTTGCGTGCCGTATTAGCGCAATAATCCAAATCGCAGCCTGCATCGAAATCCTGATTCACTAAATTGATGGTGGGTGGCACGATTTGATCGCGGATAGCCAATACGCTATATACGGCTTCAACGCCGCCTGCCGCACCCAGCAAGTGTCCAGTCATGGATTTGGTGGAGCTGACCACCAGTTTCTTCGCATGTTCGCCGAAAACAGCTTTAGTGGCATTGGTTTCGTTAGCATCGCCCAGCGGCGTGGAAGTGCCGTGTGCGTTCACATAATCAATCGCCTCCACCGGCAGGCCGCTGTCTTTAATCGCGCGGGACAATGCCAACGCAGGGCCCTCCGCATTCGGCGCAGTAATGTGGTATGCGTCCGAGCTAGCACCAAAGCCGGCCAATTCTGCATAAATTTTTGCGCCACGGCGTTTGGCATGTTCCAATTCTTCCAACACCAAAACGCCCGAACCTTCGCCCATCACAAAACCGTCGCGGTCTTTGTCCCACGGGCGGGAAGCGGCGGCCGGGTCGTCGTTGCGCGTGGACAAGGCCTTCATGGCCGCAAAACCGCCCACACCCAGCGTACACACCGCGCTCTCGGCACCGCCGGCAATCATCACATCCACATCGCCGTATTTAATCAGCCGCGCCGATTCGCCGATGGCATGCGTGCCGGAAGCACACGCCGATACGATGCCGTAATTGTGGCCGCGATAGCCTTTCAGAATGGTAATGTGGCCGGAAATCAGGTTAATCAGGCTGCCCGGAATGAAAAACGGATTGATTTTGCGCGCGCCGCCCGCCACCACATTACGCGAAGTTTCTTCAATCAGCGGCAAACCGCCGATTCCGGAGCCGATATTCACACCGACGCGGTCTTTGTCCAGTTCGGCAAATTCATCCAGCCGCGCATCCTTGATGGCTTGCAGAGCGCCGGCAATACCGTAATGGATAAAGGAATCCATGCGGCGCGCTTCCTTGGCAGGCAAATATTGCGATATATCAAAATCTTTCACTTCGCCTGCAATTTGGCACGACACATCGGACGCATCGAATTTGGTAATTCTGTCAATGCCGCTTTTGCCGGCCAATAAGTTCTGCCATGCCGTTTCTACATCATTGCCCACAGGCGAAATTTGTCCTAAACCTGTAATGACGACTCGTCTTTGGTTCATAAATATCTCTTTTGATATGATAATAGGGAAAGTCCGTTGGTGTGAAAACAGCCTCGGATTACAGCATGAGCCGTTAATCAGAGGCTGCGTTCAAATGAAAGCGAAGATATGTTTAGGCTTGTTTGGCGTTCACATAGTCAATGGCAGCTTGCACTGTGGTGATTTTTTCCGCTTCTTCATCGGGAATTTCGCAACCGAATGCTTCTTCCAAGGCCATTACCAATTCTACGGTGTCCAAAGAATCCGCGCCCAAATCGTCTTGGAAAGAAGATTCGTTTTTCACTTCTTCAACGGCAACACCCAATTGTTCTGCCACAATGCTTTTAACTTTTTGTTCAACTGACATGATAAATCCTTAAAAATGAATGCCGTCGCCGGCGGGAAATATTAAGATAATCGGCTAGAGTCGCTAACCTAAATTCAATTTATGCGATTTTATCCGCTTTTCGATAGTTTTGGCTAGTCTTTACCGAAAAATATTGTTAAATCGTTGCCGAAGATACACTATTTATTTCGGAACATAGCCTTGCACGGCATCTGCGCCTTCGCCGAAAAAGTAGTTCTCCATTTGCTGCGCCAAATACTCGCGGGCGCGCGGGTCGGCCAGGGAAAGGCGGTTTTCGTTGATGAGCATGGTTTGGTGGCGCGTCCATGCGTCCCATGCTTCCTGCGACACATTTTCAAAAATGCGTTTACCCAATTCGTTGGGCAGCGGGGCGAATTTCATGCCCGGGGCTTCTTTGCCGAGTTTGATACATTTCACCATGCGTGTCATGATGTGTCCTTGTTGTGCAAAAACGTGATAGTAGCAAATTTCAGGCAGCCTGCAAAGTTTGGCGGCGTTTTTCAATGTGCAGGCTGCTTTTTCGGCACTCGGAAGACGATGGCGCTGTCGCGAAACGGAAACATCGGCTGCCCGTTTCCTTTCTGCGCAAATCTGCGTATGATAGGCAGCCTGAATTTATTTCGGTGCGGCGGCAACCGCGCATCGTCCATCATAACTATTTTTACAGGAACACTCATCAATGAAAACTTCCATTTTTTGTTTGACGCTGGCGGCTTTGGCTTTAACGGCTTGCGGCGGCAATGCCGGCGGTGTCGGTGCGCCGCAGGGCGAAATTTCCCAAAACCGCACCACTGCCTTCAAATCGTTCATGCCGTCTTTTTCGTCCATGGGCAAAGTGGTGAAAGGCGACGAGCCTTATGTGCCGGACGCGTTCAAAGCCACTGCGGCACAGTTTGCCCAAGAGGCGCGCGCTCCGTTTGAATATTTCCAAAACGACCCGCAGGGCAACGGCGGTGCGCTGCCCGTTATTTGGCAGAAACCGGCCGAATTCAAAGCAGAACAGGACAAATTCCTGGCAGCGGTGGACAAACTGAATACCGCCGCGCAATCGGGCCGTCTGGATGATATCCGTGCTGCCTATCAAACGGTAGGCGAAAGCTGCAAGTCGTGCCACCAAAGTTTCCGCCACCCGAAATAAACGCATGAAAAGCAGCCTGCACTTTGCAGAAAACAAGGTGCAGGCTGCTTTTGAAGGCCGCGCAACGGTGTTTATTGAACCATTTTGATGGGGGATATGTTTATGCAAACGCAGAAAGTGATTGATTATATTGTTGCCTGGTTGCACGATTACGCGGTGCAGGCTCGCGTTAAAGGTTTCGTGGTCGGCGTGTCGGGCGGGATTGATTCGGCCGTCGTTTCCACGCTGTGCGCCCGCACGGGTTTGGACGTGCTGTGTCTGAACATGCCCATCCGCCAAAAGCCTGACCAATTCGACCGCGCCGCCGAACACATCGACCACCTTCGCCGCCAATACGCCAATGTCCGCCCGCAAACAGTGGATTTAACGCCCACATTCGCGCAATTCGAACACAGCGTGGGCGGCAAAAGCAGCCTGCACCCCACGCAGGATTTGGCCTTTGCCAACACGCGCGCGCGCCTGCGGATGACCACGCTGTATTACTACGGCCAGCTTCATCAGCTGCTGGTGGCGGGCACGGGCAACAAAGTGGAAGATTTCGGCGTGGGCTTTTTCACCAAATACGGCGACGGCGGCGTGGACATCAGCCCGATTGCTGATTTGTTCAAAACGCAAGTTTATGAACTGGCGGAACATTTAGACATCATCCCCGCCATTCGGCAAGCCGTGCCGACCGACGGATTGTGGGACCAAGAACGCACGGACGAACAGCAAATGGGCGCAAGTTATCCCGAACTGGAATGGGCGATGGTGCAACACGCTTCGGGCGCGGAACGCACGCAGTTCCAAGGCCGCGAACAGGAAGTATTCGATATTTTCGTGCGCCTGAACCGCGCCGCGCAACACAAAATCCAACCCATCCCCGTCTGCACCATTCCCAAGGAATTATTGGCATGAGCTTAACCGCCGCCCCGAAAATCATTTTTTTTGACGTTGATGAAACGCTGTACAGCAATCACAGTCCGCGCGGCCCACATGTGCCCGAGAGCACCCGGCAGGCGCTGCACAAACTGCATCAAAAAGGCGTTCTCACTGCCATTGCCACCGGCCGGAGCGCCGCCGTGTTGCCAACGGCCGTCAAAACGCTGATTACCGAATGCGGCATCGACATGCTGGTGTCCATTAACGGGCAATATATCGAATACCAAGGGCAGAAATTGGCGGATTTCCCCATGGATGCCATGCAGGCTGCACAACTGTCGCAACGCTTGCGGCAACATCACATTGCCCACGCATTCGTGGCGCACGACGGCTTATACAGCGCATACGAGGACGAACACCTGCACACCGCGCTCAATGCACTGGGCATTCCGCACACCCACCGCCCTGATGCCTGCCGACAGCAGGCCGTTTACCAATTTCTGTGCTTTTATCCTAAAAGCCACGACGAACTTGCAGGCAGCCTGCAACCCGACACGATGAAAATCATCCGCTGGCATCCCAGCGGCACCGATTGGCTCGACAAAACCGCCTCCAAAGCACGCGGCATTCAAACTGCGCTGCAACAGCTCGGTTTAACAATGGCAGACGCGATGGCATTCGGCGATGCCCACAACGATATGGAAATGCTGCAAACCGTCGGATTTAGCGTGGCGATGGGCAATGCCGTGCCCGAAATCAAAGCCATTGCCGATTATGTTTGCCCGCCCATCAACGAAGACGGCATTTATCGCGGGCTGGTGGATTTAGGCATTTTGTAACACCCATCTAAAAAAGTGCAGGCTGCTTTGAATCGGTTTTCAAAAGCAGCCTGCACTTTCTTACGGACAACAAAAAACCACCCGAAAACGAGTGGTTTTGCAGAACGCCGATTAGCGTTTTGAGAATTGTTTTGCACGGCGTGCTTTGCGTAGACCTGCTTTTTTACGCTCAACTTCACGGGCATCACGCGTTACATAGCCAGCTTGAGACAATGCAGTTTTCAATGCAGCATCATAATCAATCAGCGCACGAGTGATACCGTGGCGGATTGCGCCAGATTGGCCTGTTTCACCACCGCCGGTCACATTCACTTTAATGTCGAATGCTTCAACATTTTCGGTCAGAACCAAAGGTTGGCGAACCACCATGCGGCTGGTTTCGCGTGAGAAGAATTCATCTACCGGACGACCGTTCACGATGATTTGGCCTGTGCCTTTTTGCAAGAACACGCGGGCTACTGAGCTTTTACGGCGACCTGTGCCATAGTAATATTTACCGTTCATTTATCGTGTCCTTATTTAATTTCCAAAACTTTAGGTTGCTGTGCAGCGTGTTGGTGTTCCGCGCCTGCATACACTTTCAGTTTTTTAATCATTGCATAACCCAAAGGACCTTTCGGCAACATGCCTTTCACTGCTTTTTCCAAAGCACGGCCTGGGAATTTGTCTTGCATTTCGCGGAAGCTGCGCTCATAAATACCGCCTGGGAAACCAGAGTGGCGGTAATACGTTTTGTCTTCCAGTTTGTTACCTGTAACACGCAGTTTGTCTGCATTGATCACGATGATGTAATCGCCGGTATCAACGTGCGGCGTGTATTCAGGCTTGTGTTTACCGCGCAGGCGGCTGGCAACTTCGGCTGCAACACGGCCCAAAACTTTGTCTTCGGCATCGATTACAAACCATTCGCGTTGCACTTCATGCGGTTTCGCTGAAAAGGTTTTCATAGAATTTGTCCAATAAATAATCAATAATAGAAACCATCAATTTTATTAGTTTTCAGACTTACTGTCAATGCAAACGGTGAAAAAACAGAAAGCCACTCTCAATAAGTAGAGTGGCAGAAGAACCCCGCGAATGCCGCTTGGGCGAAAGTCCGCTTGAACCTTGCAAACAAGGTGGTCGTCTCGGGTAGCTTCGGGTGCATTCTAACGAAGAGAACGCTCGCTCCTGCTACTGCTCCCGACAACCGGAGCAAACTTATTGGTTCAAGGAAATATATGCCTTCACGAACACCGCAGGGAATTTGACCGGTTACTTGAGTGCGCTGTCGCACAGCTCAATCAGTGAATCGATTTTATGTTGGTATTCATCGTTTGGCAAGTCTTTTTTCTGTTGCGAATCATTCATTTTGAGTAAATCGTATGTCAGATTCAACGATGCCATAATCACGATTTTTTCGGTTTCCATGCTCTGTCCGGCCTGATGGATGGTTTGAATTTTCTGGTTCAACAAATCCACGGCTTTCAGCAGCGTGGCGCGTTCGTTATCGGGTGCGCCGATAGTGAACTGCCGATTAAAAATCTCAACGGTAATCTGTTCGATGCTCATGAATTTTCTCCTTCAATCACATTATCCTCATCCTGAACATCCGGCAAACGACCCAACAATGTTCGCAATTCCGCCGCGCTTTGCATCAGTACGCTGCGGTATTGCTGGTTCTGGTTGTTCAGCCGCAAAATCGTATCCTGCAGGCTGTTTTTTTCGGCTTGGAACTCCTGTTTCTGCAGGTCAAACTCTTTTTCCCGCGCCTGCAATTCCAGTTTTTGGTTTTCCGTTTCCTGCAACAAGGCTTCTTGTGCCTGTGCCTGTTGCTCCTGCAATGCCTGCTGGTGCATTTTTTTCTGTTCTTCCAATTGGCTGGTGAACGACTGCACCTGCGATTTGAGCGTATCGTTTTCTACGGCAACGTCAATCACTTCTTTCTGCAATTGGTTGAGTTGGCTGATTTTCGATTCAATTTCTTGATTCAGACGATGAATTTGCTGCTCATATTGCTGATTTTGCTGCTGTTGGGTTTGCTGCTGCGCATCCAATTCCTGTTGCAGGCTGCTTTGAAGCTGTTCGGCATTCTGCAAATCTTTTTTCAGCTGCTCGATTTTCTGCGAAGTTTCCGCATCTGCCGATTGGAAACGCTGTTCCTGCTCGTTCAGCTCGGAGCGGATGGCCTGATTTCTCTCTTGCCAATCTTTTTCTTTGTTTTGAATGGTGTTTTGCAGAAAAGCGATTTGGTCGCGCAGATTCAGGCGCTCGCGCTCCAACAGTTGGAGCTGGTGTTCTTGAAACTGGAGTTTTTCGCTCAATTCGTCATTGCTGCCGCTATTTTGCGCGGCCAAATCCACGGCCTTGGCATGCTGCTCGCGTTCTGCCGCCAGCTGCCGTGTTTTCTGCTCCAACTCCTGCTGCACGCTGGCTAATTTTTGGTTCAACTGCGTATTTTCAGAACCGGTTTGTTGCAGTTTCAAAACAAGCTCTTGAATACGGCTTTCCAACTGTTTAAATGCTTGATTCATTCAAAATCTCCGTTTTTGGAAGTGCAGGCTGCTTTTGGGAGTTGCTGCGGTTATTCGCTTTTCGGTTCGCGCTGCATCAGCCGTTCCATCACATCGGTGGCGGCCAATTCGTTGCGCACCAGCTGGTACAGCATATCGGCGATGGGCATGTCGATTTGGTGTTTGGCGGCGGCGTTGTGCACTTCTTCGATGGTGGGGACGCCTTCGGCAACGTGCCCGATTTCTTTCAGCACTTGATGCAGGGTTTTGCCTTCCGCCAGACCCAAGCCGACTTTGCGGTTGCGCGACAATGCGCCCGTGCAGGTCAGAATCAAATCGCCCATGCCTGCCAGCCCCATCATGGTTTTGGGCTGCGCCCCCATGGCAACGGCCAATCGGGTAATTTCCGCCAAACCGCGCGTTACCAAAGCGGCACGCGCATTCAAACCGTAACCCAAACCGTCGGACAGGCCGGTGGCAATCGCCATAATGTTTTTCACTGCGCCGCCCACCGACACGCCAATCACGTCATCGTTGGCATACAGCCGCATCACGCTGCTGTTCAATTCCTGGGCGAGCTGCTGAATCCAATCGAAATTTTCGGAAGCCAGGCAGATAGCGCACGGCAGCTGTTTGGCCAATTCCTGTGCGAAGCTGGGGCCGGACAACACGCCGATTTTGGGATTGTCGGGCAATACTTCCTGCACCACTTGGAAGGTGAGCAGGCCGGTATCCAATTCGAAACCTTTGCACGCGGTCAGGATGGGCAAATCGCCCGCGCCGTATTCTTTGAGCATTTCGATGCTGCCGCGCAAACCGACCACGGGCGTTGCCACCAACACCAGTTGGCTGTCGTACAACGCGGTTTTCAGGTCGGCAAAAACATTCAGGTTTTCGGGCAGCGTGAACCCCGGCAGATAGCGCTCGTTTTGGCGGCTTTCCTGGATAACGCGCGCATGCTCGGCATTGTGCGTCCACATATTGACGCGGTGTCCGTGTTGGGAAAAATGGATACCGAGCGCAGTACCCCATGCACCCGTGCCGATAATGGTGATATTCATAATTGGTTTATCCTCGCTTCTGCTTTGGCCGCCGCGATGCCTGTTCGTGTTGCATCGCCCGAATTGCGGTGCATTTTATCACAAGCGGCTTTGAAAAAGCAGCCTGCACATTCACAAACCTGTGTGCAGGCTGCTTTTTAGGTTGATGATGTTGCAACTGCGTCCGCCTCTGCCCGATAAGCAGCCTGCATTTCGCGTTCCCGTTTGGTCACTTGGCGCATCATGAAGTAATTCATCACCAGCACCAGCGTGCCCACGGCGGCAATCATAATGGTTGCCAAAACGTTCATTTGCGGGTCAAGCCCCAAGCGGATTTTGGAGAAAATCACCTGCGGCAGCGTGGATGAACCCGGGCCGGACAGGAACGATGTAATCACAAAATCGTCTAGCGACAGCGTAATGCCCAGCAAAAAGCCGGAAGCAATCGCCGGCGCAATCAGCGGCAGCGTAATCACAAAAAAGATTTTCAGCGGACGCGCGCCCAAATCCATGGCCGCCTCCTCCAACGACTGGTCCAACTCGGCCAACCGCGAACGGATAACGACCGTGATATAGGCCATGCACAATGTGGTGTGTCCCAGGAAAATTGTGAAAAATCCGCGGTCCAGCCATTCCACATCATTGCCCAAAACACCTTGCAGCAAACCTTGCACTTGGATAATCAGCAACAGCATAGACAAACCGGTAATCACATCAGGCATCACCATCGGCGCGGACACCATGCCGGCAAACAAGGTATTGCCGCGAAAGCGTTTGATGCGCGACAAGGCATATCCCGCCATCGTGCCCAACGCAACTGCCGCCAGCGAAGACACCACGGCAATTTTCAGCGACAGCCATGCTGCGGACAAAATCTGGCTATTATGAAGCAGCTTGCCGTACCATTGGGTGGAAAAACCGCCCCACACGGTAACCAGCTTGGACGAATTGAACGAATACACCACCAAAACCACCAGCGGGATATACAGAAACGCCAAGCCTAAAAAAAGCATGATTTTCAAGAAGGGAGACATTTTACCGGATTGCATTATTTGCCTCCTTTCGCCATTTCACGGTTTTGGAAGAATTGTTCCAGCGCAATCGGAACCACCAGCAGCAACACCATCACCACGGCAATGGCCGCCGCCAACGGCCAGTTGTTCTGGTCGGAGAACGCCTGCCACATCACTTTACCAATCATCAGGTTGTCAGGCCCGCCCACCAGTTCGGGAATCACATATTCGCCGACGGACGGGATAAACACCAGCATCGAACCGGCAATAATGCCCGATTTGGACAGGGGCAGCGTGATGGTGAAAAAGGCTTTCACGGGGTGCGCGCCCAAATCTGCCGCCGCTTCCAGCAGGCGGTGGTCGAGTTTCACCAGTTGCGTATAAAGCGGCAGAATCATAAACGGCAGATAAGCGTACACCATCACCAGATTCAGCGAAAACGCGTTATAAAACAAATCCAGCGGCTCCTGAATCCAGCCCATTTTCATTAAAAATCCGTTGATGATACCGTTGCTGCCCAACAGGCCGATCCACGCATACACGCGCAGCAGGAACGATGTCCAGAACGGCAGCATCACCGCCATCAGCAGCGCGTTGCGGATAGACGGCTTGGCGCGCGAAATGGCGTATGCCATCGGATAGCCCAGCAGCAGACAGATAAACGTGGTGGTCAATGCGGTTTTAATCGACAGCCAATACGTCCGCAGATAGATATTGCTGCCCTGCCCTTCATCGAAAGGATTGAGCATGGCCAGCAGCGAGCTGCCGAAATCGGCAAAAATCTCTTTGTAGTTCTGCGTGACGATGTGTAGGCTGCCTTGTTCGTCAAACAGCGGGGTGAACGGCGGAATGCGCACCGCCTGTTCGGCAAAGCTGATTTGAAACACGATAAAAAACGGAATCAACACCAGCACGAACAGCCAAACGAAAGGCATGCCGATAAGGAACCGCCCGCCGGGGCGCAGGCGGCGTTTGATATTTTTCGGGTCAGACATCATGCACCGCCTTTCTTAACGTGTTAAAGGCGTTGGCTGATTTTCAGGCCAATCCAGATATACTTCGTCGCCCCAAGTCGGCGGCTCGATACCGCGCACATACCAGTAAGGCGCCGGCACTTGGCTCTTGATAATGCGGCCGTTGTCCATCTGCACATGGTAAATGGCGAAGCTGCCCAAATAGGCAATCTCCTTCACTTTGCCCTTCGCCCAGTTGTGCGTGTCGCGGTGCACCGGTTTTTCTTTGTGCAAATCAATATCTTCCGGACGGATGGAAATCCACATGGTTTGGCCGTCTTCGGCAACAAACGATTGGTCGGTGTAAATTTTGCTGGGCAATTCAGGGCAGTCGATTAAGGCGTGCGCTTCGTCTTTGTGCACCAGCGCCCCTTCAAAAATATTGGTCTCGCCAATGAATTCCGCCACAAATTTGCTTTCGGGATAATCATATACGTCGGCTGGCGTGCCCACTTGCTGCAACTGGCCGTTCGACATAATCGCCACGCGGTTTGCCATGGTCATGGCTTCTTCTTGGTCGTGCGTGACCATAATGCAGGTTACGCCCACTTTTTCCAGCGTATTGACCAATTCAAATTGGGTTTGCTGGCGCAGTTTTTTGTCCAGCGCACCCAAAGGCTCGTCCAACAGCAGCAATTTGGGGCGTTTCGCCAACGAACGCGCCAAGGCGACACGCTGCTGCTGGCCGCCCGATAATTGGTGCGGCTTGCGTTTGGCGTATTGCGGCATTTGAACCAGGCGCAGCATTTCGTCCACGCGGTCGGCAATTTCGTCTTTGGGGATTTTGTCTTGTTTGAGGCCGAATGCGATATTGTCCGCCACGGTCATGTGCGGGAACAGCGCATAGCTTTGGAACATCATATTGATGGGGCGGTCGTAGGGCGCAAGCTGGGTAATGTCTTGTCCATCCAAGATAATTTGGCCGTCAGTCGGCTTTTCCATGCCGGCCAGCATACGCAGCAAAGTGGATTTACCGCTGCCCGAACTGCCTAACAATGCAAAGATTTCGTGTTGGTAAATGTCTAACTCAAGCGGTTTGACAGCAAGATTATCACCGTATTTTTTTGCTAATCCTTTGATTTGCAAATAAGGTTTGGTGTCGGTCATGGCATACTCCAATGAAATAAAAACAGGGCTGTTTTGATTGCTTTGGACAGGTAACCTTTTGGATTTATAACAAAACCTTTGGGACTGTTTAGCGGCGTTCGGTCAGCAGCGGTATAACAAAGTAAAAGCGCGCAATTTTAGGGCAATCATGCGCCTGGGGCAAGCATAAATCGTTCGCGTGCCTGCCTTTTACACAGCACGGCGCAGCGTCCATTTGATATCTTTGCCCAATATCTGCACGTCGGCGGTTTGCCATTCGGCATTCTGCTGCAAAACGGCGGGGTTTTCGGGCAGCGAAAAAGCAGCCTGCGCATTGCTTCCCAATATTTTAGCAGATTGATAATACACAATTTCGTCAGCTAAATTTTGTTGTAAAAACGCACTATTGAGCGTGCAGCCTGCTTCAACCATCAATTCGCCGATGCCGTCTTCCGCCAGCTGCGCCAAAACATCAGGCAAAGCGATTCGGCCGTCCGTATCGGCCGCACATTGCCGCACGGACACGTTCGGATAAGCGGCAAAAAGTGCAGGCTGCTTTTGAAGCGTGAAAATCTGCGTGGCCTGCCCGTCTTGAATCATGCGGCTGCTTTCGGGCGTGCGCAGGCGGCTGTCCAAGATAACGCGCAACGGCTGGCGGATGGTGGGAAACTGCCGCACGTTCAGGCGCGGATTGTCGTGCAGCACCGTGCCGATGCCGGTGAGCACGGCGCAACTTTGGGCGCGCTGCCGCTGCACGTCCGCCCGCGCTTCTTCGCCCGTAATCCACTGGCTCCGTCCGTCCGACAGTGCGGTTTTTCCGTCCAGACTGGCGGCGATTTTCAGCGAAACAAACGGGCGGCGGCGTTCGATGCGCGACAAAAAACCTCGGTTGAGGGCGCGCGCCTCATCGGCCAGCAAACCGCATTGCACGCTGATGCCGGCCGCTTGCAGCAGGGCAATGCCTTTGCTGGCGACCAGCGGATTCGGGTCGCCCATGGCAATCACCACGCGCGCCACGCCTGCCGCAATCAATCCTTCGGCACACGGCGGCGTGCGACCGTGATGGGAACAGGGTTCCAGCGTTACATAAGCCGTTGCGCCGCGCGCCAAATCGCCTGCCTGCCGCAGCGCATGCACTTCGGCGTGCGGAAAACCAGCCTGCACATGAAACCCCTGCCCCACAATTTGCCCGCCGTGCGCAATCACACAGCCGACACGCGGATTGGGCGATGTGGAAAACCGTCCGAGCCATGCCAGCTCGATGGCGCGCCGCATATGCGCCGTGTCCAGTTCCGAAAACTCTGAAAATAAAGCATTCATCGGTATTTATCCATTCCAAAAGCAGCCTGCACTTTGATAAAACTAAAGTGCAGGCTGCTTTTATTGCTGCGCCATCACGCCAAACGGCCGTGGCATTGTTTGTATTTCAAACCACTGCCGCACGGGCAAGGATCGTTGCGGTGCACCATTTTGCCCGCCGCTTCCAACGCATCGGGCAGATATTGCGCATCTTCATCCGACACCGAATTCGGGTCAAACGCCTCGCGCGCCAACGTATCGCGCGATTCCGCCAGCACCTGCTGCATGTCCGGCGCATCCGCATGCAACGCCTGCATCGCCAAAGCCTCCGCTTCTTGTTGCGCACGCACTTCTTCCGGGTCTTGCACGCGCACAGAAATCAGCTGCTTGGTTGCATTGGCGCGGATGTTGTACCACATGGCATTGAACATCTCGAACGCCTCGCGCTTGTATTCCTGTTTCGGATTTTTTTGGGCATAGCCGCGCAAATGAATCCCTTGACGCAGATAATCCATTGCCGCCAAATGCTCGCGCCAGCTTTGGTCAATCCAACCCATCAATACGCTGCGTTCATAGTCGTGGAAGATTTTGGCTTCCGGCAGCAGGGCGATTTTCGCTGCATAATCCTTTTCGATATGTGCCAACAATTTTTCGGTAATGTCTTCATTTTCCAAACTGTTGTCTTCGCGCAACCAGCCTGCAATGTCCACATGCACGTTAAATTCTTCCGCCAACACGCGTGTCAGCGCCGGCACGTCCCATTGCTCTTCCATGCTGTTGGGAGGAATATACTGGGCAACCAGATTGCTGATGACCATCTCGCGCATTTCTTTCATCATGCCGCTCACATCCTTCGATTGCAGCACTTCGTTGCGCCAATGGTACAGCACTTTGCGTTGGTCGTTGGCCACATCGTCGTATTCCAACACCTGTTTGCGCATGTCGAAGTTGCGGCCTTCCACTTTGCGCTGTGCATTTTCAATTTGACGCGTCAGGATGCCCGCCTCAATCGCCACGCCACGTTCAGGTGCCAATTTATTCAAGATAGCAGCCGCACGATCAAGCGCAAACAAACGCAACAATGGGTCTTCAAACGACAGGTAGAAGCGGCTGGAACCTGGGTCGCCCTGACGGCCGGCACGACCGCGCAACTGATTGTCGATACGGCGGCTTTCGTGGCGCTCCGTACCGATAATGTGCAGGCCACCCGCTTCCAGAACACGCCGATTGTCTTCCTCCCAGCTTTGCTCCAACGCATGAATTTTGGCCTCTTTCTCCGCGTCGGTCAGCTGTTCGTCCGCGCGAATGGCTTCGGCTTGGTGCTGCACGTTGCCGCCCAACACAATATCCGTACCGCGGCCTGCCATATTGGTGGCAACGGTAATCATGCCTGGTTTGCCCGCCTGCGCCACAATCAAGGCTTCGCGCTGGTGCTCTTTGGCGTTCAACACATTGTGCGGCAATCCTGCCTGATTCAGCAGGCGCGATACCAGTTCCGAGTTTTCAATGGTGGTAGTGCCGACCAGCACCGGCTGTCCGCGCTCGTGGCACGCTTTAATGTCTTTAATCACCGCTTCGAATTTTTCTTCGGCCGTGCGGAAAATCTGGTCGTTGAAATCTTTGCGGCGAATCGGTTTGTTGGTGGGGATAATCACGGTTTCCAAACCATAAATGCTTTGGAACTCGTAAGCTTCCGTATCCGCCGTACCCGTCATGCCCGACAGCTTGGTGTATAAGCGGAAATAGTTCTGGAACGTGATGCTGGCCAGCGTTTGGTTTTCTTTTTTGATTTCCACGCCCTCTTTGGCTTCCACCGCTTGGTGCAAGCCGTCCGACCAGCGGCGACCGTCCATCAGGCGGCCCGTGTGCTCATCGACAATCACGATTTCCAGCTCGCCTTCTTCATTGGGCTTAATCACATAATGCTGGTCCAGATGGAACAGCGTGTGCGCACGCAATGCCGCCATCAGATGGTGCATCAGCACAATATTGTTGGTGTCGTATAAAGACTGGCCTTCTTGCAGCAGGCCGATTCGCGCCAGGATTTGCTCGGCATGTTCGTGTCCTTGCTCGGACAAGGTAACCTGGTGGTTTTTCTCGTCCACCCAGTAATCGCCTTCGCCCTCTTCGGTTTCCTGACGCACCAAATGCGCCGGCACTTGGTTCATGATTTTATAAAGCTCGATATTGTCGTCCGCCTGGCCGGAAATAATCAGCGGCGTACGCGCTTCGTCAATCAGAATCGAGTCCACCTCATCGACCACGGCAAAATTCAAATCGCGCTGCACTTTGCTGTACACGTCTTCCACCATGTTGTCGCGCAGATAATCGAAGCCGAATTCGTTGTTCGTGCCGTAGGTGATGTCGGCGGCATAAGCCATTTGGCGTTCGGCGGGTATTTGGTTGCTCAAAATCACGCCCACGGTCAAATCCAAAAATTCATACAGCGGACGCATGATGTTCGCATCGCGCTCCGCCAGATAATCGTTCACGGTAACGACGTGCACACCCTTGCCCGACAGCGCGTTCAGATACACAGCCAGCGTGGCCACCAGCGTTTTGCCTTCGCCTGTGCGCATTTCGGCGATTTTGCCGTCGTTCAGCACCATGCCGCCAATCAGCTGCACGTCGAAATGGCGCATGCCCAACACGCGACGCGATGCTTCGCGGCACACGGCAAATGCTTCGGGCAATATGCTTTCCAATGTGGCACCGTTGGCAATTTTTTCTTTGAATTCTTTGGTTTTTTCACGCAATGCTTCGTCGGGCAGGGCTTTCATGCCCTCTTCCATGCCGTTGATTTTGGCCACGATTTTTCGATATTGTTTGAGCAGGCGGTCGTTGCGGCTGCCGAAGATTTTTTTTGCAAGAGTGGTGAACATAATTTTCCTTGTGCCCTGTCAAGTTGGCAAAACGGGCGTGATTTTAACATAACGGCATGATAGATGCAGGCTGCCTGTGCATTTTGCAAGCATTCTCCTTGCCGAATTTTTTGATTTAACGTGTTTTTACAACAAACCACTTGAAGCATTGCCACAAGTGGTCGATATTTCAACAGTTCAAAGCAGCCTGCACCCACCATATAGGCCAATAATTGGCCGAGATTAAACGCCGCGCAGCAATTCGTTCACACTGGTTTTGCTGCGGGTTTGCGCGTCCACTTTTTTCACGATGACGGCACAATACAGGCTGTGCGAACCGTCTTTCGCGGGCAGGCTGCCGGACACCACCACCGAACCGGCGGGCACGCGGCCGTAATGGATTTCGCCGGTTTCGCGGTCGTAAATTTTGGTGGATTGGCCGATGTACACACCCATGGAAATCACGCTGCCCTCTTCCACAATCACGCCTTCCACGATTTCGGAACGCGCGCCGATGAAGCAGTTGTCTTCAATAATGGTGGGGGCAGCCTGCAAAGGTTCCAGCACGCCGCCGATGCCCACGCCGCCGCTCAAATGCACGTTTTTACCGATTTGCGCGCACGAACCCACGGTCGCCCAAGTGTCCACCATCGCACCTTCGTCCACATACGCGCCGATGTTCACATAAGAAGGCATCAGCACCACGTTTTTGCCGACAAAGCTGCCGCGTCGCGCCACCGCACCGGGCACGGCACGGAAACCCGCCGCCTGAAAATCCGCCTGCGTCCATTGCGCGAATTTGGTCGGCACTTTGTCGAAAAACTGGTTCACGCCATCGCCCAACACCACGTTGTCCTGAATGCGGAACGACAGCAGCACGGCTTTTTTCGCCCACTCGTTCACCTTCCATTGGCCCACGCCCAAGCGTTCGGCCACGCGCAGGCTGCCGTTGTCCAATTGGCGCAGCGTTTCCAGCACGGCTTCCTTCACTTCGGGCGACACGGTTTGCGGCGTGATTTCGGCGCGGTTTTCAAAAGCGGTTTCGATAATGTTTTGCAATGACATGGATTTTCCTTTAATTTGACTGAATCGGTTTTGAAAGGGCGATTGTATCGCAAAAGGCAGCCTGCACCAAAAAATATGCAGGCTGCTTTGAAAAAGGCATACAATCCCCTTTTTCCACAACAAGGGTGCGATGATGAAAAAAATCCTGTTCGTCTGCCTGGGCAACATCTGCCGCTCGCCCATGGCCGAATACATCCTGCGCGACATGGCACAAAAGCGCGGCATTGCCGTGAACGTGGCCAGCGCGGGCACTTCGGGCTGGCACGACGGCGAATACATGCACTGCGGCACAGCGGAAATTTTGGACGGCCTGTCGATTGAATCGCGCGATTTCCGCAGCCGCAAAATGCCGGCCGACGCATTGCAGTATTACGATTACGTCATCGTGATGGACGACAGCAACCTGCGCGATGTGCAGGCTGCTTTGGGCAACGACAAACGCATTTTCAAAATCACCGACCTGCTCGGCGAAGGCAGCCTGCACGACCATGTGCCCGACCCTTGGTACACCGGCAACTTTGTCGAAACGCGCGAAATCATCAGCGCCTGCTGCCGCGAACTGCTCGACCGAATCTACGACCAACGCCTTTAAAACAAAACCGAAAGCCGCCATGCACTCCGCCCTTTTACGCCAACAACTCGCCGCCTTCCTCTCGCCCGCCGAATTGCCCGACGACGACGCGCCCTTCCTGCTTGACCAGCGCAAACGCTACACCAGCACCGATTGCGTCGTCGTGCAGCCTGCCAGCGTGGAAAACGTGCAGAAAACCGTCCGTTTCTGCGCGCAGCACCGCATCGCCATCACACCGCAGGGCGGCAACACCGGATTGGTCGGCGGCAGCGTGGCGCACGGCGGCATCGTCCTGAATCTGGGCAAGCTCAACCGAATCCGCCACATCAGCCTTGCCGACAACGCCATCACTGTCGATGCAGGCTGCATTTTGCAGAACGTCCAAACTGCCGCCGCCGAACACGGCCGCTTCTTCCCGCTCAGCCTTGCCAGCGAAGGCAGCTGCCAAATCGGCGGCAACATCGCCTGCAACGCCGGCGGCCTGAACGTGCTGCGCTACGGCACTATGCGCGATTTGGTGCTGGGGCTGGAAGTGGTGCTGCCCAACGGCGAACTCGTCTCCCACCTGCACCCGCTGCACAAAAACACCACCGGCTACGAACTCAAACACCTGTTCATCGGCAGCGAAGGTACGCTCGGCATTATCACCGGCGCCACGCTCAAACTCTTCGCACCGCAGCAAACCACCGAAACCGCATGGGTCGGGCTGGACAATGTGCAGGCTGCCATCTCGCTGCTTTCCAACATCAAAAACCATTTTGCCGAACGCCTGTGCAGCTTCGAACTCGTCAGCCGCTTCGCCCTCCAACTTTCCGCCGCGCACAGCCGCCTTGCCGAACCGCTGAACGCCGAATGGCACATCCTGCTGGAACTGACCGACAGCCTGCCGCGCCACGACCTGCAAGACGAATTGGCCGAATTCCTCTGCCAAAACGGCGGCGAACACAGCATCATCGCCCAAAGCGACCAACAGCGGCGCGATTTATGGACTCTGCGCGAAAACATCTCCGCCGCCCAACGCTCGCTCGGCACCAGCATCAAACACGACATCGCCGTCCCCATTGCCCGCACCGCCGAGTTCATCGAACAATGCGGCCGCGATTTGACCGAGCAACATCCCGACATCCAACTGGTCGTCTTCGGGCATCTGGGCGACGGCAGCCTGCACTACAACACCTTTTTCCCCAACGAATTGGGCGACAGCGTGTACCGCCGCGAAGAAGCCGTCAATGCGACCGTGTACCGCCACGTGTTGCACAATCACGGCACCATCGCCGCCGAACACGGCATCGGCACACTGAAAAAAAGCTGGCTGCCGCAAGTGCGCACCGCCGACGAAATCGCCCTGATGCGCGCCATCAAATCGCAGCTCGACCCGAACCATTTATTCAATCCAAACAAGCTGCTGCCCGATTAACGCGAAATTCGCTTGACGAAAAAACAAATTTTCCCTATAGTGCTGCCTTTCAACGTGATGACGAATCGGCGAATTAGCTCAGTCGGTTAGAGCAGAGGAATCATAATCCTTGTGTCCGGGGTTCGAATCCCTGATTCGCCACCAAATTTCGGGGGTATAGCTCAGTTGGTAGAGCGCTTGCATGGCATGCAAGAGGTCAGCGGTTCGATCCCGCTTACCTCCACCAATTTCCAAAGGTTTGGCTTTTTTGCCAAACCTTTTTTGCTTTGCACCGCCCTGCATATTCAACATTTCACGCACCATATACTACAAAGCAAGGCTTCCAAACCATTATGCAAAACTCAGCCGTACTTAGAACTGCATTTATGTACCCTTACATATTTTCTTGAATTTTAACTGGTATGGTTGATTGAATTGCGCCATAATCAAACTTCACACTTTTAACCACACACCAAGGAGAACATCATGAGTTGGATTGCAGCAATTATTGTTGGCGCGATTATTGGCTTAATCGCCGAAAAAGTAATGAAAAGCGATATGGGATTATTGATGAATATCATCATCGGTATTATCGGTTCATCCCTTGGCCGCTGGCTGTTCGGAGACATCTTGGGCATCGGTTCGGCATATGCCGCCGGCAGCTTTAATTTTGCCGGTTTGTTATTCGGCGTATTGGGGGCTGTTGTGTTGATTTTCATACTTCGCTCCCTGAATATTATGAAAAAATAAGATATTTATCCGCCGGATAGATTAAGTATCCGTTCACACACCAAAAGCAGCCTGCACTTCCATTTTCAAAGTGCAGGCTGCTTTTTTTCGGTTCAAAGATTAAAACGTATAACCCGTTTGCAATTCTTCGTCGCCCACCAGTTCCAACAGCAGGGCATAGAGCGGTGCCAATTCGGTGTAGCGGCGGGTGGTGCGGCGCAGGTAATTCAAAAAGCGCGGGATTTCGGGGCGGTATTTGTCTTTGCCGTCGCGATACCACAGCCGCGCGAAAATGCCGGCCACTTTCAAATGCCGCTGCACGCCCATCCATTCGTACCAGCGGTAGAACGTGTCGAACTCTGCCGACACGGGCAATCCGGCGGCGCGCGCCTTTTCCCAATAGCGAATCACAATGTCCAGCGTAAATTCCTCGTCCCATTCGATAAACGCATCGCGTGTCAGCGACACCAAATCGTACGTTATCGGGCCGTACAATGCATCTTGGAAGTCCAGCACGCCGGGACGGCCGCGGGTCAGCATCAGGTTGCGGACGATAAAGTCGCGGTGCACGAACACTTTCGGCTGCTCGGCAATCGCGTCCAGCAGCGTTTCTGTGCCTTGTTGCCACAGGCGGCGTTGGGCGAAATTCAGCGTTTTGCCCAATTCTTTGCCCACGAACCATTCGGGGAACAAATTCATTTCGCGCAGCAGGATTTCGCGGCTGTATTCTTCCAGGCAGCCTGCACGGCTGGCTTGCTGCAACACAATCAGTTCGTCCACCGCTTCCAGCAGCAGGGCTTTGTGGGCATCGGGCGACGGGTCGTGCTGCATGGCTTTGAGATACTGGACATCGCCCAAATCGTTCAGCACCATAAAGCCCTGCTCGGGGCTGTGGTGCAGAATCTGCGGCACGTTGAGCATTTGGAACAGCTGCTGCACGCGCACATAAGGTGCAGTCTGCATTTTTTCGGGCGGCGCATCCATGCAGATAACGCTGCCGCCGTCAGCGAACACGGCGCGGAAATAGCGGCGGAAATCCGCATCGGCAGCGGCAAAGGCCAGCTCGAAAGATTGGTTCGGATAACATTGGGCCAGCCAGTTTTTTAGTTCGGTTTGGCGTTGCATGATGTGAATACTCTGTTTTTCGGTTAAAATAGCCGTCATTTTAACGTTAAGCACGGTTGTTCGTCAGCAGAATTATCGCGGCGGGCAGCAACACACAGGGGCAGATTTTGACGCGTTTATTTGTTTGCAAACCTTTGGTGGTTTTATTAGGGATTGCTTTTTCCGGCTCGGCATGGGCGGCGGACAGCTGGTCGTCCGGACGTTTGTGCCGCGCGCCGTCTGCCGCCCACACCGCCCAAACCGATACGCAGCCCGACAAGGACGACACGCCCCTGCCCGCCGGTGCAACGCGCATCACGGCCGACAAAGCCGCCGGCCAAACGCACACGCGCCACCGCGCCGAAGGCAACGTGCTGGTGGAGCGCAATGACGAAACGCTGAAAGCAGACTGGGTGGATTACCGTCCGCAGCAAGACACCGTGCAGGCGGGTGACCATTTCGTGCTGACGCGCGGCGACGGAGCCCAAGTGCAAGGCGAGTGGCTGGATTATGATTTGGCGCAAAAATCGGGCAATGCCGAGCAAGTGGAATTTGCCGCCGAACAGGAAGGCCGCCGTTTGCAGGGCGTCGGAAGCAGCCTGCACATGGAAAACGACCAGCGCTACACCATGCGCGATGTGAAATTCAACACCTGCGGCGAAGGCGACACCTCTTGGTATGTGCAGGCTGCCGAATTGAAAGCCGACCGAGAAACCGGCATCGGCGTGGCACGTCATGCGCGGCTGGTTTTCGCCGGCGTGCCGATTCTGTACACCCCGTGGGCGGACTTCCCACTCAACGGCAACCGCAAAAGCGGCTTCCTGATGCCGTATGTATCGTTCGGCTCAAACGGCGCCACCCTCAAACTGCCTTATTATTTCAACCTCGCCCCCAATTACGACGCCACCTTCACCCCCGGCGTGATTTCGCGGCGCGGCGTGCAGCTTTCCGGCGAATTCCGCTATCTGCAACCCAAATACCAAGGCAGCCTGCAAGCCGCCTATATGCCGTACGACAACGCCTCGCGCCACAACCACCGCTACGAAATCCAGTTGCGCCACCAACACCGCTTCACACCGCACATCACCGGCGGCATCCACTTCAACCAAGTGTCCGATGACGACTACTACCGTGATTTCTACGGCCGCAACGACATTGCCGAAAACGTCAATTTGAACCGCAGCTTATGGCTGAATTACACCGGCAACGCCTGGGGCGGCGATGTGCAGGCTGCTTTTTTGGTCCGCAAATACCAAACGCTGGCCGACAGCAACGGCTACCGCTCCGCACCATACGCCCTCATGCCGCACCTCTCGCTGGACTGGCAGCGGCATTGGCGCAACGCAACGATTCACTGGAAAAACCAGCTCACCCGCTTTGAAAGCGACCGCGCACAAAACGGCACGCGGCTGGTGATGTACCCCAGCATCCAATGGGATTTCTCCACGCTTTGGGGCTATATCCGCCCGAAAATCGGCGTACACGCCACGCAATACTGGCTCAACCGTTGGCAGGGCAACCCGCGCCAATCCGTGAACCGCGTGCTGCCCATTGCCAACATCGACACCGGCCTCACCTTCGAGCGCGAGCGCACCTGGTTTCAAACACCGCTGATTCAAACCCTTGAACCGCGCCTGTTTTACAACTACATCCCCAGCCGCCGCCAAAACCACCTGCCCAATTTTGATTCGTCGGAAAACTCGTTCAGCTACGAGCAACTGTTCCGCGAAAACCTTTATTCGGGCAGCGACCGCATCAATGCCGCCAACAGCGTTTCACTGGGCGTGCAAAGCCGCATCCTCCATGCCGACACCGGTTCGGAAATCTTCCGTGCCGGCATCGGGCAGAAATTCTACCTTTCGCGCGACGACGTCCTGTTGGACGGCAGCACCGGCACCCGCGCCCGCCACCGCAGCGACGTTGCCCTGTTCGCCGGCGGGCAAATCGCACTGAACTGGTTTGCCGACACGCAATACCACTGGAACGCCAACCAGAAAAATACCGAGCGTTTCGACATCGGTGTGCGCTACAATCCCGAACCGGGCAAAATCCTGAGCGCGCGTTACAAATACAACCGCAACACAGAAATTTACGCCGGCTTTTTCGGCAAGCTGCAACACATCGACTTGGCGGCGCAGTACCCCATCAACCAAAACCTATACGCAGTCGGCCGCCTGAATTACAGCATCAGCCCGTGGGTGGCGTTGGAGCAGACGCTCGGTTTGGAATATAAAAACCCCTGCGGCTGCTGGAGCGTGAGCTTTGTCGGACAACGTTATGTGGACGGCATCAGCAACGGCAGAAGCAGCCACAAATCCGCCGTTTTCCTGACCCTGCAACTGAAAAATTTAAGCAATATTGGCAACAACCCCTATGAACAGCTTCGTCTCGGCATTCCGGGATACAGCAAAACCAATGAGGTATTTACCCGATGAAACCTATCCGTACCCTTGCCGCCGCCGTTTTGGTCGGCTTGAGCCTTCAGACCGCTGGCGCTGCAGAAATCAAACCGCTCAACAGCATCGCCATCGAGATTAACTCGTCCATCATCACCTACCGCGACATCGAACGCGTGGTGCGCGAATTCAAAAGCCGCCCGGGCAACAAAGACATTCCCGAAGCGCAACTGGTGCAAGCGGCCAAAAATACTTTGGTCGAACGCGCCCTGCTGGCCGATGCCGCACGCGCCCAAGATTTGAAAGCCACCCCCGCTGGCATTGACGCGGAACTCGAACGCCGCGCCGCCGCAGGCAAAACTACCGTGCAGAATATCTACGCGCAGGCTGCCGCATTAGGCTACACGCGCGAAGCCTACCGCACGGAAGTGGCCAAAGATTTACTGATTACCTATATGCTGCAAAACCTGAACAGCAACATCAAAATCACCGACGAACAAGTGCAGGCTGCTTTGAACGAGTTGCAAGCCAAAGGCCAAGCCCCCGCCGGCGAGCCCTACACCGTCTATACCATCCGCCGCGTGATTCTGAACGCCGCCAACCAGCAGCACATGCCCGCCGTCGGCCAGCGCATACAGCAAATCGCCACCGCCATCGCCCAAGGCAGCGACTTCGGTGCTGTCGCCCAACGTTATTCGCAAGAAGTGCAGGCGGCCAACCAAGGCCTGCATGACAACATCACCGACATGATGCTGCCGGAAAACGTCGAAGCCGCCCTGCACCAGCTGCAACCCGGCCAAATCACACCGCCGCTGCGCGCAGGCAACAGCTGGCAAATTGTGCAACTCATCGGCGCGCGCACCGAAAACGACCCGGCCAAAATGCAGCGGGAAGCCGTGCGCCGCATGCTGGTGCGCCAAGCCCAAGAGCGCAACCAGGCGCAATTCATGGCGCAATTGCAGCAAATGGCCGTGGTGCGCGAATATTGACCGCACACAGTTTGAACGCATAAAAAGCAGCCTGCACTTCATAACCCAAAAGTGCAGGCTGCTTTTTATAGTGAATTAAAATCGCAATGATACGGCGTTGGCTCGCCTTGACGTACTATTTGTACGCCTTGCGGCTCGCCGCCTTGTCTCATTTTTATTTTAATCCACTATATATCACCATCACGCCCTAACCGAACACCTTTTCCAAATGCGCCCGATAATCCGCCAAATACCGCTCCACCTGCGGATTCTTCATCACATCGTTGCAGATGAACGAGGGCAGTCGCGTCGTGCCGAGGAACTCGTTGGCTTTATGAAAATGGAAATGCACGCCGTCCACGCCCGCGCCCTCAAAGAAATCGCCTTCTCGGGTAAACGCCTCAATCGGCGCGTTCCAAGTGGATGAAATCATGTGTTTTTTGCCATGCAGCAAACCGCCCGTGCCGTAGCCTTCCGTCGGGTTTACACGGTGGCGTCCGTCGTTGGCCACCAGCTTGTTCTCGCCCACGCCTGCGGTAAACACTTCATCGATATATTTTTTCACCGTCCACGGCTCGCCCATCCACCAGCCGGGCATCTGCCAAACCACCGCGTCCATCCACAGCCATTTTTCCACTTCGGCATCTTTGTCGTAACCTTCTTCAATCACGGTTTCCTTCACTGTATAGCCGAGTGCGGTCAGCGTGTCGCGTGCGGTTTGGTGCAGCGTGTGGTTCAGACGGCCGGCGGAATGACCGAAATGTTGGCCGCCGTCAATTAACAGAATATTCATGTTTGTTTCTCAAATATTTGCGTTGAAAAAGCATTATTGTACCCCGATGCTTTATAATGAAAACAGCAATAATTGCAAAACACTTTTCTAGGAACAGCAACAATGAAAACCCATTCGGACGAACTGGCCGTGTTCGTGCAGGTGGTGGAAAGCGGCAGTTTCAGCCGCGCGGCAGAGCGGCTCGGGCTGGCCAACTCCGCCGTCAGCCGCACCGTGAAGCGGCTGGAAGACAAACTCTCCGCCAACCTGCTCAACCGCACCACGCGCCAACTACGGCTCACCGAAGAAGGCTGCCGCTTTTTCGAGCGTGCGCGGCAGATACTGCACGACATCGAAGCCGCCGAAGCCGAAATCCTCTCCGCAGGCGGCGCGCCGCAGGGCGTGCTTCGGGTGGATTCCGCCACGCCCACGCTGCTGCACTTCGTCGCCCCGCTGGTACGCCCGTTCTGCGAACGCCACCCGCAGGTGTCGCTGCTGCTTACCTCGTCCGAAGGCTACATCGACCTCATCGAGCGGCGCGTGGACATCGCCATCCGCGCAGGCAGCCTGCACGACTCCGCCCTGCGCGCCCGCCATCTGTTTGACAGCCGTCTGAAACTCGTTGCCGCGCCCGATTATCTCGCCCTCCACGGCACGCCCCAAACCGTCGCCGACCTGTCGCAGCACATCCTCATCGGCTTCTCCGAGCCCAAAACCCTGAACAACTGGCCGTTTGCCGACACCGGCCACACACCCTACGCCGCCGTGCCGCAACTGTCCGCCAACAGCGGCGAAACCATCCGCCGCCTGTGCCTGGAAGGCAACGGCATCGCCTGCCTGTCGGATTTCACCGTCGCCGCCGATATTGCTGCGGGACACCTGCACGAACTCCTACCCAACCGCGCCTTGAACGAAGCCAAACCGTTTTACGCCGTCTATTACGGCGACAATGCCGTCAGCCCAAAAATCCGGGCGTTTGTGGATTTTTTGGCGGAACGGCTGGGGGAAAAGCGGGCTGGGGCGACTTGAAAACCTAAAAAGCAGCCTGCACTTGGTAAATTCAAAGTGCAGGCTGCTTTTTCATCTCAACCTTCATACCGCCATTCCTTGCCACACACCCAAAACCCCTATACCATTCAATCCACTAACCATCACAACAACCAAAACCTATGCCCGTATCCCTCCCCTTTTCCCTTGCCGAACTCTGGCAAATGCTGCTCACACATTTATGGCTTTCCGGGCTGGCTTTGCTCGCGGCCGTGGCCATTGCCGTGCCGGCCGCCGTGTTGTTGGCGCGCAGACGGCGTGCAGCAGAAGCCGTATTGCAGTTCACCAACGTGCTGCAAACCATTCCGTCTTTGGCGCTGCTGGGCTTGCTGATTCCGTTTGTCGGCATTGGTTCGCCGCCCGTCTTGATTGCGCTCACGCTATACGCGCTGTTGCCGATTTTTCAAAATACCTATTTGGGACTGACCCAAATCGACCAATCCATTCAAGATGCGTACACCGCATTCGGCCTATCGCGCTGGCAATCATTGTGGCGGATTGAACTGCCGATGGCATTGCCTGCCATGATTTCCGGCATCCGCACGGCGGCAGTGCTGATTGTCGGCACGGCAACACTGGCTGCGTTAATCGGTGCAGGCGGTTTGGGCAACCTGATTCTGCTCGGTATCGACCGAAACAACATGACGATGACGTTTACCGGCGCATTGCTCTCCGCGCTGCTGGCGGTCGGCGTGAGCGGCATGATTGGCCTGTTGCAAAAATCGCGACGCAAGTTGCCGATGATTCTTGCATTGGCTGTAGGCTTCGGCGCGCTTGGTTTTTCGCAGGTTTCGTTTGCGCCTGCCACAAAAAACGTGGTGATTGCCGGCAAAATGGGCAGCGAGCCGGATATTCTGATTAACATGTATAAATTATTGATTAAACGTGAACATCCGAATATCAGAGTTACCGTCAAACCTAATTTCGGCAAAACCACCTTCCTGTTCAATGCACTGAATAGCGGCGAAATCGACATTTATCCCGAATTCACCGGCACGGTGCTGGAAACCTTGGTGCAAGTGCCGCCCGAGCAGAAAAACCGCCATCTGTCGCCAGATGAAACCTATCAACTGGGCAAACAATTATTGGCGGAACAATATCGGCTGGAATTTCTGCCGCCGATGTCTTATCAGAACACTTATGCGTTGGCGGTCAAAGAAAGTTATGGTTCGGCACACCAATTGAATGCCATCAGCGACTTAAAGCAGGCTGCACCCGATATCCGAGCAGGTTTCTCACTGGAATTTGCCGACCGGGCAGACGGCTACAAAGGCATGCAGGCGGCCGGTATCACACTGAAACATATTGTTAGCCTAGAGCCCGCCCTGCGCTATACGGCGCTGCTGAATGACAAAATCGACCTAGTGGAAGCCTTTTCTACCGATGCTGAGTTGAAACAATATCAATTGCGCCTGCTGAAAGACGATATTTCCCTGTTTCCCGCCTATCAGGGCGCGCCACTGATGAAAGCCAAATTTGCCGCGAAAAATCCGCAAATTGTAGCCGCATTGAACCGATTGTCCGGCAAAATCAGCGAAGCAGAAATGAGCGAAATGAACTACCGCGTGAAAGTGCAAGGCGAAAGCGCAGAAAACGTGGCGCGGGATTATTTGGAGAAAAACGGGTTGCTGGCGAAGTGAAATTTGCGGTAGGCTGCATGAAACCCCAAAAGCAGCCTGCACCCGATTCATCCGCCCGTGCGAAAGGGCAACGCCCTTCAAGTTGCTGCCAACCCAAAGGTTTCCATGACGTATCGCCGCCATACCCACTCTGAAAAAGCAGCCTGCATACCAAAACCCTTCATCAACCCACCCTTAAAGGATATACCATGAAACAATACCTCTTCCCCATCATTGCCGCCCTGCTGTTGGGCGCGTGCACGGTAGACACCTACACGCCAACCCTGTACCACCAAGAGCGCATATTGGGTTTTTACGGTGAGAAGGCGGGCACCGGCAGCAGCACCAAACCGCAGATGTACATCATCACCGACAAAAACGAATACCGACAAAAACGAATACCGCATCACCCTGCCGCCTATTTTCCAAGCGGCGCAGCAGGCGGGCATTTTCAATGATGCCGTCCGCTACCGGCTCATTATGCGGAACATCTCTGGCAAACGTGTCCAACTGGATGCCTATTACCCGTACAGCGAGAGCCGTGAGAAAAACCTGGAAGCATTCGAGACGCAACTGAGAACCCGAGGGATTACTACCGAGCTTGGTCAAAAGTTTTATGTGTCTAAAACGGACGACGGCAAATCCATCCGCGCATGGATCGATGCGGACACCGACTGGCAGCAGGTCAAACTGCAAAACCGCGAAGCGCTGCTGGCGCAATACCGGCGTGCCGAACCCATCAGATTGTGGATTTATGAAAATGGCCGCACGCAGCGTTCGGTCAAACCGATGGATGGCAGCTCAGTCGGCATGTTGCTGTTAAGCCCGATATTGGTTCCCGTCCTCCTCTTCACCGGCGGAATCAAGCCGGTACGATAAGCGCCTAACCCGGCCGCAACCGGGTGCAGGCTGCTTTTTGAACCGATGGGAATATCATTGCTTACAGGGCATCGGCAATTGAATTTAATTATAAAAAGCAGCCTGCACCTGAAACAAAGAGTTTTTTTCAGGCTGTCCGAACCATAACGCAAAGAAAACCCACCATGAGCATCGCCATCACCGGAACGCGCCATACCGCTACCACAATGAAACCGTGGAAGAAGCCTTCGCCAGCCGCAAAGCCGCGTACCCTGACACGCCCGATTGGCAGATTGAGGCATGGGTTTCCACCTACACCGCCATTGCCAAAGGCGAACTCACTGCCATTTCAGACGGCCTGCCACAGTTGTTGGGACGCGCACCGCTTAATTTTGAAGATGTAGTAAAGGCACAATATGCAAAATAATCTTGTCCCATTTATCGAATTTCGCGGCACAGGCAAGCAGTATGACGGCAAATATGCCGTGCGCGATTTGGATTTGACCATTTATCAAGGCGAATTTTTCGTGTTGGTGGGTGGCTCGGGCAGCGGAAAATCCACCACTTTACGCATGATTAACGCGCTGATTGAACCGACCGACGGCAATGTTTACCTGCACGGCAAGCGAATTAAAGACTACGACATCCGCCAGCTCCGCCACCAAATCGGTTACGTCTTGCAACAAATCGCCCTGTTCCCCACCATGACTGTGGCGGAAAACATCGCGCTCATGCCCGATATTTTGGGCTGGCCCAAATCCGAACGCAAAACGCGCGTGAACGAATTATTGGAACTGGTGGAGCTCGACCCCGCACACTACCGCGACCGCTATCCGCATGAACTTTCCGGCGGCGAACAGCAGCGCATCGGCATTTTGCGCGCCATTGCCGCCAAGCCCCAAGTACTGCTGATGGACGAACCGTTTTCCGCGCTCGACCCGCTGGTGCGCACCGTGCTGCAAGACCAAATTGCCATGATTCACCAAAAATTTGGCACCACCATCGTGTTCGTGACCCACGATATGCAGGAAGCCCTGAAACTCGCCTGCCGCATCGGCGTGATGCACAACGGCAAACTGGTGCAAATCGGCACGCCCGAAGCCATCAAAAAGCAGCCTGCAAACGATTACGTGCAATCGCTGTTTTCCGCCGCCGACGCACCCGATGCCGAACGCATCATCCACCAATTCCTGCGGCTGGACCCACAGGGGCAGGAAGCGGTGAGACGGGCGTTGCTTTGATGAATGCTTTGGGCGACCTGAAAACATGAAAAAGCAGCCTGCACTTTGAATTTCTCAAGTGCAGGCTGCTTTTTATCATCTGCGCCACCCTCTTTCCACGCCCTTCCGATTCTACAAAATCCCGTTTTGATTTACCATAACGCTTTCCCACAACAAGAACGAAGGAGAATCAAGATGGACATTCTTTCCCGCCTGCAAACATTGCCGCCGGGCAGGTTCCACTACAAATTGCTGGTATTGGTCGGTATAGGTTGGTTGTTTGACGCAATGGATACCGGCATCGTGTCGTTTATATTGCCCGCATTGGGCAAAGAATGGGGTTTGCAGCCGGCACAACTGGGCTGGATCGTCAGCATCGCCTTTATCGGCATGGCACTGGGGGCAGTAGCAAGCGGCTGGCTGGCAGACCGCTTCGGCAGGAAAACCGTATTTGCCGCGACCATGGCAGTGTACAGCACGGCGACGGGCCTATGCGCCTTTTCGCCCGATGTAGAAACACTGCTTACCTGCCGCTTCTTTGTCGGTGTAGGATTGGGTGGACAGCTCCCCGTCGCGGTATCGCTAGTCAGCGAATACGCTCCACCGAAAGTACGCGGTCGATTTATCGTGTTGCTGGAAAGTTTTTGGGGCTTAGGCTGGCTTGCCGCCGCACTCGCTTCCTATTTCTTTATCCCCAAATTCGGCTGGCACAGCGCATTTTTAATCGGCGCACTGCCTATTTTGTATATCCCGCTGGTGTTGAAATTCATACCCGAATCCGTACCCTACCTGCTCTCGCAAGGCAAAACGGACGAAGCGCACCGGCTGGTCAGCCGCTTGGAAGAGGAAGCGGGGATTACGCCCGCCGCAACAGCCGTAGCACCACCGCAACAGCAAAAACAGCGCATCCGTTTCATACAATTATGGCAACAGCCTTTCGCACGGCGCACGCTGATGCTGTGGCTGGTTTGGTTCGGCATCGTCTTTTCCTATTACGGCATTTTTACTTGGCTGCCGAAACTCTTGGTCGAACAAGGCAATACGGTGGTCAAAACCTTTGAATATGTGCTGGTGATGATCGTCGCGCAACTGCCCGGCTACATCGCGGCGGCGGCATTGGTGGAAAAAATTGGGCGCAAAGCGACTTTGGCGGGCTTTCTCGCCGCCTGCGCCGTCTGCGCGTGGTTTTTCGGACAAAGCAGCAGCGCCGCCGAAGTCATGGCATGGGGCAGCCTGATGTCGTTCTTCAACCTCGGCGCATGGGGCGTTTTATACACCTACACGCCCGAACTCTACCCCCTCCGCTTCCGCGCCTTCGCCTCCGGCTGGGCGGGCGCAATCGGGCGCATCGGCGGCATTCTTGCGCCTATGGTGGTCGCCAAAATGGTCGGCAGCAGCAGCGGATTCGGCAATATATTCATGCTGTTCGCCGGTGTAATGATGCTGATTGTATTGGTGATTTTGGCTTTAGGCGAAGAAACGAAAGGCAGGACGCTGGAAGAGATTAGTTCGTAGCCGTGTTTTCATGCTTTTCATGCTTTAAAAGCAGCCTGCACTTTGAGAATTTGAAGGTGCAGGCTGCTTTTGTGCTGTTTGGTGTAAAATCCCTTCTTTTTCGAACGGGGGTATCTCATGAAGCGCAAATTTTGGTCGGGGTTTACCTCCGTCATGCTGGCGGTGGCCTTTTTGCTCCAAGCGGGCAATATCGCCTGGAAACTGTATCAGGACAAACAGCCGAAAGCGGCCATTGCGCCGGCCAAGCAATATGCCAGGGTGCAGATGGACTGGAATGCGGTCAAGCTGGAAAGCAACGTGTGGAAAATCCACCGCGAAGGCCAGCCCGATTCCTACCTGCTGGGCACGTACCACATCGGCAAAAAAGGCGACGCCATGAACCCCGCCCTGAAGGATTTGATTGCCCGAAACCAAAAAATCATCACCGAAGTGGTCAGCGAGCCGCCCGAAGCCGAAATCAAAAACCTGGCGCAAAACGCCATGAGAAGCAACGTGCCGCTGACGGAAAAAATGGGGCGGCGGCCATTTGACGCGCTGGTGCGGAAAATGAATACCTATCCCGAAGGCAAATCTTTGTCGCAAAATCTGAAATATGTGAAACCTTGGGCGGGCGTGCTGTTCGTCATGGGTCTGCGCGATAAGGACGAAGACGGCAACACCGGTGCGGAAGGTTTCATTTATCGGGAAACGGCGCGGCTGGGCAAAGAACACGGCGCATTGGAAACCCACACCGAAGCGACGATGTATTTCGCGCTGATTCCCGACGATTTGGCAGTGGCCATGTTGAACGACTGGGTGGCCCATCCCGAAGACTCGGAAGAAAGCAAGGCTTTGGAAGCGGCATACCGGCAGGGGGAATTTAGCAAAATGCCCGCCCTGCACGCCAAAACTCTCTCGCCCGACCCGGACGGCAAAACCACGTCGCTGCCCCTACCACAGCAGGAAGCCGTTAACGAATGGTTCGTGCAGGATTTGCTGATTGCGCGGAACAAAAACTGGCTGCCGAAAATGAAGCAGGAAATGGCGCAGCAGCCGACTTTGTTTGCCGTGGGCGCGGCGCACTTGATGGGCAGCCAAGGGTTGATTGCCATGCTGCGGCAGGAAGGCTACACGGTGACACCCGAACCCGGATTGAAAGTGTGGCGGTAAGGCAGGGCACGGCAAAAAGCAGCCTGCACCTTTGTTTTCGAGGTGCAGGCTGCCATCGGTCTGAATCTTCGATTCAGCGAACCGATGTGCGTGCCTTCGTACTGTTTTTTCGTTTTTCAGACCGCTGCAAAAACCGTTTGAGAGATTGCCTGAAACCTTCAAAGCAGCCTGCACCCGAGTTCATCTTGCGTCCCCAAAGCCCTCTCCCCAGCCCTCCCCCTCGGGGGAGGGAGCAGATTGCCGAAGCCACGCCATTGGCTGCACAACCCAAAAAAGCAGCCTGCACTTTCTGAATTTGGAAGTGCAGGCTGCTTTTAAACACCCAATCCATCACCGCCGGTACGGCAGCTTCGGATATCCGGGCGTAACGTCAATAATATTATCGTCCTTCACCGCCGAGCGGCGTCCGCCCTGCTGCAAACGCCAGTATTCCCAAGCCAAAAGCGCGCCGCCGAGCAAAAGGCGGTATTGCCAGCGCGTGGGCAACAAGGCGATTTTGAATAATTGGCGGTTGCTGATAAGGCTGCCTGCACTGTTGGCCAGTTGCTTGAAATTCAAAAAGGCGTGAACGGCGGCATGGCTGCGGTCGCGGGCACGGTTTCGCGCGCGTTTGAGCTGGGCGGCCTGAATTTTCAGCCGCGCCAGTTCCGCCTGCAACTCCAACAGCTCGCGTTCTTCTTCACGGGTCATAGCGTTCTCCTTCTACGATGTCAGACGATATGTCGTCGGGCGAAACGGTTTCGCACAGGCGGTTCAAATCGTCCTGCATATCGCCCAGCGTTTGGCTGATTTGCTGCACGTTGCGCTGCAAAATCGACGGAATACGCCATGCCAATAGCACAATCGCCAGCAGGCACACCGCACAGACGCCGAAAAACACCCAAGGCTTCGCCGCTTCGGGCAACACCGCCTGCAAACCGAACAACAGCGAAATCAGCCCGACCAGCAACGCAACGGCGATAACGGCGAGCATGGCCAGCACGATAATAATATCGGTGAGCTTCGTACCCAAATCCAGGCGCAAAAGCCGCAACCTCAACAGCAGCAACTGTGCGCCCTGCGCCATCAGGGTTTTGATTTGTCGGATTTCTTGGGCAATATTCATTTCGGCAACCTTATATGGTTAAAAAACCTGCATTCATCGGCGTGAACGCAGGTTGTGTTGCGAAAAGCAGCCTGCAAGGGCAGCCTGAATGCGTTTAGCGGCGGTTCAGTAATACGCCGACCACCAAACCAGCCAATGCGGCAAAGCCCATGGCGTAATATGGTTTGTCGTTAATGTATTCGTCGGCGGCTTTGGCAGAATTTTTAACCTGTTCCACAGCGCGTTCTTCAAAATCTTGAAATTTTGCCTGTGCGTCACTCAAGCGTTGTTTCAATTTGGCCGTCAGTTCGCGGGCTTCTTCTTCGCCACGCTCCACACCGGCCTCATAAAGGCTTTCCACTTCGCCCAAAACACTGCGTACCTCCTTCAACAAGGCTTCTTTTTGGGCTTCAAAATCGTTTTCAGCGCGATTGCTTTTACGTCTCATCAGTTTCTCCTTAAAACAAGTGGATGGGAAAGCCCACTATACGCGGTTTGCCGAACGAGGGCAAGGGCGATGATGTTTTTTAACGCGGGTTTGCGCTGTGTAACGTTTTCCGACACGCAAAAAGCAGCCTGCACATCCGTTTTCCAAAGTGCAGGCTGCTTTTTGCGCCGTCAATCGTGCGCCAACGCGTCAATCGGGTTGAGTTTGGAGGCGTTTTTGGCGGGCATATAGCCGAATATCACGCCGATGGCGGTGGAGCACAGCACCGCGCCGATGATGGAGGCGGTGGAGAACGACATGGCGAAATCGCTGACAAAAGAATTGAACAGCGCGGCCAGCCCGAAGGAAATCAGCACGCCGCTCAATCCGCCAATCACGCACAGCAAAATCGACTCAATCAAAAACTGTTGCAAGATATTGCCCTGCCGCGCGCCAATCGCCATGCGCACGCCGATTTCCTTGGTGCGCTCAGTTACGGACACCAGCATGATGTTCATCACGCCGATGCCGCCCACCACCAGCGAAATCACGGCAATGCAGGAAATCAGCAGCGTCATGCTGCCCATGGTGCTTTCTATCGTTTGCTTGATGCTGTCGCTGTTGCGCGTGAAGAAGTCTTCCGTGCCGTGCCGCGCCAACAGCAGTTCTTTCACGCCTTTTTCGGCGGTTTGCGAATCCACATTGTCCTTCACTTTCACGGCAATGCCGTTAATGTGCTTGTTGCCGCTGATTTGGTGCATTAAGGTGGTGTAGGGTACATAAATATTCACGCTGCTGGAATCGCCGAACGAATTTTCTTCTTTTTTCAGCGTGCCGATAATGGTGAGCGGCCGTTTGTCCATCATGATGACTTTACCCAGCGGGTCGCTGCCGTCGGGGAATAGCTGCTCCACGGCGTTGCTGTCGATAACGGCGACTTGGGCGTTGCTGCGCACGTCTTCATCGTCATACAGCCGCCCTTGGTCGAGCTTCAAGCCGCGTACATCGAAAAACTGCGGCCCTGCGCCGTTGGCTGCGGCAGTCAGGTCGATATTGCGGTAAGTGAGTGTGCCGCTGGTGCTGACGGAAGGCGTGGTGCTTTCCACATAACTCAGTTTGGCAATCGCATCGCTGTCGGCCACAGTGAGCGTTTTCACTTTGCCGCTACGCCGGTCGCCAAAGCCTTTTCCGGGGAACACGGAAATGGTGTTCGTGCCCATGCTGTTGATGTCGGACAGGATTTTTTCCTGTGTGCCGCGCCCCAGCGCCACCACGGACACCACCGCCGCAATGCCGATGATAATCCCCAGCATGGTCAGCATCGAGCGCATTTTGTGCGCCACAATCGCCTGCACCGACATTTTAAAGGCTTCGGCAAACTGGTCTTTATAAAACCCGAAACCGCGTTTTTCCTGAATCGCCTGCACGTTGCTTTCGGGCAGTTCGGCGGTTTTGCTGTGGTCGGAAATGATTTCGCCGTCTTTGATTTCAATCACACGGTTGGCCTGCGCGGCGATTTTCGGGTCGTGCGTCACCATGATAATCGTGTGGCCGTCCGCATAAAGCTGGCGGATGATTTCCATCACGTTTTCGCCGCTGCCGCTGTCGAGCGCGCCCGTCGGTTCGTCCGCAAAGATGATTTCGCCGCCGTTCATCAGCGCACGGGCGATGGATACGCGCTGCTGCTGGCCGCCGGAAAGTTCGCTGGGCTTGTTTTTCTCTTTGCCTTTCAGCCCTAGTTTATCCAGCAGCATATCCGCGCGGCGGCTGCGTTCGGCGTGGCCGATGCCGGCATAGACGGACGGCAGGGCAACGTTGTCGCGCGCCGAAATGGAGCTGAGCAGGTTGTAGCGCTGGAAAATAAAGCCGAAGCGTTTGCGGCGCAGCGCGGCCAGTTCGTCCGCCGACATTTTGGAGGTTTCGGTGCCGGCGATGGCATACGTGCCGCTGGTGGGCGTGTCCAACAGGCCGAGAATGTTCATCAGCGTGGATTTGCCCGAGCCGGACTGCCCGATGATGGCGACAAAATCGCCCTTTTCGATGGTGAGGTTGATGTTTTTCAGCACATGGACGCGGTTTTCGCCCGTGCCGAAATAGCGGTTGATGTCTTTACATTGGATAAGGCTCATAACGTTCTGACCTTTGGGTGGGAAAAGCAGCCTGCACGGGTGCAAAGCGGTTTCAGGCTGCCTGAATAATGGGGTGGTTAATCGGGGGTTTGAGGGTGCAGGCTGCTTTTTGGGGTTTCGGGCAATGCAAAAGCAGCCTGCACTTTTTCATTTCGTTATTGCCACGCCTGCTATGCCAAATCGAAGCAGTCGGACAGGGAAAAATTGGGCAGGTGGAACCCGAGTTCCGCTTCCATCAGCCGACCGCACGTTTCGTCCCAAAAAAGCCCTGCTGTATTGTCGTCCAGAGCGGCGGGGTCTGTGCGGCGGACGATTTCGACAAATTCGCTACCGATGCGTTCCTCTATGGCACAGACGGCATCATCGCCTGCGGAATCGGGCAACATCCTGCGTTCCGCAATCAGGCGGTGGATGCAGGACAAAAACCAGTGGCAGCAGACGGAAAAGGTGTGCAGGCTGCCATTGACATAGCTAATGGGTGTGCGGGTGTTGTCAGACGAAATCAGGCAGACACTGCCGTCTTTTTCGCATAGAGCGAAATATCCGTCGGGCATTTTGCCGAAGCACCAATAAATGCTGCGTTCGTGGATAAGGCGGCGTTGTTGGTCAGGAAAACGGATGAATTTCACGCCCCAAAAACGGATATCTTCCAAATGGATAAAGGGATTTTGGACGATTTGTTTAAAGCGGCTTTTTTTATCGGCCGGCAGAGCGGGTTCTACGATAAAACCCAGCTTTTCCAGGCAGGCGGTGTCTTCGGTATCCAGTTGCATGGTGTACGCTCCGTTCGTTGTCGGGTTGTGGGGATGCGGTTTATGCCTGCCACCGGATGGCAAACGTGCCGCCGCGTTCGGGCTGCCAGCCTTCCGCCAAAGCGCGGCGTATGGCACGGGCAACGGTATCCGGTGTAACGGTACTGCACGGGATGCTGCCGCGCGGCTGATTGAATGCGTTGTCATGGCGCGGTTGATCCATGGAAACATGCAGCGTGCCGCCGTGCGGGCTTTCGGGCGCAACAGCAAATGTCAGCGGGCTGCCGCAGGCGTAATCCGCCTGAATGCGTGTCGGTTTGCGCCGTATGCGCCAGCGGTAGGCCGTGCCGTCCACCACGATGCGGCGGCTGCCTTTGATCGGAATAGCCATGTTTTTTCCAATATTTTCAATGGTTTTTAGGCAGCCTACACCTGCGGATATGCCGCCAAAAATTGCTGTTCGGCAGCGGTGTAGCCGTCAAAAATATCATCTTCGTCCCGCGCAAACGCCTGCTGCCGCATAAAACGGATAAACGCGTATAAAGCAGCCTGCTCTTCGGCGTTCAGGTTCAGCCCTTCGTAAAACCCGCTGTCCTGCAAATGGGACATCAGCGCATCGGAATCCATCGGGTTGTCCTGCAATGCCCACAGCATATAGCAGGGCAAGGCAAACCGCCGGCCTGCGCCGTCCATAAAGCTCAGCGCGGAACTGGGGGAAAATGCGGCGGTGTATCCGTTGCCGCAGGAAACGCGCTTCGGTGCAGCAAGGTTGCGTTCCCAAAGCACGCGCTCGTCTTGCTGGCGGGCGGCATACCGCTCTTCGTAAGGCATGTAGTCGTCAATCGCGTTGGCTTCGTAAAAGCCGATGCCGTCGCCCAATTCGGTGTCAAAAAAGGCGGCGGTAATTTGCAGGGCGAGGGTTTCGCGCTCTTCGTCCCACTGCGCCGCGCCGGTTTTGGCCTGCTGCACAATGGCGGCGGTGCGGCTTTGGCGCAGGGCGAGCTTGGTTTTGTTTTTCATAATCGCGTGCAGGCTGCTTTCGGGCTGCCTGAAAAATGTGTCCTATCCATTCCGTCATGCCAGCACACCGTGCTTTTCCGCTGCGGCAAACGCTTCATCCAGCGCCTGCCGCATGGTTTCAGGCAGCCTGCACCCGATGTTTTCGCGGCGGTAGCGGTCGCGGCACAGCCCGAGTTCGACGCTGCGGCGGCGGTGCACTATCGCGCTTTGCAGCAGTATCAGCAGGGCGGCGGTATAGGCGGCGGCTTGGTCGGGGCGGCTGGCGGCATAATCCAGCACTTCGGACGGGAAATAGGCCGTACATTGTTCGGCTGTGAGGCAGCCGTTTTGCCGCTCCAATACCTGCCGCAGCACACGCAGGTTTTCGGCGCGTTCTTCGTCAAAAGCGGACAGCGCGGCGATTTGGGCAACGGCGGCGCGGCCGTGTTCGGTAAGATAGGGAAACAGGGGTGGGTTCATGTGCAGGCTGCCTGAAATAGATTGGGGCGGATTAAAATCACAATGCTGCTGCATTTGTCCGTTTTGTATCCTTATCATTTTCATCCGCTATTTTTGTCGGGCGGCAGGATTTGGACAACTGCCTGCGTGCCGCCGTTTTCAAACCACAGCCGCAGGTTGGGGGCAAGCTGTTGCAGGGCGGCCAACCGTTCTTTGAACGGGGCGAGCGAATCATCCAGCCAGTAATCGGGTTTGCTGCTGACATCGGGACAGATGTACTGCTGCACGTTGCGCAAATAATGCAGCGCGTTGCTTATCCGCTTGTCCTGTTTCCAGTTCAAGGCTTTCAGCGCGGCATAAACGGGGCTGCCCTGCGCGGGCGGCGGGGCGATTTCCAAATGCAGCGTTCCGTTTACGCATTCCCTTTCGGACGGCGGCACGTATTCGCTTTCCGCCTGATAAGGGAAACTTTCGCCGCTGCGCGCAAACCCAGGCTGCCGCGACAGGATTTGTTCGATTTCGCGGTGGGAAAGCAGCCCGGTTTCGTGCTCCCCGCCTGTTTCAAAAATCTGCCGCTCCCGCCGGAAAATGTCTGCCAGCAGGTTTTCCTGAGCAGCGGCGAGATAGGGGCGGTGGGTGGCGGAATAGGCGGCAAGCTGCCTCTGCCATCCGTCCGCCGTCCAAAGCGAGGTGTCGGGGTTCATGTGCGCGACGCTTTCCAGCAGGGCGCGCAGCAGGAAGGCTTGCAGGTTGTCCGCCAAAATATCGGCTTGGTCGCAGTCGTGCCACAGCAGGACGACGGGCGGTTCGGCTTCGGGCGCGGAACGGTCGTAAAAAAAGCAGTACAAATCGCCCGCGCCGTTTTGGGCGAAGGGGGCGAACAGGTAGTCTTCGCGCACGTCCCAACAGCTGTCGGGGTCGTGCTGGCTGTCGAGTTCTTCGGCAATGCGGCTGCCGTCTATCAACTCGAAATCATCGCCATAAAGCAGCAGCGGCGGACGGGCTTTGAGTTTGGGAAATTCTTGCGCGAACCAGCCTGCGCCTGTTTGGCCGAAATCTAAAAAACCGTTTTGCGCCATTTGGAGGTAAAGCGGCGGATAAGCGAAGCGGTGTCGGGTTTCGAAGGTTCGGAGGGTTTTTAGGTTCATACTCGTCCTTTGGGCAAATCAATCGGGTGCAGGCTGCTTTTCGGCTGCCTGAAAACGCTAATGCTCGTGCGTGTGTTCGTGTTCATGCGCTGTCTGCTCGCACGCTTGGCAGCATGCTTCGTCGCCGTCGGCAGGTTCGGTTTGCACAGTGATGTGGCCGATGCTGTGCGCCCGAACTGCAGCCTGCACCTGTTTGGCCAACGCGTCGGCCTCCGCCACGGTCAGGCCGCTGTGCACGATCACATGGCAGGACATGGCGTGTTTTTTGCTGGTAATCGTCCAGGCGTGCAAGTCGTGCACGCCCAATATGCCGTTGATTTTCTGAATGTCTT